>Ga0058692_1000804_pt1 | contig 12559 bp, 10 predicted proteins | sample AgamicAtAmrz_FD_55216 | JGI IMG/M metagenome (GOLD analysis project Ga0058692, IMG submission 55216) | Agave microbial communities from Guanajuato, Mexico - At.Am.rz | ecosystem: Host-associated > Plants > Roots > Rhizosphere | place: Guanajato, Mexico | collected 2012-06-07 | reverse complement strand
TGCGGCGGCGATATCCGCCTGCGGCTTGTTTGTCATTTTTGTCCCTCCTGCAAATTACTTGCACGGTTTCATGCGAAGGTCCGGCGCGACGCAAATTTCGCCCTTTGGCAAAATCCGCATTCTCGCCGGCTGGATCAAATTTAGGACAGCAAGACTGTCTCAATTCCCGAGGATTTTGGCAGAAACCGGCGGAATTGGCAAGGGCGCGAATCCAATTAGTGAGACCGTCGTTTTATAGCGAAGTTTCGATACTGACCTATTGCGCGAAACTTTCTGTCGCAAATCCCGCCTCCCCATTGCTTTCATTGCCGGATTTGCCAATCGCGGAGTTAGGTCCTAGAACTTTGCCAGTCGTCGCTCCATGCATTTCCCAATCAGAACCCCAGCTATCGGAAAGCCTTCAGAGATGTTTTTTGCTTCAGACAATTGGGCTGGCGCCCATCCGGCCGTCAATGAACGGCTTTCGCGGGAATCCACCCGGTTTGCCTCCGCCTATGGCACCAGCGAACTCGATCTCTCCATCGAAAAGCGCTTCAACGAGATATTCGAGCGCGAGGTTGCGGTGTTTTTCGTCGCCACCGGCACGGCGGCCAATTCGCTTTCGCTGGCCAGCATCGCTCGCGCCGGCGGCCTGACCTTCTGCCATTCGGAAGCCCATGTGATCGAGGACGAATGCGGCGCGCCGGATTTCTTTTCCGGCATGCGCATGGTCGCAGTCGAAGGGCCGAACGGCAAGATGCTGCCGGAAAACCTGATCGAGCGCATTGCCCGCTATCCGCAGGATGCCGTTCACCACGGCCGTGCCGCCGCCATCACCATGACGCAGGCGACCGAAGCCGGCACCGTCTACACACTCGACGAAATTGAAGCCATCTCCAAAATCGCCAAGGAAAACGGCCTGCCGCTGCATATGGACGGCGCGCGTTTTGCCAATGCGCTGGCCGCCCTTGACACCACGCCGGCTGAAATGACCTGGAAACGCGGCGTTGACGTGCTGTCTTTCGGCGGCACGAAAAATGGCTGCTGGTGCGCGGAAGCGATCGTTTTCTTCGATCCTTCGCTCGCTCGGGATTTCTCGTTCCTGCGCAAACGCACAGCGCAACTGTTTTCGAAGTCACGTTTCATCGCAGCGCAGTTTGAAGCCTATCTGCAGGATGATCTTTGGCTCGGTCTCGCCAGCCATGCCAATGCCATGGCCAACCGGCTGCGCGCGGGCTTCGGCTCGCTGAACAGCGCGCGCCTCGCCTGGCCGACCCAGGCCAACGAAGTTTTCGCCATTTTGCCAAAGGCAGCCGCGCAAGCAGCGACGGAAAAAGGCGCGAGGTTCTATGACTGGCTGGAACCGCGCGACATGCCGGAAAAAGTCGGCAAGGACGAAGTACTGATCCGCATGGTCACCAGCTTTGCGACGACCGAGGCCGATGTAGATGAATTCCTGTCCATCTGCGCTGCCGTCTGAGATATCGGAGGGCGTCGCCTTGCGGCGCCCTCAAACCTCCTGCAACCGGTAACCCACCCCGGTTTCTGTCAGGATGTAACGGGGCTGATCGGGGATTTTTTCGATCTTCTGGCGCAATTGGCGCACATAGACCCGCAAATATTGCACGTCGGTCAGTTCATCCCATACGTGCTCCAGCAGGAAGCGGTGCGTCAGCACCTTGCCTGCGTGCTGAACCAGCACCCGCAGAATATCGTATTCCTTCGGGGAGAGCTTCACCTCCCGGTCCTCCACCCTGACGATACGCCGGACAAGATCGACCGAAAGATCGCCGGTCTGAAAGACAGGCCNTTCACCCTGGCTCTGGAGCCGGTGGCGCAGCGCGACACGGATGCGGGCGACNAGTTCGTTCATGCCGAAGGGCTTTGTAATGTAGTCGTCGGCTCCCAGTTCGAGTGCCTTGACGATACCTGCTTCATCGGTTCGGCTGGACAGGATGATGACCGGCAACGCCACCCCCTCGCTGCGCCATTTCGCCAGAAGATCGTGTCCCGACATATCCGGCAGGCCGAGATCGAGAATGACGAGATCGGGCTTGTCCTGCTCGACCAGCTCCATNGCCACCTTCGCATTCATCGCCTCGCTTACCGTATAATCCTGCGTCGACAACCCCACCCGCAAAAGCTTGCGGATCGGCGGTTCATCGTCAACGATCAGAATGTTAACGGCGGAATTGGTCATTCCAGGGTCTCCTTTGGCGGCGTAGTGGGAGCGGGGTCGCCATTTCGGCTCAGGCGGCGCCCTTTTCATGATCTAGCACAGGCGCGTTGGCGGGAACGGGCAAAGTTACCGTGAATTGCGCACCTCCCCGACCCTGCCTGTTCTCCGCACGAATCGAGCCACCCATGGCCTCGATGAAACCCTTGCAGATGGATAGCCCCAGTCCGGTTCCCGCCTGCACCTGATCGGTCTTGCGCACCCGGTAGAAGCTGTCGAACACCCGCTCCGCATCTTCGGGAGGAAAGCCCGGCCCCTCATCGGCCACGGACAGGAAGACGTGCCTTCCCTGCTGCCAGCCCCGGAGTTCGATGACCGTGTGTTCGGGAGCATATTTGGCCGCGTTGTCTATGAGGTTGAACAGGACCTGTTCGAATAGCACGGGATCGACCCTAAGCATCGGCAGATCAGGCGGAATATCCAGGACAACCTCATGCCGCACAATGATTTTCGCGGCACGCGAAAGCGCTGTCCCGACCATGTCGCCAAGGAAATGCAGCCCGTAATTCGGCTCCATTGCACCCGATCCGATCCGCGTCATATCGAGAAGATTGGAGATGAAGCGGTTCAGCCGTTCGGATTCCTCAACGATCGTCGAAAGCAGATCGGCGCGCGCATCGGGCGGAATGTCCTCGGCAAAGTCCTTCAGCGTTCCGGCCGAACCCAGAATAGCCGCGAGCGGGGTTTTGAGGTCGTGGGAAATGGAGGTGAGGAGTGCNGTGCGCAGTCGGTCGGTTTCCGCGGCCAGCCTTGCCTTGTCGACATCCGAGGCAAGCTGGATACGTTCGATCGCGAGTGCAGCCTGGTCGGCCAGCGCATCAAACAGGCGCTGTTGTTCAGGTGTCAAAAGCGGCCCGCTTCGGTCATCATCCAACCCGACGACGCCGACGGCACCGCTGCCGGTGCGGAGCGGCAGATAAAGCCGCCGGGCGCCCGGCAATGTGTCTGCGCCGCGACCAGCCGCCTTGTCGTGTTCCCATGCCCATTGCGCGGCCGCGATATCGGCATCCACCAGCGTGTCATCGGGCGGATAACCGGCCTTGACGGCAATGGCGTTGTTCTCAGGCAGAAGCAGCACCACCCTCACCTTCAACATCGAAGCCATCTGGTAAGCGGTAGCCCACAACACATCATCCAGCGTGGCCGTTCCGGCAAGCTTTTTGGAAAACAGGTAGAGATCTTCCGTCGTGCGCGCCCTTACCCGCGCCGAGGCCGCCTGCCGTTGCACCGCAACCGTGAGGTTGGAGGCAACAAGCGCCACTCCGAGATAAAAAAGCAACGCCAGAACGCTGTCCGGCGCGCTGACCGTCAGCGTGTATCGTGGTTCCAGAAAGAAAAAATTGAATGCGACGGCGCCAAGCAGCGAGGCATACAACGCAGGTCCAAGTCCTCCGCGAACAGCGGCCGCCAGCACGGCCATGAGAAAAACGAGCGCCAGATTCTGAACGTCGAGCGTCCGGTCAAGCACGATGCCGACAACGATGGCGAGCGCTACGAACAGCGTGCTGTTGAGATAGGAGCCTATCGACCAGCGCGAGCGGGACGGTGCGGCCTTCACGGATTGCGCCGGCTTCTCTTCATTCTTGTCGCCGGAAATGACGTGCACACTGATATCGCCGGCATGGTCGATCAGATCATGCGTCAACGAGCGCTGAAAAATTCGCTGCCACCAGGATTTTCGCGGGCGACCGATGATGATGTGGGTGAAATTGTTTGTATTGGCGTAGGAGATGATCTCCCGCGTCAGGTCAAGCGCCGGCAGGGTTACCGTCTCGCCGCCAAGCTGCTGGGCAAGCCGCATGGTGCCGGCCAGCCGATCCTTCTCCGCCTCCGACAATTGCTGCGACCGCGGCGTGTCGAGATGCAGTGCGGTCCATGGTGCGCGCAGCCGGTCCGCCTGCCTTCGGGCATAACGCACAAGACCGCGGCCGTTGCCGCCATGATCAAGACAGACCAGAACCCTGTCTCCGGCCGCCCAGGGGCCAGAGATGGCATGGGATTGCATGTGATTGAGCAATTGCTCATCCACCCGCTGCGCGGTGCGCCGGAGCGCCAGCTCGCGCAATGCCGTCAGGTTACCGCGCGAAAAATAATTCTCGATGGCGCGCCGTGCCGTACGGGGCAGGTAAACCTTGCCATCCTGCAGCCGCTTGATGAGGTCGTCAGGCGTAATATCGATGATTTCGACATCATCGGCCCGGTCGATGATGCTGTCGGGCACGGTTTCACGGACGCGGATGCGGGTGATCTGCGCCACCACATCATTCAGGCTTTCGACATGCTGGATGTTCAGCGTTGTGTAGACGTCGATGCCCTGCGCGAGGATTTCCTGAACATCCATATAACGCTTGGGGTGGCGGCTGCCTGCAGCATTGGTGTGAGCAAGTTCATCGACCAGAACCAGGGCGGGGCGACGCGCGAGGATCGCGTCGATATCCATCTCCTCCAGCATCTGGCCGCGATAATCGATACGTTTGCGAGGGACGACCTCCAGCCCCTCGACCAATGCCTCGGTCTCCCTGCGGCCATGCGTTTCCACGACGCCGATAATGGTGTCGACGCCATCCGCAAGCTTCGCCCGGCCTGACATCAACATTTCATAGGTCTTGCCGACACCGGGTGCGGCACCCAAAAAAATCTTCAACCGGCCCCGCGCCTCGCGCCTGGCGTTTTCCAGAAGCGCATCGGGCGACGGCCGGCCGGGCATGTTGCTGATATCGTCAGGCATTTAACCACCAGTGGTCGAGGCTATGGCTTGCGAACAAGCCATAGCCATTTCAATTCATGAGCCGGCTGCGTCAAGAGCCATGTTGAGCGCAAGAACGTTTACAACGGGCTCGCCCATGAAGCCGAGTTCCGGAGCTTCGACGTGACGCTCAACGATGGCGCGCAATGCCGCTTCATCCATGCCCCTCGCTTTGGCGACACGCGGAACCTGGAAATAGGCGGCTTCCGGCGAAACATGCGGATCGAGGCCGCTGCCCGAGGCCGTCACCAGATCGGCCGGCACCGCCGAGGCCGGATTTTCAGCTTTCGCGGCCTCGTAATCCTGTTTCACCCGGTCGATAAGCTTGGCGCTCGTCGGCCCGAGATTGGAGCCGGAGGACGAGGCCGCATTATAGCCATCGCCGGCGGCGGAAGGACGGCCATGAAAATAAGTCTCGCCAGTGAAGGCCTGCCCGATCAATTGCGATCCGACCACCGTGCCATTTTTTTCGATCAGGCTGCCATTGGCCTGCGCGGGAAAAAGCGCCTGCGCCAGGCCCGTCATGCCGAGCGGATAGGCAAGGCCGGTGATGGCCGTGGTAGCGAGGATCAGCACCAGTGCGGGACGAAGCTGTCTAAACATTGTCTTTACTCCTCAGGCGAGACCGAGCGCCGTGATGGCGAGGTCGATGGCCTTGATGCCGATAAAGGGAACGATGATGCCGCCGAAGCCATAGATGACCAGATTGCGCGATAGCAGCGCACCTGCACCGATCGGGCGATATTTGACGCCCTTCAGCGAGAGCGGGATCAGCGCGATGATGATAAGCGCGTTGAATATGATGGCCGAGAGGATGGCGCTCTGCGGCGTCGAAAGTCCCATGACATTCAGGACGCCAAGCTGNGGATAGAGCGCCAGGAACATTGCCGGAATGATGGCAAAATATTTGGCGATGTCGTTGGCAATCGAGAAGGTGGTCAGTGCACCGCGCGTCATCAGCAACTGCTTGCCGATTTCGACGATCTCGATGAGCTTGGTCGGATCGCTGTCGAGATCGACCATGTTGCCCGCCTCGCGGGCGGCCACGGTACCGGTGTTCATGGCAACGCCGACATCGGCCTGCGCCAGCGCGGGAGCATCATTGGTGCCGTCACCGCACATGGCGACGAGCTTGCCCTTCGCCTGCTCCTCNCGGATAAGCTCCAGCTTGTTTTCCGGTGTCGCCTGGGCGAGGAAATCATCGACACCCGCTTCCGCAGCAATTGCGGCGGCGGTCATCGGATTGTCGCCAGTGATCATGACAGTGCGGATGCCCATGCGGCGAAGCTCCGCAAAACGCTCGCGAATGCCGCCCTTGACGATATCCTTCAGCTGCACGACGCCGAGAAGCTTGCCATCCCGAACAACGGCGAGCGGCGTGCCCCCGGTNTTGGCAATTTCTTCGGCAATTGTCCTTATGCCGCGCATGGCATCCGTTTCGGTTTTGACGGCAAGCGCCACATTGCCCTGTTGCGAAGCGCCGCCGTCAACATAGGAAAGAACGGCGTCGACCGCCCCCTTGCGAATGGAGGAGCCTTCGAAATCGACACCGCTCATGCGGGTCTGGGCGGTGAAGGGGACGAAATTGGCATGCAGCTTCTGCATGTCACGGGCNCGGATGCCATATTTCTCCTTCGCCAGAACCACAATGGAGCGACCTTCAGGTGTTTCGTCAGCAAGGGACGCAAGCTGGGCCGCATCGGCCAGTTCCTGCTCGGAAACGCCGGCGACGGGGCGGAACTCGGTCGCCTGCCGGTTCCCGAGCGTGATCGTGCCGGTCTTGTCGAGCAACAGCGTGTCCACGTCGCCAGCAGCCTCGACGGCGCGGCCGGACATGGCGAGCACGTTGAAACGCACCAGCCTGTCCATGCCGGCGATGCCGATGGCCGACAGAAGCGCGCCGATGGTGGTGGGGATGAGCGTGACGAACAGCGCCACCAGCACGATGATCGGGATCGAACCGCCGGCATAGGCCGCGAAACTCGGTATGGTCGCGGTGGCCAGAACGAAAATCAGTGTCATGCCTGCGAGCAGAATGTTGAGCGCAATCTCGTTCGGCGTTTTCTGGCGCTCAGCACCTTCGACCAGGGAAATCATCCGGTCGAGGAAGGTGGAGCCGGCAGCAGCGGTGATGCGGACCCTTATCCAGTCCGACAGCACCTGCGTGCCGCCGGTGACGGCAGAGCGGTCGCCACCGGATTCGCGGATGACCGGGGCGGATTCGCCTGTTATCGCCGCCTCGTTTACCGAAGCAACACCTTCGATGACCTCACCATCGGAAGGGATGATATCGCCTGCCTCTACAAGAACGACATCGTTCACCTTCAGGCTGGTGCCCGCCACCATACTGTATTGGCTACGGTCATCGCCGGTGAGCAGTTTCGCCTGGGTTTCTGTGCGGGTCCGGCGCAGCGAATCCGCCTGCGCCTTGCCGCGCCCTTCGGCGACGGCTTCGGCGAAATTGGCGAACAGCACGGTGAACCAAAGCCAGAGATTGATCTGGAAGGAGAAGCCCAGATTGGCACCGCCCGTGATGAGATCGCGGATGAACAGCACCGTGGTCAGCACTGACACCGTCGCAACAACGAACATGACCGGATTGCGCGCAAGCGTGCGCGGGTTGAGCTTTTTGAATGCGGCGGCGATGGCCGGCACGAGAATGCGAGAATCGAGGATGCTCACTTGTTTGGACTGGCTCATGAAGAGGCTCCAGCGTTGAACAGGGCGACCGATGAGGGTCGATCAGCCCGTGATAACTTCGAGAGCGACAACGGCGGCGAACAGAGCCGCCATCATCGCGAGAATGAGATTGGAGGCGCACCAGCCGCCGGGCGTGGCGCNGCCTCTGACGGGAGCGCCGTTGCGGGCGGGAACGATGCGGCGACGTGCGGATTTGCCTTCGTTCATGACATCACNTCAAAAAAGCTGACCTGCCGCCATGACAAGATGTTCGGCAACCGGGCCGAGCGCCAGCGCAGGCAGGAAGGTAAGGCCGCCGACGATCAGGATCGTGCCGACCAGCAGGCCAACGAAAAGCGGGCCATCCGTCGGGAAGGTGCCTGCAGAGGCCGGAACGGTCTTCTTGGTGACCAGCGAACCCGCAATGGCGAGTGCGGGAATGATGACCAGAAAGCGGCCCATCAACATGCCGAGACCAAGCGTGATGTTGTACCAGGTCGTGTTCCCGGTCAGGCCGCCGAAGGCCGAACCGTTATTGGCGGCCGCCGAGGTGTAGGCATAGAGGATTTCGGAAAAGCCGTGCGGGCCCGCCGTCCCAATCGATGCCACAGCCGAGGGCAGGATGGTGGCAGTGGCGGTGAAGACCAGCATGGCGAGCGGCAGGCAGAGAATGGCCAGAACCGCCATCTTCATTTCCTTGGCCTCGATCTTCTTGCCGAGATATTCCGGCGTGCGCCCGACCATCAGCCCTGCCACGAAGATGGCGATGACGATGAAGAGCAGAATGCCGTAAAAGCCCGCGCCGACCCCGCCGACGATCACCTCGCCCAGCTGCATGTTGATAAGCGGGATGAGACCACCCAAGGCCGTGAAGCTGCCGTGCATGGCATTGACCGCGCCGCAGGACGCAGCCGTGGTGATGACCGCGAAGAGCGACGAGAGCGCCAATCCGAAACGGACTTCCTTGCCTTCCATATTACCGCCTGCAAGACCGAAGCTGTGCATCAGCGGGTTTCCGGCTGCTTCCGCCCAGTAGGTGACGGCAACGCCGGCGATGAACAGCACGCCCATGGCCGCAAGGATAGCCCAGCCCTGGCGCTGGTTGCCGACCATGCGACCGAAGACATTGGTGAAAGCTGCGCCGATGGCGAAGATCGATACCATCTGGATCATGTTGGAAATGGCATCGGGGTTTTCGAAGGGATGCGCCGAATTGGCGTTGAAGAAGCCGCCGCCATTGGTGCCCAGCATCTTGATCGCGAGCTGCGATGCGACGGGGCCGACGGCAATGGTCTGCTGCGCGCCTTCCAGCGTCTGCGCGTTCACATAGGCGCCGAGCGTCTGCGGCACGCCAAGCCAGACGTAGACGAGCGTCAGCACGATGCAGAGGGGTAATAGCACGTAGAGCGTGGAGCGGACCATATCCACCCAGAAGTTGCCGATCGCCTTGCCGGAAGCGCGCGAGAATGCGCGGATCAGGCCGATGGCGATTGCCATGCCGGTTGCGGCGGAAACGAAGTTCTGCACGGTGAGACCGGCCATCTGGGTCAGATAGGAAAGCGTGCTTTCGCCGCCATAATTCTGCCAGTTGGTGTTGGTGACGAAGCTGACGGCCGTATTGAAGGACAATTCTGGTCCGACGGCCGCCATTCCCTGCGGATTATAGGGTAGCACGGCCTGAAAGCGCATCAGGGCATAGAGCAGGGCGAAACCGAGAAGATTGAAGAGAAGCATGGAGACCGCATAGGTCGTCCAGTGCTGCTCCTCACGCTCACTTGTCCCGGCAAGGGCGTAAAGTCCGCGCTCGACCGGCACAAGAACCGGCGACAGCAGCGTGCGCTCGCCATTGAAGACACGCGCCATATAGNAGCCAAGCGGCTTCACCAGCGCAAAAATGATCCCGCAGAAAAGCAGGANCTGGAACCATCCATTGAGGGTCATGGTATCAAACTTTCAACAGCCGCCGCTTCCCGATCAGAAACGTTCGGGGCGAATGAGAGCATAGGTGAGATAGGCAGCGATAAAGACCGTGACGGCGCCGCTCAGGATATAATCACGTCATCGCAGCCTCCGTCTAAAGCCGGTCGCAGGCGCGCGTGTAGGCAAAGCAGAGGGCGAAGAACACCGTGGCTGCGCCGATCAGAACAATATCCATCATTGATGGGACTCCTTTTTAATCGAGGAGCCGGACAGGAAGAAAAGCGCCGTCATGTGGGACGTCGCTTTTCATTCTTTCTGGCTGGGAAGAAACACCATCCCTTCCCGCACAGAAGAATGCACCCGAACCGCATAAAGGTTCGAGACGGCCACAGGGGCAATAAAATAGGAATCCTATAGGAATTTCGATGCCCGCTGACCGGACATCGCTTCCGCCAATCAAGTCAGCTGTTGTCACCGAAAGCGGAAACGATGGTTTCCGCCGGACTTTTGTCCGCCAGCAGCGCGGCCAGCAAAATGCGCGCCTGGCCCGGACGAAGTGTGGCTGAATGCACGGCGCCCGCTGCGACGAGATCATGTCCACCGCCGCCGCCGCCGTAACTCGCCACGAGCCGCCCTTCCGGCACGCGGCTGGAGACGACGACCGGAACGCCGCGTTCGGCGCAGCGCTTCACGGCTTCGGCGATACGCGGATTGGCATTCCCGGAACCAAGTCCGGCAAGAACGATGCCTTTCGCGCCCGCCTGAAGACTTGCATCGATATGGGTGGCATCACAGCCAGGATGAATGGCAACGATATCGACGCGCTGATCGGCCACCGGGGCGGCAAGCAACAGTGTTCGGGCGGCAGCCAGTGGCCGGGTCGAGCGGAATGCGTCTGCTCGTCCGCGCTCAGCTTGTAGAGCCCCCAGGCCGAGAGACAGCGACCGCCGAAGGAGAGAAGCACACCCTTAGCAGCATTCGCCTGATCGAGCGCTGTTTCTATGGCTCGAGCCAGATTTGCCGGTCCGTCTGCGTCCTTATGGTCTGCCGTAAACTGTGCGCCGGTGAAGACCACCGGCTTCGTGATGGCGTGCTGCAAATGGACGAGTAGCGAGGATTCCTCCATTGCATCGGTTCCGTGCAGAACCACGATACCCGCCACTTCGGGATCGTCGAGTTCGATACGAACGGCATCGCTGATGCTCTGCATGTCGGCAAGCGTCAGGCTGGACGAATCCTTCGCCATGAGGTCCACCGGCTTCAGCCGGGCGCCGATTTCCGGTACCAGCGCAAGCAGATCTTCACCGGAAAGGCTGGGCGTGCTGGCACCATCGGCACCGCGCCGACTGGCGATGGTGCCGCCGGTGGCGATGACCGCCACCAGAGGTATCGCGCCCTGCCCGCTCAATGCGATGCTCCCGCGCGTTCAGCCGCAAGGCGATAGATGCGGTCACGCAGCAGATACCAGCCGATGACGAGCGCCGGGATGATAATCAGCAGCGAAGCGATGGTCCAGGAGCCGACGGGATAGTCGAAGGCCATCAGCACCAGCACGCCGAACAGAAACGAGCGTGAGGATGCCGGTATAGGGCGCGCCGAACATGCGGAAATCCGGACGCACCAGTTCACCGCGCTGCGAAAGCTGCCAGAGTTTGAGCTGGCAGAGCACGATGACGGCCCAGGCGCAGATGATGCCGAGCGCTGACAGGTTGAGCGCGATTTCGAACGCGGCGGCGGGGACGACGGCGTTGAGTGCGACGCCGAACACTGTAACGACGGCAGTAACCGCGATGCCACCATAAGGCACGCCATTCTTGTTCATCTTCGCCAGCGCTGCCGGGGCAGAGCCGGAGACAGCCATGGAGTGAAGGATGCGGCCGGTGGAATAGAGCCCGGCATTGAGCGAGGACAGGACGGCGGTCAGAACAACAAGGTTCATAATGACATCGGCACCCTGCACGCCGATCGAGCCGAAGAAGGTAACGAAAGGGCTCTCGCCGGCCTTGTAGGCCGTGTAGGGCAGGAGCAGCGTGAACAACAGCACCGAGCCGACGTAAAACACGACGAGACGCAGGACGACGGCGCGGATGGCGCGCGGCATGACTTTGCGCGGGTCCTCGGTTTCGCCTGCCGCCGTACCGATCAACTCGATCGAGGCATAGGCGAATACCACGCCCTGGATGATGACGAAGGCTGGAAGAATGCCATTCGGGAAGAAGCCGCCATTGTCAGTAATGAGGCTGAAGCCGGTAACGTGGCCTTCGATGGGCGTACCGAAAATGACGAAATAAACGCCGACGACGAGGAAGATCGCGAGCGCCAGCACCTTGATCAGGCTGAACCAGAACTCCAGTTCGCCGAACACCTTCACCGACAGCATGTTCATCGCCAGCACGACCACCAGCGCCGTCATCGCGAATACCCACTGATCGATGCCCGCAAGCCACGGTACGTATTGCTTGAANAAATTCATATAAAGCGCAACGGCGGTGACATCGGCCACCGAGGTCATGGCCCAGTTGAGCCAATACATCCAGCCGGCCGCAAAGGCCATCTTCTCACCGTAGAACTCNCGGGCATAGGACACGAANGAACCGGAGCTGGGGCGATGCATGATCAACTCGCCGAGCGCACGCAGCACGAGAAACGCGAAGAAGCCGCAGAGTGCATAAACGAAAACCAGAGCCGGACCGGCCTGTGCGAGACGCCCGCCGGCACCCAGAAAGAGACCCGTGCCGATGGCGCCGCCGATGGCAATCATCTGAATCTGGCGCGGCTTNAGGGCTTTATGGTAACCGAGATCCTCTTCGGCGAAGACCTCACGTTCGGCGGGTGCCGTTTTTCCAGAATGCATGGATTTATCCTCCCGATAAAACGCTTGTAGTCGGCAATTAGCCGGAAATCAAAGTGGAACTGGCGTCGTCCCCAAGGCTGGAAATATGGCCAGCGAATGCGCTCATGCTGTAAAGCTGCATGACAGATTTTTGCCGTCATAAGTC
>Ga0058692_1000800_pt1 | contig 12596 bp, 9 predicted proteins | sample AgamicAtAmrz_FD_55216 | JGI IMG/M metagenome (GOLD analysis project Ga0058692, IMG submission 55216) | Agave microbial communities from Guanajuato, Mexico - At.Am.rz | ecosystem: Host-associated > Plants > Roots > Rhizosphere | place: Guanajato, Mexico | collected 2012-06-07 | reverse complement strand
GGCACTGCTTTGCGAAAGCATCATTGGCTTGTCGGGCTCAAAAAATTACGTTAGAGCGTGACCCACCGGATTCGAGCCATTGCGAAACCGGTGTTTCGGACTGGTTTTTCCGAAAAGGGCCTGTAGCTCAATGGTTAGAGCCGGCGGCTCATAACCGCTTGGTTGGGGGTTCGAGTCCCTCCGGGCCCACCATTTTCTTTCAAGATCAATTGCTTGGGATGTTTTGTGGCTCTTCGCGAGCGCGCCTCTGTCACGTCTGAGGCGTGATCTCTGCTATGCCGATGGCAAGTTCCGGCTGCGGAATGAATGCGTCGGAGCCGATCCGGCGTGCCGATGGCGCAAGCCGGATCGAGAAAGCTTTGATGTCAGTTACAAACCCGCATACTTTCCGTATGCCAGCCGCCGTCATAGGAATTGGGAACGCGGCGGTCTTCGAACCAGCAGCGCGGGCGGGGCGGCGGTGGCGGCTCGTAGTAGCGCGGGCCGTTATTGCTGTTGGCGATGGCGCCGCCGATCAGGCCGCCGATGACGCCTGCGGCGAGGCCGCCGGCAATCGCTGCGCCGTCATTGTGGCGGCGGTGTTCGCGGTAGGGCGGCGGGGGTGGGCCGCCGCGGTCGTAGCCACGGTCATAGCGCGGGCGATAGGGATAGTCCTGCGCGGCAGCGGTGCCATAGGATGCAAAAATGCTGCCGGTGGCGACCAGCGCGGCAATAGTGGAAAGAATTATCTTTTTCATCGGGGCTACTCCATAAGCCTGCTTCGGGAGATAGAGGCTCATTATGCCCGGATCATGGCACGGGACGGGTGAACGGCCTGTGAATAGTCCATTTCAGCACAGTTCATATTTTTCTGATTTCAGAATGTAAGAATTCAAGCCGGTTCAGACTTTCAGTAACGGAAAAGCCCGGCGTATGGCCGGGCTTTTTGTCGAAATCGATTGGTCGCGATCAGAACTTCACGCCGAGACCGACCTTCACAGTGTGCTGGTCGACATCGGTGTTGATGCCGAAGATGTCCTTGTCGCTATAATCGTTGTAGCGATATTCCAGCCTGCCGAACACATTGTCGGTGAAGGCATAGTCCAGACCCGCGCCAACGGTATAGCCGTTGAAAGTGGTGCTGTCCTTGCCGGCGCCGGGCGTTTCGATGAAGCCGCGTGTCGCGGTCCAGCCGGCGGTGGCATAGAGCAGGGCATGGTCGAAGGCATAACCGACGCGGCCGCGAACGGAGCCCTGCCAGTCGGTGCCGATTTCGGTGCCCGCATAGTCATTGTCGTTCCAGTTATAATCGACATCGCCTTCGATGCCGAGGACCAGATTATTGTCGAACTGGTAATTGTAACCCACGAAGGCGCCCAGAATGCCGCCGTCGAAATTATCCGAGGCGACCGGNCCGCCCGCCGAAAAATCGCCATTCGCCCAGCCCGCGCCGCCTTGAATACCAAGATAGGGGCCAGACCAGGTGAAGACNGGCAGGGTTTCCTGCGCGACCGGAGGTGCGGGCGTTTCGTAGACGGCATCCGCGGCCATTGCGGTGCTGGCCGACAGGGCCAGGAGTGACGTTACGATCAGCGTTTTCATCGTTTTTCTCCCTGAGCTGACTGACATCCATAGCATAGATTAGCTGCTTTTAATATGGGTCGGGGTTCGGCGGTTCCAAGAGGCGCTCTTGTCCTCCCGGCTTTGCTGGCCGTCTTGCCCCGGATCGCGGCTTTTTATCGCCCCGCCATGCTGTTCTGATGCGGCGAACGTCTTTGGCCGTGTTTGGTTCCCTTCGCCGTTTCGTCAAAAGTCCGGCAGGGCGGCCGGCCGACGTCACGCTTGGTTGTCTTGACAGCACAGGGCGCGACCATAGAGTTGTGGTAGACTATGGCGGTGCCGATGCTTTTCGCTGCATTGCCGGCGGCATGAGCTGCGGTTGAGACTACACCGTTGCGGCTTCCCGGTGAGGGGGATCGTTGCGGGCGGAAAGGGCATGGGAGGATGAGATCGCATGAGGCTTTATTTTAGCGGAGGAGGGGCGACGTGATTGTCGGAGCCGTTCTCAGCGCCATTCTTCTTCTCACCCTCATTGCATTTCCGCGGCATCTCAAANCCGTTGTCATCTGCCTGTTGCTGATCTGGACGNCCACCGCCGCCTTTGTGATTTATGACTGGTGGCGCGGCAACCAGCGGCTCGAGCATATCGTCGCNAGCGCCGGATTCGATGCNGCCTGCCCGGATGCGGCATTGCCGATCCGNGTCAGCTTCCGCAACGACAATNATGTCGCCGTACAGCGGCTGACCTATACGCTCGAAGGGTTCGAACCGGCCTTCCGTGCCTCCGTTTCCTTCGANCCCTATCAGGTGAGCGAAAGACGGATCGAGGCCGGGGAGACTTTCTCGGCCTGCCGGGCGTTCCGGATGCGCAACAATGAAAGGGTGGAGCCGCAACGGCTGGAATGGCGTGTCACCGTCATTTCCGCGGAATTCGACTGAGCGGTTCGTGCGGCGGCCGGTTATCACGGCATTTTGAAAATTTTCGCGCCGGTGAGCGGCGGCCGGAAAATCCCTGCATCGCAGCGGTTTCGGGTGGATGGGTGAATTGCCATCGTCCGCAACGGAACCGGCTGGGGCAGTCGCTGACTTGTTTTCGTCCATTTGCGATGCCATTTCCCCCTCCATTCGATGAATGTCGCGGGTTGATGTTTTGCGTATTGTTCTGAAGTTTCTGAAAATAACCGCCATCGGCCTTGTCGCCCTGCCGGTTCTGGCGGGTGCGCATATGGGCATCGGTCAACTCACCGGAAATTTTCACGAAGTCATTCCCGGAGAGCTTTATCGTTCGGCCCAGCCGAGCGGCAAGGACATCGCGGCTTATGCCAAGGCTTATGGCATCAAGACGATCATCAACCTGCGCGATGAAAAGCGTGAAGGCTGGTATGATGCCGAAAGTCTTGCGGCCAAGAACAACGGCATCCGGCTTGTCGATTATCCGCTGAGTTCAAGCGAAAAGGTCTCGGTGGAAGATTCGGAAACGCTGGCGGCCGTGCTGCGCAATGCGGAAAAACCGATCCTCATCCATTGCGAACATGGCGCGAACCGCACCGGGCTCGCCTCCGCCATCTATGTGGCCGCCGTGGCCGGCAAGAGCGAGGCCGCCGCAGAATTTCAGCTTTCGCCCTATTACGGGCATGTGCCGATCCCCGGTATCGGGCGTTATGAAATGTACCAGTCCTGGGACGATTTCGAGGAAACCATCGGGTTTTGAGGATTGCTTTATACGCGGCGTCATCCTTGGCCCTGTGCCGAGGATCCAACCACGTTGCGTTCAGCGGATAGGTTGCAGATGCTCGGGACAAGCCCGAGCATGACGGCGGAGGGGCTATTGGCCGCAACGCGCCTCAATAATCCCCGCCGCTTTCCCTGATCACCTTCGTCAGGCTTCCCGTCGCCGGGAAAAGCGGGATGAGGCAGGCCTGCAGCGCGTGGTAGATATCGCCCTTGCCGGGGAACAGCGTGTGGGCGGGAACCAGATCTTCCGTCAATTCCTCGTGCCAGCCGCCATTCTCATGGTCGATGAAGTTGTTGGCGATGGTGCTCCAGATGCGGCGATAGCTGTCTTCATAGAAGTTGTCCGCCGGCAGGTTCTTGTTGAGGAAGTGGGCAGCGCCCGCCGCCTCGGACATGGGCCACCAGAGCTTGGCCCGCTTGTCGGGATTGTCGTTCCAGTCGAGCGTATAAAAGAAGCNGCCCTTTTCCCGATCCCAGCCGAGCGCCATGGATTGCACGAACAGCGATTTCGCGGCCACCGGCATCCAGTCGTGTCGGCGCTCTCCCAGCACCCACAATTGCAGGATGAGGCGGGCCCATTCCAGCCAGTGGCCGGGGGTGGAGCCGGAAGGGCGGAACATTTCGTTGCCGCGATAATCCTTGTCGAGCGTCCAGTTCTCGTCGAAATGCTCCGGCACGCGGAAGTCCAGCTCGCCGGCGCGGCGGCGGATGACGAGATCGGCGATGCGCTCCGCCTTGCTGAGGTAGCTATTGTCGCCGGTGACCTCATAGGCTGCCATCAGCGCCTCGGTCAGGTGCATATTGGAGTTCTGGCCGCGATAATTCTCGATGGGCGACCAGTTGCGATGGAATTCCTCGGCGATGGCGCCGTGTTTTTCTTCCCAGAAGCGGGTTTCCAAAACCTCGGTAATATCGGCCAGCATCTTGTCGGCCAGCGGGTGGCCGACGGTCTTGGCGGAAGAGGCGGCAAGAAGCACGAAAGCGTGACCGTAACCCTGCTTGGTGGCGTCCACTGGGCCAGCATCGTTCACCTGCCAGAAATAACCGCCATGCTCGCCGTCGCGGTGCCTGTTCCAGAGATAGGTCATGCCGTGATCGACGATATCGCCGCAGCCCGGACGCCCGAGCAGGTGGCCGATGGAGAAGCAATGCACCATGCGGGCCGAAGCATGGATGCCGCGCACGGGGTCGTTTGGCTGCAACGGCGCGCCTTTGGCATCGAGATCGAAGAAGCCGCCGGCAGGGTTGACGGCGCGATACTGGAAGAAATCAAAAAGTCCCTCGGCCTGTTTTACCAGCCATTGGCGATGCCAGGGCAGGGTGTTCCAGTTGCGGCTGTTGTGATCGTCCTCGGGCATTCTCGTCCTCCATGCGGTTTGCTGCTTCGGCTTATATCCTTGCCGTATAAACCTGTCATCTGTCAGCGATATTTCGTAACGTGCCGCAACTGCGCAAAGCCATGCCTGTCCCTTGAAGATATATTGACATAAACATATCTTTATGTGACTTGACGGCTTGCGATCTTGCAAATCGAAATGAGGAGTGTGCCCGTGTTTGACGATCTGTTCGGCCCTGAAGGGGCAAAGCGTGACGGCGCGGAAATTTTCAAGGCGCTGCGCGAAGCCGCCAGCGAACGCATCCTCATTCTCGACGGCGCCATGGGCACGCAGATCCAGGGGCTGGGTTTTGACGAAGACCATTTTCGTGGCGATCGTTTTATCGGCTGCGCCTGTCACCAGAAGGGCAATAACGACCTTCTGATCCTGACCCAGCCGGATGCCATCGAAGACATCCACTATCGTTATGCCATGGCCGGTGCGGATATTCTCGAAACCAACACGTTTTCTTCGACGCGCATCGCGCAGGCCGATTACGAGATGGAAAACGCCGTCTACGATCTCAACCGCGAGGGTGCAGCGATTGTCCGCCGTGCCGCCCAGCGCGCCGAGCGGGAAGATGGCCGCCGCCGTTTCGTNGCGGGCGCCATCGGCCCGACCAACCGCACGGCCTCNATTTCGCCTGACGTCAACAATCCCGGTTTTCGCGCCGTCAGCTTCGACGACCTGCGTATCGCCTATGGCGAGCAGATCGATGGCCTGATCGACGGCGGTGCCGATATCATCCTGATCGAAACGATCTTCGATACGCTGAACGCCAAGGCGGCGATCTTNGCCTGTGAGGAACGTTTCGAGGCAAAGGGCATTCGCCTGCCGGTGATGATCTCAGGCACGATCACCGACCTTTCCGGCCGCACGCTTTCCGGCCAGACGCCTTCGGCTTTCTGGAACTCGGTGCGCCACGCCAACCCCTTCACCATCGGCCTGAACTGCGCGCTGGGTGCCGACGCCATGCGTCCGCATCTTCAGGAACTGTCTGACGTGGCCGACACCTTCGTCTGCGCCTATCCGAATGCCGGCCTGCCGAATGAATTCGGCCAGTATGACGAGACGCCAGAGATGATGGCGCGTCAGGTTCAGGGCTTTGTCCGCGACGGTCTCGTCAACATCGTCGGCGGCTGCTGCGGTTCGACGCCGGAGCATATCCGGGCGATTGCGGAGGCTGTCAATGGCTACAAGCCGCGCGAAATTCCCGAGCACAAGCCGTTCATGTCGCTTTCGGGCCTCGAGCCTTTCGTGCTGACCAAGGACATTCCTTTCGTCAATGTCGGTGAACGCACCAACGTCACCGGCTCGGCCCGCTTCCGCAAGCTCATCACCGCCGGTGATTATACGGCGGCGCTGGCTGTCGCCCGCGACCAGGTGGAAAACGGTGCGCAGATCATCGACATCAACATGGATGAAGGCCTGATCGATTCCGAGAAGGCGATGGTGGAGTTCCTGAACCTCATCGCCGCCGAGCCGGATATTGCCCGCGTGCCCGTGATGATCGACTCATCCAAGTTCGAGATCATCGAGGCCGGCCTGAAATGCGTTCAGGGCAAGTCGATCGTCAATTCGATTTCGCTGAAGGAAGGCGAGGAGAAGTTTCTCCAGCAGGCGCGGCTCGTCCATAATTACGGTGCGGCGGTCGTGGTCATGGCCTTTGATGAGGTCGGGCAGGCCGATACTTACGAGCGCAAGGTCGAGATCTGCTCGCGTGCCTACAAGCTCTTGACCGAGAAGGCGGGCCTGTCGCCGGAAGACATCATCTTCGACCCCAACGTCTTTGCCGTTGCGACCGGTATCGAGGAACACAATAATTACGGCGTGGATTTCATTCAGGCCACCAGAACCATCCGCGAAACCATGCCGCTGACGCATATTTCCGGCGGCGTTTCCAACCTGTCCTTCTCCTTCCGCGGCAATGAGCCGGTGCGTGAGGCGATGCATGCCGTGTTCCTCTACCACGCCATTCAGGTCGGCATGGATATGGGCATCGTCAATGCCGGTCAGCTTGCGGTTTACGACAATATCGATCCGGAACTGCGTGAGGCCTGCGAGGACGTGGTGCTGAACCGCCGCGACGACGCGACCGAGCGTTTGCTGGAGGTCGCAGAGCGCTTCCGTGGCACGGGCGCCAAGGATACGAAGGTTCAGGACCTTTCCTGGCGCGAACTGCCCGTCGAGAAGCGGCTGGAACATGCGCTAGTCAACGGCATTACCGACTATATCGAGGCCGATACAGAAGAGGCGCGCCAGAAGGCGGAGCGCCCGTTGCATGTCATCGAAGGGCCGCTGATGGCCGGCATGAACGTGGTCGGCGACCTGTTCGGTTCCGGCAAGATGTTCCTGCCACAGGTGGTGAAATCCGCCCGCGTGATGAAGCAGGCCGTGGCCGTGCTGCTTCCTTACATGGAAGAGGAAAAGCGCCTGAATGGCGGGTCCGAGCGCAGTGCCGCCGGCAAGGTGCTGATGGCCACCGTGAAGGGCGATGTGCACGATATCGGCAAGAACATTGTCGGTGTCGTTCTCGCCTGCAACAACTACGAGATCATCGATCTCGGCGTCATGGTGCCGACGACGAAAATTCTTGAGACGGCGATTGCCGAAAAGGTGGATGTGATCGGCCTTTCCGGCCTTATTACCCCGTCGCTGGACGAGATGGTGCATGTGGCGGCCGAAATGGAGCGGCAGGGTTTCGACATCCCGCTCCTGATCGGTGGCGCGACGACGAGCCGTGTGCATACGGCGGTGAAAATCCATCCGCGTTACGAGGCGGGACAGGCAATCTATGTCACCGACGCCTCGCGCGCGGTGGGCGTCGTGTCGGCGCTTCTCTCCGCCGAGCAGAAGCCCGCTTACATCGACGGTATTCGCAGCGAATATGCCAAGGTGGCGGAGGCGCACGCCCGCAATGAGCGCGAAAAGCAGCGCCTGCCGCTGTCCCGCGCCCGCGAGAATGCGCACAAGGCCGACTGGTCGGCCTATAGCGCCGTCAAGCCGCAATTCTTCGGCACCAGGGTGTTCGAGACCTATGATCTGGAAGAGCTTTCCCGTTACATCGACTGGACGCCCTTCTTCCAGACCTGGGAATTGAAGGGTCGTTTCCCGGCCATTCTCGATGACGAAAAGCAGGGTGAGGCGGCGCGGCAGCTTTACAGCGATGCGCAGGCGATGCTGAAGAAGATCATCGAGGAAAACTGGTTCCGTCCGCGGGCGGTGATCGGCTTCTGGCCGGCCAACGCCGTGGGTGACGATATCCGGCTGTTTACCGATGAAAACCGTCAGGAAGAGCTGGCGACCTTCTTCACGCTGCGTCAGCAGCTTTCCAAGCGCGATGGTCGCCCCAATGTGGCGCTCTCCGATTTCGTCGCGCCTGTCGATAGCGGCGTTGCCGATTATGTCGGCGGTTTCGTGGTGACGGCGGGCATCGAGGAAGTGGCGATTGCCGAGCGGTTCGAGCGGGCGAATGACGATTATTCGTCCATCCTCGTCAAGGCGCTGGCCGACCGTTTCGCGGAAGCCTTTGCCGAGCGCATGCATGAGCGGGTGCGCAAGGAGTTCTGGGGTTATGCACCGCAGGAAAACTTCAACGGCGATGAGCTGATTGGCGAAGCCTATGCCGGCATTCGCCCGGCACCCGGCTATCCGGCCCAGCCCGACCATACCGAAAAGAAGACGCTGTTCGCCCTGCTCGACGCCACCAATGCGGCGGGTGTGGAACTGACGGAAAGCTACGCCATGTGGCCCGGCTCTTCCGTCTCCGGCATCTATATCGGCCATCCCGAGAGCTATTATTTCGGTGTCGCCAAGGTGGAGCGCGATCAGGTTCTCGATTATGCGCGCCGTAAGGACATGCCGGTGGAAGAGGTGGAGCGCTGGCTCGGTCCTGTCCTCAATTACGTGCCGACGAACGGCGCGGAGGAAATCGACAGCGCGGCGTGATGGTTCGGTGTGCTGCCATTCAATAAAAAAGCGCGGGTCTTGCCCGCGCTTTTTGCGTTCATTGGGTTGTTTAAGACCGCAACGCCGCCAGTTCCTCGATGCCGACATGGCTCTCGACCTCGCTGCCGCGCAGGTAAAGATAGAGCCCGATCGCGAAGGCGAGGACGGCGATGAAGACCAGGTACCAGGCATGGGCCATGGGGTTGACGGCGAGCGCCGTGGTCACGCCAATCGGCGTCAACCCGCCGAAGACGGCATAGGAGACGTTATAGGCGAAGGAGAGACCCGAGAAGCGGACNGAGGCCGGGAAGGCGCGGACCATGACATAGGGTACGGCCCCCGCCATGCCGACCGACAGGCCCATGACGCCGTAAAGCACGAACATGGTTTGAAGCGATGTGCCGGCATAGCTGTAGAAGGTGAAGGTGGCGATGCCGAAGAAGATGCTCGCCCCCATGAAGAAGATGCCGGAGCCGACACGGTCGATCAGCCCGCCGGCGATGATGACGCCAAAGATCAGGAACAGCGTGCCGAAGCTGGTACCGGCTAGCGCCTGTGTCGGGGTATAACCGTAAAGCTTCTGCAGGAAGGTGGCCGTCATCAGCGTCGTGACGACGATGGCGGCCGAGAGAACCCAGGTCAGCAGGGCGGAAATGACCACGCCGCGCATATGGTGCTTCAGCACCAGCCCGAGCGGCAGCTTGTCCGTCAGCGATTTCGACTTCTTCATCTCGGTGAAGATCGGCGTTTCTTCCAGCCAGCGGCGCAGATAAACGGCGATGAGGCCGAAAATGCCGCCGAGCAGGAAGGGGATGCGCCAGGCGTAACCGGCCACGTCTTCCGGTGTGAAGAGCGAGTTGATGGCGAAGGCGATCAGCGAACCCAGCATGATGCCGAAGGAAAGGCCCGATGTGAGGAAGCCGCAGGCGAGGCCGACGCGGCGGAAGGGCACGTGTTCGGCAACGAAGGTCCATGCGCCCGGCACTTCACCGCCGATGGCGGCACCCTGCAGCATGCGCAGGATGATGAGCAGGATGGGGGCGGCCACGCCGATGGTGGCATAGGTCGGCATCAGCGCCATGCCGAGGGTCGAGAGCGCCATCAGCAGGATGGAGAAGGCGAAGACGCGCTTGCGGCCGTAACGGTCGCCATAATGCGCCAGCACGATGCCACCCAGCGGCCGCACCAGATAACCGGCGGCGAAGATGCCGAAGGTCTGGATCATCACCAGCCAGTCCGGCATTTCCGGCGGGAAGAACAGATGGCCGATGACGGTGGCGAAAAATACGAAGATGATGAAATCGTAAAATTCCAGCGCGCCGCCGAGGGCCGAAAGGCCAAGAGTTCTGTAATCCTGACCGTTGAGGGGCCGGGCTGCCGCCGGTGTGGTGGTGGGAGACATGAAGCTGCTTCTTTTCTAAATTACGTATTACTTATGGGCATGCGGCAAGCGCGGCGCGATTTCAAGCCTAATCGACGCTCAATCGCTCAGGTATTTCGAGGGACGATCAAGAAAGCGGCGCAGGAAATTGATGTTNTCCAGCTCGTCATAGAGGCGCTCGGTGATGCCGTCTGCGTCGAAATGATAGATGGTCGCCTCGGGAATGGCCAAAAGCACCGGCGAATGGGTGGCGATGATCAATTGNCCGCCGCTATCGGCGGCGTCACGGATAAGGGNCGCCAGTTCGAGCTGCTTTTGCGGCGAAAGCGGGCTTTCCGGTTCGTCGAGAAAATAGAGGCCGGCGCCATGCAGCCGCTGTTGCATGATATCGAGAAATCCTTCGCCATGGGAACGCCGGTCGATGACATTGTTCCTGACGATCCTGCGAAACGTATCCGGGGTTTCTTCCGGAAAGTCTTCGCCCTTCTTGAGGGCCTTTTCCCGCTCCCAGCGAAAATCGTCCAGCGCATCCTCGTTCTGCCGGCGGATATAACCAAGCACGTCTTCCGCGCGCATGAACATGCGGATTTTCGGATATTTCTTGCGGGCGAAATAGAAGGACTTCGCCACGGTTTCGGCATGCTGAAGGTAGAGGTCGCCGGCAACCTGGCCGTGATTACCGATGGCATAGGCCGTCATTCCCGCCGCCAGCCCTTCCAGCAGCGTCGATTTACCCGAACCATTATTGCCGGCAAAAAAGGTGATCGGCGTCTTGAACTCGAGGCGTTCCAGATGGCGCAGCGCCGGAACCGAGAAAGGATATTCATCCCGTCCGCCCGGGGTTTCTTTCTTGGTTACGCTATCGAGAAACAGCATGTCGCGTTCCTTGTATCTCATCCGTCATGTTCGCCGACGTTGCGCTCTGTCGCATCATCGCGGCGCTATGCTCAAAGCAATTGCGTGTGATTGCGGCTTAACGTGGGGCGCTGTTCGCACCAATGGTTTATAGCGTTGGCGGAGATACGTCATGTCGCATCGTTAGAAGTCCATTTTATTATAAATTAGTNGGTCTAATTATAANTAATAAATCGATCTACATTAGATATATGCAATATATATCTTAAATTTAAGATGTTATCGTAANTATATACTTCAAATTAATTCAGTAATGCCAGTTGTCATCATTCTCGTTGTTTTTGGAGAGAGTGAATGAAGCATACTGCGCTTTTTTCGGTCGCGTTTCTATTTTCCGCGATATTCGTGAGCGAAGCTGAGGCGCGGAAGTCCCGTTTTTTTGTCATCCCCGGATTCGGCGGCGGCGAGACCGTCGATCTCGTTTATGATCTGCCGGACAACGAGCCTTTTCTTCGCGACGGGGAAGCATTCGACGTTGGTTATCTCAACAGCGGGGATAGGAGCGGTTATGTGCTGTATCGTGGCGAGCGGTACAGCAGGCTCAGCGATGCGGATATCGCCAGGCTGAAGGCGACGCTTGGTTTTGATCCGACGACAAAAGACCGCATGGAGCGGGCGGCGAGGGACAGCGACGCGCCCTGGAACCTTGTGATTATCATAGCGGTCGCAATTGCTGGTATCTTTGTGCTTGTTCACAAGGGCATGCAGCTAGTGCGGTGGATTTCGCGACTGGCGACGATCTCCGCAGTTGCGGGAAGTCAGCGGCAGGAGGAGGAGGACACTCCCGACCCCCTGGAGGTCCGCAAGAAGCAGTTGATGAACCGTCAATGGAGCGATAGCCAGACGGATCACGCGGCGCGTATCCCGGCAGCATCGTCGGTCCACGCGTCTGCCCCGGGAGCCGCTCCGGTCCGGACATTCGGACGCAGGAGCGCCTGATCGGTGCGGAATCCTTAAACCTCAGACGGTCTCAGGAGCCTGCACTATTCGAACCGGTCGATGATGCTGATGCCGCTTTCCCTGAAGCTGTCCATGGCGGGCAGGGCGGTTGCTGCCTCAGTCAGTGAGATGTGGCGGCCGATCAGCTTTTCCGGCGCGAGCCTGCCGCTTTCGATCATCGCCAGCATGTCCTCGTAACGCCACGCCTGCATGCCGTGGCTGCCATAGATCTCCAGCTCATGCGCGATCACCCGCGCCATGGGAATGGCGGGCATGGCGTGGTCTGCCAGCATCAGCCCCACCTGCACATGGCGGCCGCGCCGACGCAGATTGCTGATGGAGTTGCAGCAGGTCTGCGGGTGGCCGAGCGCATCGACAGAGACATGTGCACCACCACCCGTCACCTCGCGAACCGCCTCGGCAACATCGGCAACCGCGCGGCTGTTGATGGTGGCGCTTGCTCCAAGCTGCCGCGCAAGTTCGAGCTTGTCTTCGGCAATGTCGATGGCGACGACCTGCGCGCCGAGGCCAGCGCCGATCATGATGGCGGAAAGACCGACGCCGCCGCAGCCGTGGACCGCCAGCCATTCGCCGCCCTTCAGGCGCCCCTGATCGGTCACGGCCCGGAAGGAGGTGGCGAAACGGCAGCCGAGGCCGGCGGCGGTGGCGTAGCTCATCGTATCCGGCAGATGCACGAGGTTCTGATCGGCATAATCGATGGCGACATATTCGGCGAAGGAACCCCAATGGGTGAAACCGGGCTG
>Ga0058692_1000795_pt1 | contig 12633 bp, 10 predicted proteins | sample AgamicAtAmrz_FD_55216 | JGI IMG/M metagenome (GOLD analysis project Ga0058692, IMG submission 55216) | Agave microbial communities from Guanajuato, Mexico - At.Am.rz | ecosystem: Host-associated > Plants > Roots > Rhizosphere | place: Guanajato, Mexico | collected 2012-06-07 | reverse complement strand
CCGAAAGAGAAGTGGCCCTCTCTATGTCAGACCACCGTTGTTTTTGAGGGTATAAGCCACTACTTTCCCCGACCAGCCCCAAATTGGTCGGTTTACCCAGGCCAAAGCGCGCGTAAGTTTCTACCAGCGCTGAGGAGGGCATCGCTAACGCGAGGCGCGAAACCCCGACGTTACTCGACTTCTGCAGAACCCCGGTAAGGGTCAATTCGTTATAGCGCGCCACGTCTTTGATCTCATGACCATTGACGCGATACGGCACGGTGTTCAGAACGCTGTTCTCTTTCACCACGCCGCGCTGCAGTGCGGTCATCACCACCATTGGCTTCACGGTGGAACCTGGCTCGAAGATGTCGGTAATAGCGCGGTTACGCATGACGTCTTTCGGCGTGTTGCTGAGATTATTGGGGTTGTAAGCCGGGCTGTTGGCCATCGCCAGCACTTCGCCGGTGTTCACGTCCACCAGCACCGCAGTGCCCGATTCGGCTTTGTTGAAGGCAACGGCATTGTTCAGTTCGCGGTACACCAGCGCCTGCAGGCGCTCGTCGATGCTCAGCGTCAGGTTGTGCGCGGCGCGGCTATCGACCGAGGAGATATCCTCAATTACCCGCCCGTAGCGGTCTTTGCGCACGGTACGTTCGCCCGGCTCGCCGGTCAGCCATTTATCAAAGCTCTTCTCGATGCCTTCAATGCCCTGGCCGTCAATGTTGGTGAAGCCAATCAGGTGGGCAGTGACCTGGCCGGCCGGATAGTAGCGGCGCGACTCCTGACGCAGGTAAATACCGGGCAGCTTGAGCTTTTTCACGTATTCGCCAATCGCCGGGTTAACCTGACGGGCGAGGTAAATAAAGCGCCCTTTTGGATTGGCGTTGACGCGCGCCGCCAGCTGATCCAGCGGGATCGACAGCGCATCCGACAGCGCTTTCCAGCGGCTATCAACGGTGACGCCGCCGTGCTCGGTCAGCTCTTTGGGATCGGCCCAGATGGCGTTAACCGGCACGCTTACCGCCAGCGGGCGTCCGGCGCGATCGCTGATCATGCCGCGCGCGGTAGGCACTTCCTGCACGCGCAGCGAACGTAAATCGCCTTCCTTCACCAGCTTATCCGGGCTGATGACCTGCAGCCACGCCACGCGCGACAGCAATCCGCCCAGCGCCAGAAGAATACAGCCGCACAGCAACGCAAAACGCCAGCTTACAAAGCTGGCCTTATCTTCCTGTTTTCTTGACTTCAGCGTTTTGCCTGCGCCGCTCATTGAGGTCTGCGATTCCTTATTTCTGCACCACAATATTTTCCTGTGAAGGATCAACATGCTGCAACTGCAGCTTATCGGTTGCTATCCGTTCTACCCGGCTGTGATCGCCCAGCGCATTCTCTTCGAGGATCAGGTTGCGCCATTCGATATCCAGCGCATCACGCTCCAGTACCAGCTGCTCACGCTGCGCCGTCAGCAGACGGGTCTTATGCGTGGTGGTCACCACCAGCACCGACGAAACCAGCACGGCGATCAGCAGCAGCAGCGGGATCTTGCCAAAACGCAGCAGATCGCCACCAATGACGCCGGGCAGGCTGTGACGCTCATTGCCAATCACGATGCGGTTCTCTCAGCGATACGCAGGACCGAACTGCGCGCGCGCGGGTTGTCTTTGACTTCGGCTTCGCCAGGAATCAGCTTGCCGAGGGTTTTCAGTTCACGTCCGCCCAGCGCTTTCAGCTGGCTCTCGGTCATCGGAATCCCGGCCGGCACCTGCGGTCCGCGGCTCTGGTCACGCATAAAGCGCTTCACCAGCCGATCCTCCAGCGAGTGGAAGCTGATGATGGATAAACGCCCGCCCGGTGCCAGCACCGTTAATGCCCCTTTCAGCGCGATATCGATCTCTTCCAGCTCACTGTTGATCCAGATGCGTATCGCCTGGAAGCTGCGCGTCGCCGGATGCTTAAACTTGTCTTTTACCGGCGTTGCCGCCGCAATCAGATCGGCCAGCTCTTTGGTGCGCGTCATCGGCTGTTCCCGGTTGCGCTCGACGATGGCGCGGGCGATGCGTTTCGCGAAGCGCTCTTCGCCGTAGGTTTTCAGCACAAACGCAATGTCTGCCTCTTCCGCGCTCTGCAACCACTCGGCTGCCGACTGACCGCGCGTCGGATCCATACGCATATCCAGCGGCCCGTCGCGCATAAAGGAGAAACCGCGCTCGGCGTCATCCAGCTGAGGCGAAGAGACGCCCAAATCCAGCAGTACGCCGTCGATTTTGCCGGTCAGCCCGCGCTCTTCGACATACTCAGCCAGCGCTGAAAACGGCCCGTGCACAATCGAGAAACGTGGATCTTTTATCTCAGCGGCTGCGGCTATGGCTTGCGGATCGCGGTCGATCGCCAGTAACTGTCCGTGCGCGCCAAGCTGCGACAGGATCAGGCGTGAGTGACCGCCGCGACCAAAGGTGCCGTCAATATAAATGCCGTCTTCCCTGATATTGAGGCCGTTAACCGCCTCATCCAGCAGCACCGTGGTGTGTTTAAAATTTTCCTGCATAGCTATAGCGACAAGTCCTGCAACCGCTCAGATAAAGGCTCCTGAGCTGACTGTTCTGCGTCAATATCGTCCTTAACTTGTTGATACCAGGTCTGTTCATCCCACAGCTCAAACTTGTTGAACTGTCCAACCAGCATCACTTCTTTGGTCAGGCTCGCATGCTGGCGCAACGTGTTCGCCAGCAGTAAACGGCCTGCGTTATCCATCTGGCACTCGCTGGCATGACCTAACAGCAGACGCTGCACGCGACGCTCGTTCGGATTCATACTGGATAACCGGGCCAGTTTTTTCTCAATAATTTCCCATTCGGGCAGGGTATAAAGCAGCAGGCAGGGCTGATGGAGGTCAATGGTGCAAACCATTTGACCCTGAGACTCTGCGAGCAGCAATTCGCGATAACGCGTCGGCACCGCCAGGCGCCCTTTGCTGTCGAGATTGACTAACGTTGCTCCACGGAACATGCCAGCCCTACCCCTCAGTTACCCGTTTTCACCACTTTATCCCACTTTTTACCACGAAACGAGTTTACGGAGCCGATGAAATCCTTGTCAAGCCGCAACGGCAAGTGAATATCACTCTTTACACCGAATGAAATTAACCGGAGAGAAGAATAAGAGGAGAATGAATGGTCAATTTAAAATTAACCTGATGAATAACAGTATAAAAAAAATTTGCGTCAGATTTATCGGTGAAAATTAGCGCAATTTTACCGCTGCGATTATTCTGCCCCAATCTGCGACGGCGGCGGCATTTTAGGGGATTTCTGAAAGGAAGCCCAGCACCATCGCGTCAGCTCTGCTATGCGCGATTGCTGAAGATGTAAACAAATAAGAAAATCCAGCGCCGATAATTCGTTAGCCGGGGCGATGATAATTTACGCTTTTTTACGCCCGTGTGCGTCTGGTTAAATATGGATGAGAGAAATTAGCGCGGGCGACGTCTCGCCCGACGCTTCATTTAGCGCGACGACTTAATTGTCCGCGGCGGAATAAATTACGGCGAATACGGGTTAAACCTGGCTTCGGTTTGCGTGGCTCATCCAGCGAAGCCAGCACCAGCTCCAGCACACGCTCAGCAACATCGCGATGGCGCTGCCCTACCGCCAGCACCGGGCACTCCAGAAAGTCTAATAATTCGTGGTCGCCGAAAGTTGCAATAGCCAGGTCAGTTGGCAAGCGGCCGTCACGCTTCAGCGTCACGTCCATCACCCCCTGCAGCAGGCCAAACGAGGTGGTAAACAGCGCTTCGGGCATCGCGTGGTCTTCAAGGTATTTTTCAAACAGCGTCGCCGCAGCGGCGCGGTCAAAGCTGTTGCAATAGATGAAATCGATCGGGCGTTCATCGCCCTGCCACGCCTCGCGGAACCCCATTTCACGCAGGAAGCTGACCGACAGCTCCGGCAGCGCGCCGAGAAACAGCACATTTTTCACCGGCAGCTGACGCAATTCAGCCGCCAGCGCCTGCGCGTCATCCTGATCGGCACCGACCACGCTGGTGAAGTGTTCACGATCCAGCGCGCGGTCCAGCGCGATAATCGGCAGCGGATCGTTGACCCAGCGCTGATAGAACGGATGTTCCGGCGGCAGCGACGTGGAGACAATGATCGCATCCACCTGACGCTGCAGCAGATGCTCAATGCAGCGCATTTCGTTATCCGGCTGATCTTCGGAACAGGCAATCAGCAGCTGATAGCCGCGCTGACGCGCCTGGCGTTCGAGATAGTTGGCGATGCGGGTATAACTGGTGTTTTCCANATCGGGGATCACCAGACCAATCGAACGGGTGCGTCCGGCGCGCAGGCCCGCAGCCACCGCGTTGGGGTGATAGTTGTACTCACGCACCACCGCCATGACTTTCTCAACGGTTTTGTCGCTGACACGATACTGCCGCGCTTTGCCATTGATGACATAGCTCGCCGTGGTGCGCGACACGCCCGCCAGGCGCGCAATTTCATCCAGTTTCACGATGACACCTTAATTCTGATAAGCCAGGGCTGGCGAAAATGTCCGCAGAGTAGCTAAGGGTAAAACATTTGTAACATCTAACCGCAGAACAGTACGCTGAGCAACCGCTTTTCATGCACAAGCGGCCGAAGCGCATAAAATAAAAAAACCCGGCATTCCGCCGGGTTAGCTTGAAAACCGATGATAACTTTGCGGTATTAACGCATTACGCGATCGCCGCGTGATACCCCGACGATGCCGGAACGCGCCACTTCAACGATTTCCGCCACTTCGCGCACGGTGTTGAGGAACGCGTCGAGTTTATCGCTGGTGCCGGCCAGCTGAACCGTGTACAGCGTCGGCGTCACATCGATGATCTGCCCACGGAAAATTTCCGCGCTGCGTTTTACCTCTTCGCGACCGTACCCGCTGGCCTGAATCTTCACCAGCATGATTTCACGCTCGACGTAAGCGCCCTGCCCCAGTTCGCTGACGCGCAACACGTCCACCAGCTTGTGCAGCTGCTTTTCGATCTGCTCCAGCACTTTCTGGTCGCCCACGGTCTGAATGGTCATACGCGACAGGGTAGGATCGTCGGTCGGCGCGACGGTCAGGCTCTCAATGTTATAGCCGCGCTGGGAAAACAGCCCCACCACGCGCGACAATGCGCCGGATTCGTTCTCCAGCAGAACTGATAAAATACGACGCATAATTAAGTCCTCTCCGTTTTGCTCAACCACATCTCATCCATCGCGCCACCGCGAATCTGCATCGGGTAGACGTGCTCGCTGCCGTCCACCGTGACATCCACAAACACCAGACGCCCTTTCGCCAGCGTATCAAGCGCCAGCTGCAGCTTCTCTTCCAGCTCAGCCGGATGCTGAATCGCGATGCCCACGTGGCCATAGGCTTCCGCCAGGCGCACGAAGTCCGGCAGCGATTCCATATAGGATTGTGAATGGCGGCCGGAGTAAATCATGTCCTGCCACTGTTTCACCATGCCGAGGAAGCGGTTGTTCAGGTTCAGCACCAGCACCGGCAGGTCGTACTGCAGCGCGGTCGACAGCTCCTGAATGTTCATCTGGATACTGCCGTCGCCGGTCACGCAAATTACGGTCTCCTGCGGCAGCGCCATCTTCACGCCGAGTGCCGCCGGCAGGCCAAAGCCCATGGTGCCGAGGCCGCCGGAGTTGATCCAGCGACGCGGTTTATCGAACTGATAGTAAAGCGCGGCGAACATCTGGTGCTGGCCGACGTCCGAGGTCACATACGCCTCGCCGTGCGTCAGACGACAAATGGTTTCGATCACCGCCTGCGGTTTGATTTTGTCGCTGGTACGGTCAAATTCCAGGCACTTGCGGCTGCGCCAGCCTTCAATGCTCTGCCACCAGTCACGCAGGCTGTCGAGCTCCTGCTTCGCCTCGCTCTGCGCCAGCAGCTCCAGCATCTGCGTCAGCGTCTGTCTGGCATCGCCGACAATCGGAATATCGGCGCTGACGGTTTTGGAGATCGAGGTCGGATCGACGTCAATGTGCATCACGGTGGCATTCGGGCAATACTTCGCCAGATTGTTGGTGGTGCGGTCGTCAAAGCGTACGCCGATACCAAAGATCAGATCGGCATTGTGCATGGTCATGTTGGCTTCATAGGTGCCGTGCATACCGAGCATGCCCACACACTGGCGATGCGTGCCCGGGAACGCGCCCAGCCCCATCAGCGAGGTGGTGACCGGAATATTCAGCTGCTCTGCCAGCTGCAGCAGTTCCGCCTCGCAGCCTGAAGTAATGGCCCCGCCGCCGACGTAAATTACCGGCTTGTGCGCCGCCAGCAGCGTCTGCAGCGCGCGCTTGATCTGGCCTTTGTGGCCCTGCAGCGTCGGATTGTAAGAGCGCATGCTGACGGTTTCCGGCCACACGTACGGCAGCTTGTTGGCCGGATTCAGAATATCTTTTGGCAGATCGATCACCACCGGCCCCGGACGACCGCTGGCCGCCAGCCAGAAGGCTTTTTTCAGCACCGTCGGGATCTCTTCGGTGCTTTTCACCAGGAAGCTGTGCTTCACCACCGGACGCGAAATCCCCACCATGTCGCACTCCTGGAAGGCGTCATAGCCAATCAGCGAGGACGGCACCTGACCGGAGAGGATCACCAGCGGAATGGAATCCATATAAGCGGTCGCAATGCCGGTGATGGCGTTGGTGGCGCCAGGACCTGAGGTGACCAGCACCACGCCGACTTCGCCGGTCGCGCGCGCCAGGCCATCCGCCATATGTACGGCGCCCTGCTCGTGGCGCACCAGCACGTGGTCAATACCACCGACCGTTTGCAGCGCATCATAAATATCGAGCACCGCACCGCCCGGATAACCGAATACCTGCTTAACGCCCTGATCGATTAACGAACGGACGACCATTTCGGCTCCTGACAACATCTCCATTTTCTGCCTCCAGGCTTGAGAGCCAGCTGCGCCAGCAAACGCTATCCTGCGTGCCGCTCGCATCTGTCCCTTTATTGCCAATTAAGATCAAAACCTTATGTTTATGCTCAGAAGACGCCATTCATTTCGTCTTCCAGGTACAGGGAATCTACCTGCGTGGATTCTTTTGAGAGTAGGTCGATTACCATAACCGCAGAAAACCCGGCCTGCAAACGTCATAAGGCGGCACGGCGCTGTCAGTGGCAAAAAAGGCACTGACGCGTGATTATCGCCCGGGAGGAATAAACTAATGCGATGGCATATGGACAGAGGAAAATGCTGGTTTGCAGATTATTTACAGCGTGTTGTAAGAAATATGATTTTCATATTGCCAGCGTGTTTAGCCCACAATTTTTTCCGTTACCGCGTTTCTGGCGTGATTAACTCTTAAATCCCTCTTCCACATCACAATCTGCTAAGCAACAAGCTTTATCTTGTTTTTCCACCTGACGAATAAGCCTTACTAAAAACATATAATTCAGCAACTTAAAATTATCCGCCTTTTTTAAAAGATTTTTTAAAGTGGCATAACGCGCTAAGCCACCGTTAATTAATGGCAATGCTCTGCGATGACCGATAATCCCAGCACATCGCCCTTTTCCGGCCAGAGAAATACCCTTTCACTTAGGGTTGACATCGCCAGGCGAATCCAGTACCAATATGTGCAGCACTCAATTTACGAGGTTTGATTCATGTCACGTTCTTTTCGTCTACTCGGTCTACTACTTAACGCATCCAGTTTGCGCGGTAGACTCGTGGGCGAAATCAACAACTGATTCGAACCTGCTGAAAGTTAAAAAACCCGCGCCACTGCGCGGGTTTTTTTATGCTCGTAGCACCGGCGAAGTCAATGCAAAAGGAAGATGACCATGAGCCAGCAAGTAATAATTTTCGATACCACTCTGCGCGACGGCGAACAGGCATTACAGGCCAGCCTGAGTGTTAAAGAAAAACTGCAGATCGCCCTGGCGCTGGAAAGGATGGGCGTGGATGTAATGGAAGTCGGTTTTCCGGTCTCTTCGCCGGGTGATTTCGAATCCGTGCAGACCATTGCCCGGACCATCAAAAACAGCCGCGTGTGTGGTCTGGCGCGCTGTGTCGAGAAAGATATCGACGCGGCTTACGAATCGCTGCGCGTGGCCGACGCCTTCCGTATTCACACCTTTATCGCCACTTCGCCGATGCACATCGCCACTAAACTGCGCAGCACGCTGCCGGAAGTGATTGAACGCGCGGTGCACATGATTAAGCGGGCGCGCAACTATACNGATGACGTTGAGTTCTCCTGCGAAGACGGTGGNCGTACGCCGATTGACGACCTGTGCCGCATGGTAGAAGCCGCGATCAACGCCGGCGCCACCACCATCAATATTCCGGANACCGTGGGCTATACCCTGCCGGGCGAGTACGCCAACATTATTGGTCAGCTGGTNCAGCGCGTACCCAACATCGACAAAGCGATTCTGTCGGTNCACACCCATGACGATCTGGGNATGGCGACCGGTAACGCCATTGCNGCAGTGCTGGCCGGTGCGCGNCAGGTCGAAGGCACGCTGAACGGCCTGGGCGAGCGCGCCGGTAACTGTGCGCTGGAAGAGGTGATCATGGCGATTAAAACCCGTCAGCAGATCATGAACGTNCACACCAATATNAATCATCAGGAAATCTACCGCACCAGCCAGATTGTCAGNCAGATCTGCAACATGCCGATCCCGGCCAACAAAGCGGTGGTCGGTTCCAACGCCTTCGCCCACTCCTCCGGCATTCATCAGGATGGCGTGCTGAAGAACCGCGAAAACTACGAAATCCTGACGCCAGAATCGATTGGCCTGCACAAAATTCAGCTGAACCTGACCTCCCGCTCCGGCCGTGCCGCCGTGAAGCACCGTATGGAAGAGATGGGTTACAAAGAGTCCGATTACAACCTGGATACGCTGTACGACGCCTTCCTGAAGCTGGCGGACAAAAAAGGCCAGGTGTTCGATTACGACCTGGAAGCGCTGGCCTTCATTAATAAGCAGAATGAAGAGCCGGAGTACTTCCAGCTGAACGAATTCAACGTGCAGACCGGCTCCAGCGTCACCGCGACGGCGTCAGTGCAGCTGGGCTGCGGCGAAGAGGCCAAAGCCGACGCCGCCACCGGTAACGGTCCGGTTGATGCCGTCTACCAGGCCATTAACCGTATCACCGGCTTCGATGCTGAGCTGGTGAACTACAAGCTGACCGCGAAAGGCCACGGCGAAAACGCGCTGGGTCAGGTCGATATCGTGGTCAACTACAACGGGCGTAAATTCCACGGCGTGGGCCTGGCGACCGATATCGTCGAATCCTCGGCGAAAGCGATGGTGAATGCCCTGAACAACATCTGGCGGGCAAAGCAGGTCGAAAAAGAATTGCAGCGTAAATTTAAAGATCAGAAGGAAACGGTGTAACTATGACTCAGTCTTATCATATTGCGGTAATGCCAGGCGACGGAATCGGTCCGGAAGTGATGGCGCAGGCCATGAAAGTTCTCGACGCAATTCGCGCGCGCTTCGATATGCGCATCACCACCAGCGAATATGATGTCGGCGGTATCGCCATCGATCGTCACGGTGAACCTTTACCCGCCGCCACCGTGGCCGGTGCTGAGCAGGCTGATGCCATTCTGTTCGGCTCGGTCGGCGGTCCAAAATGGGAACACCTGCCGCCAGCCGGCCAGCCTGAGCGCGGTGCGCTGCTGCCGCTGCGTAAACACTTCAAACTGTTCAGCAACCTGCGCCCGGCGGCGCTGTACAAAGGTCTGGAAGCATTTTGCCCGCTGCGCAGCGACATCGCCGCCCGCGGCTTCGACATCCTGTGCGTGCGTGAGCTGACCGGTGGCATCTATTTCGGCCAGCCGAAAGGCCGCGAAGGCAGCGGCGCGCATGAACGCGCTTTTGATACCGAGGTCTATCACCGTTTTGAAATCGAACGTATTGCCCGCAACGCCTTTGAAGCTGCGCGCAAGCGTCGTAACAAAGTGACTTCCGTTGATAAAGCTAACGTGCTGGCGACCTCAGTGATGTGGCGTGAAATCGTCAACGAAGTGGCAAAAGATTATCCGGATGTGCAGCTGAGCCATATGTACATCGACAACGCCACCATGCAGCTGATTAAGGATCCGTCGCAGTTTGACGTTTTACTCTGCTCGAATCTGTTTGGTGACATTCTGTCGGACGAGTGCGCGATGATTACCGGCTCGATGGGCATGCTGCCTTCGGCCAGCCTGAATGAAGAGGGATTCGGCCTGTTCGAACCGGCGGGCGGTTCCGCACCGGATATCGCCGGCCAGAACATCGCCAACCCGATTGCGCAGATTCTGTCGCTGGCGATGCTGCTGCGTTTCAGCCTGAACGCTGACGCCGCTGCGGATAGCATTGAGCGCGCGGTAAGCCGTGCGCTGGAAGCGGGCCATCGCACCCGTGATTTGGCCGGTGACGGCCCTGCCGTGAGCACCGATGAAATGGGCAGCATCATTGCCGGTTACATCAGCGAGGAAAAATAACAAAATGAAAAGCTTATACCAGAAGTTATTTGATGCACATGTCGTTCACGAAGCGCCAGACGAAACGCCGTTNCTGTATATCGATCGTCACCTGATTCACGAAGTCACCTCGCCGCAGGCGTTTGANGGTCTGCGTGCGCANGGCCGNAAAGTGCGNCAGCCGTCGAAGACCTTTGCCACCATGGATCACAACGTTTCCACCCAGACCAAAGACATCAACGCCTCGGGTGAAATGGCGCGTATCCAGATGCAGGANCTGATGAAGAACTGTGCNGAGTTCGGCATTCAGCTGTATGACCTGAACCACCCGTTCCAGGGCATTGTGCACGTGATCGGTCCTGAGCAGGGCATGACGCTGCCNGGCATGACCATCGTTTGCGGCGACTCGCACACCGCAACGCACGGCGCCTTCGGTTCCCTGGCGTTCGGTATCGGCACCTCCGAAGTGGAGCACGTGTTCGCCACCCAGACCCTGAAACAGGGCCGGGCGAAAACCATGAAGATTGAAGTGCTGGGCGAAGCTGCGCCGGGTATCACCGCCAAAGACATCGTACTGGCGATCATCGGTAAAACCGGCAGCGCCGGCGGCACCGGTCACGTGGTTGAATTCTGTGGCCCGGCGATTGAAGCGCTGAGCATGGAAGGCCGCATGACGCTGTGCAACATGGCGATTGAGATGGGCGCCAAAGCGGGCCTGGTGGCACCGGATGACACCACGTTTGCCTATCTGAAAGACAAGCAGTTTGCGCCGAAGGGCGAGCAGTGGGAACAGGCGGTGGCTTACTGGCGCACCCTGAAGTCCGACAGCGACGCGCAGTTTGACGCCGTTGTGACGCTGAATGCTGCCGATATCGCGCCGCAGGTCACCTGGGGCACCAATCCGGGCCAGGTGATGGCCGTGGATCAGGCCATCCCGAATCCGGCCTCGTTTGCCGATCCGGTTGAACGTGCTTCCGCCGAGAAAGCGCTGGCCTATATGGATCTGCAGCCGGGCATCAAACTGACTGAGGTAGCGATCGATAAAGTGTTTATCGGTTCCTGCACCAACTCACGTATCGAAGATCTGCGCGCGGCTGCCGCGATCGCCAAAGGCCGCAAAGTGGCGCCGGGCGTGGTTGCGATGGTGGTGCCAGGTTCCGGTCCGGTGAAAGCGCAGGCTGAAGCCGAAGGCCTGGACAAAATCTTCCTCGAAGCCGGTTTTGAATGGCGTCTGCCGGGCTGTTCGATGTGCCTGGCGATGAACAACGACCGTCTGAATCCGGGCGAGCGCTGTGCCTCAACCAGTAACCGTAACTTTGAAGGTCGCCAGGGTCGCGGCGGTCGCACCCATCTGGTGAGCCCGGCGATGGCTGCTGCGGCGGCGGTAACCGGTCGTTTTGCCGACATTCGTGAATTGACTCAGGGAGCTTAAGCCATGGCGAACAAATTTACCCAACACACCGGGATTGTGGCCCCGCTGGATGCCGCAAACGTCGACACCGATGCCATCATCCCGAAGCAGTTTTTGCAGAAAGTGACGCGCACCGGCTTTGGCGCGCACCTGTTCCACGACTGGCGTTTTGATGATGACGCCGGCACCCAGCCGACCGCCAGCTTCGTGCTGAATAAGCCGGAGTTCAAAGGCACCAGCATCCTGCTGGCGCGCGAGAACTTTGGCTGCGGCTCCTCGCGTGAACACGCGCCGTGGGCGCTGACCGACTTCGGTTTTCACGTGGTGATTGCGCCGAGTTTCGCCGACATCTTCTACGGTAACAGCTTCAACAACCAGCTGCTGCCGGTGAAGCTGAGCGAAGAGCAGGTCGATGAAATGTTCAAACTGGTGGCCGCGCAGCCGGGTATCCGCTTCACCGTCGATCTCGAAGCGCAGACCGTCACCGCCGGCGACAAGGTTTATAGCTTTGAAATCGACAGCTTCCGCCGTCACTGCATGATCAACGGCCTCGACAGCATTGGCCTGACGCTGCAGCATGAAGCGTCCATCGCCAGTTACGAATCCAGCCAGCCAGCGTTTCTGCGTTAAGGTTTACCCGGTGCGCAGCAAGGCGCACCCTACAGCAAACGCGTCAGTAATTTGGTCGCTATTTATGGCGACCAAAGATGCTTAAATGCACAATGCCCTGTAGGGTCGCCATTTATGGCGACCAAAAATGTGCAAAACATG
>Ga0058692_1000794_pt1 | contig 12641 bp, 14 predicted proteins | sample AgamicAtAmrz_FD_55216 | JGI IMG/M metagenome (GOLD analysis project Ga0058692, IMG submission 55216) | Agave microbial communities from Guanajuato, Mexico - At.Am.rz | ecosystem: Host-associated > Plants > Roots > Rhizosphere | place: Guanajato, Mexico | collected 2012-06-07 | reverse complement strand
TCGCAATCTTATCCTCTTCCGGTAAGGGCGAAGCGCTGGCGCGGCAGCTGGGGGGAATCGGTGTGACGGGTTCCAATCAGTCACAGGCGGATGTGCAGCAGCTGGTAGAGCAGGTCATGCAGCGCTGGGGACGGATTGACGGCCTGGTCAACTCGGCGGGTCATGGCCCACGAGCCGACATTCCCGATCTGACGGATGACGCGTGGCAGACAGGCATGGAGGTCTATTTCCTCAGCGCCGTGCGCATGGCGCGTCTGGTGGCGCCAATCATGGCAGCCCAGGGCGGCGGGGCCATCGTCAATATCTCTTCGGCGTGGACCTTTGAGCCGACAGAGATGTTCCCGACCTCCGCCGTGTTTCGCGCCGGCCTCGCCAGCTTCACCAGACTCTTTGCCGACCGCTATGCCGCAGACAACGTCCGGATGAACAACGTACTGCCCGGCTGGATTGATTCGTTGCCCGCCACCGACGAACGCCGCCAGAGCGTGCCGATGAAACGCTACGGCAAGGCTGAAGAGGTGGCCGCCACGATCGCCTTTCTGCTGTCCGAAGGTGCCGCCTACATCACCGGGCAGAATATCCGGATTGATGGGGGACTGACCCGCAGCGTCTGACACGCCATTCCCACGTTCACCGCACCTTCACCCCGCCGTCACGCTGCTGTCATCTGTAGCCGTCAAGGTAACGCCATCCCGCAGTGATTTTTCACTGCGTTCCCACTCCGTAACCCGTGAGGATTTCATCGTGATGGAGTTATCCAGACATCCGACCACTGTCTACCAGGCGGTTGCCGCGCAGCTGGAGCAGGCGCTGAAAGAGCGTTACCGCTGCGGCGACTATCTGCCTTCCGAACAACAGCTGGCCGACCACTACGAAGTGAATCGCCACACGCTGCGCCGGGCCGTCGATGAGCTGGTGCAGAAAGGGCTGCTGCAACGCCGTCACGGCGTGGGCATCCTGGTGCTGATGCGCCCGTATGACTATCCGCTGCATGCTCAGGCGCGCTTCAGTCAGAACCTGCTGGAGCAGGGAAGTCACCCGACCAGCGAACGGCTGCTGGCGGTGCTGCGTCCGGCCAGCAGTGACGTGGCCAGTGCGCTGGGCGTGAAAGAGGGCGACAACGTCATTCATCTGCGCACCCTGCGCCGCGCCAACGGCGTGCCGCTCTGCCTGATTAACCACTTCCTCGCCGACCTCAGCTGGTGGCCGCAGCTTCAGCGCTTTAACAGTGGCTCGCTGCACGACTTTCTGGTGGAGCACACCGGCAAACAGCTGGTGCGCACCCAGACCCGCATCAGCACCCGCCGGGCGCAGGCGAAGGAGTGCCGTCAGCTCGATATCGCACTCCATGCGCCGCTGCTCTGTGTGCGGACCCTGAACAAAACCGCAGATGGTGCGCTGGCAGAATACTCCGTCAGCCTGACCCGCGGTGACATGATCGAACTGACTCTGGAGCACTGATGGAACAGCAAACGGATCGCCAGCGCTGGCTGTCGGTGCTGGCACACAGCAACGCCGCGCGGCTTGAAGCGCACTGGCAGGCGCTGAATCTTCACCCCGAGTTTACCCTGATCCGCCCGGCCGANATCGGCATGACGCGGCTGCAGGCGCGAATGGGNGCCACCGGGAAACGCTTTGTGATGGGNGATGCCACGGTGACCCGCGCCGTGGTGCAGCTGAGCGACGGCACCCTGGGATACAGCTACCTGTTAGGACGCGACAAGGCGCACGCCGAGCGCTGCGCCCTGCTGGATGCACTGTTGCAGCAGCCGGAAACCCGGCCGCTGCTGGAAGAGAAGATTATTACCCCGCTGGCGGCGTGGCGTGAAGAGCAGCGACAGCTGCGCGCGCGCGAAATCGCCAGCAGCAAAGTGGATTTCTTTACGCTGGTTCGCGGAGATAACTGATGACTTTACTGGCAAGTTTTAACCACCCTGTTGCGGACGCGCAGCGCGCCTTTCGCCGCATCCTGAAGGCGATGAGTGAACCGGGCGTGATGGTCTCGCTGCCGCTGCAGCAGGGCTGGGGTGCGCTCTCGCCGGCGGCCACGGCGCTGCTGCTGACGCTGGTCGATCAGGAGAGTCCGGTCTGGCTGGATGCGAAAATCGACAACGAACAGCTGCGCAACAATCTGCGCTTCCATACCGGCGCGCCGATCACCACCCGGCAGGATGCGCCTTTTGCCCTGAGCCATGCGGCGGCGCAGCCCGACCCGACGGCGTTTGCGGCGGGGGATAACCTGTCACCGGAAAAAAGCACCACGCTGATTATCGAAGTGCCCTCGCTNAATGGCGGTCTGACGCTGCGACTCTCCGGCCCCGGCCTGCGCGAAACCCGCGCCATTGCGCCGCAGCTGCCGGAGAGCGTGCTGGACTATCTGCGCACCCGGCCGCATCCGTTTCCGCAGGGCGTGGATCTCATCTTCACCTGCGGCGAAGCGATCATGGCCGTGCCGCGTACCACCGTTGTGGAGGTGTGCTGATGTATGTCGCGGTAAAAGGGGGCGAAAAAGCGATTACGCATGCCCACCAGCTGCAGGCCGATCTGCGCCGTGGCGATCGGGCCGTGGCTGAACTCGGCTGCGATCAGGTGGCGCAGCAGCTGGGTCTGGCGGTGGATCGGGTGATGACCGAGGGGGGGATNTACGATCCGGAACTGGCGGCGCTGGCGATTAAGCAGGCCAGCGGCGATCTGGTCGAGGCAATTTTTCTGCTGCGCGCCTATCGCACCACGCTGCCACGGCTGGCGGAGAGTCGCCCGCTGGCGACCGGGACGATGCGTATCGAACGCCGCATTTCGGCGGTCTATAAAGATCTGCCGGGCGGCCAGGTGCTTGGCCCNACCTGTGANTACAGCCACCGTCTGCTCGACTTCACGCTGCTGGCNAATGGCGAAACGCCTGCCGCGCCGCGGGANGATCGGCCGGTCGCGGAAAGCTGCCCGCACATGTTCAGCATGATGAGCCGCGAAGGGCTGGCGGCCGCGGAGGAGGATGACGGCAGTGAGCCGACCGATATCACCCGCGAACCGATGGCGTTTCCCGCCTCGCGCGCGGCACGGCTGCAACAGCTGGTGCGCGGCGACGAAGGCTTTCTGCTGGCGCTCGGCTACTCGACGCAGCGGGGCTATGGGCGCACCCANCCGTTNGCCGGGGAGATCCGCACCGGCTATGTCAGCGTCAGCATCTGTCCCGAAGAGCTGGGCTTTGAACTGGAGATTGGGGAGGTGCTGCTGACCGAGTGTGAGATGGTCAACGGCGTGGCCCACCGCGAAGACGCCGCGCCGCACTTTACCCGGGGTTACGGGCTGGTGTTTGGCCGGGCGGAACGCAAGGCGATGGCGATGGCGCTGGTGGACCGGGCGCTGCAAAGCCGCGAACAGCAGGAGCGCATCACCAGCCCGGCGCAGGATGANGAGTTTGTGCTGTCGCACGCCGACAACGTGGAAGCGGCAGGCTTCGTCTCCCATCTCAAGCTGCCGCACTACGTCGATTTNCAGGCGGAGCTGGCGCTGCTCAAACAGCTNCAGGATGACTATCAGGAGCGCAACCATGGCTGAACTCACGGGTTACAACAACGGTTATCTCGATGAGCAGACNAAACGCACTATTCGTCGCGCNATCCTGAAAGCGGTGGCGATCCCCGGCTATCAGGTGCCGTTTGCCGGGCGCGAGATGCCGATGCCTTACGGCTGGGGCACCGGCGGCATCCAGATCACCGCCAGCGTGATTGGCGATCAGGATGTGCTTAAGGTGATCGACCAGGGGGCTGATGACACCACCAATGCGGTGTCGATCCGTCACTTCTTTCAGCGGGTCAGCGGTGCGGCCACCACCGAACGCACTAGCGATGCCACGCTGATCCAGACGCGTCACCGCATCCCGGAAACGCCGCTGGAGGAGGATCAGATCCTGATTTTCCAGGTGCCGATCCCGGAGCCGCTGCGTTTTATCGAACCGCGCGAAACCGAAACCCGCCTCCTGCATGCGCTGGAGGAGTACGGCATCATGCAGGTGAAACTCTATGAAGATATCGCCCGCTATGGCCATATCGCCACGACTTATGCGTACCCGGTCAGGGTCAACGGGCGCTATGTGATGGACCCGTCACCCATCCCCAAATTCGACAACCCGAAAATGGACATGATGCCCGCGCTGCAGCTGTTTGGTGCCGGGCGTGAAAAGCGCATCTACGCGCTGCCGCCTTACACCCGCGTCGAAAGCCTCGATTTCGACGATCACCCGTTTACCGTGCAGCAGTGGGATGAACCCTGCGCGCTGTGCGGATCGCGCCACAGCTATCTCGATGAGGTGGTGATGGACGATCAGGGCACGCGGATGTTTGTCTGCTCCGACACCGACTTTTGCCACCAGCAGCAGGAACAGCAACATGCACAGTGAACAGCCGCTGCTTGCGGTCAGCCAGCTCACCCATCTTTATGCGCCGGGCAAAGGGTTTGAGCAGGTCAGCTTTGATCTCTATCCCGGCGAGGTGCTGGGCATCGTCGGCGAGTCCGGCTCCGGTAAAACCACGCTCCTGCACAGCCTCTCGGCACGCCTCGCACCGCAGCAGGGCACGCTTCTCTATCAGGGGCGCAACCTCTGGCAGATGAGTGAAAGCGAGCGCCGTCACCTGCTGCGCACCGAGTGGGGCGTGGTGCATCAGCATCCGATGGACGGCCTGCGTCCGCAGGTCAGCGCGGGCGGCAACATCGGCGAACGGCTGATGGCGACCGGCGCGCGGCACTATGGCGACATCCGCGCAACGGCGAGCCGCTGGCTGCAGGCGGTGGAGATTGACCCCGGCCGCATCGACGATCTGCCCACCACCTTTTCCGGCGGCATGCAGCAGCGTCTGCAGATCGCCCGCAACCTGGTGACGCAGCCACAGCTGCTGTTTATGGATGAGCCGACCGGCGGGCTGGATGTCTCGGTGCAGGCACGCCTGCTGGATCTGCTGCGCACCCTGGTGCGGGAGCTGAACCTGGCGGTGGTGATCGTCACCCACGATCTCGGCGTGGCGCGCCTGCTGGCACATCGTCTGCTGGTGATGAAACAGGGGCGGGTGGTGGAGAGCGGTCTGACCGACCGGGTGCTTGACGATCCTCANCATCCTTACACACAACTGCTGGTCTCTTCGGTGCTCAATTAAATGACGACTATCAATCCGCGTCTGCAGGTCGGAAACCTGTGTAAAACCTTTGTGCTNCACAACCAGAACGGCGCGGCGCTGCCGGTGCTGCACAACGCCAGCCTGACGGTNGGCGAGGGCGAATGCGTGGTGCTGCACGGTCACTCGGGCAGCGGCAAATCGACCCTGNTGCGCACGCTCTACGGTAACTATCAGCCCGACAGCGGCTATATCCGGGTCGCGCACCAGGGNGAATGGGTCGATATGGCGCAGGCCCCGGCGCGGCAGATTATCGCGCTGCGCCGCGACACGCTGGGCTGGGTGAGTCAGTTTCTGCGGGTNATCCCGCGCGTGCCGACGCTGGAGATTGTGATGCAGCCACTGCTGGAGCGCGGCGTCGACCGCCGGTTCTGCGANGCGCGCGCCGCCGAACTGCTGAGCCGGCTCAACGTNCCNCAGCGCCTCTGGTCGCTGGCACCGTCCACCTTCTCNGGCGGAGAGCAGCAGCGGGTGAACATTGCGCGCGGCTTTATCGCTGACTATCCGGTGCTGCTGCTGGATGAACCCACCGCCTCCCTCGACAGCGTCAACAGCGCGGCGGTGGTGAGTCTGATTGAAGAGGCGCGCGCCCGGGGTGCCGCCATCGTTGGCATTTTTCACGATCGGGCGGTGCGCGAGCAGGTGGCCGATCGGCTGCATCTGATGCACCCCATTGAGACAGGAGCGCAGGCATGATCATTAACAATGTCAGACTGGTGCTGGAAAATGAGGTCACAGCGGGTCGCTGGAGTTCCGCGATGAGCGTATCAGCAGCTTCAGCGAAACCCGCAGCCAGCAGCCGGGCGCGCTGGACGGCGAGGGGGCCTGGCTGCTGCCGGGGCTGGTGGAACTGCACACCGACAACCTCGACAAGTTTTTCACCCCGCGACCCAAAGTGGACTGGCCTGCGCATTCGGCGATGAGCAGCCACGATGCGCTGATGGTCTCCAGCGGCATTACCACGGTGCTGGACGCCATTGGCGTCGGCGATGTGCGCGACGGCGGTCACCGGCTGGAGAATCTCAGCAGGATGATCGACGCCATCCGCGACAGCAACCGCAAAGGGCTGAACCGCGCCGAGCATCTGCTGCATCTGCGCTGTGAACTGCCGCACCCGACCACCGCGCCGCTGTTTGAGGCGCTGATGGGCACGCCGGAACTGGCGCTGGTCTCGCTGATGGATCATTCGCCGGGGCAGCGGCAGTATGCGTCGCTGACAAAATATCGCGAATATTATCAGGGCAAATACCAGCTGAATGACGCGGAGATGGATCAGTTTGAGCACGAGCAGCTCACGCTGGCGGCGGCCTGGTCGCAGCCCAATCGTCAGGCGATCGCCGGACTCTGCCGGGAACATGGCATCGCCATTGCCAGCCACGATGATGCCACCGCCGCGCATGTGGAGGAGTCCCATGCGGCGGGCAGCCGCATCGCCGAATTTCCCACCACCCTGGAGGCGGCGCGCGCCTCGCGCTATCGCAACATGCAGGTGCTGATGGGGGCGCCCAACATCGTGCGCGGCGGCTCGCACTCCGGCAACGTCGCCGCCTGGGAGCTGGCCTCTCACGGCCTGCTGAACATTCTCTCCTCCGATTACTACCCGGCCAGCCTGCTGGATGCGGCGTTCCGGCTGGCTGAGGATGAGCGCAACACGCTCGGCACGGCGCAGGCGATTGCGCTGGTCACCTGCAATCCGGCCCGCGCGCTGGGGCTTGAGGATCGCGGGGTGATAGCCGAAGGGTGTCGCGCCGATCTGGTACTGGCGCACACCGCACATGGCTACCCGCATGTGCGCCACGTCTGGAGCAAAGGCCGGCAGGTCTACTGATGGCGCGGCTGATCTGGCTCACCGGTCCCTCCGGCTCAGGCAAGGATAGCCTGCTGGATGCGCTGCGGGCGGCACCGCCGCCGCGCCTGCTGATCGCCCATCGCTATATTACCCGCGCAGCGGATGCGGGCGGTGAAAACCACGTGGCGCTGACCGAGGCGGAGTTCGCCCGCCGCGCGGCGCTGGGGCTGTTCGCGGTGAGCTGGCAGGCGCACGGTTTCAGCTATGGCATTGGCTGTGAGACGGAGCAGTGGCTGCTGCGCGGACAGAACGTGGTGGTCAACGGGTCGCGGCTGCATCTGGCGCAGGCGCAGGCCCGCTTTGGTCCGCAGCTGCTGCCGGTCTGCCTGCAGGTCACGCCAGCGGTGCTGGCGGCGCGCCTGCGCCTGCGCGGACGGGAAGATGAGGCGGCAATCGCCCGGCGACTGGCGCGTGCCGCCCAGCCGCAGCCCGATGGCTGCCTGATCCTTAACAACGATGGCGCGCTGGCAGAGACCGTCCGGCAGCTGCGTCAGATAGTGGAGACGGCGCAATGAAACTCACTTTTCTCGGCACCGGTGGGGTGACCGCCGCGCCGCTGCCGGGCTGCGACTGCCGTGCCTGCCAGCGGGCGCAGCGCCATAGCGATTACGCCCGTGCGCCCTGCAGTGCGCTGATTGAGACCGGGCGCGAGCGCATCCTGCTGGATGCCGGCCTGCCACTGCTGGCGTCGCGCTTTCCGCCCGGATCGCTGACGCGTATTCTGCTCACCCACTACCACATGGACCATGTGCAGGGACTGTTTGCGCTGCGCTGGGGGCGGGGGGCACCGATTCCGGTCTGGGGACCGCCCGACCCGCGCGGCTGTGACGATCTCTATAAACATCCCGGCCTGCTCGACTTTCGTCCCGCCTTAACCCCGTTTGTGGCACACGCCTTTGGCGAGTTACAGGTGACGCCGCTGCCGCTTCAGCACTCAAAGCTGACGCACGGCTATCTGTTCGACTGGCACGGTCACCGGCTCGCCTGGCTGTGTGACACCTGCGGGCTGCCCCCCGACACCGCCGACTTTCTGCGCGGTCAGCCGCTGGATCAGCTGGTGATCGACTGCAACGACCCGCCGTCTGCCAGACCGCGCAACCACAACGATGTCACCCAGGCCCTGGCCATTGTGGCGCTGCTGCGGCCGCGCCAGAGCTGGCTGACCCATCTCAGTCATGAGATGGATAACTGGCTGGCGGAAAATCCGCTGCCGGAGGGGGTGCAGGCTGCGCGTGATGGCCAGACGCTGCTGTGCGGCGCGCCCTGGCCTGTCACAGTTTGATCATCTGACTGTCATCCCGCTTTCATCGTGCCACGCCTTAATAACCGGCAGAACGCAATCAGAGATGACGGAGAACAGCATGGCACAGGCACTTCTGAAAACGGTGGTCGACCACGATCGGCCNCCGGTCAGTTTCAGCGGACAAAAAGTGTTGTCGGTGCAGGGATTGAGCAAAACCTACGGTGACACGCCGGTGCTGGATCGGGTCAGTTTCGATCTCCATGCCGGTGAGCTGGTGGCGGTGATCGGCCGCTCCGGCGCCGGGAAATCGACGCTGCTGCATATGCTTAACGGCACCATCAGCGCGACGGCGGGGGCGATTATCAGCCTGCATAAAGGGGAAGCCGANCNTAACGTGGTCACCCTCAACAGCCGCCAGATGCGGGAATGGCGCAGNCAGTGCGGCATGATCTTTCAGGATTTCTGCCTGGTGCCGCGCCTCGACGTGCTGACCAATGTGCTGCTGGGCCGCCTGAGCCAGACCAGCACGCTGAAATCCTTTTTTAAAATCTTCTCCGACCACGACCGGGCGCACGCTATCGAACTGCTGCAGTGGATGAACATGCTGCCGCAGGCGCTGCAGCGGGCAGAGAATCTCTCCGGCGGACAGATGCAGCGGGTGGCGATCTGCCGGGCGCTGATGCAGAACCCCNGAATCCTGCTGGCCGATGAGCCGGTGGCGTCACTCGATCCGAAAAACACGACGCGCATCATGGATGTGCTGCGGCAGGTCAGCGAGCAGGGCATCAGCGTGATGGTCAACCTGCACTCCATTGAGCTGGTGAAACGCTACTGCACCCGGGTGATTGGCATCCAGCGTGGCGTGGTGTTGTTTGACGGTCATCCTTCCCGACTGACTGACAGCCTGCTGCAACAGCTGTACGGCGATGAACTTAACCAGATCCATTAACTTCCACAGCAAGAGAACAACTCCGAATGAAACTGACTTCTTTAGCACTACTGATCGGCGTTATGGCGTCGGGTGTCAGCGCAGCGGATGCGCCAAAACAGCTGAATCTGGGGATTCTGGGCGGTCAGAACGCCACCCAGCAGATTGGTGATAATCAGTGCGTGAAGACCTTCTTTGATAAAGAGCTGGGTGTGGATACTCAGATGCGCAACGCCTCTGACTATTCGGGCGTGATTCAGGGACTGCTGGGCGGCAAAATCGATATGGTGCTGAGCATGTCACCCGCCTCTTTCGCCTCGGTCTACCTGCAGGACCCGAAAGCGGTGGACGTGGTCGGCATCGTGGTGGATGACAAAGACAACTCACGCGGCTACCACTCAGTGGTGATCGTCAAAGCGGACAGCCCCTACAAAAAGCTGGAAGACCTGAAGGGGAAATCGTTCGGCATGGCCGATCCGGACTCGACCTCCGGCTTCCTGATGCCGAATCAGGCGTTCAAGAAGATGTTCGGCGGCTCGGTGGATGACAAATATAACAACACCTTCTCCAGCGTCACCTTCTCCGGCGGCCATGAGCAGGACATTCTGGGCGTGCTGAACAACCAGTTTGACGGCGCGGTCACCTGGACCTCGCTGGTGGGCGACTATAACAGCGGCTACACCTCGGGCGCGTTTGGCCGCCTGATCCGCATGGATCACCCCGACCTGATGAAGCAGATCCGTATCATCTGGCAGTCGCCGCTGATCCCCAACGGTCCGGTACTGGTCAGCAACAAACTGCCTGCCGACTTTAAAGCGAAAGTGGTGGCGGCGATTAAAAAGCTGGATAAAGACGATCACGACTGCTTCGTGAAAGCGGTGGGCGGTAAGCAGCATATCGGCCCGGCCACCGTTGCCGACTATCAGAGCATTATTGATATGAAGCGCGACCTGATGAAAGGCAGCCGCGGCTGACGAACCTTCCTGACTTCCCCGCCTCGCGGGGAGAGCGGGACGCGGCCAGCGTCCCGCTGCTTTCACGCCGGAGATCCCCCTTGACCGACTTCGAACACTATTACCAGCGCATCCGCCGTCATCAAAAACGTGACACGCTTATCTGGTCACTGCTGCTGGTCACGCTCTATCTGGCGGCGGGCAGGGTGGCAGAATTTAATCTGCTCACCGTCTGGCAGTCGCTGCCGCACTTCTTTGACTACCTGCATGAGATCCTGCCGGTGCTGCATCTGCCGCTGCTGTTTGCCGACGGCAAAACAGAAGGCTCGCTGGCCTACTGGGGCTACCGTCTGCCGATCCAGCTGCCGCTGATCTGGGAAACCCTGCAGCTGGCACTGGCGGCGACGCTGCTGGCGGTGGGGCTGGCGGCAGTGCTCGCCTTTTTCGCCGCCGATAATACGCAGACGCCGGTCAGCGTGCGGATGGCGATTCGCGCCTTTGTCGCCTTTCTGCGCACCATGCCGGAACTGGCGTGGGCGGTGATGTTTGTCATGGCGTTTGGTATCGGGGCGATACCCGGCTTCCTGGCGCTGGCGCTGCACACGGTGGGCAGCCTGACCAAGCTCTTTTATGAGGCGATTGAGTCCGCATCAGACAAGCCGGTGCGCGGCCTGGCCGCATGCGGAGCCAGTAAACTGCAGCGGATGCGCTTTGCCTTCTGGCCGCAGGTGAAACCCGCCTTTCTCTCCTACAGCTTTATGCGGCTGGAGATTAACTTCCGCTCCTCCACCATCCTCGGGCTGGTGGGGGCGGGCGGCATCGGCCAGGAGCTGATGACCAACATCAAACTCGACCGCTACGACCAGGTCAGCATCACCCTGCTGCTGATTCTGATTGTGGTGTCGCTGCTGGATACGCTGTCCGGTCAGCTGCGTCGTCGTGTCACAGGAGAGCGCGCATGATCCGTTCCGTTCCCGCTATCGCGCAGCTGAAGCAGCAGCATCGCGAGCTGTTTGCCGCGCAGCCGCGCTATCTGCGTCGTCTGGCGCTGATGGCGCTGGCACTCCTGCTCTACTACCTCTATTTCTTTTCGGTGTTCGGGCTGGAGGGATCGCGCCTGCTGGCGGGCTGCCAGCAGCTGGGGCGCTACTTTCTGCGGATGTTTGTCTGGCATGACTTCATGAACTGGCCCTTCAGCTACTATCTGTCGCAGGTCGGGATCACCCTGGGGATCGTGTTTGCCGGTACGCTGACCGCCTCGCTGATTGCGCTGCCGCTGTCGTTCCTGGCGGCGCGCAACGTGATGCACGATCGCGCCGCGAAGCCGCTGGCGTTTCTGATGCGGCGGCTGTTCGACCTGCTGCGCGGCATCGACATGGCGATCTGGGGGCTGATTTTCGTCGTGCGGTGGGCATGGGGCCGCTGGCCGGGGTGCTGGCGATTATCCTGCAGGATGTCGGCCTGCTCGGCAAACTCTACGCCGAAGGGCATGAGGCGGTCGAACGTTCACCGGGCCGCGGGCTGGGGGCGGTGGGCGCTAACAGCCTGCAGAAACACCGTTTCGGCATTTTCACCCAGTCCTTTCCGCAGTTTCTGGCGCTGAGCCTCTATCAGATCGAGTCCAACACCCGCTCTGCGGCGGTGCTCGGCTTTGTCGGCGCGGGCGGGGTAGGCCTGGTCTACGCCGAGAATATGCGGCTCTGGAACTGGGATGTGGTGATGTTCCTGACGCTGATACTGGTCGGGGTGGTGATGGTCATGGATATGATCTCCAGTCGCCTGCGCAAACGCTATATCACCGGGAAGCCGGTGCCGCTGTGGCAGCCTGCTGCGCGCGATTAAGCCGTTCGCTGCGCTGCCAGGCGCGCTGTAACGCCTGCACCAGCTGCGCCTGCTGCCAGGGCTTGCCCAGCCGCTCACACAGCGGCAGCGTGACCGGCTGGTGGCGCAGATCTTGACCGCTGATTAACAGCGTGGCGAGATGCGGCCAGTTCTGCTGTGCCTGACGCACCACCTCCGCCCCGTTGATCTCGCCGGGCAGCATCAGGTCGCTGATCAGCAGGTCGATATCGGGTGTCTGGCGCAGCAGCGCCAGCGCCGCTTCACCGTCGCCACACTCCAGCGTCAGATAGCCCAGCTGGTGCAGATGTTCGCACAGGGTCTGCCGCACCGCCGGTTCATCATCCAGCACCAGCACCAGCCGGTTGCTGACCACCGCCGGCAGGGCTGGCGGGGGAGGCGGCGCGACCGCTGCGGCGACCGTCTCCTGCGCGCGCGGCAGCAGAAGGCGCACCGTGGTGCCCTGGTCCGGTGCGGTTTCCAGCTCGATCTGACCGCCCGACTGCCGGACAAAACCGTAGACCATTGACAGGCCTAGCCCGCTGCCGCTGCCGGTGGCCTTAGTGGTAAAAAAGGGCTCGAAAACCTGTTCGCGCACCTCCGCCGACATGCCGCAGCCCGTGTCAGTCACCTCAATTGTGACCCGGTCACGTTTTTCACT
>Ga0058692_1000793_pt1 | contig 12657 bp, 11 predicted proteins | sample AgamicAtAmrz_FD_55216 | JGI IMG/M metagenome (GOLD analysis project Ga0058692, IMG submission 55216) | Agave microbial communities from Guanajuato, Mexico - At.Am.rz | ecosystem: Host-associated > Plants > Roots > Rhizosphere | place: Guanajato, Mexico | collected 2012-06-07 | reverse complement strand
GAAGATTATTTTGATATTCAATTTGAACTTGAACAGATGCTGCGCGAGCGCAACAAGAATGCCGAGCTGACACTGCTGGCTGGCCTTCTGCCCAAGGCAGGTACCGCAAGCTTCACGCGCCAGCAGGTGCCGCTCGGCCTGGGCCATGCGGTCTGGTGCGCCCGTGATATCGTCGGCGACGAGCCCTTCGCCGTGCTTTTGCCTGACATGATCATGCATTCACAGAAAAGCTGCCTGAAGGGCATGGTCGAACTTTACGACCAGACCCAGGGCAACGTCATCGCCGTGCAGGAATGCGCTCCCGACCAGACGCATAAATATGGTATCGTCGGCGTGGGCGAGACCGTGGGTGAGGGTTTCAAGATCACCGAAATGGTTGAAAAGCCTGCAAAGGGTACAGCGCCTTCGAATTTCTACATTAACGGTCGCTATATTCTTCAGCCCGAGATTTTCGATATTCTCGAAAATCAGGAGCGTGGCGCCGGTAATGAAATCCAGTTGACGGACGGCATGCTGACGCTTGCCAAGTCGCAGGAGTTTGCAGGCTATCATTTCCGCGGTCAGACCTTCGATTGCGGTGCCAAGGATGGCTTCATTCTGGCCAATGTCGCTTTCGCTCTCGAGCGCGGCGATATCCGTCCGGCAATCGAAGAGCCGATCAAGGCCCTGATCGACGGGCTGAAGTGAGAGACCAGAGAATAGATGACAAAATCCCGGCCTTCGCGCCGGGATTTTTATTTGGCGCTTATCGCTTCAGGACAAGCCCTGCACCGACGCGAAGTTCGCTGCTGTCATAAACCGGTGTCCACTGGTAGCTGACATCGGCAGTCAGATCGAGATAACGGTTGAGACCCCAGGTCAGGCCGGCACCCGCCGTATATTCCACGGCGTCCTCCGTGTCGGAGGAGGGGAATGTGCGATGCACGATTTGCCCGGTTAATCGCGCTACCAGATTGCTGCGCAATTCGTGGGTCAGCCCGGCATCCAGGCGATAGGAAACCCATCCGCCCTGCGGGCCGCCGGCGAAATCCTCTATTGTCGTGCGCAGGCCAAGATTGACATTCGTGCCGCGCTGGGGTGACCAGTTAAGTTCGCCGTCCAGCGTCAACGCGCCGATCGACGCAAGGCGATCATCGTCATATTGTTTGCGCAGATAACCGATGGCGGCTTCGCCACGGGTCTTTTCGCCGAGATCGACCTCTGCCCCAATCTTCGCCCCATAGGCATTGGATGAACGGGCATAACCGGAATTGTCGAGGCGGCTGTCATATTTCGTTGTGCCGGCGTTCAGTTCGAGGAAGGGGATCAGCGCTGGTGACAGCTCATAGCCGAGGCGTCCGCGCAGATACGCACCATTCTGATCACGGTCACTGAGGCTGATCGGCCGGCCATCGAGACCCTTCGCGTCGGTATACACCGTACGGGACAGGTCAAGCGCGGCCAGACCTCGCAGCTTGCCGAAATCCCGCTCTATCGATGCCCCGGCGCTGAAACGGTGTTCGCCACCCTGCACGGCGGCGCCGGTCAAGGCATTGGGATCGGTCGTGTCTTCACGGCTGAATTCGTAACCGGCCTTGAGGTTGGCGGTTGTTTCTGATCCGAGGTCAAGACGCAGATCGGCCTCTATCCGCGCCCTTGGTTCTTCTCCGTCCTTATCACCGAAGTTTTTCTCCCACGCGCCGTCTCCGGTGACGGTCAAAGCATGGCGGGACCAGTCGCTGGTGAGCGTTCCGCGTATGCCCGTCGTCAGATAGTTTCGTCGCGAGGGACCACCCGTATTCCTCTGTTTTTCCGTGTTGATGGTCTGACTGATCGAAGGCCGGAGCAGAAGGGTGCCCAGCCGAATTCCCGGAGTCTGTCCGGGTTCGGTAACAACGCGTGGGTTTTCGCCCCCGTCCACGGTCGGCTCATAGGGGTTGTCTGCGTCGGCATAGGGCTGCCCCGCTTCGTCCTGCTGCTCGGAAATCGCGTCACCGGGATTATTTGAGGGGCGCCAGAGTTGGGGCGTGGGGACAGGTGCCGTTGTGGCCTGGGCCGTGCCCGCCATTGTCCCGGGGGTCGGTCCGGGAGCGGCGGAGCCAATGCCATCGGCCGTGGCAGCGGCGCCCGGCATTGCCGGGGCGGCAGTCGCCGTCTGTGCAGAAGCATCTTCGTGGTGGTAAAAAAGCGTGCAGGCGAGCAGCAGGGTTGCTGCTTTCCGCGACGTCGGCAGACGTGTGGCGGTGCCCTTCACAGTCATTCCTTTTCACCCGGCGAATGGGCCGAATGCCGGACCGACAGTCGTCCAATACATTGCCGCAGGCCCCAGTCAGAAAGGCCGACGAAACGACATGGACAAACCAGGGACCAAACAGTCGACGCAAGTTTTAACATCGTTTTAACAATAGGTTTTTTATGGTTAACAGTTGATAAAGATCGCCGGAATTTCCTGATGTCACGGGGAGGCGTCCTGGAGTGCCGTCCACTCCCGTTACCTGCGCGCACCGGTCAGAGCTGGCGGCAGCGGGGCTGTTCGCAAATGCAAAATATTCCTAATATGAAAAGATTAAAACGTTTCAATTTGGCACGGAATCGCCCTATGATTAACGAAAGTTGACCTTCCATTGCCCGGCAAATCGTATTGAATTTTATTTTGTGTGACAGTGTCGTTTCATGAAAGCCGTTTTGAATATCAAACAGGTCGGTTTCTATTGTTGGGATATTACCAATGACCGCTTCTATTTGGATGAAGTGTGCGCTGAACTATTCGGAATTCCACTAAGACAGGCAATGCAGGGCATCAGTATTTTCCAGATACTCGAAAAAGTGGATCTGGATCATCGGAATCGGGTTATAGAGACCGCCTTGAACACCCTGAAGGATGCGAGCTTCTACAATCAGGAATATGCCGTGCGCCGCACCGACGGTTCGGTTTCCTGGGTGAGGACCGCTGGCCGATATCTCGTCGATGAAGAAAACATTCCCTTTAAGCGGCTGGAACCATGGAGGAAATTTCTCCGCCGGATCTGCGCCACTAAAGCAGGCGGTTTCCGGCAGGGAGTGGACTTATTCCGGCTGAAAGAGTAACAGTCGGCCATGATTACGCGCGCCGTCAACTTGGTCGAAGACAATGCCATCGAATCCGCCGTACGGACGATTTCGATGGAGCGGGCGGGCCTTGCCGCCCTCGAGACGGCTCTGCGAGACGGTCTCTCGGTCCCCTTCTGCAAGGCGATCGAAACAATCGGCCAGTCGAACGGCCGTCTCATCATAACCGGTGTGGGCAAAAGCGGGCATATAGGTGCGAAGCTGGCGGCCACCTTTGCGTCCACTGGAACGCCGGCATTTTTTGTCCATGCGGCGGAGGCCAATCACGGCGATCTGGGCATGATCGGCGGTGACGACGTGGTTCTCGCCATCTCCAAGGGTGGGGAAAGTGCCGAATTGCGCAGCATTATCAATTATTCGCGCCGCTTTTCCATTCCGCTGATCGCGCTCACCTGTTCCGAGACATCATCGCTGGCGAAGGCTTCCGATATCGTATTGCTGGTTCCCAATGAGCAGGAAGCCTGCCCGCTTGGCCTTGCGCCCACAACCTCCACATTGATGCAGCTTGCACTTGGTGATGCCCTTGCTGTTGCGCTGCTGGAAGCGCGCAATTTTACGGCGGGCGATTTCAAGGTATTTCACCCCGGCGGCAAGCTGGGCGCCAGTCTCACGCTGGTCAGCGACATAATGCATACCGGTGATCGTGTGCCGCTGGTCAACAGGGGAACGGCCATGCCGGAAGCCGTGGGTGTTCTCTCCCGCAAGCATTTCGGCTGCGTCGGCGTTCTCGATGAGGACGGGCGTCTGTGCGGCATCGTCACCGAGGGGGACATGGCGCGCAACCTGTCGCGCAATCTTGCCGAATTGACCGTAGACGATATCATGACCCGGACGCCCAAGACGGTCAAAAAATCGGTCCTGGCAACGGGTGCGCTGGCAACGCTCGAAAAATTCCACATCGGCGCATTGATCGTGGTCGATGACGATAACCGGCCGATAGGACTGGTGCATTTCCACGATCTGCTGAGAATCGGCGTGGCCTGAGGCCAGCCGATCCTGAGAAGGCTGATCCTGAAAACCTATCGCTCTAACGGCTCGACTGTCAGCGTTCGTCCCCGGGCGGAAGCGATCTTCACCCGGGTTCCCGCCGGCAGGTCTTCACCGTTGACCGGCCACCAGGTATCGTCCAGCCTGATACGGCCCCGCCCTTCGACAATCGGTTCCTGAAGCGTCGCGTGCGACCGACAAGGCTTGCCTCTCGCTGGTTGAGGAAGGGCTCGTCGCTTGTCGCCCGGTTTCTGCCGAAGTATTTCCGGCCGAGCAGAGCGAAAACGACGGAGAGCGCGGCAAACATCACTAACTGCAATTGCCACGCCCAAAACGCTGTTTGCCAAAGGAGCAGGGAGAGCGCACCGATGACCAGTGCGGCAAGGCCGATCCAGATCAGAAAGACGCCGGGGGCGATGAGTTCGGCAGCGAGCAGCACGAAAGCGACGATCCACCAGCTCCATGGTCCAAGTTCCGTGGCAAGCCCTTGCAGCATCGTCACTTCTCCGAGGAAGAACCGAAGGGATTGCCGGGAGCCGTGACGTTAATCGTCTGGCCCGAAGCCCGTGTCGGCGGCACGGAGCGGGAGGATGCGGGGGCGGCGGGAGCAGTGGGCGCGTCTCCGTTGTTGCCGAAGACCTCTTTCGCAATCGTGCCGATACCGCCGAGAGAGCCGATCAGCGCCGAGGCCTCCATCGGCATCAGCACGATCTTGGCATTCTTGGCTGTGCCGATCTCGGCAAGTGCTTCGGTGTATTTCTGAGCAACGAAATAGTTGATGGCATGGACATTGCCGGCGGCAATGGCTTCCGACACCATCCGGGTGGCGTTGGCTTCGGCCTCGGCGAGACGTTCGCGCGCTTCGGCGTCGCGGAACGCTGCTTCGCGCTGGCCTTCCGCTTCCAGAATAGCGGATTGTTTTGCGCCTTCCGCGCGCAAAATCTGGGCATTGCGGGCGCCTTCCGCCTCCAGCACCTGCGCGCGTTTTTCGCGCTCCGCCTTCATCTGCCGCGCCATGGAATCGACGAGATCCTTCGGCGGCGCGATATCCTTGATTTCAATGCGGGTGACCTTGATGCCCCAAGGTCCCACGGCCTCATCCACCACGCGCAGAAGGCGGTCGTTGATGGCGTCGCGGTTCGACAGCAATTCATCGAGGTCCATCGAACCCATGACCGAGCGGATATTGGTCATGGTAAGGTTCTGGATGGCGTTTTCCAGATTGGCGATCTGATAGGCAGCCTGCGCCGCATTCAGAACCTGATAAAACGCCACCGCATCGGCGGAAACGCTGGCATTGTCGCGGGTGATGACTTCCTGGGTGGCGATGTCGAGCACCTGCTCCATCACGTTCATGCGGGCGCCGATGCGCTCGAAGAAGGGTACGATGAGGTTCAGGCCAGGCTCGAGCGTGCGCGTATAGCGCCCGAAACGTTCCACCGTATAGCGGTATCCCTGTGGCACGGTCTTGATGCCGGCAAACAGCACCAGAATGACCAGAACCACGGCTGCCAAGACGACGATGTCGAAACCGCCCAATGCGATCATCACTTTACCCTCCAGCACATCATGATCAGGGTTTTACCCCCGTATCGTTATGGCAAGATTACACCCAGCCTTGCAACTCCCGCCGCACAACCTTTTCGAGAACGGTCATGCCCTCGACACTGTCATTCAGGCATGGGATGTGGGTGAATTTCTCGCCGCCATTATGCAGGAAGATTTCTCCGGCTTCACCGGCAATTTCCTCCAGGGTCTCAAGACAATCCGATACGAAGCCGGGATTCATCACGGCTATACGTTTGATGCCTTCCGAGGCGAGTTTTTCCACGGTCTTGTCGGTATAGGGCTGGAGCCACTCTTCCGGTCCGAAACGGGACTGGAACGTGATCATGAAGTTCTTTTCGGTCAAGCCCAGAGCCTCGCGCAGCAGACGGGCGGTTTTCTGGCAATGGCAATAATAGGGGTCGCCCTTTTTGAAATAGGATTGCGGAATGCCGTGGAAGGAGGTGATCAGCATCTCCGGCTCCCAGTCCAGCGTCGCCAGATGGTTTTTGACGGAGGCGGCGAGCGCCTCGATATAGGCGGGATCGTCATGATAGGGCGGCACGGTGCGGATCGCGGGCTGCCAGCGCAGTTTCATCAGATGTTCAAACGCCTTGTCGTTCACGGTCGCCGTGGTGGACGCGGCATATTGCGGATAAAGCGGAAAAAGCAGGATTTTTTCGCAGCCCTGTTCTTTAAGCGCGTCGATCTTCGAGGCGATGGAAGGCTGCCCGTAACGCATTGCCCAGTCCACAACCACGTTGGGCAAATCCTTCAATGCCTGCGCCATCAACTCGCCCTGGCTGCGCGTATATGTGCGCAGGTAGCTTTCGTTGCGCTCGTGGTTCCAGATTTCCTCGTAGGCCTTGCCAACCTTCTGCGGGCGCTTGTTGAGGACGATGCCGTAAAGGATCGGGTACCAGTAGAGGCGCGACCATTCGATAACGCGCTTGTCGCTCAGGAACTCCGCCAGATAACGGCGCATCGGCCAATAATCCGTACCATCGGGCGTGCCGAGATTGACGAGCAGCACGCCCACCTTGCCAAATGCGACACGGGGATGGTTCGCGGGGAGTGCGGATAGTTCTGTCACCATGAATGATACCCTGAAACTCGAACTGGTTGTGCGAGGGACGCTCCGCCTCGGATAAAGGCTGGAAACGTTCCATCGTCTGTTTATTGACCCCAACGCAAACAGCAATGAAGTTTGGCTGGACGTGCCCGAGCTATACGCCCGTGGCGTTACTTTGTTCATCGTGTTCTAGACGAAATTCTTCAGGATTAAACCACCGCCACCGGCTATTTCCGCCATTCCGGCAGGCACATGCCTTCAGGCGGCAAAATTATTACCGTAAGTATCTGTTTTTAATTAGAAAAAAGAAGCCGGCCCAGAAATTCGAGGGCCGGCTTCGTGTCTGCGGCATATTGCCCTGTCTGCTGTAGCCCCGCTTATTGAGCCGGCAGTTCCAGCTCCTCGCCGATTTCGATGTGGTTCGGATGCTTCAGCGTGTTTGCCTTGGCAATTCTCTGCCAGAGCGCGCCGTCGCCATATTTCTCCGCAGCAATTTTCCAGAGCGAATCGCCTTTTTCCACCACATATTTGCTGGCGGCTGCAGCAGCTGCAGCAGGCGTCGTTGTGGGCGGTGCGGGCGTGGCAGGGGCTGCAGGCGCGGGTGCCGGTGTGGCGGCCGGAGCGGCTGTCGTCGCTGCCGGCGCGGGTGCTGCGGGCTTCGCCGGGGCGACGTAACCTGCGGGCGTCACTTCGGCGATGCGGCCATCCGTATAGGGCTTATAGGGGCTGTTGGCGGTAATATAGGCCGCGACGGCCTCCTCGAGATTGGGGCCGAAATCATAAGCGTTGATGGCTTTGGTCGCAAAAACCTTGAAGCCGTCACCCCCGGTCCGCACGTAGTTATTGGCCGCAACGATATAGGTCTTGGCGGGATCGAGAGGCACGAAGGCATCGCCTTCCTTGACTTCGACGGAAACGACGCGGCTGCCGGCCGGCTTCGAGCGGTCGAAGGAATATTTCATGCCGGAAACCTGCATGAAGCGGCCCGCACCGTCATCGATCTGGCTGACGCCGTTTTCGAGGGCGGCACGAATATCCTCGCCCTTGAGCTGGAAGGTTGCGACGGTGTTCTGGAACGGCAGAACCGTCAACACTTCACCCATGGAGACATCGCCGCCATCGATGGAGGAACGCAGGCCGCCGCTATTTGCAAAAGCGATGGTGACGCCCTGATCCTTGACGCGGGCCAGCGTTGCGTCGGCCACCAGATTGCCCATCGAGCATTCCTTCACGCGGCAAATCTTGCGGTCGCCCTCGATCGGGCCCTCAGAAGTGCCGACCACCTTGGCTTTCAGGGCTTCGATCGGCGCCTTCAGTTCATCGATACGCTTCAGCGTGGCTTCATCGGGCTTGAAGGAGGAATCGACGAGGATCGGGTCTCCCTTGCTTTCCTTAACCACGCCGTTGTCGTCGAAGACGACTTTGAGGTCGCCAAGATATTTGCTGTACTGGCCGGCCTGCACGACAGGAACCTTGTAGCCGCCGGGATTGTCAACGAGCGTCGGATAAGGGCCTTCGGCTTTCTGGTCGGTGTTCGACAGCAGCGTATGCGAATGGCCGCCAACCACAACATCGACATCGGGAATTTTGGCGATGAATTCCAGATCGCGCGGGTAGCCGACATGGGTGAGCGCGATGATCTTATCGACGCCGTCCTGCTTCAGCTTCTGTACCTGTTCGCTAATTTTCGCGACATCTTCGGCAATGGTGATGTTGGGACCAGGTGTTGCCAGTTCGGCCGTATCGTTGGCAACGGCGCCGACGATACCGATTNTCTGTCCGCCGACCTCGAGCACGATGGACGGCTTTACCCGGTCGCCGATTTTAGAGGCGGCGGTGGCCACCACGTTGGCGGTCACGACGGGGAATTGAACCTTGTCGAGGAAGCCGGCGAGCCCGTCCTCGCTATCGTCGAATTCATGGTTGCCGACGGTCATCGCGTCGAACTTCATGGCATTCAGCATTTCCGCTTCCACCGTGCCCTTGTAGGTGGTGTAGAACAGTGAGCCCTGGAAATTATCGCCGGCATTGAGCAGCAGGACGTTTTTTCCCCCGGCCTTCAGGGCATCCCTTGTCTGGTTGATCGCTGTCAGCAGGCGCGCGGCACCGCCGAAGCATTCATTCTTGCCTTCCTCTTCCGCAGAGCAGGTCGAGTCGAANTTGTTGATCGATTCGATACGGGAGTGAAAATCGTTGATGTGAAGAATGTTGAGCTCNTAATCGGCCAGAGCCGCGCCGGCNGAAAGCGTTATCGCCGAAACGCTCAGCATGCCCAGTCCCAAAATTTTCTTCATGGTCCCTCTCTCCTGTTCAAAGCGGAAGCCCTGGCCGGTTGATCATTCTCCGACCGCGCTCATTCTTTAGTCCGAAAACATGTCAGTCTTTCGAAAACCGGATGTTTCCATTTAGCGGCAGTCGCCGCAAGCGAAATTATGACAGGTAGGCAATAAAGAAAAACGCACGCCAAAGGCGTGCGTCTGAGGGGTTTATCTTATTGAATANGTGATATTATCAGCCCTGACGCGTGAGCGAGAACTGGCTGTTTGTGTCCGTCGTGCAGTTCAATTGTGACGGGGAGACGAGGGCGCAGTTGACGCGCGACTGCGTGTTGCGCACCAGCGANGTCATNTTGATTTCGTAAAGNGTCGGCGAAATGGTGACATAGGTGCCGGAGGCCAGCAGCGTGTTGGTGTCGGTTGACCGGGTGGAGAAGGCGCCGTTCTGGAAGGTCGATACGATGCCGTTGCGGTCGATCCAGCGGCCGTCGACAGCCGGCCCGCGGGACAGGGACGGCGCCATCGAGGTTTGCTGCGATGGACCCGGCGCGACGCATGAAGACACCGCGATGGCGGCTGAAAGCAAAGCCGCGCTTGTCTTGAAGTTCATGAGCCTGTTCTCCTGCGATTCGATAAAAGCTTCTTGCTTCGACCATGCCGTGAAGCGTTCTTTATTTCAAGGCAACGTTGTTCGCTCTCCCCGGTTCCTGAGGTCGTTCAGGAAAGTCCCGGCGTGGCAAATATGAGACTCTTCCATCAGCGCACGAGGATGTTGCGGAACTGCCAGGGATCGGACTTGTCGAGATTTTCGGGGAACAGGCCGGGACGACCATCAAGCGGTGTCCAGTCGGTATAATGACCCTCGACCGGGCCGAGATAGGGGCGCTGCACTTCAAGGCAGCGGCGATAGTCCATCTCGTCGGCTTCGACGATGCCGACCTGAGGATTTTCGAGCGCCCAGACCATGCCGGCCAGCACCGCCGAACTGACCTGCAGTCCGGTCGCGTTCTGGTTCGGGGCAAGCGACCGCGCCTCTTGCAGGCTGAGCCGGGAGCCATACCAATAGGCGTTTTTTTGTGACCATAAAGCAGGACGCCCAGTTCGTCGGCGCCATCGACAAGCTCGTCTTCGCCCAGCACATGCTGAACCGGCTGGGGAATGCCGCCATTGCCGAAGAGTTCATGCAGGGAGAGAATCGCGTCGTTGCAGGGNTGGTAGGCATAATGACAGGTGGGTCGGTATGTCACGTCGCCACCATCGTTGCGGACGGTGAAATAATCCGAAATCGAAATCGCCTCATTGTGCGTGACGAGAAATCCATATTGCGGCCCAAGGCCCGGGCACCATGTGCGTACTCTTGTGTTGGCGCCCGGCTGATCGAGATAGATCGCTGCCTTGCTGCCCTTCTTCTGTTTTTTTGCGTTTTTCGGCATCCAGTTCTCATGCGTTCCCCAGCCGAGCTCNGCCGGCTGAAAACCTTCCGCGATAAAACCTTCGACGGACCACGTGTTCCAGAAAGCGCCGAAGGGNTTGGGTTCTTTCGCCCGCTGGGTGTCGCGTTCAGCNACGTGAACACCCTTGACGCCAAGCCGCTCCATCAGTTTCGCCCAGCCTTCCCGGTCATGGGACTGCGGCTCCTCGATGTCGACGCCGATATCCTTTGCGAGATTGACGAGTGCCTGTTTCACGAACCACGAGACCATGCCCGGATTGGCGCCGCANGTCGAAACGGCCGTCGTGCCGCCGGGTCTGCGCGCCTTTTCCTTGAGCATGGTCTCGCGCAGCGAATAATTCGTTCTCGCGGCATTGTCGGCATCGGCATCGAAATAAAAGCCGGGCCATGGCTCGACGACGGTGTCGATGTAGAGCATGCCGTGTTTACGGCAAATCCGCATGAGATCGACGGATGCGGCATCCACGGAAAGGTTGACGCAGAAACCTTGACCCCGCACGCCTTTAAGAAGCGGCTTGAGAACCTCCTTATAGTTCTCCTTTGTCAGGTGTGTCTGGATATGACGGATGCCCTTCTCGGCCAGAAATGGGGCGATGTCTGCGCGCGGATCGATGACGACGAGGCGGGTCCGGTCGAAATTGAAATGACGTTCGATCAACGGAAGAGTGCCGCGCCCGATGGAGCCGAAGCCGATCATGATGATTGGGCCATCGATATCGCCATAAATCGGGTGGTTTGCGTCCGTCATTCGTCAATTTTCCTTTTTCAGCCAATAAGTAAGCTAGATCACAAAAGCGTGCCACAATAAAGGGCAGGTGGATGACGGACATATGACGGTGCTGCCCGCAAGGTCGGTTCAGCTTCTCTTCCCTTCATTCTGCCTCTTCGCATTTTGGAGGGCGCGTTTATAATTGAACTCTTCTTTTCGCCATNGACCAAGGCTCGGGGAGGGCTTGACGGGATGATGGNGGAGGGATTTCTCCATCACAGGAGTTGCCTGTTGAGTGATCTTTTCGCGCGTGTAACAGCGCTTCAGAGTGCCACCCCCGTTTTGATCGCCCTCTATGATTCCGACGATCGGTTGCGGCATGCCAATCCGTCGTTTCGGGAGAGCTTCAGGCTTGCNGAAGATGATTTTCCGACCTGGGCGGATATCATGCGGCTGAACCACCGGCTGCGGACCGGTGTCGTCATTCGCAACAATGATTTCGAGGGATGGCTGCTGTCGGCGCAGTCCCGTCGCGGCAAGCTGCCTTACCGCGCCTTNGAGATGGACATGTATGACGGCCGCTGGTTCTGGATGACGGAAACGGTGCAGCAGGATGGCTGGATGCTGTGCGTTGCAAGCGATGTCACCGAATTGCGCCAGGGTTACAGAACGCTGAGGCAGGACAGGGATCTGGCCGTACGCGCCTCCCAGACGGACGAACTCACGGGAACGGCGAACCGCCGCTTCGTCTTCGCCAAGCTGGCATTGCAGGTCGAGCAGGTCTCAAAGGGGCTGGAAGCCTCTTTTTGCCTTTGCACGCTCGATATCGATTTTTTCAAGCAGATCAATGATCGTTTCGGTCATAAGTGCGGTGACGCGGTGCTGCGCGATTTTGTCGGCGTCGCCCATTCCGTCATCCGCAGGGTCGATTGTTTCGGCAGGATCGGTGGTGAAGAGTTCATGCTCGTCCTGCCGAGAACGTCTCTCGCCGAGGGGCGGGACATTGTCGAGCGGCTGCTGCAGCGAGTTCGGCTTTCGCGACCTCTCGCGGATTTTCCGGATCCTACAGCTGCTCGGCCGGCATGACGGCCTATCGGACGGCGGAAAGCGCGGACGATATTTTCACGCGTGCCGATCAGGCCCTTTATGCGGCCAAGGAGAAGGGCCGCGACCGGCTTCTGGCGGTAACGGTTTAGATGAGTTCCGCCGCAACCAGCCCATGCAGCGAATTGCCGACGAAGAGCCTGCGGCCGGCAATGTCTTCCGGCCTCAGCGCCTGGCCACGCGCCTTGCGTTCGCGGATCAGATCGGCGCGCAGCACGCCCGGCAGAATGCCGCTGTCGAGCGGCGGCGTCAGCAATTGCCCATCTGGCATTTCCACGAAAATGCTGGTCGACGATCCCTCGCACAACTCGCCGCGCTCGTTGAGCAGCAGCACCTCGTCGGCCTCTCCGGCTGAAAATTCGGCCCGGGCGGCATCATAGGGCTCGCGGCGTGAGGACTTGTGGCGATAGAAGGTATCGGAGGA
>Ga0058692_1000788_pt1 | contig 12726 bp, 10 predicted proteins | sample AgamicAtAmrz_FD_55216 | JGI IMG/M metagenome (GOLD analysis project Ga0058692, IMG submission 55216) | Agave microbial communities from Guanajuato, Mexico - At.Am.rz | ecosystem: Host-associated > Plants > Roots > Rhizosphere | place: Guanajato, Mexico | collected 2012-06-07 | reverse complement strand
GCGCGTGAGGGGGTTGGCGTGGTCGTCATCTCCTCCGAACTGCCGGAACTCATCGGCGTCAGCGATCGTGTGCTTGTCGTGCGCGAGGGGCGCATCACCGGCGAGGTCGAGGGGGACGACATGACGGAGGAGAAGATCATGCAGCTCGCGTCGATCAATATTGTGCAGAATGCGGCGGAAGCCTGAGGGAGCGGGAAAATGGCAACATCGGAAACACCTTCAAGCCTTGCCGGGACGGCGGCTCGCCGGACAGCGTGGTGGGAGCCGGCGCTCAAGGCGCGGGAAACCGGGCTGATCGTAATCATTCTCGCGCTTTTTGCCGTGATGTCCTTCATCTCGCCGTACTTCCTGACCGTGGACAATCTGCGGGCCATGGCCATGGTCTTCGCTATCGAAAGCATCGTCGTGGTGGGCATGACGATTCTTCTGATCTCTGGTGGCATCGATCTTTCGGTGGGATCCGTTACGGCGCTCGCGATGGTGGCAGCCGGCTGGCTTTTCCTCAACGGCGTCGACCCCTGGGTGGCGGCGGGGTTGGCAATCTGCCTGACGACATTGGTCGGCATGGTCATGGGATTTCTGACCACGGTCATCGGTCTGCATCATTTCATCGTGTCGCTGGGCGTCATGGTCATTGCGCGCGGTGTTTGCCTGCTGGCGACCGGCGGGCGGCCGCTCGGGCTCTACTCCCTGCCGCCGGAATTCAAGTTCATCGGTCAGGGTGTGATTGGCGGCATACCGCTGGTGCTGATCATATTTATGGTGGTGGTCGTTTCTTTCGATCTGCTGCTGCGGCGCGCGACTGCTTTCCGCAAGGTTTTTTACACCGGCAGTAATCCCAAGGCCGCGGCCTATTCCGGCATCCGTGTCGGCCGCGTGGTCTTCACCACCACAACGCTTTGTTCGATGCTTTGCGGTGTTGCAGGTGTTATCTACATGGCGCGCTTCGGTTCTGCCCAGCCAAGCTTCGGCATCGGCATGGAACTCAACGTCATTGCGGCCGCGGTCATCGGCGGCGCCAGCCTTTCGGGCGGTTCGGGTACGATTCTTGGCGCGATCCTGGGAGCCATCCTTCTCTCNGTGGTTTCCAGTTCGCTTGCCTTGCTCAATGTGTCTGTCTACTGGCAGGACATCATCAGGGGCAGCATCTTGCTGGCTGCGGTACTGTTCGACCACTATCTGGTCAGGCGCCGCCGTTGAGCGCCGTTCGCTCGCCCGAAGGTAACTGGAGAAAGACGATCATGCTGGATATCAAGGACGATTTCGATCAACAGAGGCAGATGTATTCCGTCCTGGTGCTGCATTTCATCGAAGGGGTGAAACAGTCCGAAATCGCCGAGCGGCTCAACCTTTCCCACACCAAGGTGAACCGCATGATNGCGGCCGGCCGCAAGGCGGGCATGGTGAAGATCAGCATCTCCAGTCCTTATCAGCGGCTTGTGGACCTTGAAAACGAGNTCACCCGCCGGTTTGGCCTTAGACAATCCGTCGTTACGCCAACGGTATCGGACAATCCGGAAACAGCCTTGCAAATGGTCGGGCGGGTGGCCGCAAACCATTTGCTGGAAACGATCCGCGACGGCGATGTGATCGCGATTACGGGCGGCAAGGCGGTGAGTGCGGTTGTCGACAATCTGCAGGCGGAGCGCCGTTTCGATGTGCGGGTAGTGCCGCTCACCGGCGGGGTGCAGGGCAAGCATTACACCGATGTCAATCATCTCGCCACGCAACTGGCGGAAAAACTTGGCGGCAGCGCCTCGCTGCTGCACGCACCGTTATTCGCCGAAGACGAGGAACAGCGCGATCTCCTCATGAATGTTGCGTCGATCCGTGAGGTTTTCGATCTGGCGCGTCAGGCGCAGGTGGCGCTGGTCGGCATTGGTTCGGTGGAGGCGCCAGGCTCTGGCTATTACGATCTTCTGCCGGATGCCGCCCGTGGCGGACAGGCGCTGGTGGATGCCGGCATTGCCGGCGAGTTTCTCGCCCACCTCACCATGGCGGACGGCCAGCTTGCCCGGATCGATCTCAACTCGCGCGTCGTGGCGCTGGACCCCGGGCAGCTTGCCCGGTGCCCAAACATCATCGGTGTCGCAGCAGGCGCCATCAAGGCCGGCCCGGTGGCGGCCACGCTTGCCGGCCACTATCTGACCTCGCTGGTCGTGGATGAAGCAATAGCCGGCTACTTATTGGATCATGAAGGAGGGGAAACCTCGTGACGGACAACGCAATATTGACCCGGACGATAGGCAAAAGCGGTATCAACGCATCTGCCGTGGGGCTTGGAACCTGGGCCATCGGTGGCTGGATGTGGGGCGGCACCGACGAGCGGCAGTCCATAGCAGCCATCCAGGCCTCCATCGATGCGGGGATTTCCCTCATCGATACTGCGCCAGCCTATGGCATGGGGCTTGCCGAAACCATCGTTGGCAAGGCAATTGCCGGCAGACGCGACAAGGTGGTGCTGGTCAGCAAATGCGGGCTTGTGTGGCATGTGAATGAGGGCGCTTATTTCTTCCATCAGGATGGCAAGCCGGTTCACCGTTATCTCGGCGCCGTATCCATCCGGTACGAGATCGAAGAGAGCCTGAAACGGCTTGGGACAGATTATATCGACCACTACGTCACCCATTGGCAGGATGCCACGACGCCGATTGCCGAGACAGTCGGGGCTTTGGTGCGGCTGAAGGAAGAGGGGAAGATCCGTTCCATCGGGGCAAGCAACGTCTCGCAGGCCGATCTGGAAGCCTATATCGCCACCGGGGCGCTGGATGCCATTCAGGAAGAATATTCCATGGTAAAGCGCGATATCGAGACGACGCTCCTGCCCGTTTGCCGGGAGAATGCCGTCTCGGTTCTCAGCTATTCGTCCCTGGCGCTCGGTCTCCTCTCGGGCAAGGTCGGGCCGGAGCGGGTTTTTGCGGAAGATGACCAGCGCCATGGCAATCCGCGCTTCAGCCAGGCCAACCGTGAAAAGATCGCGCGTTTGATCGGCGTGCTGAAACCGGTGGCGGCCGCCCATTCCGCCTCAGTGGCACAGGTGGTGATTGCCTGGACGATTGCCCAGCCGGGTATAACATTCTCGCTGTGTGGCGCACGCGATCCGGCTCAGGCGGTTGAAAACGCCGCCGCGGCGCGTCTTCGCCTCACAGAGAGTGAGCTGGCGCTCATCAGCACTGGTGTCGCGGAGCATCTCGTGGGTCTCGATACCTGATTATGTAGCTGGAACGGGGTTTCAGGCGCACATCGCATAATTTCGTTCCCTTTCTCATGTCGCTTAACGGTCAACAACATTGGGACGCTGGTCATCGCCAGCGAACGGTATTCCTATGCCCAGTTTTCGCGAGGACGCTCTCCATCGCATCCGGCAAGACGGTGATTTCGACGCCGTGGTCATCGGCGGCGGTATCAATGGCATCGCCGCCTATCGTGATCTTGCCCTGCAGGGGCTGAGAGTTCTTCTGGTCGAGCGCAGCGATTTCTCCTCGGGCTGCAGCGCTGCTCCCTCGCGGATGATCCATGGCGGCCTGCGTTATCTAGAAAACGGCGAATTCGGCCTGGTGGCGGAATCCCTGCGGGAGCGCGATGCACTTCTGAGGCTCGCACCGCATATGGTTCGGCCGCTGCCGACCACGATCCCGATTTTTTCGACTTTCAGCGGCCTGTTCAATGCGGCAGCAACCTTTGCCGGCTCCGGTGGGAAACCCGCAAGCCGGGGCGCGCTCGCCATCAAGGCGGGTCTGATGCTCTATGATTTCGTCACTCGCAAAAACCGCATCCTGCCCCGTCACGCCTTTCGCGGCGCGGCCGATACTTTGCAGCATTGGCCGGATCTGACACCGGAGATCAGATATTCCGCCACCTATTACGATGCTTGGATAAGCCAGCCCGAACGGCTTGCTCTGGAGCTTCTGATCGACAGCCAGTCGGATGCGCCGCAAAGCGTTGCACTGAACTATGCCGAACTCATCCGTGCGGGTGATGAATATGGTCTGCGGACGGAGGAAGCGGACGAAATCCTGCCGATACGGCCCCGGATCATCATCAATGCAACGGGAGCCTGGATCGACGAGACGATCGGTGTATTGGCCGATGGCCCGGCGTCGGACAGGGCAAAACCCACCGTTTCAGGCACCAAGGGATCGCATCTGATCCTTGCCAATGAGGAACTTCTCAAGGCGCTGAACGGCCACATGATTTTCTTTGAAAACACGGACAACCGGGTCTGCATCCTCTTCCCTTATCTCGACCGGGTTCTTGCGGGATCGACCGATATCAAGGTGGATCGGCCCGAGCGGGTACGCTGCGAGCCCGAGGAACGGGACTACATTCTGGACGCGATCCGGCAGGTCTTTCCGCAGATTGCCATCGATCGCTCCGACATCGTCTTCAGTTTCAGCGGTATACGCCCATTGCCGCGAAGCGATGCCGCCTTCACCGGGAAAATATCCCGCAGCCATTTCATCCACCGCGTTGCGGGTGATCCGCCGCAGCTCTGCATGATCGGCGGCAAGTGGACCACTTTCAGAGCTTTTGGCGAACAGGTGACCGACGAGGTTCTGGCCTTTCTTGGACGAAAGCGACTGACCGGCACCATGGACCGCGCAATCGGCGGCGGCAGGAATTTTCCGGCCGGTGCAGGCGGCCTGCCTGCTTTGTTGTCGGAGGAGTTTTCGATTGCCGAAGACCGGGCGGAGCATCTGGCCCTGGCTTACGGCTCCCGCGCGTTTGAGCTGATGGGTTTTTGCCGGGATCGTTCGGATGACGTGCGGCTTTCAGAAAAATCGCCGATCACGGCAGCGGAAGTGGTCTGGCTCATCCGTTGCGAACAGGTGCGGCACCTGACCGATCTCGTCCTGCGTCGCACGACGCTCGCCATCACCGGCGTCATCGATGCCGATCTGATCGACGCGATGCTCGCCGTTGCAGCGCGCGAGTTGGGCTGGCTGCCAAATCAGGCGTCAGCGGAACGTCAGCGGCTCATTCACGAGCTGGAGACCTTTTACGGGGTCACGCCGGCAATGCTTCAACACAGATGCAAGGAGAATGCATGATGATGCGGATTTCGAAGAAGGCGCGCATGAACAGGCTGTTCCGCAATGGCGGCTGTCTGGATGTGGCCATCGATCACGGGGTTTGTAACGAGCCGAGCTTCCTCGTCGGGCTGGAGGATATGTCGCAGACCGTGGAAAGGCTGGTAGAGGCTCGCCCCGACGCCATCCAGATGGCCTACGGCCAGGCAGACCTGCTGCAGCAGCGGCCGGAGCGCGACAAGCCGGCGCTCGTCATGCGCATCGACATGGGCAACCCCTATAACTCAACACGCCACAGGACCATGTGGTCGCAGCTTCAGAATTATCATGACCCGATCATCGGCGCGCTGGAAATGGATGCCGCCTGCGTCGTCGTGAACCTGTTCATGCTGCCGGACGAACCTGAGCTCTTTCGTCAATGTGTTGAAAACATCAGCCGCGTGCGTGCCGATTGCCATCGTTTCGGCATGCCGCTGATGATCGAACCTTTGGTCATGCTGCCGAATGATGTGCGCGGCGGTTATCAGGTGGATGGCGATGCCGAAAAGATCGTTACGCTGGTTCGTCTTGCCTCGGAAATGGGAGCCGATATCATCAAGGCCGATCCGACCAGTAACCCGCAGGACTTTCACAGGGTGATCGAGGCGGCGCGGTGCCCGGTGCTGGTGCGGGGCGGGGGGCGTGAGGACTTGCGCAATGTATTGGCGAAATCGGCGGCTCTGGTGGCCGAAGGTGCAAACGGCATGGTTTACGGGCGCAATATTTACCAGCACGACAATCCCAAGGCCGTTGTTGCGGCGTTGATGGCCATCATCCATCAGGGCGCGGGTGGTGAGGAAGCATGGGATATCTATAATCGTGGCTGACAAAAATCACATATTGGGTCTGGATGTCGGCAACACGGTCATCAAGGCCGTGCTGTTCGACACGGCGGGCCGACAGGTTGCGCAACACGCGATCGACGGACAGTCGACATTCCCGCAGCCCGGCTATGTCGAGCGCGATCTCGAGGAATTGTGGCGCAACGGCTGCGAGGCGATCCGTCAGCTTCTGGTAAAAGCGGCTGTCGATCCTCGCAGCATCCTCGCGGTAGGCTGCGCCGGCCATGGCAATGGTCTTTATCTTCTAGACAAGAAACAACAGCCCCTGATCGGCATCCAGTCGCTCGACAGCCGCGCCGCCGATGTGGCGGCCGAGCTTGACGGGAAAAGCGGAGCGCAATTGCAGGCCCGCTGCCTGCAGCGGCCATGGCCTGCGCAAACCCCGAGCCTTTTGGCTTGGGTGAAGCGACATGCACCCGATCTTTACGCCCGGACCGGCACGGTGTTGTTCTGCAAGGATTTCGTCAATTTCCGCCTGACGGGCTGCCTTGCCAATGATATTTCCGATCTCAGCGGCGCGGGACTTTTGGCTTTGCCGGAAGCGCGGCTCGACCGCGAGCTTCTGTCTCTTTACGATATCGAGGACGCGTTCGCGTTTTTCCCCCATCGCGTGGAATCGGCCGACATCGTCGGCCGGGTGACGGGCGAGGCTGCGGCCATCACGGGGCTGTCCGAAGGCACACCCGTCATCGGCGGTTTCTTCGATGTGGTCTCCAGCGCCATGGGGTCGGGCGTCATCAATGCCGGGGAAGCTTCGATCATCGCCGGCACCTGGAGCATCAACCAGGTTTTCGCAGACAGGCCGGTCATCAGTCCCGATGTCTTCATGGTTACGACCTTTGGCCGCAACCGCTATGTCAATATCGAATCCAGCGCCACCTCCGCCGCCAATCTCGAATGGTACGTGCATCGTGTTCGCGGTGACCACGGCGCCCACGCCTTCGAGCGCTGCAACGAATTGGTCGGCTCCGTTACCCCGCGCGCCGACGATCCGTTCTTCCATCCGTTCATTTTCGGCTCGCGGCTGGGTGCGGAATTTCGCGGCGGCTTTTACGGCCTCGCGGGATGGCATGGTGAAGGCCACATGTTGCGCGCCCTGTTCGAGGGTGTGTGTTTTGAGCATCGCCGCCACATCGGCGTCTTGCGCGAAGCGGGCTTGCCGGTGGAAAGCGCCGTGATGTCCGGCGGCGGTTCCCGCAGCCAGCATTGGCCACAGATCATGGCTGATGTCCTGGAAATTCCGCTGCGTGTCGCGGAGGCCCGCGAGACAGGTGCGCTCGGTGCTGCCATTGGTGCGGCCGTGGCGATTGGACTTTATCCCGATTATGAGGAGGCGGTTTCGGCGATGACACGGGTTGCGAATGCCTACCAGCCGGACGCTGCGCAAGTCTCGCATTATGCGCGGCGTTATGGTCTTTATGCGGAGTTGACCGCGCAGTTGCGTGGCTTCTGGAGCGCCTTGCGGCTGGCGCGAACCTGAAAGTGCACCACGTGCAGACGATCAACCGGGCCGCCGCCGGACAAAGCGTTGCTCCAAGACCTCGCTTCCCCATTGGCTGCCCGGATATTCCTCGACGCATGTAAAACCATGGGTCTCGTAAAGGTGGCGTGCGGTCGAGAGACCGTTGAATGTCCAGAGATGGGTTGCGGCGAAGCCATTTTTGTCGACAAAGGCCAGTGCTGTTTCGAGCAGTCTGCGTCCGACACCGCTGCCGCGCACACCGTCGTCGACAATAAACCAGCGCAGATGCGCAATATTCGCTCCGAGATCTTCACCGTCGATCGCGACGGAGCCGATGATTTGCTGGCTGCGCATTGCAACCCAGATCGCGTTCTTCGGGCTGTCCAGCCGGTTGCAAAAAGCCGCGAGGCCCTCTGCTACAACGGATTCGAAACGCTGGCCGAAGCCGGATGTCTGGGCGTAATAAAGCGCATGCATCTGCGTGATGCGAGCGATGAGCCCTGGCCTGTAGCCTTCGATGACCTCGACGGCGGGAGCCGTGACATCGCCCCTGTCTCCCAGCGCATCGGCATAAAGGCGTAGCCCTTCCAGAACCGTGAGAGCTTGCGCCGGGCCGATCCGTGTTAAGGCGCTCGATACCTGCCGATTTGCGAAGGCGTGAATGGTTCCCACCCTATTCTGCCCGGGTTTGGTCAGGCGGAGCCGTTTGATTCGGCTATCGTCGATATCCGTCTCCTCCAGGAGGTCTCCTGAAAGGACGAGTTTGCGAAGCATTCGGCTGACGCTCGATTTCTCCAGCCTGAGCAACTTCGCCAGATCCCGAGCTGTGATGCCGGGGCACGCCTCGATCTCGATCAGCGCGTGCACGGCGGAGGGCGGCAGATCAGTGCCGGCAAAATCTCCTCCCATAAAGCCGAGTTCGCGAACAAGCCGCCGCGAGATGGAGCGGATATCGTGTATGGGAAGGGGCTGTTCAGGCATGGTTAATCCAATATGGTTGCATAATGCAACCATATACACATGCGGAACGGTCTGCCAAGGCCATCTCGGCATAAGGACTGGCTTTCTTGGCAAATATTGGCGATCCTCCTTCCATGCACCGATAAAGCGCCTCTNGGCCGCACCAGGGAGGTCAATAATCCGGTCAGGGAGCAGATATGCCCGATACGCCCCGCTTTTTCCGTTATGCCGTTTTGGTTGCGATGTTCCCCGTCGCCGCCCTCGGGCTTGTGGGAACGCCAAATGAATATCGCGCCGTCGGTATCGAGGCTATCGATTGCGACGGCCCCCTATCGGTTCTTGTCGCTGCCGTGCCGGCGTTTTTGGCCTATGCCGTCATCGGCTGGNTGTTTTTGTCTGGCGCCAGGCGCCATCGTTCGCTGATTTCCGGTGGCATTTGCGTGCTGGTATCCCTGGCGCTCACTTGGAACATCGGTCTGGCGCTTCAGGAACATCAACGAAACGCGGCTGAAATGGTCTGCGGTGGCAGTGGCAGGCTTTGACCTGCCCTGAGATCGTGGAACGCTTCCCTAGTCCCGGAACCGGAGGTTGCGGCGGGTCANNTGCTCGACAGTTGTGCAGCCCATCAGCTTCATGCCGCGCTCGATTTCGATACGCATTGTTTCCAAGGCCCTCTCGACCCCCGCCTGGCCTGCAGCGGCAAGCGGGAAAAGATAATAGCGGCCAAGCCCCACGGCTTTTGCCCCCAGAGACAGGGCTTTTAGTACATGGGTGCCACGCTGAATGCCGCCATCCATCATCACGTCAATCCGGTCACCGACCGCATCGACGATCTCGGCCAGCTGGTCGAAAGCGCTGCGGGAACCATCAAGCTGGCGGCCACCATGATTGGAGAGCACGATGCCGCTGCAGCCGATCTCGACGGCGCGCCGGGCGTCGTCCACCGACATGATGCCTTTCAGGCAAAAAGGTCCGCCCCATTCGCGCACCATCTGCTCCACGTCCTCCCAATTCATGGAAGGATCGAGCATTTCGGTGAAATAGCGGCTGATGGAGAGCGCTCCACCGTCCATCTTGATGTGATCGTCGAGTTGCGGCAGGCTGAAGCGCTCATGGGTCAGATAATTGATGCCCCATGCCGGCTTCATGGCAAATTGCGCAATGCCGGAAAGATTGAGCTTGAAGGGAATGGCAAAGCCGGTGCGCTTGTCGCGCTCGCGGTTTCCGCCGGTGATGCTGTCCACCGTCAGCATCATGGTTTCCACACCGGCGCTTTTTGCGCGCGCCATCATATCGCGGTTGAGGCCACGGTCCTTGTGGAAATAAAACTGATAGACCTGCGGCCCGCCGCTGATCCGGCGCGCTTCCTCCAGACTTGTGGTGCCCAGAGAGGACACGCCGAACATCGTGCCGAATTTGCCGGCCGCCGCAGCAACCGCCCGTTCTCCCTGATGGTGAAAGAGGCGCTGAAGTGCCGTCGGGGAACAATAGACCGGCATTGACAGCTTCTGCCCCATGACGGTGACCGACATATCCACATCGGCAACGCCGCGCAGCACGTCCGGAACCAGATCGCATTTTTCGAAGGCGGCCGTGTTTCGTCGATACGTCACCTCGTCATCGGCTGCGCCGTCGATGTAGTTGAAGATCGGTCCGGGAAGACGCTGTTTGGCCATGCGGCGAAAATCGTGGAAATTATAGCAGTCTTTGAGTTGCATCTGTTGCCCGACCGGTCAGCTTTGAAAGCTCGAAAAAGATCGAGTGAACCTATACCGGGTCTCAGGGGCGGGCAATTGCGTCCGGGGCGAATTTTGCAGTTCTCAGGCGGTTAGCGATCCCGGCGACCTAGGCCCTCGAGACGGCATGCAGCGCCTTGCCGGTATCAAGAAAGCTCGCAATATTGGCGATTGTCGTGACCGCAATGTTTGTGAGTGCTTCCTGTGTGAAGAAACCCTGATGACCGGTTACCAGAACATTGGGAAAGGTCAACAACCGCGCGAAAACGTCATCGCGCAACACGTCATTGGACAGATCCTCGAAAAAGAGATCGGCTTCCTCCTCGTAGACGTCAATGCCGAGGGAACCGATNGTGCCGTCTTTNAATCCGGCAATCGCGGCCTGCGTGTCGATGATGGCGCCGCGGCTGGTATTGATGAGCATTACGCCCTTTTTCAGCAGCGGCAGCGTTTCGCTACGAATGAGATGGCGGGTCTCCGGTGTCAGCGGGCACATCAGTGTGAGTACGTCCGACGCGCGGAACAGCTCCTCTCGCGTGACATAGGTCATGCCCAGCGCCACGCAATCCGGATTCTGGCGGATATCGTGGCCGAGCAGACGGCAGCCGAAGCCGGCCGCGATACGCGTGAAGATCGCTCCGATCTTTCCCGTCCCCACAACACCAACCGTCTTCCCNTGAAGATCGAAGCCAAGCAGCCCGTCAAGTGCGAAATTTCCCTCGCGAACGCGATTATAGGCGCGGTGAATCTTGCGGTTGAGCGACAGGATGAGCGCCATGGTGTGTTCCGCCACCGCATANGGCGAATAGGCCGGCACGCGCGCAATGGTGAGGCCNAGCTTTTCGGCGGCCTGAAGGTCCACCTGATTGAACCCGGCGCATCGCAGGGCGACAAGTCGCACACCCATTGCCGCAAGTTTCTCGAGCACCGGTCCGGACAGGTCGTCATTGACGAAGGCACAGATCGCCATCGCTCCCTCCGCCAACGCCACCGTTTCGGCAGACAGGCGCGCTTCGCAATATTGCATCTTCATGCCAGGGTGGGCGGCAGCGTCAAGGAACTGCCGGTCNTAGGGCTTGGCGCTGTAAACCACGATCCGCATCTGCTTCTCCAGTCTCCAAAAGAAAGCTGCCGTCACNGGGCGGTGCGTTCGGCAGATGGCTCAGCTGTGAAGGCCCGGGGCTTCCTGTCCGGTGCTTTCGACATATTCGGTGTACCCGCCACCATATTGATGGATACCATCGGGCGTCAGTTCCAGAACCCGGTTCGAAAGGGCGGCCAGGAAATGACGGTCATGCGAAACGAACAGCATCGTGCCTTCATAATCCGAAAGGGCCTTGATCAGCATTTCCTTGGTGTCGAGATCGAGATGGTTGGTCGGCTCATCCAGCACGAGGAAATTCGGCGGATCGAACAGCATGGCAGCCATGACGAGACGGGCCTTTTCACCGCCGGAAAGAACGCGGCAACGTTTTTCCACGTCGTCGCCGGAAAAACCGAAACAGCCTGCAAGGGCGCGCAACGGCGCCTGCCCCGCCTTTGGAAAGCGCTCTTCCAGCCATTCCAGGATGGTGCTGTCACCGTCAAGAACATCCATGGCGTGCTGGGCGAAGTAACCGAGCTTGACGCTGGCGCCGAGGGTAACCTTGCCGGAATCCGGTTCCGCCGTGCCGGTCACGAGCTTCAACAGCGTTGATTTTCCTGCACCATTGACGCCCATGATGCACCAGCGTTCCTTGCGCCGCACCATGAAGTCGAGATCGCCATAAATGGTGCGGCTGCCATAGGCCTTGTTCACCTTCTTCAGCGCCACGACATCCTCACCCGAGCGGGGCGCCGGCGCGAATTCGAAAGCAACAGTCTGGCGCCGGCGTGGCGGCTCGACGCGATCAATCTTGTCGAGTTTCTTCACGCGGCTCTGCACCTGCGCGGCATGCGAGGCGCGCGCCTTGAAACGTTCGATGAACTTGATTTCCTTGGCGAGCATGGCCTGCTGGCGTTCAAACTGTGCCTGCTGCTGCTTTTCATTCTGCGCGCGCTGCTGTTCGTAAAAGCCGTAGTCGCCGGAATAGGTGGTGAGACTCCCGCCGTCGATTTCGATGATCTTGTTGACGATGCGGTTCATGAATTCCCGGTCGTGCGAGGTCATCAGCAGCGCGCCGTCATAATTCTTCAGGAAATCCTCAAGCCAGATTAGGCTTTCAAGATCGAGATGGTTGGAGGGTTCGTCAAGCAGCATCACGTCCGGCCGCATCAAAAGGATGCGGGCAAGCGCGACGCGCATCTTCCAGCCGCCGGAAAGCTTGGAAACATCGCCGTCCATCATCTCCTGGCTGAAGCTCAACCCGTCCAGCACCTCACGCGCACGGCCTTCCAGCGCGTAACCATCAAGCTCTTCGTACCGCGCCTGCACTTCGCCGTAACGTTCGATGATGGCGTCCATCTCGTCCATCCGGTCGGGATCGGACATGGCGGCTTCCAGTTCCCGAAGCTCCGCCGCGACCTCGCTGACCGGGCCTGCACCCTCCATAACCTCGGCTACGGCAGAGCGGCCGGACATTTCACCGACATCCTGATCGAAATAGCCGACCGTCATGCCCTTTTCGACGACGATCTGACCCTCGTCCGGCTGCTCCTCGCCAGTGATCATCCGGAAA
>Ga0058692_1000783_pt1 | contig 12740 bp, 10 predicted proteins | sample AgamicAtAmrz_FD_55216 | JGI IMG/M metagenome (GOLD analysis project Ga0058692, IMG submission 55216) | Agave microbial communities from Guanajuato, Mexico - At.Am.rz | ecosystem: Host-associated > Plants > Roots > Rhizosphere | place: Guanajato, Mexico | collected 2012-06-07 | reverse complement strand
TTATACCCTCAAAAACAACGGTGGTCTGACATAGAGAGGGCCACCTTCTCTTTCGGCTACGGGCTAATGGTAACGCCGTTACAGTTAGCGCGTGTCTACGCAACCATAGGCAGCTATGGCATCAATCGCCCGCTCTCTATCACCAAAGTTGACCCGCCTGTCGCGGGGGAACGGGTATTCCCAGAAGATCTGGTGAAAACCGTAATGCATATGATGGAAAGTGTGGCCTTGCCCGGTGGTGGCGGCGTAAAGGCGGCGATCAAGGGATACCGCATTGCGATTAAAACCGGCACCGCGAAAAAAGTGGGGCCCGATGGGCGTTACGTGAATAAATATATCGCCTATACCGCAGGCGTCGCGCCGGCGAGCCGCCCACGCTTTGCGCTGGTGGTGGTGATTAACGATCCGCAGGCCGGTAAATATTATGGCGGTGCGGTTTCCGCGCCGGTGTTTGGCGCCATCATGGGCGGCGTACTGCGCACCATGAATATTGAGCCTGATGCGCTGCCAACCATTGATAAGAATGAGCTTGTGAAGAACAGAAGTGAGGAATCCAGTGACAGATCGTAACCTGCGCGACCTGCTGGCACCGTGGGTGCCCGGCGCGCCGGCGCGTCCACTCCGAGACATGACTCTGGACAGCCGCGCTGCGGCTGCTGGCGATCTGTTTGTCGCCGTGGCGGGCCATCACGCTGATGGTCGTCGTTTTATTCCGCAGGCTATCGCGCAAGGGGTAACGGCCGTGATTGCCGAAGCCGAAGGCGAAGCCAGCGATGGGGATATCCGGGAGATGCACGGTGTCCCGGTGATCTATTTGGCACAGCTGCCGCAGCGGCTTTCAGCGCTGGCCGGACGTTTTTATCAACAGCCGGCCGAGCAGCTGAAAGCGATCGGGGTCACCGGCACCAACGGGAAGACCACCACAACCCAATTAATTGCGCAGTGGGCCAGCCTGCTGGGTGAGACCTCTGCCGTTATGGGCACGATCGGTAATGGGCTTTATGATCAGCTGGCTCCCAGTGAAAACACCACGGGCTCGGCGGTCGATGTTCAGCATGTATTACACGACTTCGTCGGCAAAGGCGCAACGCTGGCCGCGATGGAGGTCTCTTCCCACGGTCTGGTACAGCACCGCGTGGCCGCGCTGCCGTTCGCCGCAGCGGTCTTTACGAATTTGAGCCGCGATCACCTTGATTACCATGGTGATATGCAAGGCTATGAGTCGGCGAAATGGCTGCTCTTCTCCGAACATCAGGTTGGCGTAGCGGTGATCAATGCCGATGATGCGGTCGGCCGTCGCTGGCTCGAAAAGCTGCCGGACGCGGTGGCAGTGACGCTGCATGAGGATCTCTCTGCCGCGTGGCACGGCCGCTGGCTGCACGCTGCGCAGGTGGCCTACCACGATGGCGGGGCGCACATTCATTTCCGCTCAAGCTGGGGGGAAGGTGCAGTAGACAGCCGTCTGATGGGCGCATTCAACGTCAGCAACCTGTTGCTGGCACTGGCCACGCTGTTGGCACTCGATTATCCATTGGATGCGCTGCTGGCAACCGCGCCGCAGCTGAAGCCGGTTTGCGGGCGCATGGAAGTGTTTTCGGCACCCGATAAGCCTACGGTGGTAGTGGATTATGCCCATACGCCGGATGCGCTGGAAAAAGCGCTAGAGGCGGCTCGGCTGCACTGTAAAGGCAAGCTGTGGTGCGTATTTGGCTGCGGCGGCGATCGCGACAAAGGCAAGCGACCCTTGATGGGCGCCATCGCCGAGCAGTTCGCCGATGTCGTGGTGATTACCGATGACAATCCTCGCAGCGAGGAGCCCGCCGCCATCGTTGAAGACATTTTGAGCGGTTTACTCGATCCGGGCCGCGCGCGCGCGGTAGCGGGTCGTGCCCAAGCGGTGACCCATGCCGTCATGCAGGCTGACGCACACGACATTGTGCTGGTCGCGGGCAAAGGACATGAAGATTATCAAATAATTGGCAATCGCCGTCTGGACTATTCTGACCGCGATACGGTGGCAAGACTGTTAGGGGTGATGGCATGATACCTTTTTACCTGAAAACCTTGGCAGAAATCAGTGCCGGTGAGCTCCATGGACAAGACTGCTCTATTGACGATGTCACTACGGATACCCGTAAAGTGGTTAAAGGCAGCCTGTTCGTGGCCTTGGTGGGTGAACGCTTTGACGCCCACAACTTTGCCGATGAGGCCATTGCCAACGGGGCAGTGGCACTACTGGTCAATAAACCGTTGCCGGTTGGCGTGCCGCAAGTGGTGGTCGCGGATACGCGCATCGCCTTTGGTCAAATCGCGGCTTGGGTGCGTCAGCAATCAAACGTGCGCGTGGTCGGCTTGACCGGATCGTCCGGAAAAACCTCGGTAAAAGAGATGACCGCGGCCATTCTGCGCCAGTGCGGAGAGACGCTCTACACCGCAGGAAACTTAAATAACGACATCGGCGTGCCCATGACGCTGCTGCGCCTGACCGACCATCACGACTATGCCGTGATTGAAATGGGTGCCAATCATCAGGGTGAAATTGCCTATACCACCAGCCTGGTGCGTCCTGAAGCGGCGCTGGTCAACAACCTCTCTGCTGCGCACCTTGAAGGCTTCGGCTCACTCGCGGGCGTCGCAAAAGCCAAAGGCGAAATTTTTGGCGGCTTGCCGGTTCACGGCACCGCGATTGTCAACGCTGACAGCAACGATCTGGCTAACTGGCAGCATCAGTTTGGCGATAAAACGCTGTGGCGCTTCTCACCGCACCCTATGGCTGATGCGGAATTTCGCGCCAGCGAGATCGTGCTGCGCGCCGATGCCACGCTGTTTACGCTGCACACCCCGCGCGGTGACGTGGCGATTGAATTGCCGCTGCCGGGACGTCATAACGTCGCGAATGCGCTGGCGGCGGCGGCGCTGGCCCTCGCTATCGACGCGCCCCTGAGTGCGATTCAGGCTGGCCTTAAAACATTACAGCCTGTTCCTGGGCGTCTCTTCCCGATTCGTTTATCTGCCAGCAAATTGCTGCTTGATGACAGCTATAACGCCAACGTGGGATCCATGACGGCGGCGGCGCAGGTGCTGGGTGATATGCCGGGCTATCGCGTGATGGTGGTGGGTGACATGGCTGAGCTGGGCGATGAGGCAGAAGCCTGTCACCGTCAGGTCGGTGAAGCCGCCAAAGCCGCCGGCGTAGATTGCGTCCTGAGCGTGGGGGAGTTGAGCCAACTGATCGGTGAAAGCAGCGGAAGAGGCGAACATTTCGCCACTAAGACGCAGCTCATTGAACGTTTGCACGCGCTGATGTCCCAGCATCAGGACATGACTATTTTGATAAAAGGTTCACGTAGTGCCGCCATGGAGCAGGTAGTACAGAGCTTACAGGAGAAAGCAACATGCTAGTCTGGCTGGCCGAACATCTGGTCGCACTTTATTCCGGTTTTAACGTCTTTTCTTACCTGACGTTTCGCGCCATTGTCAGCCTGCTGACCGCCTTATTTATTTCGCTGTGGATGGGACCGCGCCTGATTGCCTGGCTGCAAAAGCTGCAAATCGGCCAGGTGGTCCGCAACGATGGTCCCGAGTCGCATTTCAGCAAGCGCGGCACCCCGACCATGGGGGGGATCATGATCCTCACGTCCATCACCATTTCCGTGCTGATGTGGGCTTATCCTTCTAATCCGTACGTGTGGTGCGTGCTGGTGGTGCTGGTGGGGTTCGGCATCATTGGATTTGTCGATGATTACCGCAAAGTGGTGCGCAAAGACACGAAAGGGCTGATTGCGCGCTGGAAATATTTCTGGATGTCCGTGATTTCACTGGGCGTCGCGTTTGCGCTTTACGCTGCTGGGAAAGGCACGCCCGCCACACAGTTGGTGGTACCGTTCTTTAAAGACATCATGCCGCAGCTGGGGCTGTTCTACGTGGTGCTGGCCTACTTCGTGATTGTTGGCACCGGTAACGCGGTTAACCTCACCGACGGCCTGGACGGGCTGGCGATAATGCCTACGGTCTTCGTGGCCGCCGGTTTTGCGCTGGTGGCGTGGGCCACCGGCAACGTTAAGTTTGCCGAATATCTGCACATTCCCTATCTGCGCCATGCGGGGGAACTGGTGATTGTCTGCACCGCGATCGTCGGTGCCGGACTGGGCTTTTTATGGTTCAACACCTATCCAGCCCAGGTTTTTATGGGCGACGTCGGTTCGCTGGCGCTGGGCGGCGCGTTAGGCACGCTGGCCGTGCTGTTACGACAGGAATTTTTGCTGGTGATTATGGGTGGCGTGTTTGTGGTCGAAACGCTGTCGGTGATCCTGCAAGTAGGCTCATTCAAGCTGCGTGGTCAGCGTATTTTTCGCATGGCGCCGATCCATCACCACTATGAACTGAAAGGCTGGCCAGAGCCGCGCGTCATCGTGCGCTTCTGGATTATTTCGCTGATGCTGGTGCTGATTGGCCTGGCAACACTGAAGGTGCGTTGATCATGGCTGACTATCGGGGCAGAAACGTGGTCATCATTGGATTGGGTCTTACCGGCCTGTCCTGTGTTGATTTCTTTCTTGCGCAGGGCGTAACGCCGCGCGTGATGGACACCCGCGTATCGCCACCGGGCGTCGATAAACTGCCGGATACCGTTGAGCGCTACGTTGGCGGTATCAACAGCGACTGGCTATTGGCGGCGGATTTGATCATCGCCAGCCCTGGCATTGCGCTGGCGCATCCTGCGCTGAGTGAAGCGGCTGATGCGGGCATTGAGATCATTGGTGATATCGAACTCTTCTGTCGCGAAGCGCAAGCGCCTATCATCGCCATTACCGGTTCTAATGGCAAAAGCACCGTCACCACGCTGGTGGGCGAAATGGCGCGTGCCGCAGGCTGGCAGGTAGGCGTCGGCGGCAACATTGGTTTGCCCGCGCTGACCTTACTGAAATCGCCTGCTCAGCTATACGTGCTTGAGCTCTCGAGCTTCCAGTTGGAAACCACCCACAGCCTTAAAGCTGCCGCGGCCACCATCCTCAACGTGACGGAAGATCACATGGATCGCTATCCGTTGGGCATGCAGCAGTATCGCGCCGCGAAGTTGCGTATTTATGAACATGCCAGCGTTTGCGTCGTCAATGCGGATGATGGGATGACCATGCCGGTCCGTGGGGTCGACGCGCGCTGCGTTAGCTTTGGTATTAATCTCGGCGATTATCACCTCAATCAGCAGCAGGGCAGTACCTGGCTGCGCGTGAGAGGCGAGAAAGTGCTTAACGCCGACGAAATGAAACTGGTAGGACAGCACAACTATACCAACGCACTGGCTGCGCTGGCGCTGGCGGATGCGGTGAATATCCCGCGCGCCTCCAGTCTAAAAGCACTCACCACCTTTGGCGGGCTGGCGCACCGTTTCCAATTGGTGCATGAAGCCAAAGGCGTGCGCTGGATCAATGACTCAAAAGCCACCAACGTGGGCAGTACCGAAGCCGCACTGAATGGCCTGCAGGTGAAAGGCACGCTGTGGCTCCTGCTCGGCGGTGATGGCAAGGCGGCTGACTTTACGCCGCTGGCGCGCTACTTACAGGGCGATCGGGTGAAGCTGTACTGTTTTGGCCGTGATGGGGATGCGCTGGCCGCGCTGCGCCCGGATATCGCCACGCGCACCGAGACCTTACAGCAGGCAATGGCGCAGATTGCGTCCCAGGTTTCGGCAGGCGATATGGTGCTGTTATCCCCTGCATGTGCGAGCCTGGATCAGTTTCGCAATTTTGAACAGCGCGGCGACGTCTTCGCGCAACTGGCGCGGGAGTTAGGCTGATGCGGATCCCGGGCGCCACGCTGGCCAATTTTTTATCGCTGCGGCTTAGAGACTGGGTAATGGGCGCGCGCGAAAGCGACGATGCGCCGATCGTACTCTACGATCGCACCTTGCTGTGGCTAACGTTTGGGTTGGCCATCATTGGTTTCGTGATGGTGACGTCGGCGTCCATGCCTGTTGGCCAACGCCTGAATGAAGACCCATTCTATTTCGCCAAGCGCGATGCCTTTTATATTGCGCTGGCGTTTGGTATGGCGCTGGTCACACTGCGCGTGCCGATGGATTTCTGGCAGCGCTACAGCAACGCCATGCTAATGACCTCCGTACTGCTTCTGCTGATTGTGCTGGTGGTGGGCAGTTCGGTAAACGGGGCGTCACGCTGGATTGCGCTCGGCCCGTTGCGTATTCAGCCTGCCGAATTATCGAAACTCTCGCTGTTTTGCTACCTCGCCAGCTATCTGGTGCGCAAGGTTGAAGAGGTCCGCAATAACTTCTGGGGCTTCTGTAAGCCCATGGGCGTAATGGTGGTGCTGGCGGTGCTGTTGCTTGCCCAGCCTGACCTCGGCACCGTGGTGGTGTTGTTTGTCACGACGTTGGCCATGCTGTTCCTGGCCGGTGCCAAGCTGTGGCAGTTTTTGGCGATTATCGGATCCGGTATTTTCGCGGTGATTTTGCTGATCATCGCCGAACCCTACCGTATGCGCCGCGTCACCTCATTCTGGAATCCGTGGGAAGATCCCTTTGGCAGCGGCTACCAGCTGACGCAATCGTTGATGGCTTTTGGCCGTGGCGAATTTTGGGGGCAAGGGCTCGGAAACTCCGTGCAAAAGCTGGAGTATTTGCCCGAAGCGCACACCGATTTCATCTTCTCCATCATTGGTGAAGAGTTGGGTTATGTCGGTGTGGTTTTGGCGCTGTTAATGGTATTCTTCGTGGCTTTTCGTGCGATGTCGATTGGCCGACGCGCGCTGGAGATTGACCAGCGTTTTTCGGGCTTCCTCGCTTGTTCAATTGGCGTGTGGTTTAGCTTTCAGGCGCTGGTTAACGTCGGCGCGGCAGCGGGCATGCTGCCGACCAAAGGCCTGACGCTGCCGCTGATCAGCTATGGCGGTTCGAGCCTGATAATTATGTCGACGGCGATCGTTTTCTTGTTGCGTATTGATTATGAAACGCGCCTGGCGAAAGCGCAGGCGTTTACCCGAGGTGCTCGATGAGTGGCAAACGGCTGATGGTCATGGCGGGCGGTACGGGCGGACACGTTTTTCCCGGCCTGGCAGTGGCGCATCATCTGATGGAACAGGGCTGGCAAGTGCGCTGGCTGGGAACCGCCGATCGTATGGAAGCGGATTTAGTGCCGAAGCACGGCATTGAGATTGACTTCATCCGTATCAGCGGGCTGCGCGGCAAGGGCCTGAAAGCGCTGTTGCTGGCGCCATTCCGCATCGTCAATGCCTGGCGTCAGGCGCGCACTATTATGAAGCGCTGGCAGCCAGATGTGGTATTGGGCATGGGCGGTTACGTGTCAGGCCCTGGCGGACTGGCCGCCTGGAGCTGCGGTATTCCTGTGGTGCTCCACGAACAAAACGGCATTGCCGGGCTTACCAATAAAGGGTTGGCGAAAATTGCCACCAAAGTTATGCAGGCCTTCCCCGGTGCGTTTCCGAACGCCGAGGTGGTAGGAAACCCGGTGCGCACCGATGTTCTGGCGCTGCCGCTGCCCGCCGCGCGTTTGCCTTCGCGCACGGGACCGATACGCGTGCTCGTGATTGGCGGAAGCCAGGGCGCACGTATTCTTAACCAGGTGGTGCCGCAGGTGGCAGCCGAACTGGGTGACGCCATTACGCTTTGGCACCAGACCGGAAAAGGTGCGCGCGAAAGCGTACTGCAGGCATATGGCGAGGTTGGCCAAGCGCAGCATAAGGTCACCGAATTTATTGACGACATGGCGGCGGCTTATGCCTGGGCTGATGTGGTGGTTTGCCGTTCTGGCGCGCTCACGGTTAGCGAGATTGCCGCAGCCGGATTGCCCGCTATCTTTGTGCCCTTTCAGCATAAAGATCGCCAGCAATATTGGAACGCCTTGCCGCTCGAACAGGCTGGTGCCGCCAAAATTTTCGAGCAGCCGCAATTTACCGCGGCTGCAGTAGCCGACACGCTACGCCAGTGGGATCGCGCCACATTAATCACTATGGCGGAAAAAGCCCGCCAGGTTGCGATTCCCGATGCCACCGAACGCGTGGCCCAAGAAGTGGCACGTGTCGCGAAATAGGTTCATGGGCGCACGCTGGCCCCGTACCTGAAAGCAGGTACCTAGAGGAAAACAGGTAATTGAGGCAGATGAATACACAACAATTGGCAAAACTGCGTTCTATTGTGCCCGAGATGCGTCGCGTCAGGCACATTCACTTTGTCGGCATCGGTGGTGCTGGCATGGGCGGTATTGCCGAAGTGTTGGCGAACGAAGGCTACCATATCAGCGGTTCTGATTTGGCCCCTAACGCGGTGACGCAGCATTTGACGTCGCTGGGCGCCACCATTTATTTCAACCACCGTCCGGAAAACGTCACCGACGCCAGCGTCGTGGTGGTGTCGACCGCCGTGGCGCAGGATAACCCGGAGCTGGTGGCAGCGCGTGAACAGCGTATTCCAGTGATTCGCCGCGCTGAAATGCTCGCGGAACTGATGCGCTTCCGGCACGGCATCGCCATTGCCGGCACGCACGGCAAAACCACGACCACGGCGATGGTCACCAGTATTTATGCCGAAGGTGGCTTAGATCCCACTTTCGTCAACGGCGGCTTAGTCAAAGCGGCAGGCACGCATGCGCGCCTTGGCTCCAGCCGTTATCTCATTGCCGAAGCGGATGAAAGCGATGCGTCTTTCCTGCATCTACAGCCGATGGTGGCGATTGTGACCAATATCGAAGCCGACCATATGGACACGTACCAGGGCGATTTCGAGAATTTGAAGCAGACGTTTATCAACTTTTTGCACAACCTGCCGTTCTACGGGCGCGCAGTGCTGTGCGTTGATGATGTCGTGATTCGCGATCTTATCCCGCGCGTTGGGCGTCAAATCACCACTTACGGCTTTAGCGACGATGCCGATGTACGCGTAGAGCATTACGAACAGCGCGGCGCGCAGGGGCATTTTTCGATTATTCGTCACGACAAGCCGACGCTGCAGGTCACGCTGAATGCGCCTGGTCGCCACAATGCGTTGAACGCCGCGGCGGCCGTGGCGGTCGCCAGCGAGGAAGGCATTGAAGACGAGGCGATTCTGGCCGCGCTGGAGAGCTTCCAGGGCACGGGACGCCGTTTTGATGTGCTGGGCGAGTTTGACACCGAGGCGGTCAACGGGACGCCAGGCAGCGCGATGCTGGTGGACGACTACGGACACCATCCCACGGAAGTCGACGTCACGATCAAAGCGGCACGCGCCGGCTGGCCTGAGAAAAAATTGGTAATGGTGTTCCAGCCGCACCGCTACACGCGCACCCGCGATCTGTTTGACGATTTCGCCAACGTGCTGTCACAGGTGGATGTGCTGCTGATGCTGGAAGTGTATCCCGCAGGTGAGACGGCCATTCCCGGCGCAGATAGCCGTTCGCTGTGCCGTGCAATCCGCAACCGGGGGAAAGTCGACCCGATTTTGGTCTCTGACCACGATGCGCTGCCGGACGCACTGGCACCGCTGCTGGCGGGGGACGATCTGATTATCGTCCAGGGGGCAGGTAACATCGGTAAAATTGCGCGCAAATTGGCTGATATTCAGTTACAGCCTGCGCTGAACACGGAGGCCCGTCATGGCTGAAAAAGTAGCGGTGTTGATGGGGGGCACTTCGGCGGAGCGTGAAGTGTCGCTGATGTCAGGCAATGCGGTATTAAACGGTCTACGCGAAATGGGCATTGATGCGCACGCCGTGGACACGCGTGATACCTCAGCGTTGACGTTAAAGCAGCTGGGCTTTGATAAAGCGTTCATCGCCCTGCATGGCCGCGGCGGTGAGGATGGCACGCTGCAGGCGGTGCTGGATTTTATCGGCCTACCGTACACCGGCAGCGGCGTAATGGCCTCGGCCATTACCATGGATAAATTGCGCACCAAGCTGCTGTGGCAGGGCAGGGGATTACCCTCGGGCAAATTTGTCTGGGTCACGCGTCAACACTATGCGCAGGGCTTTGATGCCGCGACCCGCCAGGCCATTGAGCAACTCGGCCTGCCGCTGTTTGTTAAACCCAGCTGTGAAGGGTCAAGCGTCGGCATCAGCCGTGTTAACACCACAGACGCGCTGCCGGCGGCGCTGGACGAAGCGTTTCGTCACGATGACGATGTGCTGATTGAGGCCTTTTTGAGTGGGGCAGAGTACACCGTTGGCATCGTAGGAGATGAGATCCTACCCTCAATCAGAATTAATACCGTCAGCGAGTTCTATGACTATGAAGCAAAATACATTTCTGACGATACTCAGTATTTCTGTCCATCGGGCCTGAGTGACGAGCAGGAAGCAGAATTACAGTCTATAGTCCTGGCTGCCTGGCGCGCCTTGGGCTGCAGCGGCTGGGGACGCGTTGACGTCTTGACCGACAGCGAAGGCCGTTTCCATCTGCTGGAAGTGAATACGTCTCCGGGAATGACCAGCCACAGCCTGGTGCCGATGGCCGCCAAGCAGGCAGGTTACAGTTTCCCGCAGCTGGTGGCGCGTATTTTGGAGTTGGCTGACTGATATGTCTCAGGCAGCACTGCGCGTTCGAAATCGCGAAACTCAAGAACGGGCCCGTTCCGGCCGCAGTAATGGAGCACGGCTGTTTGGCATTGTGTTTCTGCTGATTGTGCTGGGCGTGATGGGCGCGGGTGGTTTGGTGGTATTGAAGTGGATGAACGATGCGTCGCGTTTGCCGCTGTCAAAATTAGTGGTGACGGGCCCCACGCATTACACCACGCATGACGATATCCGCCAGGCCATTTTGTCATTGGGCGCACCGGGTACGTTCATGTCGCAGGACGTGGATATTATTCAGCAGCAGATAGAGCGTTTACCGTGGATTAAACAGGTCAGCGTGCGTAAGCAGTGGCCTGATGAGCTGAAGATAAACCTGGTGGAGTACGTTCCGGTTGCACGCTGGAATGATTCACACATGGTCGACGCCGATGGCGTCTCCTTCAGCGTCCCGACCAGCCACCTCGGCAAAGAAACGTTGCCGATGTTGTATGGTCCGGAAGGCAGTGAAAAAGAGGTGTTGGCCGGTTATCACAACATGAGCGACGTGCTCCGTGCCAACAAGTTTACCCTGAAGGTCGCGTCGATGACGGCGCGGCGCTCATGGCAGCTGGTCACCAGCGATGATGTACGGATCGAACTGGGGCGCAGCGATACCATGAAGCGTCTGAACCGCTTTATTGAGCTCTATCCGGAGTTGCAGCAGCAGGGCCAGAGTCAAAACCGACGTGTTACCTACGTTGATTTGCGTTACGACTCCGGAGCCGCCGTTGGCTGGGCTGCGCTGCCGTTGGAGCAACAGGACAGTAATCAGCAACAAAACCAGGCACAGGCTAAACCACAATGATCAAGGCAACGGACAGAAAACTGGTAGTAGGACTCGAAATCGGCACCGCGAAGGTTGCCGCCCTGGTTGGGGAAATTCTGCCCGATGGTATGGTCAACATTATCGGGGTGGGCAGCTGCCCGTCTCGCGGTATGGATAAAGGCGGCGTAAATGACCTTGAGTCAGTCGTGAAATGCGTACAGCGCGCGATTGACCAGGCTGAATTAATGGCGGACTGCCAGATTTCTTCGGTTTACCTTGCTTTATCGGGCAAACATATCAGTTGTCAGAACGAAATCGGGATGGTTCCGATTTCGGAAGAAGAAGTGACTCAGGATGATGTAGAGAACGTGGTACATACGGCGAAATCCGTACGCGTGCGTGACGAACATCGTATTCTGCATGTGATTCCACAGGAATATGCCATCGATTATCAGGAAGGCATTAAGAATCCGGTTGGGCTTTCCGGCGTGCGCATGCAGGCAAAAGTGCATTTAATCACCTGTCACAACGACATGGCGAAAAATATCGTGAAAGCGGTTGAACGATGTGGCCTTAAAGTTGACCAACTGATTTTTGCTGGGCTGGCGTCGAGCTTCTCCGTACTGACTGAAGACGAACGTGAGCTGGGCGTCTGTGTTGTGGACATCGGTGGCGGTACAATGGATATCGCGGTGTATACCGGCGGCGCGCTGCGCCACACCAAAGTGATCCCTTACGCGGGGAACGTGGTGACCAGCGACATCGCTTACGCTTTTGGCACGCCGCCGACTGACGCAGAAGCCATCAAAGTGCGTCACGGCTGTGCGCTGGGTTCGATTGTGGGCAAAGACGAAAACGTCGAAGTCCCGAGCGTGGGTGGACGTCCGCCGCGCAGCTTACAGCGTCAGACGCTGGCTGAGGTGATTGAGCCGCGCTATACCGAACTGTTGAATTTAGTGAATGACGAGATTTTGCAGCTGCAAGAGCAGCTCCGCCAGCAGGGCGTTAAACACCATCTTGCTGCCGGCATTGTATTAACCGGTGGCGCGGCGCAGATTGAAGGTTTAGCTGCCTGCGCCCAGCGCGTGTTTCACACGCAGGTACGTATCGGTCAGCCGTTAAATATTACCGGGCTTACCGATTATGCACAGGAGCCGTATTACTCCACGGCGGTTGGCCTGCTGCACTATGGTAAAGAGTCACACATGAACGGTGACGCAGAAACGGAAAAACGTGCTTCAGTGGGCAATTGGTTCAAGCGTATCAATAGCTGGCTGAAGAAAGAGTTCTAATTTTTTTAAAGGAGATCATGGTGGCAATGTTTATGATCTCCAGGCGACAGGCACATAACGGAGAGAAATCATGTTTGAACCTATGGAATTAACCAATGACGCGGTGATTAAAGTCATCGGCGT
>Ga0058692_1000773_pt1 | contig 12851 bp, 9 predicted proteins | sample AgamicAtAmrz_FD_55216 | JGI IMG/M metagenome (GOLD analysis project Ga0058692, IMG submission 55216) | Agave microbial communities from Guanajuato, Mexico - At.Am.rz | ecosystem: Host-associated > Plants > Roots > Rhizosphere | place: Guanajato, Mexico | collected 2012-06-07 | reverse complement strand
GCCAGCAGCGCCGCCAGCAGCCATGAGAGCGTCACGCCGCGCATTATTTGCCGCCTATGGTAGCAGTCATGCGGATCTGCCGGTTATCGGTCAGCTCCATATTGGACAGCACCACCAGCTGCGGCAGGTTGCGGCGCAGGAAGCGCGCCAGCAGCGCCCGCAGCGGATGGTTAACCAGCAGCACCGGCGGCGCACCGGTCATCTCCTGCTGCTGCAGCGCGGCCTGCGCCTGCATCAGCAGTCGATCGGCAAGACCCGGTTCCAGACCGCCACCGCCCTGCAGCGCCTGCAGCAGCAGACGTTCCAGTGTGGCATCCAGTCCAATCACCTGCACTTCGCCGTTGCCCGGGAACCACTGCTGGGTAATCGCACGGCCCAGCGCGACGCGTACCACGCTGGTCAGTTCCTGCGGATCGTTCTGCACCGGCGCATGTTCGGCCAGCGTTTCGATAATGGTGCGCATGTCGCGGATCGAGACGCGCTCGGTCAGCAGATTTTGCAGCACTTTGTGCAGCGTGGTCAGGGTAATGACGCCCGGCACCAGATCTTCCGTCAGCTTTGGCATCTCCTGGGTGACGCGGTCCAGCAGCTGCTGCGCTTCCTGACGCCCAAACAGCTCGCTGGCGTACTGGCCGATCAGGTGATTAAGGTGGGTCGCCACCACGGTACTGGCTTCCACTACGGTGTAGCCCTGAATCTGTGCCTGCTCTTTCAGCGCGCTGTCGATCCAGATGGCCGCGAGGCCAAACGCCGGGTCAACCGTCGCTTCACCCGGCAGCGTGCCCGCCGCCGTGCCCGGGTTGATCGCCATCCAGCGTCCCGGATAAGCATCGCCGCTGCCAATCTCCACGCCCTTCATCAGGATGCGATAGCGCGCCGGCGGCAGCTCCATGTTGTCACGAATGTGCACCACCGGCGGCAGGAAGCCAACCTCCTGCGCCACCTTTTTACGGATACTGCGGATACGCCCGAGCAGCTCGCCGTTTTGCAGATGATCGACCATCGGAATCAGACGATAGCCCACTTCCATGCCGAGCGAATCTTCCAGCTGGACGTCGGTCCACGAGGCTTCGACCGTGGCCGGCGTCTCCTGCGTTTTCACCACGCTGGAGGCTTCACTTTGCTTCTTCGGCTGCATTTCGCGGCCGCGCAGCCACCAGGCCAGGCCGAGCAGCGCCGCGGTGAACAGCAGGAACACAAAGTTCGGCATGCCGGGCACCAGGCCCAGCAGGCCAATCACGCCGGCGCTCAGCATCAGCACGCGCGGATTGTTAAACAGCTGGCCCACCATCTGTTCGCCGACGTCCTGGTCGGTGCTGACGCGGGTAACGATGACACCGGCAGCGGTCGAGATCACCAGCGCCGGGATCTGCGCCACCAGGCCGTCACCGATGGTCAGCAGCGTATAGGTTTCCCCGGCGTGGCCGAGATCCATACCGTGCTGCACCACGCCCACCAGCAGGCCGCCGATCACGTTGATCACCATGATCAGGATGCCGGCGATGGCGTCGCCGCGCACAAACTTACTGGCACCGTCCATCGAGCCGTAGAAGTCCGCTTCCTGAGTCACCTCGGTGCGCCGGCGTTTGGCTTCGTCTTCACCAATCAGGCCGGCGTTCAAATCGGCATCGATTGCCATCTGCTTGCCGGGCATACCATCCAGCACGAAACGCGCGCCCACTTCGGCGATACGTCCGGCACCTTTGGTGATGACCATGAAGTTGATGATTACGAGGATGATGAACACCACGATACCAATGGCGAAATTACCGCCCACGAGGAAGTGACCAAAGGCTTCAACCACACGCCCGGCGGCATCAGCCCCCGTATGCCCTTCCAGCAGGATGATACGCGTTGAGGCGACGTTCAGCGCCAGACGCAGCAGCGTTGAGAACAGCAAAATGGTCGGGAAGGCAGCGAATTCCAGCGTGCGCTGGGTGAACATCGCCACCAGCAGCACCATGATGGACAGCGCAATGTTGAAGGTAAACAGCAGGTCAAGGATGAACGCCGGCAGCGGCAATACCATCATCGACAGGATCAGCATGATCAGCACCGGACCAGCCAGCACCTGCCATTGCGTGTCTTTAAAATTGCCCGGTAAACGCAGCTTTTCGGCCAGATTAGCCATGGTTGGTGTTCTCTCCTGCAAAGTCCATCTCTGCCGGGACCGGCAGATGTTTTGGTTTGTTTGGAATCAGGCCGCCTTCACGCTTCCAGCGTCGCAGCTGCCAGACCCACGCCAGCACTTCGGCCACGGCGGCATAGAGCGCGCCGGGAATAAACTGGCCAATTTCCGTATGACGATAGAGCGCACGCGCCAGCGGCGGCGCTTCCAGAATCGGTACGCGGTGCTCTTTAGCGATTTCACGAATGCGCAGGGCAATGTCACCGGCGCCTTTGGCAATCACTTTCGGCGCGCTCATCTTGCCTTCCTGATACTGCAGCGCCACCGAGTAGTGCGTCGGGTTAGTCACGATGACGTCCGCCTTCGGCACGTCGGCCATCATGCGGCGGCGGGCGGCGGCACGCATCGCCTGGCGGATACGCCCTTTAACGTGCGGGTCGCCTTCGTTCTGCTTGTGTTCATCGCGAATTTCCTGGCGCGTCATGCGCAGCTTTTTGAAGTAGCTGTAGAGCTGCCAGAACACATCAAAGCCAACCATCGGGATCAGACCCAGCATCACCAGCGCGCAGCTGATGGCGGTCATCGACAGGCCATGCTGCAGCGCATTCACCGGCGATTCGCTCATCAGGCGCAGCATCTCCTGCCAGTGACTCCACAGATACCAGCCAGCCACCAGCGCCACCAGCACCGCTTTGAGAATTGCCTTCACCAGTTCCGCCCACGTCTGACCGGAGAACATGCGCGCAATGCCCGGTAACGGGTTGAGCTTTTTGAAATCGAATTTGATGGATTTTCCGCTGATGTTGATTCCGCCCAGAATCATCGGCGCGGCGATGGCAACGATCACCAGCCCGGCCATCAGCGGCAGCAGCGCGATCACCGCCTGCATCACCAGGTTGCCGATGTGCGAGACGATAATTTTATCGTCGTTGACCATGCCGTGGTCAAAGCGGAAGCCGGTGGCCACCATGCTGGCCAGCCGTTGCGCCATATTGTGGCCGCCCAGCCAGATGATTAGCAGCCCGGCCAGCAGCATCAGTACCGAAGTCAGCTCGCGCGAACGCGGAATCTGCCCCTCCTGCCGTGCTTTCTCAAGTCGGTGGGGGGTGGGCGATTCTGTTTTGTCCTCGTTGCTCTCTTCAGCCACGACATACCTCAGCTGGCAGGAATTCTGAGCATAGGATGCCAAAACCCTTCGGGTCTAAAGCGCGGATTAAGCGAGAAAAAGATGGGTTTATTTAGCCATAAGTGAAATCAGGCCCTGCGCTAACCTGGTGCGGGCCAATCACCAGCGCACGGTTCCGCGACCTTTGCTGCTCATTACGGATTAAGTGGCGCAGCCAAGCAAAAGCCGTGCCGGACTGGCTGGGTTACTGACGCGGCTGCGCCCGGAAATTCCGAAAATCATAAAATTGTTTCGCCGCGCAATCTTTTTTTATCTGAAAAAATAGATAAATCTTATTTACCAATTCCCCTAAGCACCATCAGGGGGCAAATGTCGCGCCGCACACCAGCCGCGCTTGCTTACGCAAATAAATTAATGCAGCTTATCTATCGTCCCAGCCAGAACGATCGCGGCGTGCCGTTAAGGCGTTTTTTCGCCCGGTAGCACGGGATTTGCCGCGGTGCAATGGTTTGAATTCTCAAAAGTCTTAGGTAGACTTAAGTCAGCACTATCTTTCTGTAATTTGACTGTTTTTTAGTGGCCTTCTCACTGCATAATCTGCGCGCCCGCTGAGTGCGTGCCGGATACAACTCTGCAGCGATACTGATGAAAATTTGAGGATCATGGTGAATAAGAGTCTCTTGCTAACGCTGCTGGCGGCTTTAACGCTGGCGGGATGTAAAGCGCCTCCACCGCCCGTGACGGATGACACCCTGGTCACCAGCGAAGTGAACGGCGTAAAACTGGTTCATCGTCATGCAGTGGCAGCACCCGGTGAATTTACCCCGGTGAATGAGAGCTTTCGCGCGCTGTATGCCGCCTCTGTGATGACCCTGCCGGATTACGGCGGCAAAGTGGTNCGTTATCTGGATAACGCCCAAACCTTTGAGGTGCTGGGTCGCGTCGAGCACAACTGGCTGGCGATTGCAGAAGAACCCAGCGGTCAGCTGATTGGCTACGTGCCCCCCAAAGCTGGCGTGGAGAGCAGCCGCTATGATGCCACGCTGCGCAGCGACCGGCCGCGTCCCCGTCGTACTAAACAGGTCTGCGTGGCCGTGGGGGGCGCCAGTAAAGCATGCCGCACCAATGATACCGCGACCTGGATCTTAGACTGATGATGCAATCCGGCGCATATTGCCCGCAGCACACCGCTGCTTTGCGGGCTAACCGTTCCGTTATTGCCAGGATAATCGAGATTTAATGACTCAGGACTCCCTTGCCCGCGATGGCATTGTCGCGGGCAACGATAACCTTTTGCTGAATGCCGCAGCCCCGATTCTGAATGCCGTCGTGCGTATACGGCAGGCGGCGACGCACGACGATCCCGCCGGCCTGCGTCAGCTGCTGATTGAAGAGATCCGCCAGTTCGAGCAACGCTGCAAGCAGGCGGGTTTGCCGTTTGAGATGATCATCGGCGCACGCTACTGCCTGTGTAGCGTGCTGGACGAAGCGGCGGCGCAAACCCCCTGGGGCACGCGCGGCGTCTGGTCCGGCAACGGCATGCTGGTGACCTTTCATAACGAAAGCTGGGGCGGCGAAAAAGTGTTCCAGCTGCTGTCGCGCGTGTCGCAAAGCCCGCAGCAGCATTTATGGCTGCTGGAAGTGATTCACTACTGCCTGCTGCTGGGCTACGAAGGGCGCTATCGCGGCAGCGACAGCGGACGCGCGCAGTGTGAAGGCATCCGTAAACGGCTGGCGCAGCTGATTGCGGAAACCCGCCCGGCACCACCACCGCGCGCGCCGCTGGTGGAAGTCCATCCGCTGGTCAGCACCCTGACGCGACCAATGGTGCCACTGTGGGCCTGCGTCACGCTGGCTACGTTGATTGCCTGTCTGATCTACAGCGGGCTCAACTGGCGGCTGGGCAATGCGGCCGAACCGCTGCTGCGCGCCATCTATCAAACCCCGCTGCCGCAAATCATGCCGGGCCGCCGCCCCACCTCACCGCAGGCGCTGCTCGATCTGCATCAGCGTCTTAACGACGTGATTGCCGCAGGCCAGCTGGAAGTGAGCGANGGTGCCTTTGGCAGCAAAGTGATCATCCCTGCGGACAAGCTGTTTGCGCCGGACGGTACGGTGGTGAACCAGGTNGGCCGCGCGCTNCTGGCGCACGTGGCCAGCGCGATGAAGACGGTAAAAGGCACGGTGCTGGTATCGGTCTATACCGATAATCGTCCGGTGGATGGNCGTTTCGCCTCCAGCTATGAATTCTCCTTCGCCCGNGCCCGNGCCGTTACGCAACTGCTGAATACGCAGCTGGCGGACGGTCACAGCGTTAAAGCCGAAGGCCGCGGCGACAGCAATCCGCTNTTACCCAATGACAGCAATGAAAACCGCGCCCGCAATCGCCGGGTGGAGATCACCCTGTTTGCGGCACCGGAAACCCTCGGCAATCATCAGGGAGGCCAGTGATGCGCGCATCACTCCAACATCTGTTAACCCATCGCCTGCTGTGGGGCCTGATTGGCGTCACGGCACTGAGCTGCGTGCTGTGGATGCTCGGTCCGCTGTGGAGCTGGGGTGACACCCGCCCACTGGAGCCGGTATTCCCGCGCCAGCTGGCGGTCGGCCTGCTCTATTTCTGCTGGGTGCTGTTCCAGTTTATTCCCGCCATCTGGCGCGGCTGGTTTAACAGCAAGCTGCTCAATCGCCTGCAGGAGATGAGCCACGAAGAAGCGTCCGATCGCCAGGCGACCGAGACGCTGCTGACCCAGCGCTTCAGTGAAGCAGCGCTGCGGCTGAAACGCACCCAGTTTGGTCGCCGGCATCAGAAAAGCTGGCTGGCGCGTTTTCAGAGTCACTATCTGTATCAGCTGCCGTGGTACGTGATGATTGGCGCGCCCGGCGCCGGTAAAACCACCGCGCTGCTGAATGCTGGCCTGGAGTTTCCGTTAACTGACAGCCTCGGCAAAGAGGCGGTACGCGGCGTCGGCGGCACGCGTCACTGCGACTGGTGGTTCACCGACAGCGCAGTCTTAATCGACACTGCGGGCCGTTACGCACTGCAGGAGAGCCAGCGCGCGCGCGACGGCGCCGAGTGGCATAACTTCATTAAATTGCTAAAGCGCTACCGCACGCGCCAGCCGATCAACGGCGTGATCATGACCATCAGCGTGGCCGACCTGCTGACCGATTCCGCCGAGGCACGTCACGCCCAGGCCAGCGCGCTGCGCAGCCGCATGGTCGAGCTGCATCAGCAAACCGGCATTCACTTCCCGGTGTATGTGATGGTCACCAAAACCGACCTGCTGAAAGGGTTTATGAGCTTTTATGGCAACCTGAGTAAGCCGCAGCGCGATGCCATCTGGGGCTTCACCTTCCCGTGGGAACCGGGCAAGCCGCATAAAGATGACTGGCACCGCAGCTTTAGCGAGCGCTTTCAGCAGCTGGAGCAGCGTCTGCAGCAGCAGCTGGCCGACGTGATGGCCGGCGAGCGCGATCTCACCCAGCGCGCCGACAGCTTCCTGTTCCCGCAGGAGTTCAGTTCGCTGCGTCCGTTACTCAACGAATATCTCGACGTGGTGTTTTCCCGCCATCAGGATGAGATTGCCTGGTCGGCGCGCGGCCTGTTCTTCACCAGCGGTACCCAGGAAGGCCTGCCGTTTGACCGCATCATGGGCGAACTCAACCGTAAGCTACAGCTGCCACATACCGGCGAGTCGAGCCTTGCCGCGTGGGACAGCGTTAACCGCAGCAATCCGATTCCGGGTACCAAAGGCCAGAGCTTCTTTATTCGCGACCTGTTAAGCGACCTGGTGTTCCGCGAAAGCGGCCTTGCCGGCAGCAACCGTCACTGGGAGTATCGTAACCGGCTGCTGCACTGGATCGGTTACGGCGCGCTCACCGGCGCGCTGGTGCTGCTCTCCGGTTTNTGGCTCACCAGCTACGTNCANAATCAGCGTTATCTCGATCAGGTCGCGGCGCGTATCGGGCCGATTACCGCGCANAGTCAGCAGGTTATTCATCAGCCAGCCGATAATATTTTTGATCTGCTACCCTTCTTAAATAACCTGGTGAAACTGCCGCTGTCGGCGCATTTTTCTCTCGACAATCCACCGCTTACCATGCGCGCTGGACTGTATCGCGGTAACCAGGTGAGCGATGCCGCATGGGTGCTTTATCAAAATGCGCTTAAGTCTTTACTGCTGCCGCGCGTGGCCCAGCAAATTACCAACCTGCTGCGTGACGATCCCGGCACCGACAATGACTACAGCCGCAATGCGCTGCGCGCTTATCAGATGCTGTATCAGCCGCGTAACTACGACGGCGAATTTCTGCGCGGCTGGCTGATGCAAAATCTGCAGCGCACGCTGCCGGACAATGTCAGCGCGCGCGATCTGCAGCAGCTTGACTGGCACCTTAGCCAGCTGCTCGATCAGCAGATTCAGTCGTCGCCTTATGCGCGCGACAATGCGCTGATGATGCGTAAGCTTGCGGAAAATCTGAAAAATGCCGGTCAGAATGGCCGTATGCTGGCGGTTGCGCCACACACCGTATCGCAGCGATTGACCGGACACAGTGAGTAATGGTGAGGTAACCATGGCGAGTTACACCGCGCCGGGCTGGTATGGCAAATTACCGGCCACCGGTGATTTTCTGCGCCAGCGGCTCAGTGAAGCCACGGTGACGCCGTGGAGCCACTGGTTTCAACAAGGCTTAATCCACTGGCATCAGCAGGAAGAGGCNAGNACGCAACAGTTTTTACGCGCGCCGGTATGGAATTTTGTCCTGCCGCTATCGCCGCTGCGCCAGCAGGTGCAGNTGGGCTGTCTGCTGCCCTCGTGCGATCGCGTCGGCCGTGCGTGGCCGCTGCTGGCGCTGCACAGCATTCCGCTCAGCGCGTGGCATGCTTCACAGCTGGCGATCTCCGGCGACTGGTATCAGGAACTCGGCGCGCTGCTGTGGCAGGCGGTGCGCGATCGCCACAGCCCGGACGCGCTGGAGACGCAGATTCAGCAGCTGGCTCCGCTGCTGCTGCCGGATAAGCAGCGCAGCGACATCATGGATGTGATTGGTTTTGACGATTTGCCCTGCACCCTGAGCTGGCGTGAAGTGGCCGATCGTTTTGATCCCCAACAGCACATTAGCTACTGGTGGAGTAATCGCAGTGACGGCTTTGCCCACGCCACGCATAAACACAGTGGCCCGCTCACCGCGCAACTTTTTTCGTTATTGTTTAACCCGGCGGCGGGTGCCCAGCCGGGACGTAATGGCCTCTATCCACCGATGTTTGAGTAGGCCAGTGCGCTTGCCTTGTTAACGGGATGACTCATGCAATTTACCATTGTGCAGTGCAATACGGATGTGCCCGCCAAAACCGTCGCGTTTAGCCCGCCCGGCGGGACCATCGGCCGCAGCCAGGATAACGACCTGGTGCTGCCCGACGAATCGCGCGCTATCTCGCGCCTGCAGGCGCTGGTGCACCTGTCGCCAGACGGCGAGTGCCGCCTGACCAACCAGGGCAGCGTCACTTCAGTGGTGCTGAACGGCGTGGCGCTGCAGCGCGGCTCGCAGGTGCGGCTGCGCCACGGCGATACGCTGCAGATTGGCGAATATGGCCTGGAAGTGCGTGACCCGGCGTGTCAGAACGCACCGCAGGATGATCCGCTGGCGTTTTTTGCTGACAGCGCCGCCGATCCGCTGGGTATGCAGCAGGACGAAAACGTGCCGGAACCGGAAGTCCTGCCACAGAGTGACAGTCCGCGTCACGAACGCCGCCCGGACGCGCGCCTGGCGATCGATCCGCAAAGCGATGCGCCCGTGATGCCAGCCGTGCTGCCGGGCGCCGATCAGGACAAACTGATCGCCGCGCTGCTGGAAGGCATGGGCCTGAATAATGGTCACCAGACGCCGATGACCGAAGAGCAGATGCGCGTCACCGGCCGCATGCTCAGCCTGTTTTCGCAGGGTACGGTTGCCCTGCTCTCTTCGCGCTCCATCCTCAAGCGCGGCGTGAAAGCCGACATGACGATGATCCTTAACGAAGCCAACAACCCGTTTAAAATTCTGCCTTCCGGCAAAACCGTGCTGATGCAGATGTACCAGAGCCAGATGCCTGGCTTTATGCCACCGGAAGCAGCGGTGCGCGATGCGCTGGTGGATTTACAGGCGCATCAGCTGGGGATGATTGCCGGCATTCGCGCCATCATTGCCGCGATGCTGCAGTCGTTTAATCCGCAGCGTCTGGAAGAGGAAGCGCGCAAAGACGGCGTGCTGCCTAAGATGCCGTTCAGCGGCGGACGCAAAGCGGCGCTGTGGGACTATTTTCTCCGTCACTATCAGCGCACCGCGGGCGAGATTGAAGATGACTTCCACACCCTGTTTGGTGAAGCCTTTCTGCATGCCTACGACATGGAAGTGAATCAGTACAAAGATTCCCAGACGCGGACCGAAGACGCATGAAGATGAAGTTTGCCAGCCGCTGCCAGCAGGGTATGCGTGACGAAAACCAGGATCGCACCGGTGCCGAAGTCGATGAACAGAAAGCCTGTTTTCTGGTGTGCGACGGCGTGGCCGGTCTGCCCGGCGGCGATTATGCCGCCCAGCTGGTGCGCGATACCCTGCTGACGCAGCTGCAGCAAAGCGACACGTTCACGCCGGAGAGTACGCGCGCGGCGATAGAAAAGTGTCAGCAAACGCTGGTCAGCGCCCAGGGGAACAATCCGAATTTTTCGCGCATGAGCACCACCCTTGCTGCCCTGTTTATTGACCGCACAACGCAGCGCGCATGGTGGGCGCACGCCGGTGATAGCCGGGTTTATCACTTCCGCCACGGGGTGCTGCATCAGGTGACGCGTGACCACAGTCTGGCGCAGCAGCTGCGCGAAGCCGGCTATGAAAATACCGGCATTAACAGTAATTTACTTTATAATGCGCTGGGTATTGAGCCGGCCCGACCGGCCACCTTCAGCGAGGTGATTGAGCTGACCGATGGTGACGCATTTCTGGTCTGTACCGACGGCTTCTGGCTCAACCTCACCACCGACGAAATGGAACAGGCACTGCGCATGGTGAACGCCTGCGAAGAGTGGCTGGCATTGATGGAACAGGCCGTAAACCGCAGTGTTAAAAGCGACAATCTCAGCGCTCTGGCAATCTGGATTGGCGAACCGCAGGACGCGACGCTGCTTTATTCCCAGGCTGATGCGGCACGTTTTCTGCCGTCACGTTATTGATTGCAAGGATCATTATGAAACTGTGGTTGCCGGGCGTTGCCGCCCTGTTACTGGCCCTGAATGCGCAGGCGGAAGATTACCGGGTGGTCTACTCGCCCAGCCTTTCGCTGGAAGTCTATATCGATAACGTTGCCAGTAATGCGCCCGACGACTGGTGTAAAGAGACGCTGCCGCTGCGCATCGTGTCCGGNAAAAGCAGCGACACCAGCATTCTTACCAGCTTCCTGCCGCGCGTCGGTACGCTGCTGGCNAACCAGTGCGGCCTGCTGGATGAGATCCCCTGGCAGATGACCAGCAAAGAGGGCAGCGTGCTGGCTAACGGCAGCGCGGCAAAACTGCAGAACTGGCGGCCNATCATCCTNAANGACGCGACCGCCAGCGCCAGCGCCAATACCGCGGCGCCGCTGGATTTATCGCGTCCGGCCGACAGCACGCCGCTGCAGCACTTCGCCCTGCCCGGCGGCTGCCATTTCCGTACCTGGTGGGATGAAAACGGCGGTTCGCTGTTTATCCCTGAGAACCCGCAGCAGCATTGCTCAACCGAGGGCTGGCTGGAAGGTCCGGCGGCGATGACGCTGCTGAGTGACGGCAAAACGCGCAGCCAGANGGTNACNTTCCTGCANGGTTATCCCATCGCCGATCTTACGCTGACCCGCACGCCGCTGGAGGTGGTAGCGGTGAACAAACAGCGCATGATTGTCNCGCGGCCCGATGCCAGCGATAGCTGGCTGGTGCTGCCGTTTGATGCTCAGCAGCACGTCTGGCGCTTCAGCGGCACGCTGCTGATTAAAATGGATAAAAACACCGGCACGGATAGCGAAGCGGTGAAATCGCGGGTTGATAGCTTACGCGGCATCTGGTCGCCGCAGTTTATGCCACAGCAAAAAGTGACTGTGTTACTGATTGACACCCTGCACGCCGATCTGGCCGATCCGGCAATTGGTGCCTGGCGTAACATTAATTAATTAGCGGTTGTTGCCCNCCGTCACCGGCGTGACGGGGCGCTACAGGACGTGTTCAGAGAGCTCACTATGTCGGCAAACGAAAATCATACCCCCAATGCCCTGCCTGCGGGCTACCGGTTTAACGAGTTTGAAATCAAGGAAGTGATCGGCGGCGGCGGCTTTGGCATTGTCTATCGCGCCTGGGATCATCAGCTGGAACGCACNATCGCCATCAAAGAGTACATGCCGGTGTCNCTGGCGGTACGCGGTGCGGATCTGGCGCTGGAACTGCGCGGCGAGCGCTTCCAGAAACTGTTTAATGCCGGACGCAACAGCTTTATTCAGGAGGCACGGCTGCTGGCGCGCTTCAATCATCCCGGTCTGCTGCACGTCCTGCGCTTCTGGGAAGAGAACGGCACGGCTTACATGGGCACGCTCTACTACAGCGGCATGACGCTGAAAGAGTGGCAGCTCACCAGCCCGGACAGCATTGACGAAGCGTGGATTCGCCGTCTGTTACCGCCGCTGTTTGGTGCCATTAACACCATTCACACCGCCGGTTACCTGCATCGTGATATTTCGCTCGATAACATTCAGATTCAGGAAAACCAGCTGCCGGTGCTGCTCGACTTTGGCTCGGCGCGCAAAGAGATTGGCAACCTGTCGGATGAAACCGAGATCATGCTCAAGCCGGGCTTCGCGCCAATTGAGCAGTACAGCGAAGAGGGAGAAGTCGAACAGGGACCGTGGACCGATATCTACGCGCTGGGCGCGGTGCTGCATACGCTGATCACCGGCCACGCGCCGCCGGTCAGCGTGGTGCGCTGCATTGAAGATAACTACCAGCCGCTGGTGGAGCGCAAGCCTGAGGGGTATTCGCTGCCGCTGCTGCACGCGATCGACTGCGCGCTGGCGATGAAGCCGGAAGACCGTCCACAGAGTATTGATGCTTTTGCCCGGCTGATCGATCTGCCGGTGAGCGATGTCGAAGCGCTGGTGACGACCTTCCCGGTGACCGCGGAGAGCCAGCCCGTGCCGGAGCCGGTAGCGGCCGTGCCGGAACCGCAGGTAATGGCGGTTAATCATGCCGCCGCCGCGATTGAACCGGTGACGCCGCGCAATGTGCGCCGTTTGTCGCCTGCCCTGCTCGCCGCCGCTGCCGTGGCGTTGCTTGCCGTGGTGGTCGTAGTGTGGAAAGCCAATCGCCCGAGCGACGCACCGCCGGTGGCGGCCAGCAGCGCCCCGGCGGCGACCCCATCAGCGGGCAGCGCGCCCGCCAGCAGCGCACCAACCATGGCGACGGTTTACCTGCAGTTGCAGGCAGGGGAAAATATCGTGCTGAACGGCGAAGCGAAGGATGTGAAACCCGCCAGCAGCGGTTTCGCCTCGCTGAATCTGGCGGCAGGCAGCTATCGTATTGAAGTGCATCACGGCAGCCA
>Ga0058692_1000771_pt1 | contig 12866 bp, 9 predicted proteins | sample AgamicAtAmrz_FD_55216 | JGI IMG/M metagenome (GOLD analysis project Ga0058692, IMG submission 55216) | Agave microbial communities from Guanajuato, Mexico - At.Am.rz | ecosystem: Host-associated > Plants > Roots > Rhizosphere | place: Guanajato, Mexico | collected 2012-06-07 | reverse complement strand
GACGTAATAATAGGAGCAGGTGTGGCACATTTCCACCGTGCCGGACGATACGGCATCGGCTGCCTGCAGGCCGGGCACGATTTCACCGGCGGCAAAGGGCTGGATGGTGAAATTGCCGTCGGTTGCGGCGGCGACATGCTTGGCAATATCTTCCGCGCCGCCATAGATCGTGTCGAGCGATTTCGGAAACGACGACGTCAGGCGCCAGTTGATCTTGGTATTCTGCTGTGCAATGGCGGGCGCGGCCAGCGCTGCCGTGGCAGCTAAGTAAGCACGGTTATCGCCCGACTGACAAGCACCCGCACCAAGAATTAATCGCGGAAAAACGCGGTGTTTCCGGGAATTTTCTTCGCATTTTATATTCAAGTGAAATATCTCGGCATCGCCTTATACTTTAGGCGCATGCCGGATCAGCAGGAGGCAAAGGCATGCTTGACTTGGTTCGCCGGCGGTCGCACATATTTCGAAGATTCGTTCCGGAGCCGCCATGCCAAAACCCATCATCGCCGTCCCCGCCGACATAAGGCATTTTACCGGAGCCGACTGGCACGCCGCGCAGAACCAGTATGTTTCCGCCGCCCTGAAAGTGGCTGGTGTCATGTCCTTCATCGTGCCGGCCTTTGAGGACGGAAACGACGTGGACGCCATTCTCGACCGGGTGGATGGCCTGCTCGTCTCCGGCTCCGCCACCAATGTGCACCCTTCCCTCTACGGAAAGGAGGCGAAGGAGAGCGACGGCCCGTTCGACCAGGCCCGCGATGCCACCAGCCTGCCGCTCATCCGCCGTGCGATCGAGCGCGGCATTCCGATGCTGGCCATCTGCCGAGGAATACAGGAACTGAATGTGGCGCTGGGCGGAACGCTGGCGTCCGAAATTCAGGAGCAGCCGGGCATATGGGACCACCGCAAGCCGGAACATGACGACCGCGACGTCGCCTTTGCCATCCGCCAGCCAGTGCATGTGCGCGAAGGCTCCTGCATTGCACAGCATCTCGGCATGTCGGGCGAAATCCAGATCAACTCGCTGCACAGGCAGGCCATTGCCGAAACCGCGCCGCGCCTGCAGGTGGAGGCGACGGCCGCCGATGGCACAATAGAGGCGGTGTCTGTCATTGACGCAAAAGGATTTGCTGTCGGGGTGCAATGGCATCCGGAATACTGGGCCGAGACGGACGCGCCCTCCCGCGCCCTGTTCGAGGCCTTCGGCAAAGCCGTCCACGACTATCGAAACAGCAAAGCATGAGCCGCTGCTGATCCCCTCGCCGCATGAGGACACAAAAAAGGGGCAAGCCTGAAGGCCTGCCCCAAGGTCTGGGAGGAGGATTTAACGCTTGGCGCGTTTCTTCTGCCGGTAGACGTCGGCGACGACGGCCGCCACGATGATGAGACCTTTGACGATCTCCTGATAGTAGGCGTCCACTCGNAGGAAGGTGAAGCCCGATGTCATGACGCCGAGAATGATCGTACCGATTACCGTTCCGGTGATGCGGCCGGCGCCGCCGGATAGCGAGGTGCCGCCGATGACGGCCGCGGCGATGGCGTCAAGCTCATACATCACGCCCATGCCGGCCTGCGCGGTCTGAGCGCGGGCNGCGGTGACAACACCGGCNAGACCGGCGAGCATTCCGGCAATGGCATAGACCTTGATCAGATGTGCCTCGATATTGATACCGGATACACGTGCAGCCTGCTCATTGGCACCGATTGCATATGTGAACTTGCCATAGCGGGTGTAACGCAGCGCGACGTGGAAAATGATTGCCACGAGCAGGAACACCACGACTGGCCAGATGCCTGTGCCAATGAAATTGAAACCGTCGGTCAGGCCGGAGATCGGCTGACCCTTCGTATACCACTTGGAAATGCCGCGCGCGGTCACCATCATGCCGAGAGTGGCAATGAAGGGCGGGATTTTCGTGCGGGCGATGAGCTGCCCATTGATGAAACCGGCCAACATGCCGGCGAGAATGCCGACAGCAAGCGGGATGATGAACGGCAGGTCGGTGAGCCCGGGATAAAGNGCCCGCGGCCAGGTTGAAGACTGCGCCATGCTAGCGGACAACATCGCCGTGAGGCCGACGACCGACCCGGAGGACAGATCGATGCCGCCGGTAATGATGACCTGTGTCACACCTACGGCTATGATGCCGATCACGGAGACCTGCAGGATCATGATGGTCAGTCGCTGCTGGTTCATCAGGAAGCTCTGGCCGATGAATATCCAGCCGAGAATCTCGTAAATCAGCGCTATGCCGATCAGAATGAAGAAAATATTGGCTTCCGGCGGTATGCGCCGGTGCGGTTTGCGTCCGGATTTGGCATCCAGCTCCGGAGTGGCGGCGGCGTTGCTATTCATATCTGTTCCTCCTCGAGAAATCCCGGCGCGCCTCACCGCGATGCGAGATCCATCACCTTAACCTGCGTGGCTTCACTTCTATCAAGGAAGCCGGTCACCCGACCTTCATGCATGACCATGATGCGGTCGCTCATTCCCAGAACCTCCGGCATTTCGGAGGAAATCATGATGACGGCGACGCCCTGGCGCGCCATCTCACAAACGAGCTTGTGAATTTCCGCCTTGGCGCCCACATCGATGCCGCGCGTCGGCTCATCGAGGATCAGAATGCGCGGCTTGGTCAGCATCCAGCGACCGATCAACACTTTCTGCTGGTTGCCGCCCGAAAGATTTTCGATGCGCTCGTAAAGATGCGGAGTTTTCACCCTCAGCTTGCGGCACATTTCCTCGCAGGCGTCCGACAACGCGTTTTCCTGCACGAAACCATTGGCGACATATTTGTCCTGCAGAACGGCGATCTGCATATTTTCCAGAATATTCAGGATCAGCAGACATCCCGTGTCCTTGCGATCCTCGGTCAGAAACGCCATGCGATGACGAATGGCTTCCGTCGGGCTGGTGACTGAAACGGGTTTGCCATCGATGCTGATCGTCCCGGAAGACGCGGGCGTCACACCGAAGACTGTCTCTGCAACATTGGAACGACCGGAACCGACCAGGCCCGCGACGCCGAGAATTTCACCGGCGCGAACGTCGAAGGAAATATCGTGGAACACGCCATCAAGCGTCAGGTTTTTGACCGACAGGACAACGTCGCCGATAGGAACCTCTTCCTTCGGGAACATCTGCGTGATCTCGCGGCCCACCATCATGCGGATGATGTCGTCGCGCGTGACATCGGTAGAGGCATGCGTGCCGATATATTTCCCGTCCCGGAAAACAGAGAACTCGTCGGCGATTTCGAACAGCTCGTTCATCTTGTGGGTGATGTAGACGATGCCGATACCGCGTTCCCTGAGATCGCGAATGATGCGGAAGAGATGCTCCACCTCGCGCTCCGTCAGCGCGGATGTCGGCTCGTCCATGATGAGAACGTCGGAATCGTAAGAAACCGCCTTGGCAATCTCGACCATCTGACGGCTGGCGACGGAAAGCTCACCGACCCGCGTTTCCGGATCGAGATCGATACCGAGGCGATCCAGCAGGGCTTCGGTACGGCGGTACATCTCGCCATGATCGATAAGGCCCAGCCGGTTCTTGGGTTCCCGTCTGATCCAGATATTTTCCGCGACCGTCATGTAAGCCATCAGGTTCAATTCCTGATGGATCATGGCAATGCCGTTTTCCAACGCATCAAGCGGGGAATCGAGACGAATGTCGGCGCCTTTCAGGCGGATTTCNCCGCTGTCTGGCTGGTAGATGCCAGCCAGAATCTTCATCAGCGTCGATTTTCCAGCGCCGTTCTCGCCCATCAGCGCGTGCACGGTGCCGCGCTTTAGCTTGAACTGCACATCATCGAGCGCCACCACGCCGGGAAATTCCTTGCGTATGCCTTCGACGGCGAGAAGGTATTCCGCATTCGGCACGGCGCCGCTGGCGCGCACGGCGGCCATTGTCGATGGACTGACGACCATCTCATCCTCCACAATAGACAAAATTGACCGGAAACAGGCTTCGCCCAATGGCGCACCTTGCCTCCGGGGAGGCTTACAGCGCCATGTCGACCACAACATGCAGGGCGCTGCAACACTTTGAATTCACTGGAATTCAATCACGATCCCCTCATGCGCCGAAGCTTGTTCGGCGCCGTCGGGAACCGGCATCTGCCTCCAATATCAATCTGAACGGGCGCAGATGCCGGAAGGCGGCCACTAGTTCTTGGCCACGTAGTCCTTGACGTTTTCAGGCGTGACGAGCTGGAAGGGGATGTAAACCTTCTTCTCGACCTTCTCGCCCTTGACGAGCTTCAGCGCGGCATCAAGTGCGCCCTTGCCCTGGCCTGCCGCATCCTGGAAGACCGTGGCGTCGAGATCGCCCGCCTGCATGGCGGCGAGAGCATCCTGCGTGGCGTCCACACCGGCGACGACATAATCCTTCATGTCCTTGCCAGCAGCCTTCAGAGACTGAATGGCGCCGATCGCCATTTCGTCGTTATTGGCGATGACGGCGTTGAACTCGATGCCGCTCGACAGCCAGTTGGTCACGAGGTCGGAACCCTGCGTGCGCTGCCAGTTGGCAGTCTGCTCTTCAACCACGGAAATGCCTTTGCATTCGTCGGTTTTCAAGACATCCTTCGCAGACTGCGTGCGCATGCGCGCCGCCTGGTTCGAGAGCTCGCCCATCATGATGACGGCATTGCCCTTGCCACCGAGGAGGCGGCAAACCTCTTTCGCCTCAAGCGTACCAGCCACCGTTTCGTCGGAGGCGACAAACGCCTGTCCGTCCGGCAGGCTGTCGACGTTCACCGGCTGGCGGTTGACGTAAACGAGCGGAATCTTGGCGTCGGCTGCGAGCTTGGACATGGCCGCTGTCGCATCCGTGTCCACAGGGTTGACGATGATCGCGTCGACCTTGGAAGCGATGAAGTTCTGGATCTGGCTCTGCTGCTTGGCGACGTCGTTCTGCGCATCCTCGACCTGCAGGGTGACGCCCTTCAGCTCCTTGGAATAATCCTGCATGCCATTGCGCAGCACGGTCAGGAAGTTGTCGTCAAACAGCGCCATCGAGACACCTACGGTCTCCGCATGGGCCGCCGTGCCGAGAAGCACAGACATAGCTGCGCCGATGATAAATTTCTTCATTGTTTTTCTCCTCCGTGGCGTCCGGCGCCGCCTCTCCCAGCCGGAGGCGAACCCGAAAGCCCGCCGCAACCTCCTCACATCAGAAAACGGAATAATGAAACCGATTTTCTGCCTGTTCGATATATTTATTCCATTTTTGGTTCGAACGTCAATGTTTTCTTCGCAGCCCCGCAGCGGAGTGGTGCACAAGGCTGTGATGATGGGAAATTGCGGAGAAAGCGCCTCCGGATCGCATAGCCGTGGAAGATGCAGAGGCTCGCTCGGCCTCGTTCCCAACCGGGAGGCCGGGTCCATAAGCCGTTGAAATCATGGTTTACGGCTCGAAATGGGGATAACTCGGCCGGGATGGAAGATTTATTCCAAACCGGCATCCACCGGCTCTCCTTGGAGAAGGCCGGCCGCGCATCAGCTTTTCTTCCGCTCGAAACAGTCAGGGGATCTTCCGTGCCGCCTGTGGAAATATGGCGGCACGGGGACGGCGGCAAAAGGAGGTGCGTAGCGCCTTACCGGTGGGAACCCGGCATGACATCGGCGGGAATCGGGCAGACGTATTTGCTGCCTTCCGTCTTTTCCTGCCATTCCTTCCTGGCGCTGGCGAGCAATTCCGGCGATGTCATCAGTGAAAGACCTGTCGCTGCAAGCGTTTTGGCGGCATGCACCATGGCCTTGTGGGCGGCAGGAGTTTTGCCTTGTGCCACCACCTGCCAGGTATGCGGATTGGTCCCGATCGCCCAGGCGGGTGTCCAGCATTGTGCCGTCGGTGTCACCCAGCTGACGTCACCGACATCGGTGGAGCCGGCCCGAAAATGCGAATGCCCCTCGAAATCCCGCAGGCCGAGATGCAGGGGCGTCGAGCCGTCGATCTTANGGTTGGAAAAGACATCACCCTTTATCTGGTAGAGCCGGATGCTGCTTTTGATCGCCTCGTCGGTGAAAGTGTCCTGGATGCGTTTGGCAAAAGCGATATCCGCTTCGTCGAAAGCGACGGGGCCAAGCGCCACCATGTTTTCATGCATCGCTGTTTCCAGCGCGATGTTGGGCAGGAGATTGGTGGAGGCGGTATCAAAGACGATCTCCACCTCGGTCTCGGTCATCAGTGCCGCACCGCGCGCCACCTTGTCNACCCGCGCGGCGAGATCAAGCGCCTGACGCATTTCCGGGGCGCGGATCAGATAAAGGACTTCCGCCTTGGCCTGCACCACATTGGCCGCCTTGCCGCCAGTGTCAGTGATTGCATAATGTACGCGGCAATCCTGCGGCATGTGTTCGCGCAGGAAATTGACGCCGACATTCATGAGTTCGACGGCATCGAGCGCCGAGCGGCCGAGATGGGCTGCATTGGAAGCGTGGGCCGCAACNCCCTTGAAACGGTAAAAATATTCCAGCACGGCCAGATTATTGGTCGAGCGTACCCCGTTGAACGGTGCCGGGTGCCAGGTCAGCGCAGCATCNACATCGTCAAACAGGCCGGCACGCACCATGAAGGTCTTACCGGAACCGCCCTCCTCGCCGGGGCAGCCGTAATAACGGACGGTGCCGGGCATATTATTGGCCTTCAGATGCCGGGCGAGCGCAATAGCGGCCATCAATGAGCCGACGCCGAGCAGATTATGGCCACAGCCATGGCCGGTGGCGCCCTCCTCTCGCGGCTGCACCTTCGCCACATCAGCCACCTGGCTCATGCCGGCCAGCGCATCGAATTCACCGAGGAAGGCGATAACGGGCTTGCCCCTGCCAAATTCGCCGATGAAGGCGGTTTCCATGCCCGCCACACCGCGCCGAACCGCAAAGCCATTTTCCTCAAGCGCGGCGGCCAGAATGCCGGCAGATTGCCGTTCTTCAAATTTGAGTTCGGCAAAATCCCAGATGCTGTCGCTCAAAGTGGTGAAATCAGGCTTCATCGCCTCGATTTCGGCGGCAATCGACATCACGGCATCACGGTTCATGGCTTTTCCTCGCATTTCCGCCCTTTTCGGGCACGCGCAGGCGCTTCGGCAGAGGCACCGCCAAATTACCGCGCTTAATAATGGAAAGCCCGCGCCGGGGTCAGCCGCCGGCGCGGGCAAGGGTGGGTCAGTTGTCGACCGAGACCTCCCAGAGGCGAGCGTTCGACTGCCAGACAGGCTGGCCCTTCAGCTTCTTCGTCGCGCCCCAGACATCGACCATGTCATAGAGGAAGATACCCGGCATTTCCTTCAGCATCAGCTCATGGAACTCATCGAAAATCTTCTGGCGTTTCGTCTGGTCGGCCTCAACATAGGCGGCCTTCATCAGCTCGATCGCCTTCGGATCGTCCCACATCAGGGAAGCGTTCTTGTCCTTGTTGCCGACATAAAAGGCATACATCAGCGCCGGGTCGAGGCGCGGAGCGACCGACTGCGAGATCACCTGATAATTGCCGGAGCGGCGGCGATCCACCTGGGTGGCATAGTCCAGCACCTCGATCTGCACGTTGAGGCCCGCCTGCTGCATCATCGCCTGCGCCATGACTGCGGCCGGGAAGCTCGGCACGTTGCCACGCTTGTTGGCGATGATCGAGATTGGTTCGCCCTTGTAACCGGCCGCCTCAAGCTCCTTCTTGGCGGCCTCGACGTCATAGGCCGGACGCTTCTTCTGGGTCTCACCATAATAGACAGAATCCTGCGAAACCATCGAACCGTTGGCCTCGCCCGTGCCGTTGGATGCGGCGGCAACCAGTTCATCAAGATCGAGTGCCATCGCCATGGCGCGACGCACGCCGGGATTGCTCAGCACCTTGTCACGGGTCTGGATGTAGAACAGGTTCTTGCCGTTGTTGCGGGAAACAATGAGCTGCATCTTTTCGTTGGTCTTGAACTCCGGAATGAGATCGGGGGAAATCTCGGCCGTATCGAGCACGCCGGATTCAAGACCCGCCTTCACGGTCGAGGCATCAGGGATGACCATGAACTTGACGCCATCGGCCAGCGGCCGCTTGGAGCCGACCATGCCGTCAGGCTTACCGTCATTTGCCGGCGAAACGTAGTCGGCAAACTTGGCGAGGCGGATATACTCGCCCTTCTTCCACTCGTCCCACTGAAAGGGCCCCGTGCCGATCGGCTTGACGAAACTGCCATCGGAAGCAACCGATTCCGGTGAGATCATGCCCGTATAACCGCATTCCGGCCGTGACATGAGGCCCAGAAAAACGCCGGATGGTTTTTCCAGGGTGATCTCGACAGTGGAAGCATCCGTGGCCTTGACGCCAGTGACGTGTGCTGCGCCGCCCTCGACGAAATCGTTGAGGCAGGCCCATTTGGTTTCCGGCTTCAGGTAACGCGTCCAGTTCCAGACGACATCCTCTGCGGTGAGCGGCTTGCCGTTGTGGAATTTCACGTCCTTGCGCAGCTTGAACGTATAGGTCAGGCCATCAGGGGCNACCTCGACGCTTTCTGCGAGAAGCGGCTTCACCTCACCGGCATTGTTATAGCCGACGAGACCCTCGACGATATGCAGGATGACCCCATCCGTATTGCCATCGCGGTTCACCCCCGGGTTGTTGCTGCGCAGATCCGAGCTCTGCGCAATGGTGATGTCGCGTGCTGCGGTTATGTTGGCCGTTACGAGCAGGGCAACGCCTGCGAGAAGAAGTTTTTTCACTGTTCTACCCTCTTTGTTGTCGTTGATTGTTATTGATGAAAGCCATCCCAGCACGCCTGCGCCAGCCGGCCGATCGTTTCGAGCGCGATGGTGTATCCCGGCGTGCCGTCAGGCATGGTTTGCGGCACCTCATCGGTATAAGCGGTGATGATGAAGGACGGCGCGCCGTTTCTGTAGACGATGCCCGCATCCATGCGACCACGTTTGCCGCGACCGCTCTTGCTCGCCACCACGGCCTCGAACGGCAGGCGGGAGCGAATTCCATAACGCAAAATCTGGTTCTTCAGCGTCTGCATCGCCCATTCGCACAATTGCGGACTGCATCCGAGCTTCGCCTGCGCTTGCCGCGAGGACTGGGCATCGAGAATGGTCTGCAACAGCAACACCTGGTCCGCCGCCGACGTTGTGGTGACGGTTTTAAGCGGATGGTCCGCCGCCAGTGCCAATGGCGGAATGAGAAAACGATGATGGGTGTTGGACATGCCGAGCGATTTGCAATAGCCGTCCACCTCTTCCAGCGTCAGCCTCTCCAGCACCATCTTGGTGCAGACATTATCGCTCAGCACCATCATGCCGGCGACGGCATCGCGTAGCGAAATCACGATACCCGGCGTCATATAGCGGAACATGCCGCTCGCCACCTCTTCCGCCAGCCGTTTTTCATAGGTGACGGGCTGGTCGAGATCGATCCGCCCTTCGCTGGCGGCCTTGAGCACTGCCATCATGATCGACGTCTTGCGGGTGCTGCCCGATGGCGTCTCCTCGTTTTCTCCCCGGCCGATCTCTTCACCGGTCAGGAGATTGCGCACCATGAAGCGCGTCACGAAAGGCTGTGCATCACAGATCGCATTTAATTGGGCAGCCACAGTCATTGTCATCTTCCTGTTAAACTTCATCTTCCAGACGCCATTTCAGTGTCACGCCGCCCTTTTCATTCTGGTCGAGGGCGGGAATGGCCGAGAGCAGCCGGCGCGTATAGGCTTCCCTCGGACTGTCGAAAATCGTGTCGCGGTCACCCTCTTCGATGATGCGGCCGTCCTGCATGACGACGACACGGTCGGCCACCTGCTCCACCACACCGAGATCGTGGCTGATGAACAGGCAGGAAAAGCCGTAACGTTTCTGCAGATCGGAAAAGAGATCGAGCACCTGCGCCCGCACCGTCACGTCGAGTGCCGAGACCGGTTCGTCGGCGATCAGGAACCGCGGACGGCGGGCAATGGCGCGGGCAATCGCCACGCGCTGGCGCTGGCCGCCGGAAAGCTCGTGCGGATAACGGGCGGCGTAGTCAGCGCCGAGCCCCACTTCCTCCAGTGTTTCCAGCGCCCGCTTGCGCTTGGCGGCCTGATCGAGGTCAGGCACGAGGCGCAATGCCTCCTCCACCAGCGCCTGAATGGTCATGCGCGGATCAAGCGAGGAATAGGGATCCTGAAACACCATCTGGCAATTCAGGCGATAATCCTTCCAGTCCTCGTTGCGCTCGCGGCCCTGAAAGCGGATATGCCCTTCGCTTTCCTTGACGAGCCCGGCAATGGTGCGGCCAAGCGTCGTCTTGCCGGAACCGGAGCCGCCAACCAGCGCCACGACCTCTCCCTCATGAATATCGATGCTGACGCCATGCAGCGCGCGCTTTGGCTTGGCTTTCTTCAGCAGGGATTTGCGGCCGGCATAATCGACAACGATATCGCGGGCCGAAACCATCGGCGCTTTGGAGGTGTCGATACGGCGCGGCTCGCCACGGAACGGCAGGGAGGAAAGCAGCTTCTTGGTATATGGGTGCTGCGGCGCGTCCAGCAGGTCCTCGGTACGGCCCTGCTCGACAATCGCGCCTTTTTCCATGACCACGATGCGTCTGGTATAACGCGCCACCATCGGCAGATCATGGCTGATGAGCAAAACGGCGGTGCCTTCCGCACGTGTCAGTTCCACCATCAGTTCCATGACATCGCGCTGGATGACAGCGTCAAGTGCCGTCGTCGGCTCGTCGGCAATCAGCAAAGCGGGTTTCAACAGCATGACCGAGGCCAGCATGATGCGCTGGCGCATACCGCCGGAAAACTCATGCGGATAGGCCGTCAACGCGCCTTCGGGATCGCGGATGCCGACCCGGCTCAGCATGTCGAGAATTCTCGCGCGGCGCTCTTCTCCCGACTGTTTCGTGTGAAGGATCAGCCCCTCTTCCAGCTGCCGGCCTATCGTCATTGATGGATTGAGGGAGGTCATCGGCTCCTGAAACACCACGCCGATCTCTGCGCCGCGCAGATTTCGAAGCGCCTTCACCGGCAGGGACATCACATCCTGCCCCTTGTAGACGATCGATCCGCCGGTGACAGCGATGGCCGGTGGCAGAAGCGAGATGAGCGCGCGGGTGGCGAGCGTTTTACCCGAACCGCTTTCACCGACGATGCCGAAGATTTCGCCCGCGGCTATATCGAAGGAAACATCCTTGACCACCCGATGGCCGGTTCTGGCGACTTCGAGCGAAAGGCCCCGGACGGTGAGAAGTGTATTATCAGTCATTTGAGACCTCTCATGCGCGGGTCAAGCCTGTCGCGGAGGGCATCGCCCAAAAGATTGATGCCGAGCAGCGTCAGCGCGATGCAGAGACCGGGGAAAAGACCCAGCCACACGGCCTGCTGGATGAAGGGTCGGCCGGCGGCCAGCATGTTGCCCCAGGTGGGGGCCGGCGGCGGCACACCAAGGCCAAGGAAGGAGAGCGCNCTTTCCGACAGAATGGCCCAGCCAAACATGGAAGTGGCAAGAACCGTGATCGGCGCGATGCAATTGGGCAGGATGTGGCGGAACATGGTGTAGATTTCACCATTGCCCATCACCAGCGACGCCTCGATGAATTCACGCTCACGCAGAGAAAGCACGGCACCGCGCACCACGCGGGCCATGGATGGCGTATAAGCGATACCNAGNGCGAAGATGATGCCATACTGGTTTGCGCCGAACACCGCGAGCAGGCCCAGCGCCAGCAGAATGCCGGGAAAGGCGAGAAGCGCATTGTTGATGGCCATGATGATGCCATCCACCCAGCCCCGCGCATAACCGCTGACAAGGCCGATCAGCGTGCCGCAGATCGTCGCGAAGCTGACCGTCAGGAAGCCGATCCAGACGCTGGCACGTGCGCCGACCATCAGGCGGCTCAAAACATCGCGCCCGAATTCATCGGTGCCGAGAAGATGGCTGGCGCTTGGACTGGCCAGACGCGAGGCGAAACCGAGCTTCATTGGATCATAAGGTGTCCAGAACAGGCCGGTTGCGGCGGTAATGAGCAGGAGGGCGATGAGAAAGCCGCCGATAAGCCCGTTGAGTGTGAACTTTTTCATTCGGCAACCACGCGCGGATCGAAGAGGGGATAGAGAAGGTCGACGAACAGGTTGACCAGAACATAGGAGAGCGAGACGAACAGCAGACAGCCCTGTATGACCGGATAGTCGCGGGCAAAAATACTGTCGACCATCAACCGCCCGAGGCCCGGAATGGTGAACACCGTTTCGATAACGGCGATGCCGCCGAGAAGATTGCCAAGGATGAGGCCGATCATTGTCCAGGTCGGACCGAAGGCATTCTTGAAGGCGTGCCGCCAGAGAACGGCGCTTTCCGAAAGGCCCTTGGCGCGGGCGTGGGTGATGTAATCAAGCCGCAGAACCTCCAGCGTCGAGGCGCGCGCCATGCGGATCAGAACACCCATTTCGTGGATTACCAGCGTCATGACGGGCAGGACGAGATAAAGCATGCCGCCGACGAGATTATCGCTGATCGACACATATCCCAGTACCGGCAGCCAGCCGAGCTTGAGGCCGAAAAACAGCAGAAGCAGCAGGCCCAGCCAGAATGTCGGGATGGAGAGGAGCAGGGTTGCCGTTCCCACCAGCGCAAGATCGGTCAGGCTGTTCTGTTTCCAGGCGGCAATCACGCCTGCCGGAACCGCAATCAGGCTGGCGAGCAGTACGGCGACCACAACGATCTCGGCACTGACGAGAAAGCGCGAGACGACCAGCGGCAACACCGCTTCGTCATTAACGATGGAGCGGCCGAAATCGCCCTGCACCACATTGCCGGCCCAGATGACGAATTGTTGCGGCATGGACTTGTCTAGGCCGAGTTCNGTCCTCATGGCTTCGATCTGTTCCGGTTGCGCC
>Ga0058692_1000768_pt1 | contig 12884 bp, 12 predicted proteins | sample AgamicAtAmrz_FD_55216 | JGI IMG/M metagenome (GOLD analysis project Ga0058692, IMG submission 55216) | Agave microbial communities from Guanajuato, Mexico - At.Am.rz | ecosystem: Host-associated > Plants > Roots > Rhizosphere | place: Guanajato, Mexico | collected 2012-06-07 | reverse complement strand
GGCGCCAAAGGTGGGGTGGGCTCCTCGACGGTCGCACATAATTGCGCCTTCGGCATCTCGACCCTGTTTTCGACGGAAACCATTCTCGCCGACATGGATCTGGCTTATGGCACAGCCAATATCGATTTCGANCAGGANCCGGCCCAGGGCATGGCGGAAGCGGTTTTCTCGCCGGAGCGGCTGGATGAGGTATTTCTCGACCGCCTTTTGACGAAATGCTCCGATCACCTATCGCTGCTCGCGGCACCGTCGCTTCTTGACCGGACTTACGATCTAGACCGCCAGGCCTTTCTGCCGATCCTTGAGGTTTTGCAGCGTAGCGCCCCCGTCGCCGTCCTCGACCTTCCCCACCAATGGTGCGACTGGACAAGGGCTGTGCTTGCGGAAGCGGATGAGGTCGTCATCACCGCGGTTCCGGATCTTGCGAATCTTCGCAACACGAAGAACCTGTTCGACGCGCTGATAAAACTGCGCCCCAACGATAAATTGCCGCATCTCATCCTCAACCAGGTGGGCATGCCGAAGCGACCCGAAATCGCTCCGGCGGATTTTTTCGACCCGCTGGAAATCGAGCCGATTGCGATCATTCCCTTCGAGGCGCAATTGTTTGGAAACGCCGCAAACAGCGGACGCATGATTAGCGAAATGGATGAAAAATCCCAGATCGCAGAAACCTTCTCGCAAATTGCCCATACCATCACCGGTCGCACGGTGCTGCGCAAAAGCCGGCGCGGCGGTCTGGACAGACTTAAGAATATTCTCAAGCGCAAGTAGGGATTCCCTCCGCGCCTATTGACGGAAACGCCGATGTTCGGAAAACGCGGGGCCGAGGGCCCAGCCAGAAGCACGAAGCCGGATCCCGTCGCACCTGTCCCCATGCAGGTGGCGGCGCCCGAGCCGCGCTCTCTCTCCATCGACACGCTCGAGCCGGGCCAATCACCCGTAGCGCGACAGATGGCGGTCACGCAGCCGGCGCAAAAAAAGCGCGCCCGCACGGAGGATTATTACAATACCAAGAGCCAGGTATTTTCCGCGCTCATCGATACGATCGACCTTTCGCAGCTCGCCAAACTTGATGCGGAGAGCGCGCGCGAGGAAATTCGCGATATCGTCAACGACATCATCACGATCAAGAATTTCGCAATGTCGATTGCCGAGCAGGAAGAACTGCTTGAAGACATCTGCAATGACGTGCTCGGTTATGGGCCGCTTGAACCCCTTCTTGCCCGCGACGATATCGCCGATATCATGGTCAATGGTTCTGGCCAGACCTTCATCGAAGTCGGCGGCAAGACCATCGAATCCGACATCCGCTTCCGCGACAACGCGCAATTGCTTTCCATCTGCCAGCGCATCGTCAGCCAGGTTGGCCGACGTGTGGATGAATCGAGCCCCATATGCGACGCCCGCCTGCCGGACGGCTCGCGCGTCAACGTCATCGCGCCGCCGCTCGCCATCGACGGCCCGGCGCTGACAATCCGAAAATTCAAGAAGGACAAGCTTACGCTCGACCAGCTCGTGCGTTTCGGTGCGATCACACCCGAAGGCGCGACCCTGCTCAAGATCATCGGTCGTGTCCGCTGCAACGTCGTCATCTCGGGCGGCACCGGCTCCGGCAAGACCACGCTTCTCAATTGCCTGACGAGCTTCATCGACAGGGATGAGCGCGTCATTACCTGCGAAGACACCGCCGAACTGCAGCTGCAGCAACCGCATGTCGTCAGACTCGAAACGCGGCCTCCGAACATCGAAGGGGAAGGTGAGATCACGATGAGGGATCTCGTCAAGAACTGCCTTCGCATGCGGCCGGAACGCATCATCGTCGGCGAAGTGCGCGGACCGGAGGTATTCGACCTGCTCCAGGCGATGAATACCGGCCATGACGGTTCAATGGGAACGCTGCACGCCAATACACCACGCGAGTGCCTCAGCCGCATCGAATCCATGATCGCCATGGGCGGCTTCACCCTGCCGGCCAAAACCGTGCGTGAAATCATCTCGGGATCGATCGATGTCGTCATNCAGGCGCAGCGCCTGCGTGATGGTTCACGCCGGATAACCCAGATCACNGAAGTGATCGGCATGGAAGGCGACGTGATCGTCACTCAGGATTTGATGCGATACGAAATCGAAGGTGAGGATGCCAACGGCAAACTGATCGGCAGACATGTATCGACGGGCATCAGCAAACCCCATTTCTGGGACCGTGCACGCTATTATGGCGAGGAAAAACGCCTGGCCGCCGCGCTCGATGAAATGGAAAAGACCTCCTAAGGGAAAGCGACCGCCATGGACCCGACAATCCTCTTATTGGCCGCACTCGTCGCCGTTTCGGCGGGCGCGCTCGCTTACGCTTTTCTTTTCCAGCAGATAGAGGTCGAAAAAAAGACCACCAGCCGCTTCAAGCGGGTCCAGGCCGCGGAGACGGACCACACCAACATCAAAGCCGCACGTGACCGCGTGCATGAGCTCAGCAAACGCCGTAAATCCATGCAGGACAACCTGCGGGAAATGGAGAAAAAACAAAATGAGAGGGCAAAAAAGGCCAAAAATGTCGGTTTGCGCGAAAAGCTCGTTCAGGCAGGGCTGACGCTGTCTCTGCGACAGTTTCAGCTGCTGAGCGTCGGCGCGGCGGGCTTTGCCACCCTCATCGCACTTCTTTATGGCCTGTCATTGCTTATCGCCCTACCGATAGGCGCCGTTATCGCGCTGGGGCTGCCGCGCTGGGCACTGGCGTTCCTCCTCAAGCGCCGGCAGAAAAAATTCCTCGAAGAGTTTCCCAACGCACTTGATGTCATGTGTCGCTCGATCAAATCCGGCTTGCCGCTGAACGACGCGGTGCGATTGATCGCATCTGACGGCCAGGAGCCGGTGAAAACGGAGTTCCAGCGGGTTGTCGACGCGCAGCAGGTCGGCATCGGCATTCAGGCGATCGAGCGCATGATGCTGACAATGCCGCTTTTCGAAGTGAGCTTTTTCAGCACCGTCATCAACATTCAGGCGCAGGCCGGCGGCAACCTCTCCGAAGCGCTGTCGAACCTTTCAAAAGTTCTGCGCGACCGCAAGAAGATGCGGGCCAAGGTGAATGCACTTTCGATGGAGGCAAAGGCGTCTGCGGTCATCATCGGCTCGCTGCCCTTTGTCGTCATGATGCTGGTGCACTTTACCTCGCCCGAATATCTATCGGTGCTTTTTACCGATATTCGCGGCCATATCATTCTTGGGGCGTCAGCCGTCTGGATGTTGATCGGGATATTCATCATGCGCCAAATGATCAATTTCGATATTTGAGGGCGCAGAATGAGTGGGAGTTTTCTTTCGAGCCTCACCAATCCGCAAACGATCGTCGCCGTTCTGGTGACGCTGGCGGTTTTCGCCACCCTTTATACGCTCATCATGCCGGTTTTCGAGCGGAAGGATTTTGCCAAACGCATGAAAGCCGTGTCGTCGGAACGCGATCTCATCCGCAGCCGCGAGCGCGAGCGGCTTGCGACCGTTACCAGGGAAGGCAAAACCTCCTTGCGCGGCAACAATAACAAGTCCGCCCGGCGCATCGTGGAGAAATTCAACCTCCAGGAAGCGCTTGCGGACAAGAACACGATGAACAAGCTGCGGGCAGCAGGGCTTCGTTCCCAAAACGCGTTCAACACGTTTCTCGCCGCCCGCTTCATCCTGCCTTTCATTTTTCTGGCCGTAGCCTTCACCTGGATCTTCGTGCTCGGCAATCTCTCCGACAAAGCCTTCATCGTCCGGCTGATGGCTGTGTTGCTGTTCGGCTATATCGGTTTCTATGCTCCCAATATTTATGTGTCGAACCGCATGAACAAACGGCAGGCGTCGATCAAGAAAGCCTGGCCGGATGCGCTCGACCTCATGCTGATCTGCATCGAATCCGGCGTGTCCATGGAGGCCGCGATGCGCCGCGTGGCAGAGGAAATGGGTGAGCAGTCGAACTGGCTGAAGAAATGATGCTGACGACGGCGGAACTGTCGTTCCTGCAGGACCGGCGGGTCGCTCTCGAGAATTTCGGCACGCGAACACAGCTCGAAGCCGTGAAAAGCGTGGTGCAAGCGCTTATTCAGGCGGAACGTTACGGAACGCCGCTCGCTCAGGCGCTGCGCGTTCTCGCACAGGAAGGCCGCGACGAACGCATGAACGAAGCGGAGAAAAAAGCAGCTGCACTACCGCCGAAGCTGACCGTGCCGATGATTGTATTTTTCCTGCCGGTCCTCATCGCCGTCATTCTAGGCCCTGCCATCATCCGCGTGCTGGACACGTTCTGAAAAACATTTCGCCCGAATTTCGCGGCGACGCGTCAAGTTCCGGATATAAGGACGCGGCATCGCGCGAAGCATCAGCCCGCCGGCTTTCCGTCTTTTTTTGCGAGCTGCTGCCAGGAATTTTGCTGGGACAGCATTGCCCGCAGATAAGTCAGGTTTGCCTGGGCCTGCTGCGGCGAGAGTTCCTGTACCGCAATGCGCTCTGCTTCGGCGAAGCGACCCTGGAGGCCGACAACGAGCGCGAGGTTCTGGCGAACGCGGCTGTCGGCGCCAGGCTGGGCGATGGCCGATTGCAGGTAGGTTTCGGCAGTGCGCGGATCGCTCGATAGCACATAGGACATGCCGAGATTTGAAAGCACGCTCGGATCGTTCGGCTTCAGGTCAAGCGCCTGCCGATAGCGGGAGCGGGCTTCGCTGGAACGTCCAAGCTGGTCGAGCACCGCGCCTTCGGCCGAATAGAGGCGCCAATCGGGTCGATCGGGTGTCTGCGCCCGCTGGATGGTTGAAAGCGCCTGCTCCAGCTGTCCCGCGGCCGCCTGTGCCTTGCCATACGCGGCAAGCACGTCGCGGTCGGCGGGATTGGCGATGGCTATCTGCTGCATGACTGCAAGAGCCTGCGTGTTCTTGCCCGTCATCATCAAGACGCTGGCATAATTCATGCCCACCGACTTGTCCTTGGGATTGCGTTCATAGGCTTTGCCGGCGGTTTCTTCCGCCTGGCGAAGCTGGTCCATGTTCATGTGATCATAGGAGCGCGCGGCGGCGGGAATGGAGCCGGTAGACATCCGGTCCGGTTTGTTGGTGCTTGCACATCCAGAAACCGCAAGAACCAATGCNGCAAAACACGCGCCCCGCAGCAACCCTGTCCGGCCTGTCTCAGCCAAAGAAAAAGCAGTCATGGCAGCGCCCTCGCCCAAGAATGATCAATCTTGCGCCCGACAAACGACAGACTCACATGACGCAACTTTCGCTTAAGCAATAATCTGTTAACCCTAACAGAGCGTTAATCGCACCGATTCTCGACATTTACGGAAGCATATAATGGCGCCCTATCAGTTCATCGAACGCCCGACCCCTTTCAGCTCAAAGGCAGGCAGTACACTGCCGGTTTTCGCAGTCACGCCCGCCCACATCGAGCAGGGCGCCATTGACCCCGTCGCTCTGGACTGGGCAAAGAAAGCAGGGTTCAAGGCCGAGGCCGGTGCCATCCTGCTCGTTCCCTCTGCCGATGGTTCGCTCGGCGGCGTGCTTCTCGGCCTTGGCGGCAATCCCTCTGAAATNCCGTTCATCACCGGCAAACTCGCCCGCGAACTGCCTGAAGGCGAGTGGCACATCGAGACCGCACCACTGACGGCCAATCGCCTCGCTCTCGGTTTCGGCCTCGGCAGCTACCGCTTCGACAAATACAAGACCACCAAAACCAGCGGGGCGAAGCTGCTCATTCCCCAGGATGCCGAAGACGGCGAGATCAAGCGCATTCTCGCGGGCGTCTTCCTCGCGCGCGATCTCATCAATGTGCCTGCCAACGACATGGGACCGGATGAGCTGGAGATCGCTTTCCGGGGCCTTGCCGCCCATTACAAGGCGAAGGTGAGGGTGACCACCGGCGACGACCTGCTGAAGGAAAACTTCCCCCTCATCCACGCCGTCGGCCGCGCCAGCGAAAGCGCACCACGCCTTCTGGAAATGAACTGGGGTAAAAAGGGTAATCCGCGTCTGACGCTTGTTGGCAAGGGCGTGTGCTTCGACACCGGCGGTCTCGATATAAAACCCGCAGCGTCCATGGCCCTGATGAAGAAGGACATGGGCGGCGCCGCCAATGTCCTTGGCCTGGCGCTGATGATCATGGACGCGAAGCTGCCGGTCGACCTGCGCGTCCTCGTGCCCGCCGTCGAAAACTCCATCTCTTCCAACGCCTTCCGTCCCGGCGACATTTACCGGAGCCGCAAGGGGCTGACGGTGCAGATCGACAATACCGATGCGGAAGGCCGCCTCGTTCTGGCGGACGCTCTGGCCTATGCCGATGAGGACGCGCCAGACCTGATGATCGACATGGCAACATTGACCGGCGCCGCCCGCGTCGCGCTCGGTCCCGATCTGCCGCCCTTCTACACTGACGACGACGATCTGGCCCATGACATCGCTGAAGCCAGCATCGATACCGACGATCCGCTGTGGCGCATGCCGCTCTATATGGGATACGACAAGGACATTCGCTCGCGCGCGGCCGATATTACCAATGCGCCTTCCGGCGGCATGGGCGGATCGATCACCGCCGCGCTGTTTCTCAAGCGTTTCGTGACCAACACCCGGNGCTGGGCGCATTTCGATATTTACGGCTGGTCGCTGAGTGAAAGGCACCACTCATCGATCGGTGGAGAAGCGCAGGGTATTCGCGCCCTCTTCCATTATATCGCACATCAGTTCACGAAATAGCGGCTTTAGGGGCGCTTCGTCGACCGGAGCGCCCCGCTTTGATCAAACCAGAACCTTCTGTTCCTTGTGATCTTCCTGGCCGAAGAATTTCAGGTAACGCTCCACTTCGGCCGGTTCACCGGTTGCTTTTTGCGGATTGTCCGAGAGTTTCACAGCCGGCCGGCCATTGGCATCGCTGACCTTGCAGACGATGGAGATCGGCTTGAGGCTGGCGATGGTTTTTGGCGCGCAGCCAGCAAAATCATTTGTGAGGTTGGTGCCCCAGCCGAAGCTCATGCGAACGCGGCCTTCGAAATGCCTGTAAGTGTCGATGATGGCATCGACATCGAGGCCATCGGAGAAGATCAGCATCTTCTTGCGCGGGTCNCGACCCATCTTCTGCCACCACTCGATGATCTTCTCGCCACCCTCGATCGGCGGTGCGCTGTCCGGGCGGAAACCCGTCCAGTCAGCCACCCATTCCGGCGCATTGCGCAGAAACGCCGCCGTGCCGAAGGCGTCGGGCAGAACAATCAGCAGGTTGCCACCATAAAGCCGGTTCCAGTCCTTCAGAACCTGATAGGGCGCGGCAGCCAGCTCCTCNTCNGTCTGCGCCAGCGCCGCGACCACCATCGGCAGTTCATGCGCGTTCGTCCCGACGGCTTCAAGGTCCGAATCCATGGCGAGCAGCACGTTGCTNGTACCGGTAAAGGCCGGCCCGATGCCTTCCTTCAACGCCTCGACGCACCAGCGCTGCCACAGAAAGCTATGGCGGCGGCGGGTGCCGAAATCGGAAATGCGCAGGCCCGGCAGTTCCCGCAGCCGCTCAACCTTCTCCCACATCTTGGCCTTTGCGCGGGCATAGAGAACATCCAGCGTGAAATAACCGAGCGAGCGCATGGCGCTACGCGAACGCAACTCGTTGATGATGGCGAGCGCCGGGATTTCCCAGAGCGTCGTATCCATCCAGCGGCCGTGGAAATTCAGCTCGTACTGCCCGTCGCGCTTGAAAAGCTCATATTCCGGCAGCTGATAGCTTGATAGCCAGGAGAGAAATTCCGGCTCGAAAATCTGCGAGCGGCCGTAAAACGTGTTACCCGCAAGCCAGATATTCTCTTTTTTGGAAAGACGCAGCGTACGCGCATGATCGAGCTGTTCGCGCAGCTCCATCTCGTCGATCTCCTCGGCCAGCCGCACCGTCTTGGTGCGGTTGATCAGCGAAAACGTCGCGTCGACTTCCGGATAAAGCTTCCAGATCATCTGCAACATCAACAGCTTGTAAAAATCCGTATCGATCAGGCTGCGGACGATCGGGTCAAGTTTCCAGGTATGATTGTGGACACGGGTGGCTATATCGGTCTTCGTCATACTTGNATTCCCCAGTATCGGCCAAAGGTCAGAATAGCCGATGTCAATCCGCACCCCGGCAGGTATCAACCCGTCATGCGNAAGATTTATCTGAAAAAGCGACAACAAGTCCAGAGCACCGGCCCGGCAAATGCCTCACCAGNCCGCCCGCGCGTTGATTTCCCGGCAACCTCNTTATCGTTTTCAGCCAGGGGCTACGGGCACGCCGCGTCAGAAAGTCGGATCAACGGGATTGATGCCGGGGTACCAATCCTTGGAAACGGGGTTACGTCCGCCAAAGCTGGAAATACCGTTTTCATCGGTGCAGCGGTAACCCTGGACGGGAAGTCCGCGACTGCCGAAGACGGTCCGGTAGGGCCCACGTGAATATCCGGTACTTCCCAGTTCGCTATGGCAGTTATAACGGACCTTGGGTTGGAGCGTTCGAGGGTCTTTTACACCGGGCAGGTTGGCATAGGCGTCGGGTGCCGGGGCAAAACCGTTCTGGAACACCGTCTGGGCCTCTGTCGAAGTGCTCAATAGGACCGCCGCGAGGATCGCTGCCAATCGTGCCGCCGTTCTTGTCTTCATCAGTGTCCGTCCCGTACCATTATTGACAGCATGTAGGCCGGCGACGGCTGTCGCACAAAGGGCAAGACGGGAACAATTTCGTGAAGCGCTCCCTCAGTCCTCCATGCGACGGAACGCCGTCGGCTTTTCATAAAGCCAACCGATGCGCTCAATGGCTGCAGCGAGATTTTCGCGCGCGACATTCATGGTATGGCCGTTGGCGTGCAGCAGCGTTTCCTCATTTTCCATCAGCCCGACATGGCCTTTCCAGAAAACCAGATCGCCGCGCCGCAACTCGTCCCGCTCTATTTCCACACCGAGCGATTTCACCTGCATGTCGGTATCGCGCAGCACCCGCCGGCCTGCCATCGCCATGGAAAGCTGTACGAGGCCTGAACAATCGATACCAAAGCCGGAGCGACCGCCCCACAGATAGGGGGTTTCGATGAAGCGCAACGCCACCGCGACATAGTCGTCGTCAGGGGCAGCATCGACGGTCCGGCAGTGGGCGGCAATGACGCCTTCGCCATTTTCGGTCATGAGATACCGGGTGCCACGGGTCTCCTCTTCACCGACGATCCGGATCAGGCTGCCCATGGACAGCGCCGCCACCGGTGGCTTGCGCAGTTCGGCCGAAGGATAAACAAAGGTACGGGGAGCAACGATACGGTGAGTGGCCGCGACGACATCACCAATGGCCGTTTCCGGCACGTAACCCGCATAACCATCCGCATCCGCCTGCACCCAGGCCCAGCCGTTCGCCCTGTCGAAAACGCGCAGGGTCTCGCCGAACAGCAGTTCGGTATCGATACCGGCGACAAGGTCCGGCGTGGGCCGCAGGCCGATGACAGGTACCACGACCTGTGCGGGAGATCCGCTGACGAAACGATCGGCCTGCACCGCCCCTTGCAGTTTTTCGTCGGCGAGATCGGAGCGGAAGATATTCAGGCGGCGGTCGAGCATCATGGGGTTCACGTCCAGAGGTTAGATATGACGGGCCTGATCAATAATCAGATCGCCGAATTTTTCCAGATAAAGCGCNCCTGCGACGGTGCGCTTTATCACGACATTGCGCCTGTCCCGCTCATCCCGGGCCCGGTCAACCAGCCCTAGCGCGCCGAGACTGTCGAGCGCGCGGGTGATGACCGGCTTGGTCACGCCCAGCAGGCCGGCGAGGCCGCGCACGGTATGCGGCGGCGGCACAAGATAAATCTGCAGCAGGATGGCCGTCTGACGCAAGGTCAAATCGGGCGCATNGGCCGTGACCTGCGCCATCGAGACGCGATGCCAGAGCCCGAGGGCGGCCGTGGGCGAAAGTTCTGCAGGCAAGCCGATAAACCTTCCAGTCGTTGTCCTATCGTTTTCATGCAACAGCGCGAAAAACTCAAGAACCATCCCCACAAACAGAACCGCCGCACGGCGCAGATCCGAAAGATCGCGCGGCGCGGCGGTANTTGTTGNCCCATTTTTGGGCCATATGTCCCCTCTGGACTTGCAAGATNAGATGCAGAAATCGTGCCAGTTTTGCTGCGCCGCACAANTATATTTTAAATCAGGGACTTAATGGATAAATGACGCGCGCNGCGAAGGCGTTTGCAAGGCGTAAATGGCGATAAAAAGAGGCAAGAACGAACTCAATGCTTAAAAACTGTCTCCCGCCGTGACGGCGGAAGACAGGGGTATTGTGGATCAAATCTCTGCGCCGCGTGCGGCATCGACTGCATCGGCATTCTGCTGCCGATTATAGCGGATCGACGACCAGAGCGAGATACCGATCAGGGTTGCGCCGCCAAGGCCCGTGATGACTTCAGGTATATGCACCATGGTCTGCACATACATGATGACCGACAGGATCAGGATCGCATAAAAGGCGCCGTGCTCCAGATAGCGATATTCGGCGAGCGTTCCTTTCTCGACCAGCATGATCGTCATCGAGCGCACGTACATGGCGCCGATGCCGAGGCCGATGGCGATGATGAACAGGTTCTGCGTCAGCGCAAAGGCACCGATCACGCCATCGAAGGAGAAGCTGGCGTCAAGCACTTCGAGATAAAGAAACGCACCGAAACCGCCCTTTGCTGCGCCTTCCAGCATTTCCTGGCTACGATCGAGAATGCCGCCGACAACTTCTACCAGCAGGAAGGTCAAGAGACCCCAGATCGCCGAATGGAAGAACGTGTTGGCCGCGACCGGACCGAGTTCCGGGTTGTCGCTGGCGCCGATGATGCGCGAAAAGATCANCATGACNACAAGCACGAAGGCGATCTCGATGCCCTTGACGGAGGAATAGGTCGCAGCCTTTTCCTCGATCCAGCGCACCCAATGCACGTCCTTTTCATGGTCAAAGAAGAAGTTGAGACCGACCATCATCAGGAAGGTGCCGCCGAAAGCCGCNATCGGCAGATGGGCGTCCTGCATGATTTCCGCATAACGTTCCGGCTGGGTTGCCGCCATGACGATGGCCGTCCAGGGACCGACATTGGCGGCGACGACAACGATCAGCAGCGGGAAGACGATACGCATGCCGAAAACGGCAATGAGAATGCCCCATGTCAGGAAGCGGTGCTGCCAGACCGGCGTCATGTCCTTCAGCTTGTTCGCGTTGACGATGGCGTTATCGAAAGAAAGCGAGATTTCCAGCACCGCCAGAACGACGCAGATGAAGAAGATCGTCGCGGTACCGCCAACCGTACCGGTCATTTCCCAGCCAAGATAGCCGCCGAGGATGAGACCGACGATGGTGACGATAAAAGCCCACTTGAAGTAGGAGAGCGTGGTTTTCTGGGCAGCGCTCATGTCCGGTCACCGTTCATTACGAGGACGGTTGCAGACCGACGCGGGGCGTCAGGCCGCACGCAGAAAGCACGCGCGCGAAGCACATTCAGGTTTTTCATAGTTTTTAATCCGCCGGCGAATTTTGCAGGCGGTACCGACATCACGAGAGCGCCGTAAAACTCTCGCCAGAGGGGCCCGGCACCTTTGTTTCCTCTGCCCTTGCGAGACAAATCATCGCAGGGCCCCTTCTTACTCCCTGAAGATCACGCCTTCGTCAAGTCCCGTGATCGCAACCAGAGATCAAACCTGCTCTGCGGCCAGATCTTCGGCGGTTTCGCGACGGCGTTTGAGCGTATTTTCGCGAAAGAAGATGTAAAGGCCCGAAAGAACAATCAGGCCCGCGCCGACCACGATACTTGTCTGGGGCACATCGCCGAAGAACAGCCATCCAAAAATGACCGCCCAGAGCAGCAGCGTATATTGCAGCGGCGCAACNGTTGCAGCATCGGCAAGTTTGAGCGCCCGGTTGACCAGCACATGCGCCGCCATGGCGACGACGCCGAGCAGGCCGAGGAAGGCAAGATCAAAACCGGATTGCACCGGCAGCCATCCCGATGGCGTGACGAGCACGGCGACAATGCCCGCAAGCGCNGCGCCGATGATCTGCCAGAAGGCGAGCACCGTGTCGGGCGTATTGCGCAGCTGGCGGCCGGACAACATCATGAATGCAAAGGCAGCGCTGCCGAGGATAGAAAAGAGTGCAGCGGAGGTGAGGCTTGCCGAGCTCGGCTTGAGCGCGATGAGAACGCCGACAAAACCGATGCCAATGGCCGTCCATCTACGCCAGCCGACCTTTTCTCCGAGCAGAAACGGGGAGAGCGCAGCCACGTAAATCGGCGCCGCGAGCCAATAGGTCATGACGTCCGCCAGGGGCAGCGCCGCGACCGCGAAATAGAAACAGAAAAGCTCGGCCGTGGAGAAAAAGACGCGCGCCGCCTGAAGGCCGGGCCGCTCGATTTTCACGAGGCCGGAGAGGCCGGCTCTCCAGACGATCGGAACAAGGATGACCAGCGCCGCGGCGCTTCGGATAAGGATCACCTGGCCCTGGCTGTAGGTCGATACGAGCCATTTNCCCATGGCGTCGTTCAACGCAAACAGCAGCATTCCAAGCAGCATCACGGCCACGCCGAGGCCCGTCGGCGAAAGCTTTTTTATCATAGTCGACATGTCAGTTCCGATCTCCCAATGGTTGCATTGGTCGTCCAACCAGCCGTCCTTTGTCAAGTCCANAACGGACGGGTTTGCACAATTAATAGTACTATTACGCCGGNGCTTCGGATATCAGNTGAAGATGCGTCGTTCTTCGGCCACGAGTTCCTGGAGAAAATTGACCACNGTGCGGACACGGACCAACTGGCGAGCGGATTCGTGATAAGCCGTCCAATAGGACCGGCTGATGGTGAGATGCGGGATGATCCGTATAAGTTCGGGATATTG
>Ga0058692_1000761_pt1 | contig 12955 bp, 9 predicted proteins | sample AgamicAtAmrz_FD_55216 | JGI IMG/M metagenome (GOLD analysis project Ga0058692, IMG submission 55216) | Agave microbial communities from Guanajuato, Mexico - At.Am.rz | ecosystem: Host-associated > Plants > Roots > Rhizosphere | place: Guanajato, Mexico | collected 2012-06-07 | reverse complement strand
CAACCAGTCGGGGCTATCCTGGTTTTGTAAGGCTCGGTCCACCGGGAACAAAACCGCCCGGCGAGATGCGACAGACAGTCGATTTCAGGGGACACACATGACGAATGAAATGCCTTATTCCCATAGCGGCAAAGCAGCCCGCCATTGTCGCTTCGCGCTTGTTGCCGCAGCACTTGTAACTTTCACCTTCACGACGGCTTCATGCTCCGTGGTCGAAGACGCCGTTCTCATCAAGACCGCGTCGGCCAATACTGCCACGACCAAGAGCCGGGTCGCTCCGGCGAAGGCGTCCTACGGTTATCAAAAAACCGGCAACGCGGCCGTTACGCTTGTTGCCGATGCCTCGGGCACACCCGCGGCATCGCGGCAGTCCTACTCGGGCTCCTCTCCCTATATCTGCTCCCCGAGCGGATTCGGGCAGAAATCCCGCTGCTTCCTGAGGCCCTGAGCCTCCTGGAGAAATACCGGAGGGAACTGGCGTCCGGACGGCTCTAGCCGCCCTGACGCTCAGTTCTTCCAGCCGCCGGAGAACGTCGTGTCTTCATCTTTATTGAAGAAGCGCGACGCCGCCTCCGTGCGGTTGCGCACGTTCATTTTCTTATAGATATTGCGAACGTGAACCTTGACGGTGTTCTCGGACAGATGCAGCCGATCAGCGATGATCTTGTTTTGCGTTCCCTTGCAAAGCAGATCGAGGATTTGCACCTCGCGTGTCGTCAGCGCCGCCACGTCGCTCCTGCTTGCGGCAAGGGCATCGGCGCGGTTGGCGATCACGGCATTGCTTTGAACGCTCTTGCTGTTGACCGAAGGCGAATAGGGCGTGAGCTTGCCGAGAAGAGCNGCAGGAAAATGTTCCCCGCCCTTCATGAGCAGATCGACGGCCGCCATGAAGACATCGAGCCTGAGATTNAGCGGCAGCACGCCATCGATGACGCGCATTCCNACCAGCCTTTTCAGCGGNTCCTCGAATTTATCGATGGTTTCGACGACGAGCGCGATCGGCGCATCGGGATGTTTTTCCCGAACCTCCGAAAGAACGGCATGAAGACGATCCCCCGACATCCGGTAAGGCAAAACCAGCCNTACATTGTTACCGTAGTCGTCCTCGATNCCCGCCGACGACCTTACGCTCACCACCGCGAATGTGGGGAACTTTTTGCCCAGCGCCTCCATGAGGCACTCGGAAAACAGGTCCGGATCCGCTATGACCAATAAAGTTCCATTTATAGGAGCAACGGCGTTTTTTTGTTTTGCCGCATAATCTGACGTTCCCATGAACATTGACGCCTCCCTCAAGCGCTTACGCATTACTTTCTTTTGGTTGTGCAGTCTGTTGTCCGCCGGCTATCTTTCCCCTGAATACTNGGGGGCGATTCTCCGCTTTAGGCCATGTCAACTATCATTAATTACCCGTTAATTAACACACGCTAATACGAAAAGCTGTGTAAATAAATGGCCCAAACGGGTTATTTTTTACAATTGACATACAAAATAGGTTACGCCGGGATAGAATCGTTCATTCTGTAACCGCTGCAAAAACAAACACATCGGAAAAGCTTTCGCTGTGGTTTTGCCTTCCGGGAAAATATAACTTTTAGTTGATATCCCTTTACATAGCTCGCCGGCNAAGCACGCTGCAGCCTGTTCCTTTTCGGGATAAAGGCNTTTTTCCACCGAAATAAACCATGTTTCCCGAAAAAGCCGCCCTGCTCTGACGAAGCGGCGTTTTTTTAAGGCCAAACCGGCGAATGNACCCGCCGNCAACCGCCTGCGACATATATATTCGGGTAAAGCGCCGATGGGTTTAACCCGAATTGATATCTAGGAAGCGCNATTTTTCTGCGGCACAGTCTGACCGTCGCTGGAAACAACGACCNATGGAAAGACACCTCCGGCCTTGACGTGTGTTTGAAAAACGCCGGTCCCTTTTCAAGAAACCATGCAAGCGAAAAGACGAAGCCACCGCGCTCCCCTGCTGGAGCGAGGAACGGATTTGTGCGCCGTTTTACCGAGTAGCGCACAAGGGCTGAACGAAAAGAGCCCGATCACGGGCCACTACCGAACCGCAGATGATGCGTACCGAGTGCATCTGCAAAACATCAATCTTCATGCTACCCGGGGCAAGCGCGAAAAAATCCCGTTTGAGATGAGAGGGATTTCGAAAGCTGCTCCGAGCTTTTTCGGAGGAAATCGAAATGGGTTATGATCATAAGTCTGCCGNCAGCGACGACGATATCACCAAGATCGGCGCGCTTTCCGAGGGTTTCGCCAACACGTCGACCAATGACGCCAAGGTGGAAGACAGCAACGTCGGCACCGCAAACGGTGAAAACCGCAACAACGACAACAGCGACAACAGCACCAATGTGGATGTTGACGCCAAGATCGATGTTGACGCCAATAACGGTGACAATCGCGACAACGACTATGACTGGAGCTATGACAGCAAGTCCTATAGCGACAACGACACGACCACCAAGACCAGCACCGAAACCAACACCGATATCAAGGTCGACTACGACTGGAGCTATGAAAGCAAGTCGTACAGCGACAACGACACCAATGTGAAAACGATCACGGATACGGACACCAAAACGTCCAANTATTCCGACAACGACACCTCCACCAAGACCACGACGACCTCCGACAGCTTCAACTCCGCAGACAGTTTCTACAAGTCGGATGACGACTTCGGCAACATCACGGGCGTCAAGGATGTCGGCAATCTGGGCATCGCCGGCGGAGACCTCACCTTCAATCTGGGTGACGACTTCTCCTTCACCCTCGATGTCGACAATATCCTCAACGGCTCGCTTAACGGCGATGGCAACGACACCGGCTTCAGCATGGTGCAGGCCAACCACCTGGCAGATCAGGATGAGGCCTATGACATCAAGATGCAGAATGGCGGTGCGGAAAACCACCTGAGCGCCAATGCCGGTGACGCCTATGGCGCCGAAGGCATCGACGGCAAGGGATGGGACCTCAAGGCCGGCGACGACGCAGCAGGCACCAGCACTGCGGATGCATCGGCAATCCTTGCAAATTCCGGCTTCCATCTGGAACTGGTGCAGGGCGCCAACATGCTCTCCAACGCAGTTGATGTCACGATCACAGGCGGTAACTCGCATGTATCGGACGTCGGTGAGGATCACTCCTGATAACCACCTCTTGACGAAAAGAGCTGCACCGGCACCCGCCGGTGCAGTTCGCGGTTGAAGGACCGGGGTTGCGTAAAACGAAGCACCGCCTCCAGGACGTGTGCCCTCCGCAGCCTTAAGGCTCTGCCGCGATGATCAGGGAGGGACCTCCAATGCATATCGACAAGATTTCGGACATGATTGCGCATTTCATCGGCCTGTTCGACACGGTGATCGAGGAAGCGCGTCTGAGAACCAACTACAGCGAAGGCCCGGCGCATTCCGATCCGGACCGTTTGCCGGACGATGAAGCAGCAAAGCTGCTCGACAAGAACTATGACGTTCCGCTCAAGGACTACGATCCCGGCGTCAACTACCGCGCCGGCTATTATGATTTCGATTATCTGCAGCCGCATTTCGCGCGCATGGTCGAGCACGACATGCAGCGGCTCGCAGATGCCATCCCTGTCGATATTTCCGGCGTCAATTTCCGTTTTCCCGGCCGACTTTCCTTTGAGGAGGAATATGAACTGGTGGTTCACACCGGTCCCGGTTCGGTCATCGCGCATGTGGCGCAGGTCAATATTCTTCANGACGACGACTATCTGAACATGACGGACGGCCCCTATGCGTGGCGCGACACCAGCTTCGTGACAGANCGCACCGTCGAGTTCTACAATGAAGCGTCCGNCTTCACGCCTTTCGCCGGTTTCCAGCGCACCGACAGTTACGACGCCCTGCAGGCGCTCGCCAAATCCGCGCACGACTATATCGACCATGCCCGCGAAAACGACGTGACGTCGCTCGGCACCGGTGCGGATCAGGATTTCGTTCTGGCCGGCAATGACATCGACGGGCTTTACATCAACGGCTCGATAGCCAGCGAAAAGCCGATGCTCGACGACTTCATGCCCGATCGCGGTATCGCCAAGCCGGCGGAAGAGCCGGAAAAGAGCGATGTTTCGCTGCATGAGGACAGCCCTGCCGGCAACAGCCTCGATGTAGCCGCAGGCGCGAATGTCGTCGCCAACATCGCTACGCTGGTCAATACCGGCGTCATGACGTCGGTAACCGCCGTCATGGGCGACTATCATCAGATCGACGCGATCACCCAGGCCTATATCTATAGCGACCGGGACGAGATCGACTCCGTTTTCACACGGTCGGAAGATCAGGCGGCGACGGCGGCCTTCAATATCGCCAGCTTCGAGCGCAGCGTCTATCCGGGCGCTGAAAACACGGAAAACAGCAGTCAGGAAAACGGCGAACCGCCGATATTTCCGACCGCCTGGCGCGTCAGCGTGCTGGAAGGAGACGTTTCCTTCGTCCACTGGATCGAGCAATACCAGTTCGTCAGCGACAACGACACGATGACGATAACGACCTCGGGCGCCACCGTCAGCCTGCTGACAGGCGGCAACGCCGCGCTCAACATTGCGAATTTCCTCGGCATCGGCATGCAATACGATCTGATCATCGTCGGCGGCAATGTGCTGGACATGAACATCATCAGCCAGATCGCCGTGCTGTACGACAATGACTGGGCGCACGCCAATTCCGATGCGCCGGAAGGCGCCACCATCCAGTCCGGCAACAACCTGCTGTGGAACGACGCCGCCATTCACAATGTCGGCAGCAACGACCGTTTCGAAACCATGCCAGACTATATTAACCAGACGGTGAACGCCATCAACGAGCGCGATCCCAACATGCCGGATGCGCTTGCCCATGACGTCAATTTCGCCGGCTATGAGGGTCTGAACGTCCTCTATATCACCGGCAATCTCTACGATGTCAGCATCATAAAACAGGTGAGCGTGCTGGGCGATTCCGACGATGTGACGCAGGCCGCCGCCAAGGTTCTTGAAAATAACGAGGACGCCACCGTCCATATCGATACCGGCAGCAATGCCGTGGTCAATCTGGCGCAGATCGTCGACTATGACAGCTTCGGCTCCACCACCTATGTCGCCGGCGGCGTTTATTCCGATGCAATACTCATACAGGGCGGCATCATCGAAAACGACACGTCGCAACCCCAGCAAGGCCAACTGGCAAACGAGGTCATCGCCTTTCTTCACGACGATCCCGCCACCATCGAAAACGAATCCGATGGCGTCATCAATGCCGGTCACGACCTGTCCTGGTCGAACGGCCATTCTGCCGACGTCATGCAGGCGGTGACCGCGTAGATTTTGGCAAGCGGGGCGGCAAACACGTCCCCCTCACAGCCGAACCGCAGACACTATAAGAACATCGAGGGGACCGATATAAAATGGATCATATTTCTAGAAAAACCATTGCCGACGGACGCTCGCTGGACTTGCCGCTGGATCAGGACGCGGAAGACAGCAAACTGACGGACGCCTGTATTTCAGCAATCAATGAAGCGGTCGAAAACCTGCGCCAATTATCCGGCGCTGAACAGACGGCAAAAGACATTTCATCCCCTGCACAGACCACCTCCCCACAGGTTCTCTCCCAACCGCATGCAAAAACGGAACAGGCGGAACAGTTGCGGGATGTTCCCGCAGAAAGGCCGGCACCTCAACGGGAGCGGCAACCCGCCTCCCCGCCGGAACCACAGGCCAAGATCGACAATACCGACCTGCCTTTCGTCAAGACCATCGACAATAATGACGGACCGATCCGTGAAAACGAACGCCGGCCGGTGACGGGCGGCGGCGGCAAGGAGCCGACGGACAATGGCGGCGGCGGCGGCGGTGGCGGCGGCGGTGGAAGCCAGAGCGGTTTTCACAAACGCAGCGAGCCGATCAATTTCGCCGCAAGCCTTGCCAAGGGCATCGCCGCCGTGCGGCGCAACATGGTGGTGGTGATGCTGTTCACGGTCGCCATCAACGTCCTGCTGCTCGCCATTCCGCTTTATCTGTTCCAGATTTCCGACCGGGTTCTGACCAGCCGCTCGATGGATACGCTGGTGATGCTGACGGTCGCCGTCCTTGGCGCGGTTCTGCTGCAGGCCTTCATGGACGCCATCCGCCGCTTCATCCTGATGCGCACCGCCGTCGAACTCGAAGTGCAGCTTGGCGCNCCGATCCTGTCCGCCGCCGCCCGCGCTTCCCTGCATGGCAGCGGCAAGGACTATCAGACCTTGCAGGATCTGCAGCAATTGCGCTCCTTCCTCACNTCCGGCACGCTCATCGCCTTTCTCGATGCGCCGCTGATGCCGCTCTTCATCGTGGTGGTCTATCTCGTCCATCCGCATCTCGGCATCATCATCATGGTCTGCTGCGCCGTGCTGTTCGGCATCGCCTGGCTGAACCAGCGCTTCACCGCAAGACAGTTTTCCGAGGCCTCCGGTTATCTCAGCCGCGCCAATTTCCACCTCGATTCCATGTCGCGCAATTCGCAGATCATCAATGCGCTCGCCATGATCCCCGAAGCGGTGAAAATGTGGGGCCGCGAAACCGCCGGCTCGCTGAAATCGCATGTGGCGGCGCAGGATCGCAACATCATGTTCTCCGGCGTTTCCAAGGCGGCGCGCATGATTACCCAGGTGGCGCTGCTCGGCTGGGGCGCGCATCTGTCGCTATCCGGCGAACTGACCGGCGGCATGGTGATTGCGGCCTCCATCATTTCCGGCCGGGCGCTGGCGCCCATCGAAGGCGCGATAGAAGGCTGGCACCAGTTCAACAAATCTGCCGCCTCCTATGGCCGCATCAAGCAGCTTCTCATCAATTCGCCGCTGAACTTCCCGCGTCTGCGCCTTCCCAATCCGGAAGGGCGTCTCGACGTCGAGCGCATCCTCTTCGTGCCGCCGCCGCAGAAGAAGGTGATTTTGAACGGCATTTCCTTTTCGCTGAAAAAGGGAGAGTCGCTCGCCATCATCGGCAATTCCGGCTCCGGCAANACGACNCTCGGCAAGATGCTGGTGGGCTCCATTCTACCGACGTCAGGCAATGTGCGCCTCGATCTCATGGATCTGCGCAACTGGGANCAGCGACAATTCGGTGAAAGCATCGGTTATTTGCCGCAGGACGTGCAGCTTTTCCCCGGCACCATCAAGGCCAATATCTGCCGTATGCGCGACGATATCGAGGACCGGCAGATTTATGANGCNGCGGTGCTGGCCGATGTGCACGAGCTGATCGCCGGTTTCCCGCAGGGTTATGAAACCGTGGTCGCCGCNGATGGCGCACCGCTTTCCGGCGGCCAGAAACAGCGCATCGCACTTGCCCGCGCCTTTTTCGGCGATCCGAAATTCGTGGTGNTGGATGAGCCCAACTCCAATCTGGATACGCAGGGCGAACAGGCGCTGGCCAAGGCGCTGCTGCACGCCAAAAGACAGGGCATCACCACCGTCACCATCACCCAGCGGCCGGCGCTGCTTCAATGCGTCGACAAGATCATGGTGCTGAAGGACGGATCGGTCGCCATGTTCGGCGAAAGAATGGACGTGCTGAAGGCGCTTTCCGGCAATGGCCGCCAGGCCAACCAGTCCCCGCAGATCGAGGGTTGAGAACCGTCATGTTCAAAAAGAAAAACGCCATTGCCGAAGTCAAACCCCAGGGCCAGCTCGAATGGTATAGCGAAGTGCCGCGCTCGATCCGCCTGCACAGCTCGATCGGCCTTGCCGTGCTGCTCGCCTCCTTCGGCGGTTTCGGCTTCTGGGCCGGCACTGCGCCGCTCTCCTCCGCCATCATCGCCCAGGGCAGTTTCGTCGCCACCGGCAACAACAAGGTGGTCCAGCATCTGGAAGGCGGCATCATCAAGGAAATGATGGTCAGCGAAGGCGACACGGTCAAGGAAGGCGACGTTCTTCTGACGCTGGACAAGACGACGGCGCTTGCCAACGAGCGCATGTTGCAGCTGCGGCGGCTTCGCCTGGAAACCATCGTCATGCGCCTGCGCGCCGAGGCGCAGGGCGCAAAAAGCTTCAAGGTGCCCGATATCGTCATGAAGGAAGCCGGCGATCCGGATATCAATTCCATTATCCAGAGCCAGAACATCGTGTTCCACAGCAAGCTCATCAAGCTTGAGGAACAGATGAACCTGATCGACAAGAATATCCGGTCTCTGGAGTTCCGCTATGCGGGGTATGACGGCCAAAAACAGTCCTTCGACCGGCAATTGGCGCTTTTGACACAGGAGCGCGATTCCAAGGAGCGGCTCGCCAAGGACGGCGTCATCCGCAAGACCGACATGCTGGCACTGGAGCGCGCCATCGCCGACGCCATGGGCGATATCGCCCGCCTGAGTGGCGAAATGAACCAGAGCGAGGCGGAAATCGCCAAGTTCCGGCAGGAAGCGGTCATTGCCGTCAACGCCAACAAGCAGGCGGCGCTCGATGCGCTGGAAACCGCCGAATCCGATCTCGACAGCGTGCGCGAACAGGTGCGTGGCGCCGCCGAAGTGCTGGAACGCACCGTCATCCGCTCCCCCGTCAACGGAACCGTGGTACGCGCCTATTACCACACGCCGGGCGGCGTTATCACCACCGGCAAGCCGATCATGGAAATCCTGCCCGCTCATGTGCCCCTTATTCTGGAGGCGCAGGTGCTGAGAACCTCCATCGACCAGCTGCATGAGGGCCAGACGGCCGCGATCCGCCTGTCGGCGCTCAACCGCCGCACCACACCGGTTCTGAATGGCAAGGTCTTTTACGTTTCAGCCGACAGCATCGAGGAAAACGCCGGCCTTCAGGTCAAGGACGTCTATATCGTGCGAGTGCAGATACCCGACGAGGAGATCGCCAAGGTTCACAATTTCCACCCCGTGCCCGGCATGCCGGCCGACGTGCTGATCCAGACTTCGGAGCGTACCTTCTTCGAATATCTGACCAAGCCGATCTCCGACAGCATGTCCCGTGCGTTCAAGGAAAGATGAAGAAATATCAGTAACCTACACTGTCTTTTCCGCAGCGGCCGGCATATAATATCCAAATATGTTTCGTCGGGGCGGGAGAAGCAGCATGGCGGCGATGTCGGATGTATTGCTGCTGGTCGGCAGGCTGAATTACGTGTGGACCAACACGGAAAGCCTGATGATCTATCTGATCGTCCATCTCCTGAAAGTGGAAAAGGAAGCGGCCATCGTCGTCTTCCTGACACTCAACACCACGCGGGCGCGCATGGATCTGATCGAGCGCCTGGCGAAGCTTCCCTCCACCGATGCGAAGGATCGCAAGACCATCCTCTCCATCATGGCGCGGCTGAAGAAGGAAGCAAAGACGCGCAACAAATACAATCACTGCATCTATTCCTTCGACGAAAAAGGCGAAATCGCCAGCACGCAGCTCATGCGGCTGGTGGAGGATGACAGTCAGGTGCGCTACGGCAAGGTGGAGCGCATGGACGAGAAGGAAATCGGGCAGCTCGAAAAATCCATCGCCGACATCGTCGATGTCAGCAAGGACATGTGGAGTTTCATCCATGCCAGTCCGCATGTCTCTGCGGATTATCTCTAGGCTCTCGTTTGTAACCGCATGCCGATTGCCGGGTGAGGTTCGCTCCCCTCCGCAGCCCTTGCCGGGAGGCACAGTTTACCGGCTGCGAAATAGAGCATGAACGAGCCGATCTGGTAGGGGAAGATGATGTCGATCTCCACGAAGGAACGCACGACAAACAGGGCGCAGATCGCAAACAGGATGACGCCCTGCGGATCGCTCTTGCGCATCAGCACCGAGCGCAGATGCCCGAGCAGCGTTCCGTAAAGCACCATGCCAAGCAGCAGCATGCCGACGAAGCCGTTTTCCACCACGGTTTCGATATAGGTATTATGGAAATGGAAGCCGCTGCGGCCGGTAATGAAGAAATCGTTCCACAGNCGTTCGGCATCGGGAAAACCCGCNACCCAGAACCCCTGATAACCNACGCCGAGGATCGGCGTCTGTTTCGCAGCCTCGATGCCCTGCTGCCAGAGATAAGTTCGGCCGGTCAGCGTCGAATCCTTGCCGAAAATGCCAAGAATGGCGTCNAGCAGGCCGAATTGCAGGGAAGCGACCGCCAGCAATGCGCCGAGACCACCGAGCACAAAAAACGTCATCTTTCGGTTTGCCGGCGAAAGCATGCCGATGGGAATGAAGCCGATGATGAGCGCGACCACCGCCGCCGTGGTAATAGTGGATGTGGCCGATTGGGACGCAAGGAGGCTATAGGCCGACAGGAGCCCGGTGACGCCGGCAATCGGCAACCAGATGCCCCTTTGCTTGAGCACCAGCACCGATGCGGCGGCGAAAATGACGCCGAGCGAGGCATAAAAGCCGAGCTGGTTCTTGGAAGAGAAAGCGCCGACGAAACTATAGGTGCCATCCAGCGCATCGAAGAGATAAATGCCGAATAGCAGCGAATAGAGCAGAACGACGGCGATGCCGATCAGCGCGCCGCGCGTCAGGGTCCGGATCGAGATCACCCGCATGGCGATCAGCGCGCAGACGATATGCGTCATATACTGGATGGAGGCGCGCATGGTCACAGACGCCGCTTCCGACCAGAAGCTGGACAGAACCGTCAAGATGCCGAAGGCGAATATCCAGAGATAGCGCGGATAATTGCCGAGCACGCGCCGGTAATCGACCACCACCAGCGGCAGCCACATGCCATAATAGGCCAGAACCGAGATTTGCCCGAAACGCGACGAGTAAGCGAATACGAAGAATGACAGCGCAACCGCCGCCATTCCGTAAATCTCATTGCGTTCGGGATCGATCAGCGCCGATTTGGCGATCCGCATTGAAACCTCACTGCATCAGGATTTCAGACGAGACCTTAATGACATCGCCGGGCTGGAGCATGGCGTTTTCATCCACCTTCAGCTCCTTCGGCTTGCCGTTTTCCTCACGCACCACGACATANCTGATNGTCGCGGACTTGCCCGACGGGTCNAAACGGATCGCTTCGGCCGATTGCGCCAGCGCTTCCGACATCAATTCGCGGCTGGTGGTNAGCTGCAGATTGAGCTTGTCCAGTTCCGCTTCCGTATCCTGCAATTCCTTGGAGCGCTGCGCCACCCAGTCGTTACGCAGGTTGATCTCGTCCTGGGTCGCCTTGTTGATATCCTGTTTGGCGCGCAGCGACTGCGTATCGATATCGAGCAGGTTGGATTCCACTTCCGCCGCGCGTTCTTCCGCGGAAATACGCCGCTGCGACAGCGCAAGCCCCTGCTCGTTCAGCCGGTTGACGCGGTCGCGGTCCTCGTTGGCAAGCTGGAGCTGACGATTCTGCGTCTCTGATTTCTTCTTCAGGGATTCGACTTCGCTCTGCAGAAGGGCGTGCAGGTCCGTCAGCGCCTTGAGCTGCAGGGTGTAACGTTCGGTGCGCGATTTCATCAGCGCGCTTTCGCTGGCCAGCAGCACGTCGATCTCGCCGATCTTTTCCATTTCAGGCGTCTTGGCGATGGTCGCGTCACCCTTGACCTCGGCGACCAGCCGCGCCTGACGGGCGAGCAGCCTTGCGCGCTGATTGTCATAGACGGCGGCGTCACCACGGGCATTAATGAAGTCGCGGGCAAAACGCTGCCCGGCATCAGAGCGCCGCAAGCCGCCGGCAAGGCTGACCGCCTTCAGCACCGTGAGATTGGCGGCATAGGGATATTCACCCGGCGTCTGCACGTCGCCGCTCAAGAAGATTGGCCGGAACTGCGCGATCTCGACGGAGGCCGAAGGCAGGTTGCGAAGGGCGAACTTGCTCTGAAGCTGGGCTCCAATCTCTTCGCTGACCTCCGATGGGGTCTTGCCCGCAACATCCAGCTGACCGATGAAAGGCAGGGACAGCGCGCCCGATGGGCCGACGGAATAATCGCCGTTGATCACATCCCAGTTGCGGATGCTGCCATCCGCCGGCTGCCATTCGGCAACGCGGATACGCAGCTTGTCAGCGGTACCGAGCTTATATTGAGCGCCATCCGCAGCCATGGCGGAGAGCGGCGCGGCAAGGGCGACGGAAGCGGCAAATACGAAGGCCACAAACGGGCGGCGGGCGGCAGACAAGCCGTTCATCGGGAAACTCCCTGTTAGCGGATCGCCACACGGGCGATCCGGCCGTCGCGCAACTGGGCAAGGCCGGCTGCACAGCGCCGCGAAAAGCGGCCGGTATGATTAGCACCAATGACGCACCCAAAGACCGGACTTGGGATCCCGGTCGGGGTGCGTGTCGAAACGAAGATCGATAAAGCCGAACTCAATATCGGTTTTCAGTAGCTTCCGCGTGAAAGGCACACGGCGGGAATGGTCTTGACGATGATGAAGACATCCTGCCGCATCGACCAGTTCTGCACATAGTGCGTGTCGAAAGCGACGCGGGTCTTGTAGGATACGTCGTTGCGGCCGCTGATCTGCCACAGGCCGGTCAGGCCAGGGCGGGTGCTGAGATAATAAGCGGCAGCGCTTTCATAATAGCTCAGCTCCTCATCGACGACCGGGCGTGGGCCAACCACGCTCATTTCGCCGCGGATGATGTTGAGCAGCTGCGGCAGTTCGTCGAGCGAGAGCTTGCGCAACACGGCGCCGACAGCCGTAACGCGCGGGTCGTTCTTGAGCTTGCGGGTGGCGCGCCATTCTTCGGCGGCTTCCGGATTGGCGGCAAGATATTGCCGCAGAATCTCATCGCCGTTCATCGCCATCGTCCTGAATTTCAGGCAATGGAAATAGCGGCCATTATGTCCCACACGCCGGTGGCCATAAAAGATCGGGCCGGGATCAGACAATTTCACCAGCGCGGCGATCAACAGGAATATCGGGCTGAAGATGAGCAGCGCAAGCGCAGCCGATGTCATATCGAAGCTGCGTTTTGCGATGCCCCCGATAGGGAAACTGACATCGAAATCTTCGGAGCTGCTGAGTGTCTGTTCAGCCGATT
>Ga0058692_1000760_pt1 | contig 12967 bp, 13 predicted proteins | sample AgamicAtAmrz_FD_55216 | JGI IMG/M metagenome (GOLD analysis project Ga0058692, IMG submission 55216) | Agave microbial communities from Guanajuato, Mexico - At.Am.rz | ecosystem: Host-associated > Plants > Roots > Rhizosphere | place: Guanajato, Mexico | collected 2012-06-07 | reverse complement strand
TCACTTTACTTTGGCCTTTGTCCCATGCCAAAAGCGGGCCAACGCGAACCGCACAGGAGAATAGTGGTGAAAGCCGACGAAATCAAAAAACTCGACGCCTACTTCAAGCGTACCTTCAACCCGACGATGGTGGTCAAGGCGCGTCCGCGCAAGGACGATTCCGCCGAAGTGTATCTTGGCGAAGAGTTTCTCGGCGTCGTTTACATCGATGACGAAGACGGCGACCGTTCCTACAATTTCTCGATGGCGATCCTCGACGTCGACCTGTGATCGTCACCGTTCGGTGACCCAGGGGGCCTCCATTCATCGCCCGCGGTGGTTCACGCCGCGGGCGATTTGTTTTTCCGTTGCACGATCCGCATCGTCAGGCGACTTTCCGGCCGCAATGTTACCCGCATCAGCGGTGCCGCAGTTGCCGTTGACCTGTTTTCCAGGTGAAGGCCTTGCAGAAGAACGGCCAGGATCGTCACGGCTTCCATCATCGCAAAAGCATTGCCGATGCAGATGCGGGGTCCCGCCCCGAATGGCATATAGGCATAGCGGTGGCGCGCCTTCGTCTTTTCCGGTCCGAAGCGCGACGGATCGAAGCGCTCGGGCTCGTCCCACAAGGCGGCGTGGCGGTGCACGGCATAGATGGGCACGTAAAGAACGGTGCCCGCCGGAATATCATGCCCGCCGAGCCTGAAGTCTTCAAGCGCCGTGCGTGTAATGACCGGAGCTGGCGGGTAAAGCCGCATAGCTTCCGAGAACACCTGTCGGGTATAGGTCAGGCCGGCGATATGTTCCGCCGCGACCGGTTCACCGGCGGTGACGGTGTCGATTTCCTCGAGAATTTTTCTCTCCGTTTCACGGTTCTTCGACAGAAGGTGAAACGTCCATGCGAGACCGAGCGCCGTCGTTTCGTGGCCGGCGGTGATGAATGTCAGGAGATTGTCGACGATTTCCGTGTCGGTCATCATGCGTCCGGTTTCAGGATCCCTGGCCTCCAGCAGCATCGAGACGAGGTCGTTCCTTTCGGATGGATTTTTCCGCCGTCCGGCAATCACCTTCGCAAGGCTTTCGCGCAGATAACCGACGGCGATCCGGGCCTTGCGCCGGCCAGGATGAGGTAGCCATTCCGGCGCCCCCAGCATGGTGAGCGCGAAGGTCCAGCCTGTCGGTTTCAGATAATCGGTAATACTCTGTTCGACCCGCGCAACATCAATTCCGTATCCACCGGACATCATCGTTTCGACGATGATGTCGAACGTGGTTCGCATCATTTCGTGGCCCACGTCGATGTCACCAATGGAAGGAGAGCGCCAGCGCGCTTCCGTGCGTCGTGCCGTCTCGATCATGACCGGAAGCAGATCCAACAGCTTTTCGTGGCGGAAAGCGCCTGCGACGGATTGCCGTTGCCATTTCCAATGGTCCCCGTCGGCGGTCAGAAGTCCCTGACCGAGGGCCGGGCCGAGGACGCGCCGCACATCTTCACCCTTGCCAAGCAGATGGGCGTTCTTGACCAGAGCCTCGTGGATCAAAACGGGATCGGCGAGATGCACGCGCATCGTATCGCCAAGGCGAGTGAAAACCGCCGGTTCATGAAAGATTTCCGGCGGCAACGCCTTCAACGGATTGCGGATAATGGAGAGAGCGAGACGCGCGGTGGCGAGCTTCGATACGGTTTGTGTCCCGATCGCCTCGGGCGAGGGGTTGCGAAGGCCGGTGTCGGTCATCTGCGGGTCCTTTATGCGCGTTGAACAATGGCAACATGCTGTTAAGGTGTTTACCTTATACCGGTAATTTAAGGTGTACGCCTTAATTTTCAATGGTGGGGTGAAATTTCTATGATAAACGGCGCGAAACGGCCGGGGCGATCCCTGACACGTGAAAAAATTCTAGATGTTACACTCGGTCTCTTCAACGAACGTGGCCCGGACCGTGTGACAACGGCCGAAATCGCCGGCGATGTGAAAATCAACGAGGGCAATCTCTATTATCATTTCCGCACCAAGGAATCGCTGGTCCTTGCCCTGTTCGCCCGCTTCGAAAACGATGCGCTGGCGCTCGTCGCGACTGTTGACGGAGCGGACGAGGCGGCTGCGGCGACTTATGCCGGCTTTTTGTGGCAGTGGTTCTCTCTCGTCTGGAACTACCGCTTCCTTTTTCGCGATCTTGTCGGTCTGGTGGCGTTGGCACCGGGGCTGGTGGAGCCCGTCCGAACCATAAGCGCCGCCATGCGTCTGGCGGTCGGCCACATCGTCACGCGGATGCAGAATGCGGAGCTGGTGGACATTCCCGAAGCGGAGCGCGAGGCGGTTTTGACGAATTTGTGGATCGTCTCGACCTATTGGGCGTCCTATCTTAATCTGCAGGAAGGTGTCAGCGAATTCGGGTCGCAGCAACTGGAGTGGGGGCTGCGGCAGGTATCCAGTCTGTTCAGGCCTTATCTTTCTTCCGAGGCAATGGCCGAGCTGGAGTCACTGGGAGAAGGCGAGAAATAGTGTCTCCGACAGGGGACATTTGCGCCAATGGAAAACCGCCCGTTTATAGCGGGCGGTTTCATTACACCGGTTTTCCGGTGCAGGCGTCAGGCCGCCTTGAGCAGGTCGCCATGCGGATCGAGCACGAACTTGGTGGCTGCGCCCTGATCGAAGCTCTCATAGCCCTGTACGGCATCGTCGAGCGCAATGATCCTGGCGTTGACGATGTCGGCAATCGGCAGGCGGTCGTGCAGGATCGCCTGCATGAGCTGGCGGTTATATTTCAGCACCGGTGTCTGGCCGGTGTGGAAGGATTGCGCCTTCGCCCAACCGAGGCCGAAACGCAGTGACAGGCTGCCCTGTTTGGCAGCATCATCCACCGCGCCCGGATCTTCGGTGACATAAAGGCCTGGAATGCCGATCGAGCCGGCGGCGCGGGTGATTTCCATCATCTGGTTGAGAACGATCGCCGGCTGTTCGCCGCCTGCGTGGCCGCGCGCTTCAAAGCCGACCGCGTCGATCGCGCTGTCCACCTCGTTGGTGCCGACAATCTCGGCGATCATGTCGCCCAGCCGGTCGCCCTTCGAGAGATCGACGGGTTCGAAGCCGACTTTCGCAGCGTGGGCAAGACGATCCTTGTTGAAATCGCCGATCATGACGACCGCAGCACCCAGAATGCGGGCGGAGGCGGCAGCCGCGAGGCCTACCGGGCCGGCACCGGCGACATAAACAGTGGAGCCGACGCCGACACCGGCCTTCACTGCGCCGTGGAAGCCGGTTGGCAGAATGTCGGAGAGCATGGTGAGGTCGCGGATCTTCGACATCGCCTTGTCACGATCCGGGAATTTCAGCAGGTTGAAATCGGCATAGGGGATGGTGACATATTTCGCCTGACCACCGATCCAGCCGCCCATGTCGACGTAGCCATAAGCGCCGCCGGCGCGGGACGGGTTCACCGTGAGGCACACGCCGGTATCCTGCGACTTGCAGCAGCGGCAGCGGCCGCAGGCGACGTTGAACGGCACGGAAACGATGTCGCCAACCTGCAGCATCTCAACGTCGATGCCCTTCTCGATGACTTCGCCGGTGATTTCATGACCGAGAACGAGGCCCGGCATCGCCGTGGTGCGGCCGCGCACCATGTGCTGGTCGGAGCCGCAGATATTGGTGGAAATCACCTTGAGAATGACACCGTGCTCGATGCGNCGGCCATCCGGCGCCTCAAGCTTCGGGTCGTCGATGTCGCGGACTTCGACCTGACCCGGCCGCATGTAGACGACGCCTCTGTTCCTGCTCATATCCATCTCCTCCATGGTTGAACACCGTACCTGTCCGCTCCTCCGCGGGCAGATGACTTCATGGGTGCAGCAAACCATGAGAGGGGAGATGTGGCGTTCGGGAATACGACACGCGGTGTGGTCGTAACGACACCGCGTTTCGCCCGATGTCACNGTGGTGTTATCTGTCGAGCGGTTTCCTGAGGCGGCCGGCGGCGTCCTGAATATATTGCCAGGCGACACGGCCTGAGCGGCCGCCGCGGGTGGTTGCCCATTCCAACGCCTCGTGATGCAGTGTCTCGCGGTCGAGACCCAGATCGAAATGCGTGGCATAGCTGTCGATCATCGTCAGATAATCTTCCTGACCGCATTTGTGGAAACCGAGCCAGAGGCCGAAGCGATCGGAGAGCGACACCTTTTCCTCAACCGCTTCGGATGGGTTGATGGCNGTGGACTGCTCGTTTTCCATCATGTGACGCGGCAGAAGATGGCGACGNTTGGAGGTCGCATAAAACAGCACATTGTCAGGACGTCCCTCGATGCCGCCGTCGAGCGCNGCCTTCAGCGATTTATAGGCGGTGTCGTCATGGTCGAAGGAGAGGTCGTCGCAGAAAACGATGACGCGCTGGCCCGAGGCCTTGAGGATGTCGAGCAGGGCGGGCAGGGTGTGGATGTCCTCGCGGTGCACTTCCACCAGCTTGAGCGAAACACCGCTTGCCGCACGCACATCTTCGTGAACGGCCTTCACCAGCGAAGACTTGCCCATGCCGCGCGCNCCCCACAGCAGCACGTTGTTGGCGGCGAAACCTTCCGCGAAACGCAGCGTGTTTTCGTGGAGAATGTCGCGGACATGATCGACGCCGCGGATGAGTTTCAGCGCGATGCGGTTGGGGCGGGCAATAGGCTGCAGGAAAGAGTTCAGCGGCGCCCAGACAAAACAATCCGCCGCATTCCAGTCGTTTACGGCGGGCGCCGGGCCCGCCAGCCGTTCGACGGCATCGGTGAGCCGGCGCAGTTCTGAAAGAAGCAGGGAGGCCGTTTCTTCTCGAATCATGGTGTTTCTTCCGCTTGTCTGATGTTCAAAACTCTGTTTTGCGCCCGGCCTAGCATGGTGTTTGGCGCCCATAAAGGTTAAGAGGTCCGGAATCGGTACGGCGAGGGCCCTGCATCTGTTGCAATCCCGGCGTTCCCCACTATATTCCGGCGGCTTGAAAGCTGGGGCGGCATACGAGGTCGTGCCGTAATCGTTGAGGAGTTTTATATGTTCATTAGTCAAGCTTTTGCCCAGGATGCAGCGGGCGGCACGTCGGCGCTGGGTTCCGGCCTTGAAATGCTTTTCCTGTTTGCGCCGCTCATGGTGGTCTGGTATTTTTTCCTTATCCGTCCGCAGCGCGCACAGATGAAGAAGCGCCAGGAAACGCTGACCAATATTCGCCGCGGTGATCAGGTCGTTCTCGGCGGCGGCATCGTCGGCAAGGTGACCAAGGTCATCGATGACAGTGAACTCGAAGTCGAAATCGCCGAAGGCGTGAAAATCCGCGCTGCCCGTGCTTACATTGCCGAAGTGCGCGTGAAGGGCGAAGTGGTCAAGACGGAAGCAGCTTCCTGATCCTGCCGGACAACCGAATGCCCGATTGCGAATTTTGACGGGTTGCGCAGAGCGCGACCCCAACCCTGACCGAGATCGAAATGCTTCATTTTTCCCGTTGGAAAACAGTCTTCATCTGGCTGCTTGTGCTGGCAAGCGTCGTCATCGCCTCTCCCAATCTGTTTACGGACAAACAGCTGGAGGGCATGCCTGCCTGGTACAAGGACAACAAGGTAACGCTCGGTCTCGACCTTCAGGGCGGTTCCCACATCATGCTCAAGATCGAGCGTTCCGACATCGTCAAGGAACGGCTCGAAACCATCGTGGGCGATGTGCGAACGCAGCTTCGCGATGCCAACATCCGTTATTCGGGCTTGACCGGCAACGGCCAGCAGATTCAGGTCCGCATCAGCGATCCGGCGCAGCTGGAAGCCGCCAAGAACGCACTTCGCGACCTGACGCAGCCGGTATCCGCCGGTACGCTGGTCGGCGGCTCCATTACCGAAGTGACGATGAATGATGGTGGCGACAATCTGCTGCGTCTCAATCTCACGGATGAGGGCATCGATTACCGCCTGTCATCAGCGGTTTCGCAGTCCATCGAAGTCGTGCGCCGCCGCGTTGACGAAGTCGGCACGACCGAGCCGCTCATCCAGCGTCAGGGTTCCGATCGCATCATCGTGCAGGTGCCTGGTCTTCAGGATCCGCAGCGCCTGAAGTCACTTCTCAACCAGACGGCAAAGCTCTCCTTCCGCATGGTTGACACCACCATGCCGGTGCAGGAAGCCATGAACGGCCGTCCGCCAGCGACGTCCGAGGTTCTCTATTCGCAGGACGATCCGCCGGTTCCCTATCTCGTGGAGCGCCGTGCGCTCGTTTCCGGCGACAATCTCGTCGACGCGCAGGCAAGCTTCAACCAGCAGACCAATGAACCCGTCGTCACCTTCCGCTTCGACAGCCGCGGCGCGCAGCGGTTTGCGCAGGCGACGCAGCAGAATGTCGGCAAGCCTTTCGCCATCGTGCTCGATAACCAGGTCATTTCCGCGCCTGTCATCCGTGAGCCGATCATTGGCGGTTCGGGCCAGATTTCAGGTAATTTCTCGGTGCAGGGCGCGAACGACCTTGCTGTGCTGCTGCGCGCCGGTGCGCTGCCGGCGACGCTGACGGTGGTTGAAGAGCGTACCGTCGGTCCGAGCCTCGGTAACGACTCCATTACCGCGGGTCTGACGGCAAGCGCCATTGGCGCCGTGGGCGTCCTCATCTTCATGTTCGTGTTCTATGGCTTCTTCGGCCTGCTGGCGAATATCGCTCTTGTGGTCAACGTCATCATGCTGCTGGCCGTCCTCAGCGTGATCGGATCGACGCTGACGCTACCGGGTATCGCCGGTATCGTCCTGACCATCGGCATGGCTGTCGATTCCAACGTTCTGATCTATGAGCGAATACGCGAAGAGGTGAAAAGCGGCAAACCACTGATCCAGTCACTGGATAATGGCTTTACCCGCGCCTTTGCGACCATCATTGACGCCAACCTGACGACGCTGATCGTGGCGAGCGTGCTGTTCTACATGGGCACGGGCCCGGTCAAGGGCTTTGCGGTTACGCTGGCCGTCGGTATCATCACGACCGTCTTCACGGCCTATACGCTGACAGCGTGGATGTTCGGTTACTGGGTCCGCCGCAGCCGTCCGAAGCATCTGCCGAAGGGCGTTCGTACCGCCATGTTCGATGGTCGCGACATCCCGTTCATGCGCTACCGTCGCGTGGTGTTCATGATCACCGGCGTCATCATGCTTGCCTGCGTTGGCGGTTTCATCGCCAAGGGCCTGAACCTCGGTATCGACTTCCAGGGCGGCTCCGTCATCGAAGTCCGTGCCAAGCAGGGTGAAGCCGATCTGGCCGATATCCGCGATCGTCTGAACCAGCTCAACCTGGGTGAAATCCAGGCTCAGAATTTCGGTACGCCGCAGGATGTTCTCATCCGCATTCAGGCGCAGGAAGGCGGCGAAAATGCCGAGCAATCCGCCATCACCATGGTGCGCGGCGAGCTTGAGGACAAATACGACTTCCGCCGCGTTGAAGTTGTCGGCCCCGCCGTTTCCGGTGACCTCACCTTCACCTCCACGATCGGCATCCTGCTCGCCATGACGGCGATCATGATTTACATCTGGGTTCGCTTCGAATGGCAGTTTGCGCTCGGCGCCGTCATTTCGATGGTGCACGACGTGGTCTTCACAATCGGCCTCTTCGTGTTCCTGGGGATAGAGTTCAACCTNACCAGTATCGCGGCGATCCTGACGATTATCGGTTATTCGCTGAATGACACCGTCGTCATCTATGACCGTATCCGCGAAAACCTNAGGCGCTATAANAAGATGCCGCTGTCGATGATTATCGACGTGTCGCTGAACCAGACGCTGTCGCGCACCATCCTCACCGGCTTGACCGTGCTTCTGGCGCTGCTCGCGCTCTACCTCTTCGGNGGCGAGGTCATCCGCTCCTTCACCTTCGCCATGCTCTTCGGTGTCGGTATCGGCGTGTTCTCGTCGCTCTACATTGCCGCTCCGGTGCTGATCGCCTTCAAGCTTCGTCCTGATAGCAAGGANGCGGAAGACGAGAAGGATGAAAAGTCCGGCAACGCCATCGGCGGCAAGCCTGCCGTCTGATGGCCGGCGGGATCGAAATACGCCCGGCCCATTTTCCCGGCCGGGCGCCCATAGATGCTTATGGCAATGGCGGCTTCCGCTTTGCCGACATGTCGCATCGAGGCTCGCTTCTGCTCCTGCCTTCGGGCATTTACGGGTGGGAGCCCGTTGACGCCAAANAACTGAGCGTCGGGCATTTCGAAAAGGTTCTGGCGGAAGCGCAGGATATCGAAGTGCTGCTGATCGGCACGGGAGATGGTATGCGGGTTCTGCCGAAGGAGCTGCGCGCGGCTTTCAAGGAAGCGGGCATTTCCATTGATCCGATGAGCACGGGTGCCGCCGTACGCACCTACAATATCATGCTTTCGGAATCGCGCGCCGTGGCTGCGGCGTTGATTGCCGTCGAAGGCTGACGTAACGCTCCGCGCGGGGAACCATGGCACCCACAGAAAATCTCGACGTCTGCCTTGCGACGCTGCGCGATACGGATCGTGACCGCTATCTCGCCTGTCTTCTGTCTCCCGCGGACAGGCGCAACGCTCTTGCAGCGCTTTATGCCTTTAACGCCGAGATTGCGCGTATTCGCGATTCCGTGCGTGAAGCGCTGCCAGGTGAGGTGCGCATGCAATGGTGGCGCGATCTGCTCGAGGGAAGTCCCCATGGGGACAGCCAGTCGCACCCCGTCGCGTCGGCGCTTCTGGAAACGATCGAGCGTTACAGGCTGCCACGATCGGTGCTTTCCAACATGATCGAGGCGCGCATCTTCGATCTCTATGACGATCCTTTCGAGGATCGCAACGCGCTTGAAGGCTATGCAGGGGAAACGGCTTCGGCGCTGATCCAGCTTGCCAGCCTCGTTCTGTCTCCGGAAGAGGCCGCAGCAAGCGCGGAAGCGGCCGGACATGCGGGTGTGGCGCAAGCCATGGCCGGCATGATGCTGCTCATGCCACTGCACCGTCGCCGTGGTCAGGTGTATATTCCAGCCGACATGCTCTCGGCCGCCGGGCTTGACCGGGAGACGTTCCTGGAAGGCACGGACCGACAGCGGATCGGCATTGCCATCGAACTGTTCGCGGCCCATGCGCTGGATCATATCGAGAAGGCAAGACGCGCTCGCATTTCGGGCAACGTCTTTGCGGCCTATTTGCCCGTCGCCATTTCCGGACCGGTCATAACGGCCGCGAGAAAGGCTGGCGCGGGCGTGTTTGAAGGCGAAGTGCAATTATCGCAGCTTCGTCGGCAATGGCTGTTGGCAAAAGCCTCTTTCCTCAAGCGCTTCTGATCGTCGCTCCTGGCGCCGATGCGGGGAGCCATACTTCGCGCAAGCCTCGTTTCCTATCAAAGCGAACCGGGTTCGCTTCGTTTCGATTCGCGACCCATGATGTTTGGTTGCTGAGGGAGCGTTCCGGATGAATATGGCGATCTGGATTATCGTTTTCGTGCTGCTTTTGGTCTTTGCCGTTTATGCCTGGCGCATGTCGCGGGCGACGGATGAGGACAACAGCCATGATGTCGGGCAGGCGATCATGGATTTCGCCCGCGCCTTTCCCAATGAGGCGATCAGAAGCCTGCACATGACGGCAGATGGAGGCGCTGCCTTCGTGCGGCTGCACGACAACAAGGCCGGTTTCATGCGCAACATGGGTTCTCATTACGTTTGCGTGATGATCGATCCCGAGCGGATCCGGGTGGAGAGCCTGGAAAGCGGAGACGGTTTCGTCGTTACCTTCTTCGACATGCCGAAATATAGCGGTTCATACCGCTTCAAATCGGCAGGAGAGGCGGCCGAAGTCTCTCTCTGGCTGCTCGGCAGTCTCGTCGAGGCGCAGGATCATCACGATGAAGGGCCGCTGCCTTCCGGCACCTGATGGCTATCGCATGGCCCGTCACTGCCCGTCGAGCGGCGGCCGATTGGCCCCCGCCTGCTGGCGTTCGCGCCAGATGATGAACAGGCCGGATGCGACGATGATGAAAATACCGAGCCATTTCGACGGCGTCGGAAAATCCGAGAACAGCGCATAACCGAGGATCGTCGCNGAGATGATCTCGAAATACTGGAACGGCGCCAGCAGCGAGAGCGGGGCCAGCCTGAAAGCCCTGACGATCAGCAGATGCATGTAGCCGGATATCGATCCTAGCAGCACGAGCAGAGCCAGGGCCAATCCCGATTGTGGCAGCGAGACGGCGAAATCCTTGTCGCCGAGCGCATCGCCGGCAAGAAGGGCCGATCCCATGAATAGCGTGCCGGCAATGCCCGACATGGTCTGCATCACAAGCGGGCTGTCGGCGTCGCCGATGGCTCGGTTCAGGAAGAGGTAGAGCGTGTAGAGGAATGCGCAGGCCACCGGCAGCAGCGAGGTCCAGCCGAAGATTTCGAAGCTCGGCTGAATGACAATCATCGCGCCGCCGAAGCCGACCACGATCGCCGTCCACCGCTTCCAGCCGACCCTGTCGCCGAGAAACAGAGCCGACATCATCGTCAGCATGAACGGTTCTACGAAATAGATCGCGAACACATCGGCAAGCGGCATGTATTTGACTGCGGCGAAGAACATCAGGCTGGCCGAAGCGTGCAATATGCCGCGCAGGCAGTTCATCCAGGGACGCTTCGCGCTGAAAAGCGCGCTGGTGAGACCATGAGCAGCAGCGGCAGGGTGCAGACCACCTGGAAGAAGAAGCGATAGAAGGTTACCTGCGCCGGTGACATGCCGCCGACCACGGCCATGTATTTGGCTATTGCGTCCATGACGGGCAGCACGAACATGCAGGTCGCCATGATCGTCATGCCCTTGGCGACATCGCTGAAACCGGTCTGGCTGGTCATGGTTCGAATAGCGCTTTCGACCGGAAGGTCCATTGAGAGAAGGGGGCGCTAAAGGCAGCCCCCTTCGCAGGTCAGGCGGCCTTCTGGCGCGGCAGGCTCTTCATATCAATGACGAAACGATAACGCACATCGCTTTTTATCATGCGTTCATAAGCATCGTTGATCTGATCGATATCGATCATCTCGATTTCGGCGGCGATGCCTTTTTCGGCGCAGAAATCCAGCATTTCCTGGGTCTCGGGAATGCCGCCGATCATCGAGCCGGCAAAGGTCTTGCGGCCCGGAATGAGACTGAACGCCATTACCGACAGCGGCTTTTCCGGCGCACCCACCTGCACCAGCGCGCCGTCTCGCTTCAGCAGGGCAAGATAAGCGTTGATGTCATGGTCGGCGGCGACGGCATCGATGATGAGGTCGAGGCTCGAAGCGGCCTTTTTCATCTGATCCGCATCGCGGGAGACGATCACCTCATGGGCGCCGAGTTTTTTTGCGTCTTCAGCCTTGCCGCGCGACGTCGTGATCATCACCACCGTCGCGCCCATGGCATTGGCGAGCTTCACCGCCATATGACCAAGGCCACCGAGACCGACAACGCCGACCCGCTTGCCGGGGCCTGCATTCCAGTGGCGCAGCGGGGAGTAGGTTGTAATGCCCGCGCAGAGCAGGGGTGCGGCAGCGGCCGGATCGAGACCTTCGGGTATGCTGAGAACGTAACGGTCATCGACCACAACATGAGCGGAGTAACCGCCAAGCGTATGGGCTCCGCCGCCCATCGCCTTGTCAGGCGAATTATAGGTGCCGGTCATGCCGTTTTCGCAATATTGCTCCAGCCCCTCGGCGCAGCTTGCGCATTGCCGGCAGCTATCCACGATGCAGCCGACGCCGACGCGGTCACCCGTCTTGAACCCGGTGACATCCGAACCCACGCGGCCGACACGGCCGATGATTTCGTGGCCGGGAACGCAGGGGTAAAGAGAGCCCGGCCATTCGCTGCGGGCCGTGTGGATATCGGAGTGGCAGACGCCACAGAATTCGATTTCGATTTCGACATCGCGCGGGCCGGGATCGCGACGCTTGATGGTCGCGAGCTTCATCGGTGAAGAACCGTCGTCGCAGGCGTAAGCGGATGTTGTGAACATGGTCGTTCCTCCTCTTGTGTTGATCGATGCATCAAACACCGGCCTGCGGCAAGGGTTGCGGCGGTCAGCCACCAGCGCCGGTTTCGGGGACTGCCGGGCCAAAAACCTCCTCGAAGGCCTCGCGCAGCAGGACGTCGACATCACCGATCATAACCGGCAATCCAAGATCGACAAGGCTGGTNACGCCATAGGCGCTGATGCCGCANGGAANGATGCCGGTGAAGTGCGAGAGATCGGGATCGACATTGATCGCGAGCCCGTGAAAACTCACCCATTTGCGCAGACGGATACCCAGTGCGGCAATCTTGTCTTCTGCCATGCCGCCATCCGGCAGGAGAGGTTTTTCGGGGCGCCTGACCCAGACGCCGACGCGATCTTCCCGCCGCTCGCCACGCACGTTCATCTTATCAAGTGTGCGGATGATGACATCCTCGAGTGCCGCCACATAGGCGCGGACATCCTGGCGGCGGCGTTTGAGATCAAGCATGACGTAAGCGACCCGCTGGCCAGGGCCGTGATAGGTATATTCGCCGCCGCGCCCCGTGGCGAAGACCGGGAAACGATCCGGTTCGATCAGATCGGCCACATCGGCGCTGGTGCCGGCCGTATAAAGCGGCGGATGCTCCAGAAGCCAGACGAGTTCATCCGCCTCGCCAGATGCGATGGCNCTAACCTCGCGCTCCATTTCCTCTACCGCCTGCTCGTAAGGCACGAGGCCATCNGAGATTCGCCAGCGAACGGNCGGCGAACCGGCGGCGGGGAGCATTTTTGTCTCGATATCCGTGCGTGTNAGCATGAAAAAGTCCTTTCCACAGCCTTCTCGCAAAATGGCGTCACGGCCGCAACCCCAGCATTTCCGGGCTTCCTGCATATAGGATGGTGCAGTGCGATTTTTAATTTCAAAAAACTGTCACGACGCTCTTGTGCACCCAAAATCCTTTTGCTACATGCACCCCCGTCGGCGCAAGTCGACGCCTACCACGATGCGGTCGTGGCGGAATTGGTAGACGCGCAGCGTTGAGGTCGCTGTGG
>Ga0058692_1000757_pt1 | contig 12983 bp, 9 predicted proteins | sample AgamicAtAmrz_FD_55216 | JGI IMG/M metagenome (GOLD analysis project Ga0058692, IMG submission 55216) | Agave microbial communities from Guanajuato, Mexico - At.Am.rz | ecosystem: Host-associated > Plants > Roots > Rhizosphere | place: Guanajato, Mexico | collected 2012-06-07 | reverse complement strand
CAGCGCCTTCTGGTTCACCGCGTCTCTGGCACCGAGCGCCTGCGCCGTCAGCGGACCGCTATCACTCTGCGCAATCACCGTATCCTTCGGCACGCTCACCATCTTCTCCGCCACCTTTTTCACCGCTGCGGCGTAGCCGTCGCGGTCGCGCAGGTTGAACGCTTTCAGCGGCAGTTCCCGGCTCAGCCACTGTCCCCAGAAGAATTCCAGGAACGGCGGCGGGTTGTCTGGCTTATCGAAGCCGATATCGCGCACAAAGTAGATCAGCGAACGATACTCATCATCCTGCATATGCTGGCGACCCAGCTCCTGCGGCAGCGCTTCGGGGGCGATTTTACCGTTTGGCGTCTCCAGCCACACCAGATGTGCCGCCGCCATTTTCTGCCAGAAAGCAGCCTGGCTTTTCAGCGGGCGGAAATCATCGGTAATGCGCACCTGCACCGGCGTTGACAGGCCGGCCATGTCAGCAAAGTTGCTGAACGTATGGTGGCCATCAGTCAGGTACAGTTGATTATCCGGGCCGATCACCGCGGTTTTCATCGGGCCGGGTTCGCTGCCGACCGGCGCCTTACAGCTGAAACTGGCCGGATCGCGCAGGGTGGAGCGCGGCGTGAAACTTTTCACCCCTTTTTGTCCCATGCTTTCGCAATAGTCATCGAACAGCTTTTCCGGATCGGCCTGATAACGATGCTGCTTGTAATCCAGCTGGCGATAACCAATGGCGGCCTGAGTGGGATGCAGCTGCGCCAGTTCGACCTGCACAATTTCTCCGGCTTTGATGTCGGGCGGCAGGGCGGCAAAGGCGGGGGCGGTACTGAATAGCAAGGCTAATAACGGCAGGGACGCTTTCATTCCATTTTCTCCTGAAGATCTCCCGGTGGAGCAACACGATAGCATTCCTGTCATCTTCCCGCTCTAGTGTTGTGGCTCGCGGTTGCGTTGAGGCAACCACTTATCCAGACATCTGACCACAACGGAGCACCTGCTTTATGATTTCTGCCACACAGCATCCCGCTAAACTGCAACACACCGCGATCGATCCCAGCGTCCGTCTGCGCGACACGCAGATTGGCCAGCAGTGTGAAATTCTGGCGCACAGTTATCTGGAATACAGCGAACTGGGTGATTTTTCCTACCTTGGGGAACACTGCTGCGTGGCGGATGCGCAGATTGGCCGCTTCACGGCCATCGCCAATCAGGTGCGTATCGGGGCACCGAATCATCCGATGGATCGCGCCTCACAGCATCGCTTCACCTACTGCCCGGAGTATTACGACAGCCGCGCGCAGCGCGATGCCGGTTTCTTCGCCGGACGCCGCGCCGATCGGGTGATCATTGGTCACGATGTGTGGATCGGTCACGGCGTGATTGTCCTGCCTGGCGTGACGGTCGGTGACGGCGCCGTGCTGGCGGCCGGGGCGGTGGTGAGTAAAGATGTGCCGCCTTANACCATCGTCGGNGGTGTGCCGGCGAAACCGATTCGCGCCCGTTTCAGNGCNGACATCGCGGCGCAGCTGCAGGCGATTGCCTGGTGGAACTGGCCGCTGGAGAAGCTGATGGCNCACCTGGCGGATTTTCAGTCGCCGGATATCGCCGCCTTCTGCCAGCGGCACNGGCGATAACCCTTACACAGCCTGCTGCGCGGCGGCTGGCGGCGCATCGGCTTGCAGGCGTTTCTCCGGCTGCAGCAGCGTCATGGCCAGCATGCTGCCAAAGGCGATACAGGCGGTGACGGTAAACATGGCGTTATAACCGAAGTACTGCGCCAGCCAGCCGCACAGCATCGGTGAAATGATCGACGCGAGGTTGGCGATAGCCAGCGTCATGCCGCTGAAGGTGCCGACCGATGCCTTCGGCGTCACGTCAATCACGACCGACCAGTAGACGTTATTCACCAGCGCATTGAGCGCGTTGCCGAGCGTCATCAGCGCGATAATGCCGGCAGCAGATCCGACCCAGGGAATGGCCATAAAGCAGCAGGCGGTGGCGCACAGCGTCACGGCGGCAAACAGGTTGCGCGCCAGCCGCAGATTGTTAAAGCGCGCCAGCAGGCGATCGGCGATGCGCCCGCCCAGCAGCACCGTCAGGCAGGCACCGCTCCACGGGATCATCGCCACATACCACAGCGAGTGCAGGTCATAGTGGAAATTATCCTGCAGATATTTCGGCAGCCAGGTCACCAGGGTAAAGGTGATGTAGAGGAAACTGAAATAGCCCAGCGCGTTGCACACCAGCGTGCGGCTGGTGAAGAAGCGCCACCACGGCAGCGCGCCTTCGTCCTGCGGCTGCTGGCGTTGCCCGGCAATGATCAGCTGACGCTCGACGGCATTGGCACGCGGATGCTGCTGTGGCGTATCAGTAAAGTGGCGGGCAAACAGCAGCATCGCCAGCAGTGAAAACGCGCCGAGCAGCATAAACATCATGCGCCAGTCGTTGGTGAGCAGCAGCAGTCCGACGGCAATCGGTGCGGTCAGCAGCGAGCCCACCTGGGTGCTCAGCAGGCCAATTCCCAGCGCGAAACCGCGTTCGTTATCCGGTGCCCAGTGGGCGATGGTTTTGTTCATCAACGCGTAGGCCGGCCCTTCGCTGAAGCCAAACAGCACGCGCAGTGCAGCAAACCCCATGATCGCCGAGCCGCCAAACAGCGCCATGCCCAGCTCTCCGGCCCAGGCGGTGGCGATCTCCAGCAGCGACCACAGAATGCCGGCCATCAGCCAGACCTTTTTGGTGCCCAGCCGGTCGGCAAGGAAGCCGCCGCACAGCGACCCGAACAGATAGCCAAAGCCAAAGTAGCCCAGCACGGCACCGAGTTGCACTTTACTGAAGTGAAATTCCTGCGAGATGGCGTTGGCGGCGAACGACAGCGCACCGCGGTCGATGTAGTTAATCAGTGCGATGAGAAACAGCAGCGAGAAAATGGTGTAGCGGGTTGAGGACGCTTTCATCATGCGACTCCTGAAAATGAACACAGGAATCATTAAGCAAAGGTAATGCCAGATTGCTAAGGCTGCTAACTAATTAGTGTCCGCCATGGCATAGTGCCCGCGCCGTCGCAGTCAGAACCATCGCGCTGGCTAATAAATACCCGCTATCTGAGCGTACTGCACCAAACCGATCGCCGGCACGATCGGTTACGGTGCGCTGCATCACACTATCGGCTGCGTGACCACCGCGGCACTGCGCAGTGGCTCCTGACCTAAACCGACGTGCAGCAGAATCTGGCTGCGGTAATGCGCATCCGCTTCATGCTGTTCGTCACTCTGTAATAAACCGACCTCATTCACATTTTTCCCCGCGACCTGCACCTTAGTGCGTGCCGCGCTGCGCATCCACTCATACTCAATATCGATATGGCCGGTATCAATGCAGCGAATGCCGTGCTGACTGAGGTCGTAAGCCAGCACGGTTGCCGTCGGGCCAAGGGAGATCAATACCATGTCGAACTCGCGCGCGTGCGCCAGCACATTACTGTATAGCTCGTTATAAACCGAAAACGCGTTACGGTTGAGGGTGGTAATGCGCCGGATCTGCCGTGCGCCATCCAGCAGATCGTTACCGAGACCAAGGCGCGTGCCGCTACCCTCAACAATCAGAATTTTTTTATCATGAAACAGCTGTTTAAATTTGGCAAAAATACGTGCCGCCGGCTGTTTATCTTTATAATCATGATAAGGTCGCGTTACCGACGTATTACCATAGCGATAGCCTTTCTTTAATAAATGCTCATAGTGGCGAAAGAAAAACGCTTTATGAAAAAACCAGAAAAGCGCTGAGCCAAAACGCATATTCCCGGTGCCGCGAAAGGCATCAGGCATACACAGCAGACAGCGATTATCGCTCTGCGTGCCACGGCGCATGATCTCTTTCAGGCGAATGGAGAGGCGTTCATCAAAAGACTGAAAGCCAATATTCTTAAATAGCGTCATTTCCAGTTCCCCATCCCCATAGCGGCACACTGAGAGCCGGTCATCGCTGAGCAGCAGATCGATGGTCTGTTCTGCTGACAGGACCTGGTATTGCCGGGCGTGCGCATTGGCCACGGGAAATTTAATGGCAGCATGTGTGAGTTTAAATGGAAAACGTAATTTGCGATAAAAAGCGTCTGCGCTGATCATAATAACCTTCTTTTTATAAGCGGCTTTGCCGCAGAGCAGTCAGATAATATATATCACCGATTAATTTGGCAGACAGGCTAAGGAAACTCTCAAAATAATAAATACGCTATTTCATTTATCAATGTCACCGCGCCGGAAAGACGCTATTTTTAGGGCAAAGCGCAGCGTTGCCTGCTTTTTTACCATCAGGTTCTGACATGACCAGGACAAATCGCATTTGTACGCCACTAATCAATTAAATAATTTCACCAGAAATACATGCACCGACAAATTGCAGGCTGCCCGGCAGCACGCCTGTCGCGCCCTTAGTCATATCGCACGCTGCGTTATCAAAAAATGCGGATTTTCCTGATGATTGATTAATTTCCTCCAACAAAATTGAAACGTGATTTCACTCACACTACGAGCGAAGCGGGGCGCAGCATGAAGGAGCAGAGCTACATTGATAAGCGGCACTAACGACACGCCGCCAGGCAGATTTTTAACTAACGGTTACGTAAGTTAAGATTTTGTTGAGTTTATGTGTCTTTAGTTTGGGGTGGTTAATAATGATGAGCGTTGAGGGATTCGCATGATAAACAAACTGACCAGTCTCGTGCTGGCGATTCTGGGTGTTGCGCTGCTCTATATGGGCGGCAAGCTGCTGATGATGGGCGGCAGCGCATTTTACGCATTGATGGCGGTGGGATTACTGATCACCGCCATTTTACTGTTCCGCAATCAGCGCAGCGCGCTGAGCCTGTATGCGGTGCTGATGTGGATCACGCTGGCATGGATGATCTGGGAAGTCGGCTTCGACAAGTGGCAGTGGATCCCGCGCGGCGATCTGTTTGGCGTGATCGGCCTGTGGCTGGCGATGCCGTGGGTGGTCAAACCGCTGTATCAGGGACAGCGTCGCTTCCACGGCCTGCTCGGCAGCACGGTGGCCATCATGATTGTGCTGGTAATTGGATTGTGCTTTTACGATCCGCTGCCGCAGGCCGGCACCATCACCAATGCGCGTGAACAAAACAGCGAGCAGGGCGCGAGCGCTGACTGGACCGCCTACGGCGGTACCGCCGACGGCCTGCGTTTCTCCGCCCTGAATCAGATCACCAAAGAGAACGTGCGCAATCTCGAAGTGGCCTGGACCTATCACACCGGCGATCTGCGTCAGGATAACGATGCCACCGAATACACCTTCGAAGCCACGCCGCTGAAAGCCAACGGCATGCTCTATTTCTGTACGCCGCACAATGAGGTCCACGCGCTTGATCCGCAGAGTGGTGCGGTGAAGTGGAAATACACGCCGGCGAAAGATCGTTCTTATCTGCAGCAGCATCAGACCTGCCGTGGCGTCAGCTATTACGCGGGCGCACCGGTTGCCGCACAGGACACGGCGGCGACGCCGGCGATGTGCCGCAAGCGCATCTTTAACGCCACCACNGANGCCCGGCTGATTGCGCTGGATGCCGACAGCGGCAAACCGTGCGCCGATTTTGGCAACAACGGAGTGGTGGATCTGCATGCCAATATGGGTGAGGTTCGTCCACACGCGCTGATGCAGACCGCCGCGCCGCTGGTCGCGGGCAATCTGGTGATTGTCGGCGGCTCGGTTATGGATAACGGCTTCAACAGCGGTAACCCCTCTGGCGTAATTCGCGCCTATGATGTGCAGAGTGGTCGTCTGGTGTGGAACTTTGATCCGGCTAATCCGCAAAATACCGCGCCGATAGCTGCTGGCCAGACCTATCCGCAGGATACGCCGGTGGCCTGGGGTACGCTGAGCGCCGACCTGAAAAACGGCCTGGTGTATGTGCCGTTTGGCAACGCCTCGCCGGATGAACTGGGCATCGAGCGCGATGCCAATAGCAATACAGAGAAATTCCGTGATGCGTTAGTGGCGCTCGATCTGCAGACCGGTGCATTCAAATGGCGCTATCAGAGCTCCCATCACGATCTGTGGGACCGCGATAACCCGTCACAGCCGTCGCTGGTCGATATCGATTATCAGGGCCAGAAACAGCCGGTGGTGATCCTGCCGACCAAAACCGGCAACCTGTTTGTGCTCAATCGCCTGACCGGCCAGCCGGTTTATCCGGTTAACGACGTGAAGGTTTCGACGGAAGGCGGCGTGCCGGGCGAGAAATTCGCCGCCACCCAGCCGGTATCCAGCCTGAACTTTATTCCGCAGCCGCTGACTGAGAAGTCAATGTGGGGCATCACACCGTTTGATCAAATGGCCTGCCGTATGGATTTCCGCAGCCTGCGCTATGACGGCAATCCGTGGACGCCAGCCACAGAAGGCGGCTCGCTGGTGTTCCCGGGCAATATCGGGGTGTTTAACTGGGGATCGGTGGCGGTTGATCCGCAGCGTCAGATGCTGATTGCCGCACCGGTGCGCCTCGCCTACAAATACAACCTGATCAAGCGTACGCCCGCCACGGCGACGGAGCGCCTGTTCACCAAAGATGGCCAGCCTTACTGGAACGAAAACTTCCACGGTGATTACGCCATCCACATCCAGCAGCTGGCCTCCGGTCTCGGCATTCCGTGCATTGCACCGCCGTGGGGCCGCATGGTCGGCGTGGATTTGAAAACCGGCAAAACCGAATGGCTGCGTCGCGTTGGCACCACGAAAAACCTGAAAACCAGCTTCCTGCCGGGCCGCTTCCCGATTGGCTTCCCGATGGGCATGGTGGCGCACGGCGGGCCACTGCTGACGGCCGGCGATCTGGTGTTCCACGGTGCGACCGCAGATAACTTCATTCGCGCCTATGACAGCACCACCGGCGAACTGCTGTGGCAGCAGGAGCTTAGCGCCGGCGCGCAGGCGACACCATCCACTTACATGGGCAGCGACGGTAAGCAGTACGTGGTGATTGCCGCAGGCGGTCACGGTTCGCTCGGCACCAAAGCCGGCGACAGCGTGGTGGCGTTCCGTCTGAAATAATCCTGTCGATGCAATAAAGGCGCCCGCGGGCGCCTTTTTATATTTATAAATCAGCTCATTAACGCTTGGCGCGCTCGGTTTGTACCCGCTGGGCAATGCGATCGCCAATCGTCTGGTCGATGTTGCGCCAGTACTCAAACGCGCGCGACAGCACCGGCTCCTCCACGCCGTTGAGCAGATGACCGCTGACGTTATTTACCAGGCGATCACGTGCCGCCTCATCCAGTACTTTATTGACCAGCGTATTGGCCTGGCCAAAGTCATCATCATCCTGACGCAGCGTGTAGGGCGCGCGCACCATGTTGCCGTGCGCTTCCCAGGTGGAATCCGTCGGGTAGCGCTCGCCGTCCGCCGCCGGACCGCCTTTCGAGTTCGGCGCGTAGACCGGATCGCTGACCGGATTGATGCGCATCGCGCCATCCTTGCTGTAGCTGTGCACCGGTGCCTGCGGGGCGTTGACCGGAATCTGCTTGTAGTTAACGCCAAGACGGGCGCGGTGGGCATCGGCATAGGCAAACACCCGGCCAATCAGCATCTTATCCGGGCTCAGCCCGATGCCGGGCACCAGGTTGTTTGGTTCAAACGCCGCCTGTTCAATCTGCGCGTGGTTGTCGGTCGGGTTGCGGTTCAGCATCAGTTTGCCGACTTTAATCAGCGGATAATCGCTGTGTGGCCAGACCTTNGTCAGATCAAACGGGTTGAAGCGGTAGGTTTCCGCCTCGGCNAACGGCATGATCTGCATGTACAGCGTCCAGCTGGGGAAATCACCATTTTTGATGGCGGTGAACAGATCGCGCGTNTGGTAATCGCCGTCCTGGCCGGCCAGCAGATCGGCGTTATCCTGCGTCAGGAACTCCACNCCCTGATCGGTTTTGAAGTGGTATTTAACCCAGAATTTNTCCCCNGCGGCGTTAACCCACATATAGGTGTGGCTGGAGTAACCGTTCATGTGGCGCCAGCTTTTCGGAATGCCGCGGTCGCCCATCAGCCAGGTCACCTGGTGCGCCGACTCTGGCGACAGCGTCCAGAAATCCCACTGCATATCGTTATCACGCAGATTGTTGTCGGCACGGCGCTTCTGCGAGCGGATAAAGTGCTGGAACTTCATCGGGTCACGGATAAAGAACACCGGCGTGTTATTGCCCACCATGTCGTAGTTGCCTTCGCTGGTGTAAAACTTGATCGCGAAGCCGCGCGGATCGCGCCAGGTGTCCGGGCTGCCACGCTCGCCGGCCACGGTGGAGAAGCGCATCACCACATCGGTTTTGGTGCCGGGCTGAAATACCGCCGCTTTGGTGTAACGGCTGACATCTTCTGTCACCTGAAAATAGCCAAATGCACCGCTGCCTTTGGCGTGCGGCTGACGCTCTGGAATACGTTCGCGGTTGAAGTTAGCCATCTGCTCAATCAGGTAGTGATCGTGCAGCATCAGCGGGCCGTCTGGACCGACGGACAAAGAATGTTCGTCGCTGGCTACCGGAATGCCAGCATCCGTGGTGGTCGGCTTGCGATCGTCATTGCTCATAATATCTCCAGCTTTTGTAAGGATAATCCAACCACTAAGCGTAGCAGCGAGGCGCAGGCTTGCCCGAATAATTGCGCCGTCTCATCTGGTTGCCGCATTAAGCGATGCGGCACAGCTCGCAAATTTGCTTTTTATTTCTGCTGCTGGCTAAGCAGATTTTCCGTGCCGGAAAAAGCGCCATTCTGCGAATGGGATCGGAAAAGAAAAATTAATTCACCCGTCTTTTAAGACAGGTCGCAAAGGATTTTTCCATTTAAGTAAAAACAGACCTTCGAATTAATCAATCATTTTATAACTTCATGTAAAATATCACTTTTTAATTTAATGATATTGATCAAAAAGAACCGCAATCCGCTTATTTATGCTCTCGCTGCGTCAAAGGCAATCCCGTTGTAATTAATGAATGGACATAATAAGAGAGATAAATATGGTGATGCATAAGGCTAAAACCGCGCGCCTGGCGCTGGCTATCGCGGGGATGATGTGGGTGGCAGTGCAGCGGCACAGTCATTAACGCTGGAGCAGCGTCTGGCCCAGCTGGAAGAGAAAATCGCGCGCGATGAGCAGCAGCAAAAGGAGGCGAGCGCCGGAACAACCAACACGTTCCGCTTTTCCGGCTACGCCCGTTCCGGCCTGCTGGTTAATGATAAAGGGCGCGGCGGACGTGCCGGACCTGCTATTTCGCCTGCCAGTTCGATCGGCGGCGATGCGCATATTGGCCGGTTAGGTAATGAAAAAGATCACTACATCGAGCTGGGCTTTCATAACCAAACCCGGTTCAGTAATGGTTCGTGGGCCAATTTCAAAGCGCTGCTGGCAGATGGCTCATCCAGTCCGGACCCGTGGGTGCAGAATAACGACAACAACCTGAATATCCGCCAGGTGTATGTCGAAATGGGGGATCTGCCCAGCTTTGGGGGCGCCGCGCAACATGCCTCGCTGTGGGCAGGTAAACGCTTTGACGGCGACAATTTTGATCTGCACTTCACTGATACCGATATCGTCTTTCTTGGCGGCACCGGCGGCGGCATCAGCAACCTGCAATGGAACGAGCAATGGCGCAGCGATTTCTCCATTTATGGCCGCAGTTTTGGCGACCTGGGCAGCAGCCGCTACGACGATAACAACGTGCAAAACCTGCTGCTGACCTCGAACCAGTTTTACGGTAACTGGCAGTGGATGCTGACCGGCATGAGCGCAAACGGCAACGACGAGCTGAAAGGGCGCGCATCGACCACCGGCAGCTATGCGCTGCGCAGTGACGATACGGCAAAGCATGGCGTATTTACCATGCTGGCCTGGCACGATAAAAACCGCTTCTACGGACTGGCACCGGGCAGCAGCACTCACGCCATTCAGTGGGGGAAAGGGCTGGGCGCAGAAACCCGGCAGATCGGTGGCGACGGCGACTTAACGCGCAACGCCAGCGCGCTGCGACTGGCCACCTTTGGCGTGATGCCACTGAGCGATCGCTGGTCAGTCGCCCCATCGCTGCTGGCGCAGCACAGCGAGGATCGCTACCGCAAAGGCGATCGCTATGACTGGGCAACCATCAACCTGCGCGCCTCCCAGGCGATTACGGAAAACTTTGCGCTGCAGTATGAAGCGTCGTGGCTGTATATGGACCTCAAACCCAATGGCCGCAGCTATCAGGATGGCGGCAGCATCGCGACGTACAACGCGGTGAAGGGCGACGTGTATAAGCTGACCTTTGCGCCAACATTTAAAGTCGGCAACATCAACGACATGCTGGTGCGACCGGAGATTCGCCTGTTCGCGACCTGGATGAACTGGTCTAAAGCGCTGGACAACTATGCGCTGAACGATGATTTCGGCAGCGCGGGCTTTACCGCTGGCGGTAGCTGGAACTTTGGCGTACAGGCAGAAGTGTGGTTCTGAGATCGCACTTCGCGCTGACCGGCTGAAGGAAGGTTGCACGGTGCGAGGCGTTGAAAAATGCCTCNCACCGCATCCGNCGNAGCCTGCCAGCCAGCGGTAAAGCTGCATTCCGTCACCGATTATGGCTATAGTGCAACGTACTGAACCTGAAGCGATAAGGAATCGTTGTGACCATTGCCTGCCTGCATACCGCCGCCAGTAATATTGCTATTTTTGATGACGCCGCGCAGTCGCTCGGCATTCCGCCTCAGCAAATCAGCCATCTGGTGATGCCACATCTGCTGGCAGAAGCAGAGCTCAGCGGTGGCATGACGCCGGCCCAGCAGCAGCGTCTGGAGCAGCTGTTACTCAGCCTGACGCCGTGGTTCGACGCGATACTGATTACCTGCTCTACCTTAGGTGCCGCCGCAGACAGCCTGCGCGATCCACAACAGCGCTGTGCGGTTTATCGCACTGACCGTATGCTGGCGGACGAAGTGCATCGCCGTGGCGCACCCGCGCTGGTGCTGTGTGCCGCGGAGTCTACGCTGCACAGTACGCGCCAGCTGTTTTGCCCGGAGAGTCTGGCACCTGACCAGCGTCCGCAAGTCAGGCTTATCCCTGATGCCTGGGCCGCATTCAAAGCTGGCCGGCTGGACGACTATTACACGCTGATCGCCGATGCCGTCGCTCAGGGACAGCAGCAGGGCGCGGTTCAGGTGGCGTTAGCGCAGGTGTCAATGGCCGGCGCCGCGTCGCGTTTTCCTGTGCCACAGCGGCCACTTACCAGCCCGCACCTGGCGCTCAGCTTCGTACTGCAGCAGGCTAAAGGCGCGGACGAAGGTCATTCAAAACCACTGATTTAAGCCAACAAAAAGCCCTACTGTTACGCAATTTTGCAGCCTTTATGATGGTCATCAGAACCTGATTTTTGAGGAAGCCACTGATGAACGTGATTAAAGCGCAGCGTGACCAGCTGTTTGAATACGGTCCCTTTACCATTCGCCGGCAGCGGCCGGGAGAACCACTGGGCGCGCTGGCGATTGTCGACCAGATGACGCTGAAGCCCGGCGCGGTGGTACCGATGCGCCGTCATCAGGATGATGAAATTTTCAGCTATGTCTGGCGCGGCTCGGTGCAGTACCGGCGCGAGGAGGGAGAGACTCTCGCCCTCAACGGCAAACGCGCACTGCTGGTGAACGCGGGCAGTGGGGTACGTCATGAAGAGTCAGCACCGCTGATTGAAAGCGAAATGCTGCAGGCGTACATCCGCCCGGCATCCGTTGGCGGTGAAGGGCAGGTGCAGAGTGTGTACCGGGCAGAAGGGGCGGCACTTAACCAGTGGACGCTGCTGGCCGGTCCGCAGCACAGCGCGGCACCTTTGACGCTGCGTCAGGCCGTTTACATCTATGACGTCAGGCTGGATCGTGGCGCACAGATCGAGGTGCCGCATTTGCCGGGTTATGCCAGCTGGGTCACGGTGCTGGAAGGCATTGCACGCACCGGGGATGTGCGGTTGCAAAAAGGCGATGCGGTGAGCGATAGCGCTGCCTTGTCGGCTATCCACGGTGAACGCGACGCCCTGCTGGTCGCCTTTCTGGTGCAGCAGGATGCGCCTGCGGTGCTGAGCGGTACGCTAAGCGGCAGTTAAAACACCGGCTATGACACGGCTGGCATGCACCAAAGTGGCCAGTCGTGTCAGCGTGCCGCTGGCGATGTCACGCACTCAGGCGCTGCCGGCTTTGCAACTCAGCGCCCGATGACCCATTATTTCGCGTGTGACACCTGTTCGTAGTAACCGATCTTCTCCACTTTGGCGGTCGAACCGCCCCCTTCAAACTCGGATGCCAGCCAGGCGTTAACGATGTTTTTCGCCAGCTCCGGCCCAATTACGCGTGAGCCCATGGTCATGATCTGGGCATTGTTACTTTTGCGCGCGCGCTCGGCGGAGAAGGTGTCATGACACTGCGCGGCGCGCACGCCTTCCACTTTATTGGCAACAATCGCGACGCCAATGCCGGTGCCACACAGCAAAATGCCGCGCTCAAACTGCTTTTGCTGCACCGCCGTCGCCAGCGCAAACGCCACGTCCGGATACATCGGGCGCTCATTTTGCGCGTCGTTACTGTAATCAGTTACCTGATAATCCTGCTCTTCCAGCAGCTTTTTAATGATGTTTTTCAAATCGATAGCCGCATCATCGGCACCAATAGCGATAGTTTTCATCACGTCTCTCCAGTGATACAGGGTCTGACACCTGCACATATGTTCGTCAGGTGATTAGATGTTCACTGACAGCCTGCCACAAAATCAAACATATGTTCAATACGTGTTCATATGATTTAGCGATCGGCCACGCAAAATCTCGCGCACCCCCTGATGTAACGATCGCGCAGCGCCGCTCTGCTGCGAAAAATCCTGAAAATGTCGCTGAAATCAAATCTCATGCGCACTGTCACACTTTCGCCAACTGCGCTTGAGGAGTGAGCAAATATCCGTGTAGTGTTCATTTGTTCGCATGACCCTATCCATG
>Ga0058692_1000756_pt1 | contig 13000 bp, 8 predicted proteins | sample AgamicAtAmrz_FD_55216 | JGI IMG/M metagenome (GOLD analysis project Ga0058692, IMG submission 55216) | Agave microbial communities from Guanajuato, Mexico - At.Am.rz | ecosystem: Host-associated > Plants > Roots > Rhizosphere | place: Guanajato, Mexico | collected 2012-06-07 | reverse complement strand
CTGCTGATCGAGCTGCTGCAGCTGCTGGCGCAGTTGCAGCGCACTCTGCTCATCCAGCAGCGCCGCGCGCAGGCTGGCTTCATCGGCAAATCCGGCGTGCTCCAGTGCCTGCTGCAGTGTGCTTTCCGCCTCTGCCAGTTTGCTGCTGAGGGTCTGACGCTGATTTTCCAGCCCCGCCAGCTCACCCTGCAGGCGACTGACCTCGGCCTGCGCCTGTTGCAGGGCGGTGAGCTGCTGTGCCAGCTTTTCATCGGCGTGCTGAACGCGGGCCTGCAGCTGCTGACGGGCGAGGGTGACCTCGCGATCGCCAAACAGCGCCAGACGCTGCTGACGCATTTCGCTGAGCTGCGCCTGGCTCTGCTGCTGCTGCTGCTGACGAGTCGTGAGCTGCTGCTGTTCCTGTTCAGCCTGCTGCTGCAGGGCAGTGAGCTGGGTTTCCCCTTTCAACAGCTGTGGCTGCAGGTTAGCGAGCAACTGCTCACTCTCCTGCCAGCGCTGCCAGCGCCGCTGTTGCTCCGCCAGCCACGCAGCGCGATCGGCGGCAGCGGGCAGGGCAAGATGGTGTGCGCTGAACTGCTGCTCCAGACGGCTCTGCAACTGCTCCCAGGCCTGCTGTTCCTGCTGCTGGCGCTGTTGCAGCACATCCAGCGCCTGTAGCAGGCTGGTCAGTGACTGCTGCGCCAGCTGTTCGGCCTGCTGCTGCTGCTGCCAGGCCTGTAGCTGCTGAAGATGGTGATCTTTCGCAGCCTGACGCGCCTGTTCAGCGGCTTCCTGAGCCTGTCGCTGCTGCTCAAGCTGACTTTCACGGTCGCTTTGCTGCTGCTGCCACGTGGCTAAGGCCTCGCGATCGGTAAGCGGGAAAGTAAGTGCCAGCTCACCGCTCAGAACCTGCCATTGCTGCTCAAGCTGCTCAAGCTGTTGCTGCATCCCGGCGATTTCCTCGCGCAGCGTCTGCTGCTGTACCGCAGACTGCTTCAGCTGTTCGTTTTTTGCCGTACCCGCTTCGCGCAGTGCCTCGGTTTGTTGTTGCAGCGCAGCCCGGCGCTGCTGGTTAGCACTGACTTCCAGTGTGCTGTAGGCCCCGACGGCGGGATGGGTGCAGGAGCCGCACAGCGGGCAGGGCTGATCGGCGGTGAGCCGGGCGCGGTAGTCGCTGAGATCGACAATCTGCTGCTCCAGCGCGCAGATTTTTTCCACATCATCCAGCTGCTGTTTTTCGCGTTTCCACGTCTCGCGCAGCGTCTGCAATTCCGCTTCACTCTGCTGATGCGCTTTTTCCAGCGCGTGTAGCCTTTGCTGGCGCTGGTCCAGCTGCTGGTGCAGCGGCTGCCACTGCGTTGAGAGCAGCAGCAGTTGCTGACGCGCCGGACGGCTGCTCTGCAACTGGCTTAACGCCTGACGCAGTGCGGCAGGCGGATGCTGCTCCTGAAGCGAAGTTAGTGCTTGCTCCGCCTGCGACAGCGCCTGGCGGGCCTGTTGCTCCGCCTGCTGGCGCGGCAGTGCCTGTCGGGCCTGCTGCTGCTGTTCCGCCTGCTGCGTGGCGATCTGCTGCTGCTGCTGATTGCGCTGTTGCGTCAGTCCCGCCAGCGTCGCCTCACGCTGTGCCAGCAGGGCAAAATTCTCCTGCCACAGCGGCAGCGAAGCGCCCCAGTGCGCCAGATCGGTCAACTGCTCACGTAACTGATGCTGTTCAGCCATCGCCTGCTTCAGGCGGGTCACCTGACGGGTCTGCTCCGCCAGGGTTGCCTGAGTCTGGTCAAGATGTTGTTGCTGACGGGCGTTTTCCTGCTGCTGCTCCTCATTGTGCTGCTGCAGGGCGCTGATGCGCTGATCCAGCGGCAGCACCTGTTCCGTCAGCAGGGTCTCCTGCTGCTGCTGTTCCTGCTGTGCCTGCTGGCGGGCAAGCTGGGTGGCCGCATAGCGCTGCTGATGCTGCTGATGCTGGCTCTGCGCCTGCTGCTGCTGATCCGTCAGCTGCTGACAGCGATGCGAGACCTGCTGCTGTTCGGTACGCAGGGTGTCGCGCTGCTGCAGCGCGCCCCGCAGTTTTTCAGCCGGTTCGCTGCGTACCAGCCGCTGGCGATCGGGCTCAGCGGCCTGTAAGGCCGCGCTGGCCTGCTGCACCGCCGCCTCCGCCTGCTCACTCTCCCGCTGCAGCTGCTGTGCCTGTTGCTGCCACTGCTGTTGCTGCTGCGCCTGCTGATAGTGGCTGCTGAGCTGCTCTTCCGCCTGGGTCAGCCCGGTCAGCTGCNGTTGCAGCGCCTCGCGCGCCTCACTCTCCAGCAGGGTCATCGCGCCNGCCTGGCTGCGCAGCAGGTCCAGCTGGGTTTTCGCCTCTTTGTGGCGCTCATAAATGGCGGCTGAGATCAGGCCNTAGATTTCGGTGCCGGTCAGCTCTTCGAGAAGTTCGGCGCGTTCACTGGCTCTGGCATTGAGAAACGCGGCGAACTGGCCCTGAGAGAGCATCATCGAGCGGGTAAAGCGTTCAAAATCGAGCCCGGAGAGGGTTTCCGTCAGCTTCAGCTTGTCACCCACCTTATCGGCCACGATGGTGTTGTCGGCGCAGCGTGCCAGCTCAACGCGCGGGGCCTGCAGCTTGCCGTCGGCGGCACCGCGCGCGCGGTTCTGACTCCAGAAGGCGCGCCAGGCTTCACCCTTAATCTCAAACTCCACCTCAGCCAGACATTCCGCGCAGTCGCGGGTCATCAGCGGGTTCTGGCTCTGGGAGATCGCGCCCAGGCGCGGCGTCTGGTGGTAGAGCGCCAGGCAGATAGCATCCAGCAGGGTGGTTTTCCCGGCACCGGTGGCACCGGTAATGGCGAACAGGCCGTTGCTGGCAAAAGGTTCGGCGCGGAAATCGATAAACCATTCACCGCGCAGGGCATTCAGATTTTTAAAACGTAGCGTAAGGATCTTCATTGGGTCTCTTCCATGGCGGCCAGCGTCTGACGAAACAGGGTGGTCATCTGCTCGATCTGCTCCGCCTCTAAGCCCTCATCCAGCGCCAGCCGGCGGGCGAAGACCTCTTCCACCTTCAGCTCGCTCAGGGTTTCATTGTCAAGCCGCGCCAGGCTCTGCTGCCGCTGTTCACGGCTGCGGCGCAACAGCAGCACCTCGACGGGCAGCGTGGCGGTCAGCGTTTCCACCTGCCGTTGCAGATCGCTGAGGTACTCCTGGGTCGTGACTTCGATATCGAGCCAGATCGGTTTCTCCGGCTGCTGCCCGCTGAAGGCGTTTAACTGTTCAGCGATCTGCGCCAGCGATCCTTTCAGCGCCTGCATCGGCTGAGTCTGCGGCACCACCAGCGGGGTAACCGCCTGCAGGCCGCTGGCCGTCAGCTCCAGCAGGAAGACGCTTTTTTCACTGCTCAGCTCATCAAAACTCAATGGGATTGGTGAGCCGCTGTAGCGGATATGCTCGCTGCCGGCGACGCGCTGTGCGCGATGAATATGGCCCAGCGCAATATAGTCGGCGGCGGGAAAGGCGCTGGCCGGGAAGGCGTCCAGCGTGCCGATATAGATGTCACGCACCGAATCGCTCTGGCTGACGCCGACGGTGGTGAGGTGACCGGTGGCGATCACCGGCAGCGCATGGCCCAGTGCCTGTGCTGCGGCGAAACGCTGCTGATAGTGGTGAGCGATCGCCTCCAGCAGCGAGGTCTGTTTGTCGCGTCCCGACTGACCCGCCCGGCTGCGCAGGATGTCGCGCGGGCGCAGGTAGGGAATCGCACAGAGCAGCGCCCCTGGTTCACCCTGACGGGTGTTGAGCAGCAGCACATCATCGTCCTGCGGGGTGGCGATCACCCGGGTATTGAGACAGGCGAGCAGCTCGCGCGACTCATTCAGCGTCGCCACGGAGTCGTGGTTGCCCGCCAGCACAATCAGCTGACAGCCGCTGGGCTGCAGCGCCACCACAAAACGGTTGAACATTTCGCGCGCGTAGCTGGGCGGCGTGCCGGTATCAAACAGATCGCCCGCGATTATCAGCGCATCCACCTGATGCTGTTCAATCTGGATCAACAGCCAGTCGAGAAACGCCTGATGTTCGGCCGCCCGGCTTTTGTTGTAGAAGAACTGCCCCAGATGCCAGTCCGCAGTGTGAATAATGCGCATGATGAGTCCCTGCCGTTGTGATTCGCCCGGCGATTATACTGGCTCTGCGGCCAAAGCAAAAAAGAGTCGTTGCACTGTCATAATTGATTACCTATGTGGTTACAGGCAGGTTATGTTTTTCATAAAAGTGTCACAAATCTGACGCATAATGGCGCCGCGAATCTCAGTGACAGCCGTCATAATCAGCAGGAGAAATAATGGCTAAGCGCATTTTGGTTGTGGAGGATGAAGCCCCCATCCGTGAAATGTTGTGTTTTGTTCTGGAGCAGAACGACTATCAGCCAATCGAGGCGGAAGATTATGACAGCGCCGTGGCCAGGCTGATCGAACCCTGGCCCGATCTGATTCTGCTGGACTGGATGTTACCGGGCGGCAGCGGCATTCAGTTTATCAAACACCTGAAGCGTGAGGCGATGACGCGCGACATTCCGGTCATGATGCTGACCGCCCGTGGCGAAGAGGAAGATCGGGTGCGCGGGCTGGAAGTGGGCGCGGATGACTACATTACCAAGCCTTTTTCCCCCAAAGAGCTGATGGCGCGCATTAAAGCGGTGATGCGCCGTATTTCGCCAATGGCGGTGGAAGAGGTGATCGAGATGCAGGGGCTGAGTCTGGACCCCTCGTCGCATCGCGTGATGTCCGAAACCACGCCGCTGGAGATGGGCCCGACCGAATATAAGCTGCTGCACTTCTTTATGACGCACCCGGAGCGCGTTTACAGCCGCGAACAGCTGCTGAACCACGTCTGGGGCACCAATGTGTATGTGGAAGATCGCACCGTTGATGTTCACATCCGCCGTTTACGTAAAGCGCTGGAGATCTCCGGCCACGATCGCATGGTACAAACCGTTCGCGGAACAGGGTATCGTTTCTCTGCCCGCTACTGAACGGAGCCTTTACCGTGCTGGAACGCCTCTCCTGGAAGAGATTACTGACAGAACTGCTGCTGGCCTGTCTGCCGGCGCTGCTGCCGGGCCTGCTGTTTGGCGGGCTGGCCTGGTGGCTGCTGCTGAGCGTGCTGCTGGTGCTGCTGTGGCATTTTCATAATCTGATGCGGCTGTCACACTGGCTGTGGCTCGACCGCACCATGACGCCCCCTGCCGGGCGTGCCAGCTGGGAGCCGCTCTTCTATGGGCTTTACCAGATGCAGCTGCGCAACCGGCGGCGGCGGCGCGAACTGGGCAATCTGATCAAGCGTTTCCGCAGCGGTGCCGAATCGCTGCCGGATGCGGTGATCCTCACCACCGAAGAGGGCACCATTTTCTGGTGCAACGGACTGGCGCAGCAGCACCTTGGCCTGCGCTGGCCGGAAGATAATGGCCAGAACATCCTCAACCTGCTGCGTTACCCCGAATTCTCCCGCTATCTTCGCCAGCGCGATTTTGATAAACCCCTGACGCTGGTGCTGAACAATAAACTGCACATGGAATTTCGCGTCATGCCCTACAGTGAAGGGCAGTGGCTGCTGGTGGCGCGCGATGTGACGCAGATGCATCAGCTGGAAGGGGCGCGCCGCAACTTCTTTGCCAATGTCAGTCATGAGCTGCGCACCCCGCTCACGGTGCTGCAGGGCTATCTGGAGATGATGAACGACTCNGTGATGAGCGAACCTTCGCGCAGCAAAGCGCTGCACACCATGTCGGAGCAGACGCGTCGCATGGACAGTCTGGTTAAGCAGCTGCTGACGCTGTCGCGCATCGAAGCGGCCCCGGCGATCGACCTGAAAGAGAAGGTCGATGTGCCGGTGATGCTGAAACTGCTGCAGCATGAAGCCGCGACGCTGAGCGGCGGCCGCCACGACATCCATTTTCACACCGATCCCCATCTGAAAGTGTTCGGCAACGATGAACAGCTGCGCAGCGCCATCTCCAATCTGGTTTACAACGCGGTGAACCACACGCCAGAGGGCACGCGGATCGATATCAGCTGGCTGCGCGGCAAACAGGGCGCGATTTTCCGGGTCTGTGACAACGGGCCGGGGATCGCGCCGGAACACATCCCGCGGCTGACCGAGCGCTTCTACCGGGTCGACAAGGCGCGCTCACGCGCCACCGGTGGCAGCGGGCTGGGGCTGGCGATTGTGAAACATGCCCTGAGCCACCACAACGCGCGGCTCGATATCACCAGNGTGCCNCATAAGGAGACCTGCTTTACCTTTACGCTGCCGGCAAGGTTGATTGTCAGCAGCGTGATGCAGGAGAATGCCGTTCATTAACCGCTGCCGGAACTCTGCCATGCGCCTGCTTCTTCTCTTCCTCATTACGCTGCTGCCGGGTCTGGCGCTGGCTCAGCCCGGCACGCTCGCCGGCAATCTCAGCAGTGTCGGNTCTGATACGCTGGGCTATCTGATGACCCTCTGGAGCGAGGATTTCAGCCGTCAGGCTCCGGGCGTCAATGTGCAGGTGCAGGCCTCCGGCTCCTCTACGGCCCCGACCGCGCTGGCGGCGGGNGCGGCGCAGCTTGGCCCGATGAGCCGCCCGATGCAGGCGGATGAACGCCAGGCGTTTGAAGCGCGCTACGGCTACCCGCCGCTGGCGGTGCCGGTGGCCATGGATGCGCTGGTCGTCGTGGTCAACCAGCGCAATCCGCTGCAACAGATTGCGCCCTCGCAGCTTGATGCCCTCTTTTCAGTGACCCGCCTGTGCGGTGCACACAGTGTGCCGCGGTTCTGGGGCGATCTTGGCTTAACCGGCGCTGAGTGGCGTAAACGGCCGATTCAGCGCTATGGCCGCAACTCCGCCTCCGGCACCTGGGGTTTCTTCAAGCAGCAGGCGCTCTGCAAGGGCGATTTTCGCAGCGACGTGGCGGAGTTTCCCGGCTCGGCTGCGGTGGTGCAGGCGGTAGCCGGGAACCCGCGCAGCATTGGCTACGCCAGTTTTGGCTTTCATCTCAGCGGCGTCAAAATGCTGGCGGTGAAGAACGATCAGGGGCAGGCGATTGCCCCGGATGCGGAGGCTATCCGCAGTGGCCGCTATCCCTGGGCGCGTCCGCTCTATCTCTATGTCAATAAAGCGCCTGGTAAGCCGCTGCCGCCGCTGGTGGCCGCGTTTCTGCAGCAGGTGCTTTCCGCGCAGGGACAGCGTCGGGTCAGTGAGGCGGGCTACCTGCCGCTCTCTGACACGCAGATGGCGCAGGCGCGTGCAGCCCTGCAGTAATCCTCTAAGTTGAATTTTTTTCATCATCGCTGAATTTTCTTCAGTTGCAGACTGAGGCGACTCATGTCACTCTGCATTCAGACATATAGCCATCCAGATGGCTATTTATATCAGAATGCAATTATTTCCTGCCGCAATGATTGGCAGGAGAGACAGGAGTGATCATGCAAAGAGAAACCGCCCCGTTCCGTGCCGATACCGTTGGCAGCTTCCTCCGTCCCGCCGCGATTAAACAGGCGCGCGAACAGTTTGCGGCCGGCGAGATTGATGCGGCAGCGCTGCGTCAGGTCGAAGATGAGGCCATCCGCGATGTGGTGGCTAAGCAGCGTGAGAACGGCCTGAAAGTCGTGACTGACGGTGAATTTCGTCGCGGCTGGTGGCACTTCGATTTCTTCTACGGCCTGGACGGCGTCGAGAGCTATGAAGCGGAGCAGGGCATTCAGTTCAATGGCGTGCAGACCAAAGCGCACGGTGTGAAAGTGGTNAGCAAGCTCGGNTTTCCGGCCGATCACCCGATGCTGGACCATTTCCGCTTCCTGCAGAGCATTGCCGGTGATGCGGTGCCGAAGATGACCATTCCCAGCCCCAGCGTGCTGCACTTCCGTGGCGGTCGCAAAGTGATCGACGCGGAGGTCTATCCCGATCTGGCGGACTATTTCGACGATCTGGCGCAGACCTACAAACAGGCGATTCAGGCGTTTTACGCGGCGGGCTGTCGCTATCTGCAGCTGGATGACACCGTCTGGGCTTACCTCTGCTCGGAAGATCAGAAGCGGGATATCCGGGCACGTGGTGACGATCCGGCGCAGCTGGCGCAGACCTATGCCCGGGTGCTGAACAAAGCGCTGGAGGATAAACCGGCCGATCTGACCGTGGGTCTGCATGTCTGTCGCGGTAATTTCCGCTCAACCTGGATCTCAGAGGGCGGTTACGGACCGGTCGCTGAAATCCTGTTCGGCAGCGTCAACGTAGATGCTTTCTTCCTGGAGTATGACAATGCCCGCTCCGGCGGCTTCGAGCCCCTGCGCTTCATCAAGCCCGGTCATCAGCAGGTGGTGCTGGGGCTGATCACCACGAAAGTGGGAGAGCTGGAAGATCCGGCGCAGGTAAAATCCCGGCTGGAAGAGGCGGCGCAGTTTGTGAGTCTGGAGCAGATCTGCCTCAGTCCGCAGTGCGGCTTTGCGTCGACCGAAGAGGGCAACAGCCTCAGCGAAGCCGAGCAGTGGCAGAAGATTCGACTGGTTGTCGATATCGCGAAACAGGTCTGGTAAGGCTGTAACGTTGTGCAGACAGGCGCGTAAAACGCGCCTTTTGTGTATCTGCCGGTGCGTTTATGCGGATATTTCCCACCGTCTGTCTGTTTTTCAGGCACATCATCTTGTGTGCCTGTGCCAAAAATCAACGCTATCCTCTGTCATTTGAAAAAATGGCGGGATAAGCTTCTGGTTTTCCGATCCCGTATTGCCTTTCTCCGCTATAAACGTTTTACTTAGCGCCGTTGTCGATCCATCCCTCTGTGAACAGAATAAAAGCAGCTCAAATCACCTGCACTTTTCCCTGCGACGAGCATAATGCGCTGAGACACTCAGTCAGGTCGCGGCTTATATGCAGCGAGGGGGACAACACAAACCCAACTTCCACCGCAACATCAGTGACAGGCCGTATGACACATCGTTTAACTTCGAAGGACATTCTCGCGCTGGGCTTTATGACATTCGCCCTGTTTGTTGGCGCGGGCAACATCATTTTCCCTCCTATGGTGGGTATTCAGTCTGGCGAACACGTCTGGACTGCCGCTATCGGATTTCTGCTTACCGCTGTGGGTCTGCCCGTGATGACCGTGATCGCGCTGGCCCGTGTCGGCGGTGGCGTGGATGCGCTCAGCAGCCCGATCGGCAAGGTGGCGGGCATCGTGCTGGCCACCGTCTGCTATCTGGCGGTCGGGCCGCTGTTTGCCACCCCGCGAACGGCGACGGTCTCGTTTGAGATGGGCATCGCCCCCCTGACCGGTGAAGGCGCGCTGCCGCTGTTTATTTACAGCCTGATCTACTTTGTGCTGGTGATTGGCGTGTCGCTCTATCCCGGCAAGCTGCTCGACACGGTAGGGCACTTCCTGGCCCCCCTGAAAATCGTTGCGCTGACCATACTGGGCGTCGCCGCGCTGTTGTGGCCGGCAGGCGGGACGATCACCGCCACGGCTGATTATCAGCGTGCGGCCTTCTCCAGCGGTTTCGTCAACGGTTACCTGACCATGGATACCCTGGGCGCGCTGGTGTTTGGCATCGTGATTGTTAACGCCGCCCGTTCGCGTGGCGTGGACAATGCCGCACTGCTGACCCGCTATACCGTACTGGCAGGACTGATTGCCGGTCTGGGCCTGACGCTGGTCTACCTCTGCCTGTTTAAACTGGGGGCGGGCAGCGGCGCGCTGGTGGATCAAAACGCTAACGGCGCAGCAATTCTGCACGCCTATGTTCAGCACACCTTTGGCAACATGGGCAGCTTCTTCCTGGCCGCTCTGATCTTCGTCGCCTGCATGGTGACCGCGGTGGGCCTGACCTGTGCCTGTGCGGAATTTTTTGCGCAATACCTGCCGTTATCGTATAAAACGCTGGTGTTTATTCTGGGTCTGTTCTCTATGGTGGTGTCGAATCTCGGCCTGAGCCACCTGATTCAGATCTCCATCCCGGTACTGACGGCGATCTATCCGCCCTGTATCGTGCTGGTGGTGCTGAGTTTCACCCTCAACTGGTGGAACAAGAGCAGCCGGATTATCGCGCCTGCAATGCTGGTAAGCCTGCTGTTTGGCATTGTCGATGCGATTAAAACGACCGGGTTTAAAGATTTGCTGCCGGCTTTCAGCCAGCATCTGCCGCTGGCNGACCAGGGTCTCGCCTGGCTGCCGCCGTCGCTGGTGATGCTGTTGATTGCCGCTGTGGTTGANCGGGTGAAAGGGNCTGAACAGGTAACGGCTCACTCGTAACAGTCAGCACGGTTTTTTCTTTAACCACGGGCTTGCCCGTGGTTTTTTCATTTCACAGGTACAGGTTGTTATGCAAGAAACCAATAAGCTCAAACGCGGACTGAGCACGCGCCACATCCGCTTTATGGCGCTGGGATCGGCGATTGGCACCGGGCTCTTTTACGGTTCCGCTGACGCGATTAAAATGGCCGGGCCGAGCGTGCTGCTCGCCTATATCATCGGCGGGGCAGTGGCTTACATCATCATGCGCGCGCTGGGTGAGATGTCGGTCAATAATCCTCAGGCCAGCTCCTTCTCCCGTTACGCCCAGGACTANCTGGGGCCGATGGCCGGATACATCACCGGCTGGACCTACTGTTTTGAAATCCTGATTGTGGCNATTGCNGATGTGACGGCGTTTGGCATCTATATGGGCGTCTGGTTCCCGGAGGTGCCGCACTGGATCTGGGTGCTGAGCGTGGTGCTGATCATCGGGGCGGTTAACCTGATGAGCGTCAGGGTGTTTGGCGAGGTGGAGTTCTGGTTCTCCTTCTTCAANGTCGCCACCATTATCGTGATGATTCTGGCCGGTTTCGGCATGATTATCTGGGGGATTGGCAACGGCGGGCAGCCAACCGGTATCCANAACCTCTGGACCAACGGCGGCTTCTTCGCTCACGGNGTGGTCGGCATGCTGCTGTCGCTGCAGATGGTGATGTTNGCCTACGGCGGCATCGAAATCATCGGCATCACCGCCGGGGAAGCGAAAGAGCCGGAGAAGTCGATTCCGCGCGCGATCAACTCGGTGCCATGGCGCATTCTGGTCTTTTATGTCGGCACGCTGTTTGTGATTATGTCGATCTACCCGTGGAACCAGGTGGGGACGTCGGGCAGCCCGTTTGTGCTGACCTTCCAGCATCTGGGGATCGCTGCGGCCGCCTCGATTCTCAACTTCGTGGTGCTGACCGCGTCACTTTCGGCGATTAACAGCGATGTCTTTGGCGTGGGCCGTATGCTGCACGGCATGGCGCAGCAGGGACATGCGCCGAAGGTTCATGAAGGTTTCCGCACGCGGCATTCCGTGGGTGACGGTCGTGGTGATGATGTTCGCCATGCTGATCGCGGTCTATCTCAACTACCTGATGCCAGAGAAAGTCTTCCTGGTGATCGCCTCGCTGGCGACCTTTGCTACGGTGTGGGTCTGGATCATGATCCTGCTGTCGCAGATCGCGTTCCGCCGCAAAATTGGCAAAGAGGCGGCCGGTAAGCTGCTGTTCGCCTTGCCGGGCGGCAGCTGGACCGCTGGCGTCGGCGTCGCCTTCCTCTGCTTTATTATCGGCCTGATTGGTTATTTCCCCGATACCCGCATTTCACTCTACGTGGGTATGGTGTGGATTGTACTGCTGCTGCTGGGCTATAAGCTGGTGCGCAAGCCACGCTAATCTTCCGTTCTGCTCTCCCGATTCACGGGGGAGCAGAACCGGCAATCTCCCGCCTTCATTCTCTTTTCCTCCCGCCTGTTAATTTCTGAAAGAGCGCGCAGTCAGCGCAGATTAAAAGTTATTTCCCGGCAGACGGCGTCAGACAGCAGCGTATGCGGGCAGAGACGGGGAGGGTAAAAGGAAATAAAAAACGGCGAAACCAGTCGCCGAAAGAATCTAAATATTACAGGAAAAAAATGTATAAAGGGATGATTGACGGGGCTATCGTAAAACAAAACACGGGGCGCTGAAAGCCAGCCGGATTTAATTAAGAAAAGGGCGGAATAGCGCTAATTAACAGGGATTAACATTATTCAGACCGCGTTTTTGTTGCGGCCTGAATATGATTAGCCACAGACTCAGGGCAATATAACGGAAACCGGCAGCGTAGCGCTGTTGTCGATGTTTTTCTGCAGTTGTGTCAGCGTGGATTGATAAGGGCAGAGCAGGCCCACACTGGTATCCCTGCAGCCAGGCTGATGCCACGCCTGATGTAATAACGGGTGATTTTCATCAACCGGTTGCAGCCGGCGGAGATCATCCAGGCTCTGTGCCTGAAAGTAGATCTGCAAAAAGCGTTCACCGCTGCGGGTGTCGCGCCAGCGCTCCAGCACCAGACTGCCGCCCGGCGGGATATTGCCACGTGAATAGCATGGTAACGTCCAGTCAAAGCCCATCAGCGTGCGCACCATGGCAATATTGGTGTCGTGCGCCACCAGAATTAACCAGCGGGTGGGCGACGTGTCAGAGGCGATCGCCTGCAACAGGGTACTGAGCAGGATCGAGCCACGCCGCTGGGCCAGATAAAGGATGTCGTTACTGAGGTCGTAGTTTGCGGTCAGCAGGGGCAGCAGCGAGGTAATCTGCGCCGCGGAGGTGATATGTCCCCAGGCGAGCTGATTAAAGGGCAGATTTTCGCTGTAACCCAGTCGCAGCGTCTCCACCATGCTAGCCATCGCGCTCAGCCCTTCAACATAACTGCCGCCATTGCGGGTCTGTCTGAACTGCCAGGGGCGATCAAAGAACGTGCAGCGGGCCGCAGGCGAACAGACCGCCGCTCTGAGCTGCTGAATCGCCGGTTGCAGCAGCTTTTGCCGCTGTGCCAGATCGCCCGCCTTCTGCTGCTTAGCCGCCAGCGCCCGGGCGGGATCGATGTGGGTGAGGGGCAGTTTGTCGCTCTGAAACAGGGGATCGACATCGCCCGCGACGTGATGCACCGGCACGCCGCAGCCGGGAAAGGCGCCGTCAGTCAGTGCCGCCGCGGTGGCGCGGGTGCGCTGCAACGGACTG
>Ga0058692_1000753_pt1 | contig 13047 bp, 13 predicted proteins | sample AgamicAtAmrz_FD_55216 | JGI IMG/M metagenome (GOLD analysis project Ga0058692, IMG submission 55216) | Agave microbial communities from Guanajuato, Mexico - At.Am.rz | ecosystem: Host-associated > Plants > Roots > Rhizosphere | place: Guanajato, Mexico | collected 2012-06-07 | reverse complement strand
ACCGTGGCGCTGATGCTGCGCAAACTTGGCTGCGAGGTGATCGACCTTGGCGTGATCGCTGACGATCCCGCGTTGCTGCGCCAGGCCTTCAGCGAAGCCGACCGCCAGGCCGATGTGGTGATCAGCACCGGCGGCGTGTCAGTGGGCGAGGCGGATTTCACCAAAGCGATGCTCGAAGAGCTGGGCGCGATTACCTTCTGGAAGCTGGCGATCAAGCCCGGCAAGCCGTTTGCCTTTGGCCGTCTGGCCAACAGCTGGTTCTGCGGGTTGCCGGGCAATCCGGTGTCGGCGGCCGTGACCTTCTATCAGCTGGTGCAGCCGCTGCTGGCCACGCTGACCGGCCAGACCACGCGCATCATGCCGCTGCGCCAGCGCGCGCGCGCAACGCAGCGTCTGAAGAAAGCNCCGGGCCGGCTCGATTTTCAGCGCGGCATCCTCAGTCGCGGCGATGATGGNGTACTGGAAGTGCGCAGCACCGNTGCGCAGGGCTCGCACGTGTTCAGTTCCTTTGCGCTGGCCGACTGCTTTATTGTGCTGGAGCGCGATCGNGGTGACGTTGAGCCGGGCGAATGGGTTGATGTCGANGCCTTCAACAGNNTGCTGGAGGGCTAATGCACACAGAGCTGAGCGATGAAGAGATGCTGCGCTACAACCGGCAGATTGTGCTGCGCGGCTTCGATTTCGACGGCCAGGAACGGCTAAAAGCCTCACGGGTGCTTATCGTTGGCCTGGGCGGACTGGGCTGTGCTGCCGCGCCCTATCTTGCCGCCGCCGGCGTCGGTCATCTGACGCTGCTGGATTTCGATCGCGTCAGCCTGAGTAATCTGCAGCGCCAGATTCTGCACAGCGATGCGCGCATCGGCATGGCAAAAGTCGCCTCGGCCCGTCAGCAGCTGGCGGCGCTCAATCCGCACTGCACGCTGGAGGCGATCGATGCGCAGCTGGATGAAGCCGCGCTCGGCGAACTGATTGCGCGTCACGATGCGGTGCTGGACTGCAGCGACAATGTCACCACGCGCGAACAGGTGAACCGCGGATGTTTTCAGCATCGGGTGCCGCTGATCTCCGGCGCCGCCATNCGNATGGAAGGCCAGCTCAGCGTATTNACCTGGCAGCCCGGCGANCCCTGCTACCGCTGCATCAGCCGCCTGTTCGGCGAGCAGACGCTGAGCTGTGTCGAAGCCGGCGTNATGGCTCCGCTGGTCGGCGTGGTNGGTGCGATGCAGGCGNTGGAAACGCTGAAGGTGCTGAGCGCCTTTGGCCAGCCGGCCAGCGCGCGACTGCTGATGTACGATGCGATGAGCGCCGAGTTTCGCAGCCTGAAAGTGGCGCAGGATGCGCAATGTGAAGTGTGTGGCAAGCGTGAGGAATAACGTCAGGGCGTGACATAAGCGTCAGGTATTGCTGAGCGGCGCAAATTATCAGGCGATAAATTGCGCCGCTGATGATGGCGGCTGCTAAACGGCTACGCCATTAGACGATGCCCTGGCTGCGCAGGTAATCTTCGTAGTTGCCGGTGAAGTCAACGATGCGATCGCCTTTCATCTCGATCACGCGCGTCGCCAGCGAGCTGACGAACTCACGGTCGTGCGAGACGAAAATCAGCGTGCCTTCGTACATCTCCAGCGCCATGTTCAGTGACTCGATCGACTCCATATCCAGGTGGTTGGTCGGTTCGTCCATCACCAGGATGTTTGGCTTCTGCATCATCAGCTTGCCAAACAGCATGCGGCCCTTCTCACCACCGGACAGCACTTTCGCTGGCTTCTTGATGTCGTCGTGGCTGAACAGCAGACGACCAAGAATACTGCGCACCGCCTGCTCGTCGTCGCCTTCCTGCTTCCACTGGCTCATCCAGTCGAACACGCTCAGGTCGTCAGCAAAATCTTCGGCGTGATCCTGCGCGTAGTAACCAATGCGCGCATTCTCCGACCATTTCACCGTGCCGCTATCCGGCTGCAGTTCGCCAACCAGCGTTTTCAGCAGCGTGGATTTACCAATACCGTTGGCGCCGAGGATGGCCAGTTTCTCACCCACTTCCAGCAGCAGGTTAAGATTTTTAAACAGCGGGCCGTTATCAAATCCTTTGGTCAGCGCTTCCACTTCCAGCGCATTACGGAACAGCTTTTTATCCTGCTCGAAACGAATATACGGGTTCTGACGGCTGGAGGCTTTTACCTCATCCAGTTTGATTTTATCAATCTGCTTCGCGCGCGAAGTGGCCTGACGCGATTTTGAGGCGTTGGCGCTAAAGCGGCTAACGAAGGATTGCAGATCGGCAATTTGCGCTTTCTTCTTGGCGTTATCCGCTAATAAACGCTCGCGCGCCTGGGTCGCCGCCGTCATATATTCGTCATAATTGCCGGGATAAACGCGCAGCTCACCGTAATCCAGATCCGCCATGTGCGTACACACCATATTCAGGAAGTGACGGTCATGCGAAATGATGATCATGGTACTGTCACGTTCGTTAGCACCTGCTCCAGCCAGCGAATGGTGTCAATATCCAGGTTGTTGGTCGGTTCGTCGAGTAACAAAATATCCGGGTTAGCAAATAATGCCTGCGCCAGCAGCACACGCAATTTCCAGCCTGGGGCAATTTCACTCATCGGACCGTAATGCTGCTCCACCGGAATGCCCACGCCGAGTAATAATTCTCCGGCGCGTGATTCGGCACTGTAACCGTCCATTTCACCGTAGGCGACCTCAAGGTCGGCGACTTTATAGCCTTCCTCTTCGCTCATTTCCGGCAATGCATATATGCGATCGCGCTCCTGCTTCACCGCCCACAATTCCTGGTGACCCATAATCACGGTATCCAGCACGCTATATTGCTCGAAAGCAAACTGATCCTGGCGAAGCTTACCGATGCGCTCATTGGGGTCGAGGGAAACATTTCCGTTAGTCGGAACCAGGTCGCCGCCCAGTATTTTCATGAAGGTCGATTTACCGCTGCCGTTCGCACCGATTAAACCGTAACGATTACCGCCGCCAAATTTAACGGAGATATTCTCAAACAGTGGCTTACTGCCGAACTGCATAGTGATATTGCTGGAAACTAACACGGCATTGACCTTTGTTACGCAGTGGAGGAAAAAACAGCGGGCATTATGCCAGAAGCGCCCTGGATGAGCCACCTCTGCACCCGGATACGCAGAGGCAAGGCGGAGAACACCTTGTTGCCAGAGGTAAAATAATTGCGACCGTGCCGGACAGGTTATCCACGGCGCGGGAAGTGAACCGCCGCCCGTGCCCGGAGCGAGGCCAATAAAAAAGCCGGAGACGCTGACGCCTCCGGCTCCCGCTTACAAGGATTGTGCAGATTATTTGATCAGGAAGCTGTCGAGGCTTTTACCTGCATCCAGCGCTTTTTTAATCGCAGCTGGGGTACGGCCCTGACCGGTCCATGATTTCTCTTCACCGTTTTCGTCGGTGTAAGAATATTTCGCCGGACGCGGCGCACGCTTGGCGCGTTTTTTACCGGTTTCCAGTGCACCCAGTAATTCGTTCGGGTCGATACCGTCTGCCAGCAGCATTTCACGGTATTTAGACAGCTTCTCTTCTTTTTCGCGGTTCTGCGCTTCTTCCGCTTCAACTTCGTCGCGGCGCTCAGTCACCACGACGGTTAATTTTTCCAGAATTTCTTCCAGATCGCTCAGTGGCAGTTCNCGAGCCTGTGCACGTAATGTGCGAATGTTGTTCAGAACTTTAAATGCGTCACTCATCACAATGTCCTTGCTTAAGGGGGTTAAATAAACTGTAGTGGCAAGATTACCCAATTCAAATAAAAAAATAAATTAATTTTGCAGACCGGATTAATCCGAATGGATTAGCATATTCCTGGCAGGCGCGTTTAAACCCAATGTGCGGCGTGAATTAACGGTGAATTAACATCAGCGGTTCAGTACCACCGGCTGGAACTGGAATCGATTTCATTGCTTATTCACGCGTAGGAAACAAGCGTTTAGCGCTTATTGTGCGCTGAGGCAGTAGTCAGCATAAAGGTAAAAAAACATTAATAGTGTAAGTAAAATCCGTTTTTAACGCGGATGGCATTAGCGTCACAGATGCGAGCAATATCTCATTTTGCCATTAAATAAATAAAAAAAGGCCGGTTGTTAACCGGCCATCATGCAAAAATCGTATGTCTGTGGTTATCCGCTTTTCTTCACTGCCGGTCGCAATAGCTGGGGCGCCGGCGCATCAGACAGCCGGTCGTGCAAATAATGTTCAATCTGCTCCAGCGAACGATGGCGTGTTTCCGGTACCCAGCGAATAACAAAAATCGCGCCGCCTATGCCAATCAGCGCGAAAATAAAGAACGCGCCGGATAAGCCAACCGACGCCAGCAGAACCGGGAACAGCAGAGAAATAAGAAAATTGGCGATCCACAACGCAAATACCGCGCCGCCCATAAAAATACCGCGTAACCGTGTGGGGAAAATTTCTGACAGCAGCAGCCAGGTCACCGGCGATAACGCGCCCTGCTGGAAACTCAGAAACATCAGCATACCCAGCAGCACCATATAACTGCGCAAGATATCCGGCTGACCGTTAACTGTTTCCGGCATCAGGTAACTGACGGTGCCAATAAACACCAGACAGGCGGTACAACCAAACTGACCTATCATCGTCATGGTGCGGCGACCGATGCGCCCCAGCAGCCAGATCCCCACAAAGGTCATTAATACCGAGACCGCGCCATTGGCAATGGTGGCAAACAGCGCAGCGTCATTGCTCATCCCCACCGCTTTCAGCATGGTCGGCGCGTAGTACATGATGGTATTCACGCCGGTCAGTTGCTGGATGGCGGCAATACCGATACCGATCAGGAACAGTTTGATCAGCCACGGCTGGCGCAGTTCCCGCAGACGCGGACGCTGCTGTTGCTCGTCCGACAGCGTCTCTTCGATCTCCATCATCTCCCACTCAACGTCTTCGCGCGCGCGGGTGCGTTCCAGAACCTTGCGCGCCTCAGCGAGACGGCCTTTCATGGCATACCAGCGCGGCGTGTCCGGCATAAACATCATCCCGAACCACAGCAGCACCGCCGGCAGCGTGGCGACCGCCAGCATCCAGCGCCAGGTCGTGTCGCCCCCCCAGGCCGCGTTGAAGCCGGCGTTCGACATATAGGCCAGCATCTGGCCGGAAACGATCATCAGCTCCTGCATGGTCACCAGCTGACCCCGTTTGTTGGCCGGTGCCATTTCGGCGATATACACCGGTACGGTGGCGGACGCACCGCCCACGGCCACGCCAAGGACCAGGCGGAAGAAAATCATCCAGCTGACATCAGGTGCCAGTGCGGTACCCAGCGCGCCGAGTGCAAAAATAATCGCCAGTACCAGAATAATTTTTCTCCGCCCGACCGCGGCGGCAAAGTGACCGGAAGCCAGTGCGCCAAACGCCGCGCCGAACAGCAGACTGCTGGTCACCAGCCCGGTGGTAAATGGGGTGAGATGCAGATCGTCGCCCATGAATAACAGTGCGCCGGAGATCACGCCGGTATCGTAGCCAAACAGCAAACCACCGAGGGTGGCAATCAGCGCAATGACTTTCACAAAAGGCTCGGTGCGCGTGCTGCTGTTTGGCCCTGATGCCGGATTGGGCGTCATCCAGGTTTCGCGGGACATAACCAACTCCTTTCCTGAGATAAGAAGCCTTAAAATAGATTATTTCCACCACAATAAATAAATATGAAATTTAAATTTTGCGCCACGGGTCATTACCTTTGCCTTTAATTGAGATAATGATCACACAACCTGATTCAGGGCGCAGAGAAGGCAGTGCAAATTTTGCACAACAAACAGAAGGGAGAATATTTATTTCACGGAAGGCGCTGACCGCACGCCGTGAATGCGGTCAGCGATGGCAGATTAATTGACTGCGGTGGCCGGACCAAAGACGTCATAGTCCGGCAGCGTCACCTGCTGATACGGCTCCCAGCCGCCGCCCAGCGCTTTATACAGCGCTACCAGGTCCAGCGCGCTTTGCATGCGCGCCTGCGTCGATTGCGCCTGCGACTGCGCCAGCTGGCGCTGGGCATCCAGCACCTCAAGGAAGGTGGAGATGCCCTGTTTGTAACTGTCACTGGCGAGGTCAAAGGCGCGCTGCAGTGCGCCAGTGGTCTCATCCAGCGCGGTAACCTGTTGCTGATCGGCGCGGTAGCTGACCAGCGCATTTTCCACATCCTGCAGCGCCGTCAGTACCGTCTGGCGATAATCGAGCGCCGCACTCGCCTGCTGCGCGCGCGCCAGTTTCACGCTGGAAACCAGACGTCCGCCCTGAAAAATCGGGATCGACAGCGCCGGGCCGACGCTGAAGAAGTGGCTGCTCCAGTCGTCAAGGTAGCTGGCATCGGTGTTGCGCACCCCCAACTGCCCGGTAAGCGACAGGCTGGGGAACAGGTTCGCGACCGATACGCCGATATTGGCGGTCTGTGCATGCAGATTCGCTTCAGCCTGGCGGATGTCCGGACGACGACGCGCCAGCGTCGAGGGAATGCCCACCGCCACCAGCTTCGGCAACGCCGGCAGCGCTTTGCTGCTCATCAGTTCGTTATCCAGCGCGCCCGGCGTTTTGCCCAGCAGCACTGCCAGCCCGTTCATCGCCTGACGCTCCTGGGCCTGATACTGTGGCAGCTGCGCGTTGAGGGAGGCCAGCTGCGCACGGGCATTCTCAACGTCGGTGAGCGGCGCCAGACCGTTACGCTGCTGGCTTTGCGTCAGCTCCCAGGTTTGCTGCGCCACGTTGATTTGCTGTTGCAGCGTCGCCAGCACCGCCTGCGCGCCGCGCAGCTGCAGATACGCGCGCGCGACCTCGGCTTCCAGCGACACCAGCGCATCGTTACGCTGCTCAATCGCCGCCTGCTGCTGCGCGTCCGCCATCTCCATCTGGCGTCGTACTTTGCCCCATAAATCCAGTTCCCAGCTGGCGTCAAAGCTGCCCTGATACAGCGTGACCGAATGGGTCAGACCGTTGAGCTGATCCGCCACGTCATCATCCACCTGATCGTACACCCCGTTGGATTTCAGCATGCCTTTCAGGCCGAGCTGCTGACGCGTCACTTTGGCGGAGCCGTTAAGCGACGGGAACAGCCCGCCACGTGCCTGCGCCAGCTGTTCGCGCGCACCGGCGATGCGCAGCACCGACTGTTGCAGCGTCAGGTTGCCGGCGATGGCGCGCTCAATCAGGCTATCGAGCTGCGGGTCGTTAAAGCTTTTCCACCACGAAGGATTGGTCGCGGACGCCAGCGGTTTTGAAGCTTCCTGAGAGGGCAAATCACGGTAGCTACCGGGCGTGTGCGCCTGCGGCGGCTGATAATCGGGCCCGACGGCACAACCCGCCAGCAGCATGGACAGCGCCAGCAGCGTCAGCGACGGCGTAACGCGCGAAGAGGTGATCATGTTAATGTGCTCCTGCACTGCCTTCGCTCTTGATCGGCGAAAGCAACCAACAAAAAGGAATCAATAGCACGGCGACAATGCTCAGGCCCATGAACACGTCGATGTAAGCCAGAATACGCGCCTGGGCAATCATCTCCTGATAGAGCTGACCGCTGGCCAGCGTCAGCGGATCGCCCACCGCACTGGTAAAGTCACGAATCGCCTGCGCCCAGTGCTGCAGCGTGAGGTTGAACTGCTCATTGAGCGGCGACATGTTGTGCACCATGTGGGCCGATCGCACCTGTTCACGTTCGGTGATGCCNGCNGTGGCCAGCGANATGCCGATCGAACCGGCCACGTTACGGAACATGGTGAACAGCGCGGAGGCATCCGCATTCAGGCGCTGCGGCACGGTGATNAAGGCAATGGTGGTGAGCGGCACAAACAGGAAGCCGAGNCCAATCGACTGCGCGCTGCGCATCAGCACCAGCGTGGTGAAATCCACGTTGGGCGTCAGGGTGCTGGAATAGAAGAAGGCCAGCGCCAGACAGGTAAAGCCAAAGGCGATGATGTAGCGCGTCTGCACAATCGGCATCAGCTTCAGCACCAGCGGGATGGTGAGCACGATCAGGACCGCGCCGGGCGACAGCACCAGCCCGGACCAGGTGGCGGTATAACCGAGATCCTGCTGTGCCAGCTGCGGTAACACCACCGAGCTGCCATAAAGAATCATCGCCATGCCCGCCATCAGCAGACCGGCCACCCAGAAGTTGCGATCCTTCATCACCGTGATATCCACCACCGGCTTGCGCGCATACAGCAGCCAGTAAACCGCACCGACGATGCCGACGGCCGCCAGCATGGCAAACAGGCGAATGAAGTGTGAAGCGAACCAGTCTTCGTCTTCACCGCGATCGAGAAACACCTGCAAACAGCCGAGACCCAGGGTAATCAGGCTGATGCCGATATAGTCGATTTTCAGCCGGCCCTTCTCCCACTTGCGCTCCCACGGCGGATCTTCCAGCAGCTGATAGATCGCCAGCACCGTGAGGATCCCCACCGGAATATTAATAAAGAACACCCAGCGCCAGCTGTAGTTATCAGTGATCCAGCCACCGAGCGTCGGGCCAATGACCGGCGCGACAATAATGGCAATCGATGACAGGCCAAAAGCCTTGCCGCGATCTTCCGGCTTGAAGTAATCCAGCAGCACCGACTGCTGCACCGGTTGCAGCCCGCCGCCGAAGAAGCCCTGCAGTACGCGGAACAGAATGATTTGCCACAGCTCGGTGGCAATGCCGCACAGGAAGGAGCAGATGGTAAACATCACGATGCAGATCAGGAAGAACTGCTTGCGCCCAAACAGGCGGCTGAAAAAGGCCGAGATCGGCAGCACAATGCCGTTGGCGACCAGATAGGAGGTCAGTACCCAGGTGGATTCATCGTAGCTGGATGACAGCGACCCGGCGATGTGCGGCAGCGCGACGTTAACGATGGTGGTGTCCAGAATCTCCATGAACACCGCCAGCGTTACCGTGATGGCAACCAGCCAGGGATTGCTGGCCGGACGCCAGCTTTCGCTCGCACTCATTCCACCGTCACCTTCGGTTCAACCGACAGGCCAAGCGGCAACGGATGATTCGGGTCGAGCCCTTTATCAATCACAATTTTCACCGGCACGCGTTGCACAATCTTCACGTAGTTACCGGTGGCGTTCTCGGCCGGGAAGGTAGAGAAGCGCGAGCCGGAGCCCATCTGCACGCTGTCGACGTGCCCTTCCAGCTTCATGTCCGGCCAGGCATCAACGCCAATCTCCACTTTATCGCCCGGATTCATGCGTGCCAGCTGCGACTCTTTGAAGTTGGCGGTGATCCAGATATCCGGCGATACCAGCGAAAACAGCGCGCTGCCGGCCTGCACCAGCGTACCGGGCTGCACGTTGCGTTTGGTGACGAAACCGTCATACGGCGCGCGGACTTCGGTGTAAGAGAGGTTAAGCTCGGCAGTGTTGAGCTGAGCCCGGGCTTGCTCGACCTGCTGCTGCCGCGCTTCAACATTGGTTTCCTGCTGGCGAATCTGCAACTGCACCTGCGAGGCCACTTCGACCTGCGCTTTGGCGCTTTGCAGCTGCGCTTCAGCCGAGCGTAACTGCGCGGCGGCGGTATCGATATTGCGCTGCGAGGTCGCGCGCGGGTCAACACCGCGCTGACGACGGTAATCCGCCTGCGCATTGAGTAAATTGGCCTGCGCCCGCGCCTGGTCGGCCAGCGCCTGATCGCGCTGCGCCGGATATTGCACCCGCGCCAGCGCCAGCTGCGCCTGCGCCTGATGCAGCTGCGCCTGTGCCAGACCAAGCTGTGCTTTGGCCTGATCGCGCTGTGCGGCGTTATCACGCGGGTCGATCAGCACCAGCAGATCGCCCTTCTTCACCCGCTGGTTATCTTTTACCAGCAGCTGCACCACGTAGCCCGACGCTTTGGGCGCGATGGTCACGGCATCGCCTTCGGTGAACGCATCGTCGGTGGTTTCAATGTTGCGCGTGCTAAACCAGAACCAGAATCCCACCAGCAGCATAATCACCACCACAATCGCCAGAATGATCAGCGGCTTTTTGCCGGGGCGTTTACGGGGTGATTGCTCGTTATCCTGACTGGAATCTGACGTGTTGTTGTCTTTTTGCTCATCGGCGGATGGCGGATTGTGGTTTTCACTCATAATTTGTCATCACTGGCTGGTAATCCCGATCCCCGGGCGAAACGGTCAACTTAACCTTAGATGGGAAATTGACAAATGCCAGTGTAACTTTACATAAGCTAACATCCGACGCATTTTCTGCCACATCACTTAACGCGCTGATAAATCAGCGCGTCTTGCAAAGGCGGACAGGTTGGTCAGGGTTAACGCAGCAGCTGTAACAACAGCCAGCCGCACAGCATCGACCAGGCAAGCATCGGCAGGGAAAACAGATGGAAACGCCACCACACTTTGGCGTCCTGTGCCATGCGCAGCGCAATCAGGTTGGCCAGCGATCCCGGCAGCAGGCCAAAGCCGCCGATATTCACCGCCCAGGCCAGCACTTCGGAAGGCGGGACTTTTTGTAACAGCAGAATAGTGGCCGGCACGTTACTGATCACCTGTGACAGGCCAATCGCCAGCAGATAGATACCGCCCTCGCCCAGCTGACCGATGGCGGCAAAATGCGGCTGCAGAACTGGCAGGTGCATCAGTAAAAAGACATCAATGAACATCGCCACGAACACCAGCAGCAGGCTCCAGTCGATGGTCGCCAGCACCTGACGCGCCATCAGCAGAAAACAGCCCGCCACCAGCAGCAGCGCCCAGCCGGTGAGTTTCAGCTCCAGCGCGACGATAAACACCACGTACAGCAGGACGCTGACGATAAACAGCGGTTTCTGCCACTGCTGATTGCCCGGAGCATCATGCTTCTCAATGCTGCGCGCCGGGAAGCTAAACCACGTCAGCACCACCAGCGTCAGCATCAGCATCGCCGCCAGCGGTGCCATCTGACCGATGAAACCGGCCACGCTGAGCGTGCCGTGGCTCCACAGCAGGATATTTTGCGGGTTGCCGACCGGCGTCAGCAACGAGCCGGCGTTGACCGCCAGCGCTTCAAAGATGATCAGCCGGGAGATGGGCAGGCGCGAGAACTTGCGCAGCGTCAGCGTGAGCGGCACCAGGATAAACAGCGCCACATCATTGGTCAGGAAGGTCGAGAGCAGCGCCGCCGCGCACACCATAAACAGCGCCAGNGTGCGTTCGTGCTGGAANCCCTGCGCCAGCCGCGCACCGAGNACATCAAAATAGCCGCTGTTTTCCAGCCCTTTCGTCAGCATCAGCAAACCGGTGAGCGTCATGATGGTGTGCCAGTCAACGGCGGCGGGCAGCTGCGGCCAGCGGTAATCCGCCAGCGGCAACAGAATCACGCCCAACAGCAACAGTAAATGCAAAACGCGGTCACGCATTAAGGAACGAAGCACGATGGGCATGATGGCAGAAGGCCTTGTAGGTTAGCGATTCTCGTAAAATTTCTGGAACACGGCGAGGGTTTCATCACTGACGTGATGCTCGAGCCCTTCGGAATCCCGGCGGGCGGTTTCCGGGCTGACGCCCAGCGCCAGCAGAAAGGTTTCAACGATGTGATGGCGCACGCGACTGGCTTCAGCCAGCTTCTCGCCTTCCGGGGTGAGGAACACGCCGCGATACGGCACCTGCTCAACCAGACCGGTGGTACTGAGACGCTTCAGCATTTTGGCCACGGTCGGCTGCGAAACGCCCAGGCGTGCCGCCATGTCAACCTGGCGCGCCTCGCCAAATTCACGAATTAAATCAGAGATTAACTCAACGTAATCATCAATCAGCTCACGGCGATGCGCTTCGCGTACCTGGCGAAATCCTTCGACATGCTCCTCAATATCTTTCAGCGGCCCCTGGGGCATGTGGGTGGCGCTTTTCGCACGACGACTCATTCAGCTTCCTCTTTATTATCTGCCGCACTTTACCTGCGGTGCGGGCTGGCTGCGCTCATTGTAAACCAGGCACAAATAAGCACAAATTTTTCCTGAATAGTGTTGGCTAAAGAGTATAGCCAGTGCTATCTTTGTACATGTTGTAAGCGAATAGCCTACAAAGGAGGCAACGATGAACGAACCCTGGCTGTTGCTGCTCCTTTTCCTGCTGTTTATTGCAGGGCTGTGCTTACTGTTGNGTTACCCGTTTTCCAGGAGGTAAAGATGAGCACGATGAAAAGCTGCCTCGACTGCGGCAAATGCTTCCAGACCGTACAAAGCAAACCGGCTTTTGAGCTGAAGTCGCTGTTGTGTCTGTTTAGCCGCTCGCCTTTTGCCCTGCGCCTGATGCTGCTTGAGAAACTGACCGGCAAAAAAATCGCCGCGCAGCCCTGCCCGAATCTGATCTGGCGCGGCTGAGTTTCCTCAGGGCTTCACAGTCTGACCCGCTGCCTGCAGCGGGTTTTATTTTGCCTGCGAAAAACGCCCTTCACGGCAGCGTTTTCAGGCATAAAAAAACGGCCCGTAAAGGGCCGTTTCTGTGCAACTCTGGTCTAAGCAAAAACTTAGAAGCTGTAACCTACGCCAGCAATCCAGGTGCCCACGTCGACGTTACGGATGCGGCTCTGCTCGTAGCCCACGTCCAGAGCAACGTTCTGGATTGGGTTGAACTGCATACCTGCGCCGTAAGAGAAGCCTACGTCGCTGCTGTCGGTTTTAGACTGACCGGCAGTCTGGTTCTGCTGGTATTTGCCGTAGCCGATACCNACTACGCCGTAGATGCTGGCCCAGTCGTTCAGACGGTAAGCCGGACCACCGGTGATGCCGTAGTACTGACCTTTGTTGTACACGCCATCTTCAGTGCGATCTTTTTCGGTGTAGGTGAAAGAACCGATCCAACCCAGTGGGTTAGAACCGTCTTCGTAGCGGTATTTCAGGTTGAAGCCGTTAGCTTTGTTAGCAACGCCCTGATAGTCGCTCTGCGCGTAGCCGGCAGAAACGGTGCTCTGTGCCATGGCGGAACCAGCGGAAACTGCCAGTACACAAGCCAGTGCTGAAAGACATGCAATTTTTTTCATAACCACCTCAAATGTGAATATACTTCTCTCCTGACAACGCTAAAAATATAACAAAAC
>Ga0058692_1000747_pt1 | contig 13065 bp, 13 predicted proteins | sample AgamicAtAmrz_FD_55216 | JGI IMG/M metagenome (GOLD analysis project Ga0058692, IMG submission 55216) | Agave microbial communities from Guanajuato, Mexico - At.Am.rz | ecosystem: Host-associated > Plants > Roots > Rhizosphere | place: Guanajato, Mexico | collected 2012-06-07 | reverse complement strand
CAGATAATCAGACTGACTGAGCACCGCCATTCCGCACCGGGAAATAGCTATCAAAAAGATGCGTTTATTCATCTGCCGTCCTTTCAGGGTAAGGAGGAAATAACCGTCTTCGCAGCACTTATTCGGTCGGAAAAATTCTGACCTGGTCGGAATACAATTATCGGAGTGCAGAAATGTCCAGATTACCTTTTAGCAAGTCACTATTAGCGTCCATGCTATCTGTGGCCTGCTGTTCCTGGAGCGCCCATGCGGCTCCTCAATCCCCGACGCCCTCTACCGCGCCCGAGCAAAATTCGGGCAAGCCTAACATCGTGGTGATTTTTGGCGATGACATTGGCTACTGGAACATCAGTTCCTATAACCAGGGCACCATGGGATACAAAACGCCCAACATCGACAGTATTGCCGCCGAGGGCGCCAAATTCACCTCGTATTACGCGGAGCAAAGCTCCACCGCCGGACGCTCGTCGTTTATCACCGGGCAGATGCCGTTCCGCACCGGCATGAGTAAAGTCGGTATGCCAGGTGCGCCGCAGGGTCTGCAGAAAGAAGATCCGACCATTGCCTCGATCCTGAAACAGCTCGGCTATGCCACCGGTCAGTTTGGTAAAAACCATCTGGGCGATCGCAATGAATTCCTGCCTACCGCACACGGCTTCGATGAGTTCTTTGGCAATNTGTATCACCTGAACGCCGAAGAAGAACCGGAGAACCCGGACTATCCGAAAGATCCTGAGTACCGTAAACAGTTCGGTCCGCGCGGCGTCATTAAAGCCAGCGCGGATGGCAAGGTTGAAGATACCGGGCCACTGAACGTGAAACGTATGGGCACGGTGGATGAAGAGTTCCTCGCCGCCAACAACGATTTCATGGAGCGTCAGGTCAAAGCNGGCAAACCGTTTTTTACCTGGTTCAACACCACGCGCATGCACAACAAAACGCACATTAAACCGCAGGATCAGGGCGTGACCGGCCTCGGCGACTACGCAGACGGCATGGTTGAGCACGATAAAATGATCGGCGAGGTGCTGAAGAAAATCAAAGATCTGGGTATCGAAGATAACACCATCGTGATTTACACCACCGACAACGGTCCGATGATCGCCACCTGGCCTGATGCCGGCATGACGCCATTCCGTGGCGAGAAAAATACCGGCTGGGAGGGCGGGTTCCGCGTACCCGCGATGATCAAATGGCCGGGGCATATTAAGCCTGGCACGATGATCAACGATATTTTCGGCAGCAACGACTGGTTCCCGACGCTGGTTGCCGCAGCGGGCGTGCCGGATATCAAACAGCAGCTGCTGAAAGGCTATAAGACCAGCGCCATGACCTACAAAGTGCATCTGGACGGTTACAACCAGCTGGATTTCCTGCAGGGCAAAGGGCCCGACCAGCGTAATGAGTTCTTCTACTGGAGCGATGACGGCGATCTGTTAGCGATGCGCTACGGTCGCTGGAAAGCCCATTTCATGATTCAGGAACACACCGGCCTCGACCTGTGGAAATATCCGTTCGTTAAACTGCGCACGCCACTGATCTTCGACCTGGAGATCGACCCGCTGGAGCGCGGTGACAGCGGTATGGATTACAACCACTGGTTCTATGACCGTCTGTTCCTGCTGGGTGGCGCGCAGAAATATGCCGCAGAAATGCTGCAAAGCTTCAAAGAGTTCCCGCCTCGTCAGAAACCCGGCTCTTTCACCGTTTCGGATGTGCAGAAACTGATTGACGAAGGCAGCCCGGCCACCAACTGAGTTATCACTCACAGCCGGGCACGNCGTGCCCGGTATTCGGAGGCATTGATGAAATACAGCACCACACTGCCGGTTCGCCCGTTGCCCTCGGCGGAAAAATACAACGGCATCGGCCCGGCGTANAAACGCCGCTTTCACGTNATGGCCAANCCCACCGGCTCGCGCTGCAATATCGACTGCAACTACTGTTTTTACCTGCATAAAGAGCANCTGCTGCAGCAGGATCATCACAGCGGCATGTCNGATGANGTGCTGGANAACTATATTCGCCAGTACATTGATAGTCAGGATGGCGATCNGGTGGTGTTCTCNTGGCAAGGCGGTGAACCGACGCTGATGGGGTTGCCGTGGTTNGAAAAGGTGGTGGCGCTGCAGCAAAAGTATCAGAAGCCAGGACAACGCATCGAGAATGNTCTGCAAACCAATGGCATCCTGCTGAACGATAGCTGGGCGCGCTTTCTGAAGCAGCATCACTTTCTGGTCGGGCTGTCGATTGATGGCCCGCGCGAGNTGCACGATCGCTATCGCGTAACNCGCAGCGGTAAACCGACTTTCGACAAAGTGATGGCGGGTGTGGCGGCGCTGCAACGCCACGGCGTGCCGTTCAACGCGCTGGTCACGGTCAACCGGACCAATGCACGCTTTCCGCTGCAGGTGTACCGCTTTCTCACGCGCGAACTGGGCGCGACCTATCTGCAATTCAATCCCTGCGTCGAGCCGGTCGATTTTACCCAAACCGCGCCGCAGTTCTGGCGCGATGACAGCATCCCGGTGAGCGGTTCCCGCCGCGCGCGGCCGGGCGATCTCGACTCGGTGGTGACCGACTGGTCGGTCGATCCCGATGACTGGGGACGCTTTCTCATCGCCGTGTTTGAAGAGTGGGTAAACAATGATTTAGGGCGCGTACAGGTTAACCTGTTTGAAACGGCAGTGGCGCAAACCCTGGGCCTGCCGGGCCAGATCTGCGTGACCTCAGAGTTCTGCGGCAAAGGCCTCGCCATTGAAAAAAACGGGGATATCTATGCCTGCGATCACTACGTCTATCCGGAGTATCAGCTGGGCAATATTGCCAACACTAAACTGGCGCACCTGGCGTTTTCCGAACGGCAAAAAGCGTTTGGCCTCGGGAAACGCGACACCCTGCCCGCCGTCTGCAAACGCTGTCCTTACCTCAAATTATGCTGGGGCGAATGCCCGAAAAACCGCATCGTGCGCAGCGCAGAGGGTGAACCCGGCCTTAACTATCTCTGTCCCGGCATCAAAGCGTTTTTTTCCTATGCTCAGCCGATCCTGGTAGGTATCGCCACGCTGCTTGAGCGGGAAAAACAGGGAGTGACGCAATGACCCTGCGGCAACGGTTTCTCGACCTGGAAGCGAGCATGAACCAGCAGGTGCTGGGTCAGCCAGAGCTGGTGCGCATGCTGATTATCGCGCTGCTGTGCGACGGCCACGTTCTGCTGGAAGGACTGCCCGGACTGGCCAAAACCCGTGCGGTGCGTGAGCTGGCGCGCCACATTGAAGGCGACTTCAGCCGTATTCAGTTCACACCGGATCTGCTGCCCTCGGATATCACCGGCAGCGAAATTTATCAGCAACACGCCACGCGTGAAGAGGAGCAGTTTCGTTTCCGGCCAGGCCCGGTGTTCGGCAACCTGATTCTGGCCGATGAGATCAACCGCGCCTCGGCCCGCGTGCAGTCGGCGTTGCTGGAAGCCATGGAGGAGCGTCATGTCACGGTGGCGGGCAACAGCTGGCCGCTGCCCGGCGTATTTATGGTGCTGGCGACGCAGAACCCGGTTGATCAGGAAGGCACCTGGCCTCTGCCGGAAGCGCAGCTGGATCGCTTCCTGATGAAAGTGCTGGTGCACTATCCCTCGAAAGAGAATGAACAGCGCGTGATGCAGCTGGTGCGCGCCGAACAGCAGGCAAAATATCGCGAACAGGACACCTCTGCCGTCAGCGCCGCTGCGCCGCCGCCGGTGAAAATCAGCCAGGCGGATATGGGTTGCTGCTGGCAGGCCATCTCCGACATTTACGTCGCGCCCACGGTGGAAGATTACATCGTCTCGCTGGTGGAAATGACGCGCCAGCCGCAGCAGGTCAGCGACACCTTTGCCAGTTATGTGGCGCTGGGTATCAGCCCGCGCGGCACGCTGGCACTGGACCGCGCCGGGCGCGCGCAGGCGTGGCTCGAAGGGCGTGATGCGGTGTTGCCGGACGATATTCAGCGCATTGCCCCGGCCGTGCTGCGGCATCGTCTGCTGCTGAGTTATCAGGCCAGCGCCGACCAGGTGACCGCCGATGACGTGGTGCGCATGCTGCTGGATGCGGTGGTCGCATGATGGATACCGCACTGGCCGTCACCCTGCCCGACCTGCTGGCGCTGGCGGGTGCAGCGCAGCAGCTGCGCAATCCGCCGGCTCAGCTGCCACCCGGCGCGATGGCCGGCGAGCGCGTGTCGCGTCAGCAGGGACGCGGACTCAATTTTGACAGCCTGCGCCGCTATCAGCCGGGCGATGATGTGCGGCTGATCGACTGGCAGGCCACCGCGCGTCTGCGCACACCCTGGGTGCGCTTGTATAACGAAGAGCGCGAGCGGCCGGTATTTCTGCTGGTCGATCAGCGCCTGGATATGTATTTCGCCACACGCGGGCACACCAAATCGGTCGCCGCCGCCCATCTGGCAGCGCTGCTGGCGTGGCGTAGCTGGCACGATGGCGATCGTCTCGGGGCCGCCGTGTTCAGCGATGATTCCCTGAGATTGCAGCGCTGCCGCTCGCCGAAACTCGCCCTGGCGCCGTGCCTGAACGACCTGCATCAAATGAATAATCAGCTGCCGGCGCGCTATCCGCAGGAGCCCGCCAGCAGTCTGCCACTCCATCAGGTGCTGCAACGTATCCGGGCGCAGGTGCCTGCCGGAAGCTGGCTGGCACTGATCAGCGATTTCCACGATCTTGACGCTCAGAGTGACGCGCTGCTGGCGGCGCTGGCGCGCCGGTGTGATATCACCGCCTTTGTGCTGCTCGACGATCTGCATCTGCGGCTTCCGCATCAGGGCTATCTCGCCGCGCATTACCAGCATCAGCACGTTACGCTGCCGCTTTCGCCCGCGTTGCGTCAGCAGATTAGCGAGCGGGTCACCGCCCGGCTGGCACAGCAGCAGACGCGACTGCTGCGGCTCGGCATCCGCGTGCAGCACATTGTGGTGAGTGAACCGTTATTGCGTCAGCTGACGCAGGGAGACGAGCATGCTGGAAAAAGGCTTTAGCGTTCCGCCACTGCTGCAGCCTGACCTGCCGCCCGCGGTCTCCTGGCTGCCGCTGCCTGCGGGCTGGTGGTGGCTGGCAGGCGCGTTAGCGGCCCTGCTTGTGCTGCTGGCGCTGTGGCGCACAGCGCGCTGGCTGCGCAACCGCTGGCGGCGTGAAGCGCGTCAGGTTTTACGTCACGACAACAGCATTGATAGCTGGCTGCGGCTGATTAAGCGTGTGCGGCTGGTGCACCAGCCGCGTGCTCAGGTCAGTGAACTGAGCCTCAGCCAGTTACTGCAGGAGCTACCGCTGGATGCCGCGACCTATCAGCGGCTGCTTGACGGCTACTGCCAGCCGGACAATAGCCTGTCGCCTGATGAAATGCAGCGCCTGCGCAGCCAGCTGCGGCGCTGGCTGGAGGCATTACCCGATGTCTGAACTGCTTACCCGCTTCGATTTTGCCTGGCCGTGGGTCTGGCTCCTGCTGCCGCTGCCGCTGCTGACGCGCTTTCTGCTACCGCCACGCCAGCCGGTCAGCGAAGAGGTGCGCGTGCCGTTCCTGCCGGAACTGGTGAGGGAGTTGCGTCTGGAGAATGCCCCTCCGGCCAGCCGCTGGCCTCAAACGCTGCTGTTCTGGCTGGTGTGGCTGCTGTTACTGGCCGCGCTGGCGCGCCCTGAGCTGCTGTTGCCACCGCAGCTACAGCATAAGCCGATGCGCAATGTGGTGCTGGTGCTGGATGTTTCCGGTTCGATGGCGAAAAACGACGCCGGCGCGGGCACCACTCGCCTGCAGGCGGTGCAGCGCTCGGTGCACAATTTTGTGCTCCAGCGAACCCGCGATCGCATCGGGCTGGTGATTTTTGCCAGTCAGGCGTGGCCGTTTGCGCCGATCAGCGCCGATAAGCAGGCACTGCTGGCGCGCATCAACCAGCTGGCACCCGGCATGGTGGGCCAGCAAACCGCCATCGGCGATGCGCTGGGGGTGGCGGTCAAACTGCTGGACAGCAGCCTGGAACAGGACGCCAGCCGCATGGTGATTTTACTTACCGACGGCAACGATACCGCTTCACAGCTGCCGCCCGCCCTCGCTGCGCAGCTGGCAGCAGAGCATCAGGTGCAGGTTGATACCATCGCCTTTGGCGATCTTAACGCCAGCGGCGAGGACAAAGTCGATAGCGCGCTGATGCAGGATATTGCCCGCATCACCGGCGGTAGCGCGTTTCAGGCGGCTACCTCAGGCAGCGCACTGCAACGTGTCTGGCAAACCATTGACGCCCAAACGCCCGCGCAGGTGGCGACGCTCGGTCTGTCGTTTACGCGCCCGCTGTTTGCCTGGCCGCTCGGCGCGGCGCTGGCGCTGTTAACCGCGGCGTTGTTGCTGGCGCGACTGCGGGAGCGTGCAGCATGAATGGCTTTCATTTTATGCACCCGTGGTGGCTGTCCGGGCTGCTGGTTTGTCTGGCACTGGCGTGGCTATTGCGCGCGCCGCGCAGCGCCTGGCAGCGCATTATGACAGCGCCGTTTCACGCCCTGATTACCGGTAAGCGACTGCAGCGGCTGTCACCCGTACCGTGGCTGCTGGCGCTCGGCGTGCTGGCGCTGGCAGGGCCGTCATGGCAGAAGGCGTTGCCGGGCGGCGTTACGCCGCAAAGTAACGTGATGGTGATTTTGCAACAGGATCTCAGCATGCTGGCGCAGGATCTCCCGCCCGACCGGCATCAGCGCATGCAGCATAAGATCGCTCAGCTGATGCAGCAGATGCCGGGTAGCCACTTTGGACTGGTGGTGTATCGCGGCGGTGCCTGGCTGACCACGCCGCTGACCAACGATCCGGCCTTTTACTCGCTGTTCTTGCAGGCGCAGCAGCCAACGTTACTGCCGGACGGTCAGGGCAATGGCCTGGCGGCCGCTCTCAGGCTGGCCGATGATAATCTGCCGGACACGCCGCGCAGCATTGTGCTGGTGGCCGATACGTTGCGCCAGGAGATGCCCGGTTGCTCAGCCAGACCTCGCTGCCGCTGCAGCTGTGGGTGCCCGGCACTGCGCCCGGCGGCCCCTTGCCGCCCGCTTTCGCCAGTCAGGCTATTGATACCCGCCTCAACGTGGCGCGCTTCCAGCAGCTACGCGCCAACGGCGTGGCGGTTACGCTCGCCACCCCCGATGACAGCGATCTGCCTGCCATCAGACGCCATATTCAGCAAAGCCTCAGCGCCCAGCAAAACAGTCGCGAGGATCTGCCGTGGCACAACAGCGGCTACTGGCTGATTGCGCCGATGTTGTTGCTGCTGCTGTGGTGGCGTCGTCAGATACTGATCGTGCTGATTGTGTTGCCGCTCAGTGGGATAACGCCGCCGGCGGCCGCCGCGCTGCTGGATGCGTTTATCCCGCCCGACCTGCAAGGGCAACATGCCTTTCAACGGCAGGATTACGCGCGCGCGGCGCAGCACTATGTCGATCCGCTGCGCCGCGGCATTGCGCTCTACTATGCCGGTGATTTTTCNGCCGCCAGCGGCGCTTTTCGNCAGGCCCCCGTGACGCCTGAATCGCTGTTGTGGCTGGGCAACAGCCTGGCGCAGCAGAAACAGTGGCAGCAGGCGCTGCAGCATTACGATCAGGCGNTNAGCCTGCGTCCCGACTGGCGTATGGCACANCAAAATCGCGCCAGCATCGCGCGCATTGTGATGCAGCTTCGTCAGCAGGAGCGCGATCGCCAGGCGGCACAGGGAAAAGAGCAGGATTACGATCCTGACGGCAGCAAAAAAGACCTGCACAAACAGCAGGGCGTCGCGCAGCAGGTCATGCAGCCTGCNGGNCACGCNGCACCGCAGGTCAGTCAGTGGTACGACAATCTCAGCCTGTCGCCCGGTGGCCTGCTGGAANATCTCTATCGTCAGGAGTCACCATGAGAACGCTGCTGATTTGCCTGTTGCTGCTGACCGGGCCCGCGCGCGCCGCGATGGACATCACGCGCGNGCTGGTTGGCGATGACCGTTTGGTGCCGGGTCAGCCGCTGCGCGTCGCGGTAACCTACTGGACCGATAGCTGGTTTAACCCGCCGCCACAGTGGCCTGACTTCCTGGTCAGCAACGGCACGCTGTTGCCGGCGGCCATTCCCAATCAGCTGGTATCGCGTCAGCGTGACGGTGTCAGCTGGAGCGGCATCCGCATGGAGCGCCAGCTGATGGCCTGGGATCAGGGCAAACTGCAGCTGCCGGCGCTGGACATCACCCTGCAATCCGCGGGCCAGCCGCCGCAGACCGTTACGCTGCCAGCGCTGGAAAAAAATGTGCGCTGGCCGACGGGTGTGCAGCAGCCGGATCGCTTCCTGCCCGCCGCCACGCTTCATCTGCAGGAAAAAGTGACACTGTATCGTGCCGCGCAGGGCGACGCGCTACACGCAGGCGACGTGGTGGAACGTCAGATTACGCTGCAGGCCAGTGGTGTGGTCTCCGGACAGATTCCACCGGTGCTGATCGATTTGCCCGGTGCCAGTACCCAGCTGCTGACGCCCGAGGTTAGCGTCCTGACCAGCGGACGCGGTGAAATCACTGGCAGCCAGCGACGCGAGCGGCTGCGCTATCTGCCGGACAGCGCCGGCAGCCTGACGCTGCCGCCGGTGCAGCTGCGCTGGTGGGATACCCGACAACAGACATGGCAGCTCGCCACGCTGCCCGCCCATCACTATGACATTCTGCCTGCGCGCACGGCCGGCAGCGAACAGGTGCTGCGTGCCGGGCCTGAACGCCCCTGGTGGCAGTGGCTGCTGCTCGCCGCAACCGTGGTTCTCCTCGTCGCGGTGCTGTGGGCTGGCCGCCATTTACTGCGTCAGGCGCTGATGTTTGCCGGCCATACGTGGAGCCGCCTGTGGCGTATTCATGCGCTGCCCGATCTCGTTCCACATCACAGGAGTCGCCGATGAAAACTGTTTCTATACTGGCGGGCCTCACGCTGTGCCTCGCTAGCGTCAGTCAGGCTGACGATCTCTCCGCCTGGCGTGACGGTGCGGCAAAGCGTGCCATTACACAGTGGGTGGATGACACCACCCGCGCCGGCAGCGCTGACTTTATTCCTCTTAACCAGCGCTACGTGGTGTTCGATAATGACGGCACGCTATGGCCGGAAGCACCGCTCACCTTTCAGCTGCAGTTTGCGCTCGATGAAGTGAAACGGCTGGCGCCGCAGCATCCGCAGTGGCAGCAGGATGCGCTGGTACAGGCAGTGCTCAGCAACAACACGGCCGCTATTGCCGCCAGCGGGAAAAAGGGGCTGATGCATTTGCTGACGCTGACTCACAGCGGTATCACCACCGATGAGTTTGCACAACGCGTGCAGAACTGGGTGGCGACGCAGCGGGATACGCGTTTTGGCTGCCGCTACGATCGCATGGGCTATCTGCCGATGCGCCAGCTGCTGGATTATCTGCGCGCTCACGGTTTCCGCACCTGGATTATCTCCGGCGGCGGCATCGATTTTATGCGCGTGCTGGCGGAACAGATGTACGGCATTCCACCTGAGCAGGTGGTTGGCTCGTTTTCCCTTGCGGAATTTTCACTCAGCGACAACGGCACGCAGTTGCGGAAAACCATGAATGGTGCATTTTATGATGATGAAGCGGCCAAACCGGTGGCCATCCATCTGTTCATGGGTCATCGGCCGGTAGCAGCGTTCGGCAACAGCGACGGCGATGTGCCGATGCTGCAATACACCTCGGGGAATCCTGCCGCCAGCACCTTCGGCCTGCTGGTGCATCACACCGATGCACAGCGGGAATACGCCTACGATGCGCATCCGCCGGCCAGCGGCAAACTGGTTAACGGTCTCAGGCTGGCCGCGCACTATGGCTGGACCGTTGTCGATATGAAACAGGACTGGGGTACGGTGTTCGATCCCGCCCAGTGCCCGGCCGCCGTTTCCGTTCATCAAGGAGAAGCAAAATGAAAACATTACCTTTCACTGCCATGATCGCCCTGCTCACCCTGAGTGCCACGTCTGCGCTGGCGGTATCGCCGTATGAGAATCTGGCGCTGGCGCTGCGGCAGCAGACCATGATCAACGATCTGCGCACTCACTGCCGCGTGCCGGTCTCCATCGCCGACGAAAAAATCAAGCAGACCTTTCTGGCGGATAAGAGCAATCACAACGCGCTGCTGCAGGCGGCTGATGCGCTGAAGATGGGCAAGCATCAGCATTATCAGCAGCTGATGTCGCAGATAACCTGCCCGGATTTTAGCTGATCGTCGCTGACAGGAAACGCCAGACACCATCGTGGTCAGCGCGGAACAGGCCAGCGGCGTGGCGCTGCGGTTTCAGGCGTGATCTACGGTTTGAGCTGCGCCCGCGCGGTGTAAAAGCGACGGTAGGACAGATACGCCGCGATGATGGTCGACAGGCTGGCGGTGGCAATCAGCATAAACGTCACCATGATCTGGTACTTGATGGCCTTTACCGGATCGATCCCGGCAAAAATCAACCCGGACATCATGCCTGGCAGACTTACCAGCCCCACCGTTTTCGCGCCGTCAACGGTGGGGATCATCGCGGCACGAATACTGTCACGCATCAGCCCGGCGGATGCGCGTTTGATCGGCGCGCCCAGGCTGAGCATCTCCATGATTTTCTGCTGGTTGTCGCTAAAGCGCTGATTGAGGTTGGTGAAACACAGCCCGACCGCCACCATGGCGTTACCGGCAATCATGCCGGAAATGGGGATCACCTGCATGGGAACAAAGGCAATGGCGCCGCTCAGCAGCAGCACCGTTAGTGTCAGTGCCGTACCGCTGGTAATCGCCACCAGCGCGATGATAAAACCATGATCGATCTGCCGGCTGCGTTTGCGCGCATTCAGCGCTGCATTGACGCAGATAAACAGCACCATCAGCAGCGTCAGCCAGTCATTATTGACATCGAAAATTGACTTCAGCACGTAACCGACGATCACCAGCTGGATAATGGCGCGCGTGACACTCCACAGAATGTCTTTGCTCATCCCCAGCTTCTCTTTCTGGCTAATCAGCAGCGCCACCAGCACCAGCATGAGTGAAAGCAGCAGCGAGCTGTCGCTGATATTATGCTGATTCATGCTGTTCTCCCGCTGCGGGTGGGGTCAGCCGCAGAATACGCTCAGCGGCATCAATCTCCTGTACGTCATGGCTGATACGGATCACCGCCAGCCCTTTTTCCGCCACCAGCGCGGCAATCAGCTGGTTAACCCGTTGTTTATTGGGCTCGTCCAGTGCGCTGGTCACTTCGTCCAGCAACAATATCTGTGGCAGAAACTGCAGATTGCGCAGCAAAGCCACCCGCTGCTTTTCACCGCCAGAGAGTCCGGCAACGTTTTTGTCCAGCATGTCGGCGGATAAATGCAGACTGCGCAACGCCGCCACCAGCTGCTCGCGCGACGGTTGTTGCTGACGCAGTTGCCACGGCAGCGCCAGGTTATCATAGACCGTGTCACCAAACAGTTGCGGTGTCTGGAAACAGTAGGAGACCTGCTGGCGATAGTGTTCGACTTTCAGCGTGTGAATATCCCGCTGCTGAAACAGGATCTGGCCGCTATCGGGCTCCAGCAGTGAGGCAATAATTTTCAGCAACGTGCTTTTGCCGCTGCCGGACGGGCCGGTGAGCAACAGCGTTTCACCTGCGTACAGCTGCAGTGATACCGGCGCCAGCAAGGTGCGCCCCTGCACGGCCAGCGTGACGTCTTGTACCGCCAGCAAAGGAGAATCAGCAGACATAAAAGGCATCCGTGAGAAATTGTCGGCAGATTATAGACAGCTGCACAAGGCAGGGGAATGCGTCACGATGCGGAGAGCGGCTGCCGTTTAACCGCCGTGGCTTTACAACGCGGCAGAAATCCGCATGCTGGTGACATTCAGGACCACTTTCTTCATTACTATGACCGCCACCAAAACCGGATTTCTCTGCGCGAGCGTGCTGCTGCTGAGCGCGCTGACGCTGCTGTCGTTGCACTGGAGCGCGTTTCAGGCATGGGCGCTGCAAAGTCAGATTCAGCTGCACCGGCTGCTGGTTACCCATTTACTGCAAATCAATAGCGGCCAGTACAGTGCCGGACTGTGGCTGCTGGCCGTGACCTTCATTTACGGCATTCTGCACGCGGTGGGTCCCGGCCACGGTAAATTTATCGTTACCACCTGGCTGACCACCCATCAGCCCCCGCGCGGCGTGGCGCTGAGCGTGCCGCTGCTGGGCAGCCTGGTGCAGGGCCTGAGCGCGATTGCCTTTGTCTTTATCCTCGCGGTTGGTTTTAACCTGACCACCGGCGATCTCAGCCTGAGCCGCTGGTATCTGGAGAAAGCCAGCGCTGTGTTCATTGCCGGGCTGGGCGTGATGCTGCTGCTGCAAGCCTGGCGCAGGCCGCCAGCGGAGCATCATCATGATCATTGCGGCCACGCGCATGGCGTCGCGGCTGGGCACGGCAGCGACTGGAAAAGCTGGGCGGGTATTATCATTGCCACCGGCGTGCGGCCGTGCAGCGGTGCGCTGACGGTGCTGCTGTTCGCCAGCGTCATCGGCATTACGCGCTGGGGCATGCTGGCGGTGATGAGTATGGCGCTCGGTACCGGCATGGCGCTGGTGGCGCTGGCACTGTTTGTGCAGCATTACCGTCAGCGCGCCGGGCAGCTGTGGCTGGCAGAGCGCTCGCCGCAGGCGGCATCGCTGCTGAGAGCGGTACGGATCGCCGGTGGGATATTGCTGGTGATGTTTGCGCTGGTGCTGTTTTTTACCGTGGTGCCGGTGAGTGCCAATGGGGATTATATTGCGGCGGGATGTTGAGGTGCATGGTTTGGGGTGGGTGCGGTTTTCCCCTCACCCTAACCCTCTCCCGCACGCGGGAGAGGGGACGTCAGGTGCGGCCTGTTCCCCGGGAGAGGGAACGTTAAGTGCCGCTTTGGGCACGGGCTTAATGATCAGAAACGGTATTTCGCGGACAGCATAAAGTTGCGCGGTTCGCCGTAGACGATGCCGGTGCTGTCGACGTTTTCGTCGTACTCTTTGTCGAACAGGTTATTCAGGTTGGCCTGCAGGCTGAGGTTTTTGGT
>Ga0058692_1000746_pt1 | contig 13074 bp, 13 predicted proteins | sample AgamicAtAmrz_FD_55216 | JGI IMG/M metagenome (GOLD analysis project Ga0058692, IMG submission 55216) | Agave microbial communities from Guanajuato, Mexico - At.Am.rz | ecosystem: Host-associated > Plants > Roots > Rhizosphere | place: Guanajato, Mexico | collected 2012-06-07 | reverse complement strand
AGGAGGCACGCTAGACAAAGCTTGACCATAACTGAATTGGATGATTGGCTATTTCAGAGACAACAAATTGGAATAATCGATATGAGCACGCTGGATGTGGAGGCCGTCGAGGCCTTTGTCACCATCGCCGATATGCAAAGCTTCACCCGTGCTGCCGAAGCGCTCGGCACCACCCAGGGCGCCATCAGCGTCAAGCTCAAGCGGCTGGAAGACAGGCTCGGCCAGCGGCTGCTCGAACGCACACCGCGTTCGGTGCGGCTTTCAGCGCAGGGTGCGGTGTTTCTGGCGCCCGCCCGCGAGTTTCTCGCCGCGCATGACCGGGCACTGGCGGGCCTTTCCTCCCCACGCCGCCGCTTCGGCCTTGGCATCGCCGCCCATGTGGCGGGACCGGAGGTTCCGACCCTGCTTGCACGCCTCAACGACCACGACCCCGGGCTTACGATCGAAGTGCGCATGGATCATTCCCGATCCCTGCTTGATGCCTTCGACCGTGGGGAGATCGATGCGGCAATCATCCGGCGCGAGGATGATCGGCGCGACGGCGAGGTGCTCGGGCCGGAACATTTCGGCTGGTATGCAACCCCGCAATTCGAACACCGTCAGGGTGAACCCCTGCGGCTGGCGGCGCTCTCGCCCGCCTGTGGCGTGCGTGACATCGCCACCCGCGCCCTGGATGCGGCTGCGATTGCGTGGACGGAGGTGTTTCTTGGCGGCACATCGTCGATGGTGACCGCCGCCGTCTCGGCCGGGCTCGCGGTTTCCGCCTTCTCCTCCCGTCTCGCACCGCCCGGCACAGTGGAGGTCAGCCAGCGTTTTGGCCTGCCGCCCCTGCCCTCCACGGAAATCATCATGTTCTCCACCCTGACGGACAGCAGATCCCGGGAGGCCTTACGCACGCTCGCCGCCGCCTTTCGCGAACATCGGCCGGGTTAGTGGCGCAATTCCGCCTGACACCGGCTAAACGCCGAACGCTTCCGGCGTCAGTTTTCCGCCCCTCAGGAGATGTTGCAGCGTATAGGAAACCGAAAGCGCATCATCGAGCGCATCGTGCCCCTGCAATGGCGGATGCTCGACGCCGTAATAATCGGCCAGCCTGTTGCTCGGCGTTTTTGCCAGATCCTCCGCCGGCATTGCCGCTGCAAGCAGAAGTTTGACGGCATTGTCGAAACGCCCGGCAGGGATGGGCGGCTGTATTCCGGCGACATAACAGCTGATCGCCACCATATTCAGTTCGTCCTTACCCCATGACCAGCATTGGGCACCTTCCGAGAAACTGTCGAAGCTTGAAAGGGCCTGCTGCAAGGGAACGCCTTCCGTTTCGATGATCTCCCCGGTGATCCCCGTCAGTCGGGTGAAGAACGGATCGATCACATATCTTCCGCCATGACGGTCGACCGGACATATATAGGCCTTATAGGTCCCCAGAAGCGGAAAATCGCCCTCCAGCCCAAGCCTGACGGCGCCAATCTGCGCAATGACCGGATCGGGATCATGAGCCGCACACCANAACCTGCGCTGGGAACCTTCCAGGCAGAGGAACTCGCAGTCGAATATGATTGCTTTTTTCATGAACCAACCTCTCAATTCGCNCGGGCCANATCTTGAAAGCACAAATGAAGTGCTTTATATATTTCACATGAGCACGAAACTTTTGTCCAACGTTGTCCTGGCACTGAATCTCTCGGAGGGGAACCGCTCTTCTCTNGAAGAGACGCTCCTTGCCTATCGGCGAGCGATGGCNATCCTTGACCGGACTGAAGGCGCCAATCTCGTAGCCTTGCATGCGGCAGCTTATGAAGAGATCAGGGTCAAGACCAGCCTTCCTTCCCGCATGGTGACGCTGGCTCTGCGCGACCATAGCCAGCGCGATCCGCAAGAGCCGGTGCGGGACATTCCGCTCGACAGCAAGCTCTTTTCGGTCAAGGGGCCGGACACGGTAAGCATCGCCACCCTCTCGGGCCGCGTCGTGGTGCCCTATACCGTCCGTGGCTATCACGACGGCTGGAATGACTTTTCAGAAGCGCGCCTCGTGTTCGAGGGCGAAACCATCAGCATCCATGCCGGAATAAAAACCGGCTTTCAACCGAACAAGGAGGCTTCGATGAACAATGAAGGTATTCTTGGGCGACTCGGGCGTGTCATCGCCGGCGTNATGAACAACGCTGTCGATGCGGCGGAGGCGTCCAATCCGGTTGCGGTAGCGCAGCAGGCNGTGCGGGAAATCGCTCAGATCGCCGATGAGGCCCGATCCGCGCTTGGCGTGGCGGTCGCAGCCGGCCATCGCCTGAAAGCNAAGGCCGCCGATCTCGACGAAGAAATTCGTGACCTCGACGACAAGATCAGGATCGGACTTGAAAACGGCCGCGAGGATTTGGCCCGTGCGGCAACCGGGCTGCAGATCGATCTGGAAGCGCAGCGGGAAGCGCTGAACAAGGCGATTCTCGAGAACGCTGCCGAAATTGCCGAGGCGGAAACCACATTGCGCAGCATCGCCTCCGCAAAGGCGGATGCGCAAAAGCGGCTTGAGGACGCCAAGCGCGCCGAACGCATCGCGCCGGCAACCGACACGACCCCATCCCAGCGCAACGACCGCCGTCTGGCTGACGCGCTCGACGCCATCGAAAGAGTAACCGGCACCCCCGCCAAGCCCAATAACGGAGCGGCGGAGGTTGAAGAACTCGGCCGGATGCAGCGCCAGAGCGCNATCGAAGCACGGCTCAAGGCATTTCGTGAGGGGCAGCGCTGATGGAGAGCATTGTCCAGCCAGGCACTGCTCCCTTCTGGATCGCCTTGCTGACGGTCTTCGGCCTCGGCATCGTCGAACTCGTCTCGGTTCTTCTTGGTGTATCGGCTTCGGGACTGCTTGACGACAACTTCAGTTACCACGCACCCGGCGATACCGAGGCGGGGTTACTCGGCAGCTGGATGTCCTGGCTCAATGCGGGCGGCGTGCCGCTTCTTGTTCTGGCGGTCATCCTGCTCTCGGCTTTTTCCGTCGCCGGGTTCTTCATTCAGGGGATCGCTTCCGCAACGCCGCTCGGGCCATTGCCGCCCTATCTGGCCATGACCGGCGCCATTGCCGCCNCCCTGCCGGCCACGCGGTCACTCAGCCGCGCCGTTGCGAAGGTCATTCCACGCGATGAGACAAACGCGCTCGAGCAGACCGATTTTCTGGGACTTGTGGGCACTGTCACCATCGGGCCTCTCGATCAGGGCAAGCCCGGCACCGTGCGGGTCAAGGACCGGCACGAGAATATTCACTTCCTGCGCGCTCAGGCAGCATCCGGTCACACGATCGATACGGGTGCGCAGGTATTGATCGTCGACGGTGCGGATGGGCTTTTTCAGGCCATTCCCGCGCCGCCGGATCTGGAAGTTCACCATAGCGGGCATCATAGGGGCTAACTCACCATGGATTTCTTTTCTCTGGGCCTGATTGCGGGGGCCATCGTCACGGCCATCGTCGTCATCGGCATCATCATGACATCGCTCTACACGCGGTCGACACGCGACAAAGCCTATGTAAGGACCGGCCTCGGCGGCAAGAAAGTCGTTCTCGATGGCGGCGCCATCATCCTGCCGATCTTCCATTCCTATTCCTGGGTCTCTCTCAGCACATTGCGACTGGAAGTGAAAAGATCAGAACATGAATCCCTGATCACCAAGGATCGCATGCGGGCCGACATCACCGCCGAATTTTACGTGCGGGTTAAACCCGATGCAGAAAACATCGCACTTGCCGCCCAGACACTCGGCGACCGGACAAATGATGCCGATGCGCTGAAGTCACTGGTCGAAGCGAAATTTGTCGACGGTTTGCGCTCGGTTGCAGCCACCATGTCGCTGCGCGATCTTCAGGAGCAGCGTGCCGAATTCGTCAAGTCCGTGCAGGCGGCCGTCGCGCACGATCTGCAGTCCAACGGTCTGGAACTGGAATCGGTCTCGCTGACACGCCTCGATCAAACCGACATCAAGCACTTCAACCCCAACAACTCGTTCGACGCGGAAGGCCTGACGGCACTCACCCGGATCACCGAAGAGCGTAAACGCGAACGCAACCAGATCGTCCGCGACAACGAAGTCGAAATTGCCACGAAGGACCGCGAAGCGGTGCTGCGGCGCTTGACCATCGAACGCGAACAGCGCGATGCGGAGCTGACGCAGGAGCGCGATATCGCCAACAAGACGGCGGAAACGCGGGCGGAAGCAGCCAGGGCCGAGCAGGCGGCCCGCCTCAACGAGGAAACGGCAAAGCTCGATACGGAGCGCGGCATCGCCGAACGGGACGCCCAAGCCCGCCAGGCGCGTGAAACTGCCCGCATCGAAGCCGAGCGCGGTATTGCCGAACGCGAGGCGGAAGCGCGCAAAATCACCGAAACGGCGCGAATCGAAGCCGCTATCGCCGTGGCGCAGAAGGTGGAGCAGGAACAGGCTGCCCGCGCCAAGGCGGACGAAGCCAAGGCTTCCGCCATCACTGCGGAAGAACAGGTGGCAACAGCCCGCGAAGTGGAAATCGCCGAACGCGCCAAGCGCATCGCCGTGATCGACGCCCGCAAGGCGGCAGAGCAGGAAGCGACGGCCATCACGGTAAAGGCNGAAGCCGAACGGCAAGCCGCCGAAAACCTGGCTGCTGCCACCAAGATCGGTGCCGAAGCCGAGGCACAGGCCGCGAAAATCCGTGCCGAAGGCGTCATCGCGCTCGGCGATGCAGAGGCGCAGGCGGAACGCGCAAAGAACGATGCACGCAATGCCCTGTCGGGCGACATCATCGCATTCGAACTCGCCCGTGCTAGGATCGCCATCATTCCCGAAGCACTTTCCGAGGCGATGAAGCCCATCGAGAAAATCTCCGATATCCGCATCTTCAGCGCNGGTAATCTGGCGGGCGCCCTCGGTGGCGGCGGCGACGCCAAAAACGGCAATGGCCTCGGCGATCTTTCGAGCCAGCTTCTCAGCTTCACTGCGCAAAAGCCGGTTCTTGACGAAATCCTTGCACAGGCCGGCTTCAGGGGTACGGACCCGACACAGGCTNTGTTGGCTGCATCAATCGCGAACGCCACGGATCAGCCGACGCAGGGAAAACAGCAACCTAAAGAGACGTAAAAGTCCTATTCTCTCCGACAACACGCGCGGTCAGCCTGAANGCGGCCGCGCTTTTCATTTGCTCCGCAGCATGCGGCACCACAAGCACCGATGGCTCCGATCAGGCCTCTNCGTGAAAACGCACCGGCATACGCCTAGGCAGACTNAAGCAGGCTGCTCTCCAGCGTCTTAAACGACGTGACATCCTGGCGCGCCAGCGAAACAACCCACGCGCCCTGCAGCCCGATCACCAGTCTTTCGGCATCGGTCTGCGGATCGTGACTGCCCAGGCGCCTTGCCTGAGCTACAATCCTTGCGGTCCAGTCATTGAGCACATCCGCACCGATCTGGCGCAAATCGGGCTTTTCATCGCCGGCCTGAATGATGCTGAGCACCGGGCAACCCATGATACGGCCATTTTCCTGCGAGAGGCGGGCTATCGCACGGGATAACGTCACCGAGCCCGAAGCGAAGCTCTCCGCGTCCTTGAAACTCGCGTCGATCAGCTCTGCCACCTTCCGGCCCGCCCATCGCGTCGCCTCGGCGGCGAGCTGCTCTTTGCCGCCGGGAAAATGATAATAGAGAGAGCCTTTCGGCAGGCCCGTCTCCGCAAGAATTTCAGCCAGCCCCACACCCGCATAACCGCGCCGCCGAAACAGCGCGGAGGTGGCCCGTATCAGAGCTTGGCGGTTCTTGCTTTCATCCATTCGCCTGTTTTAAGCGCCATAGACCGTTTGGTCTAGAGATGTTATTAGACCAAACGGTCCAGGAGGAAGTGATGGATGACTGATATTGCAGAGAGCCGGGAGATCGACATTGTTTCGGAAGGGCACAGGCTCGCCGGCCGGTTCTTTCCGCCCAGGGGTCCAGCCCGCGCGCATCTTGTCCTTCATGGCGCAACGGGTGTTCCGGCGCGCTATTATCGCGCCTTCGCCATATGGGCGGCCGGTCAGGGCATCGGTGTCCTGACTTATGATTATCGCGATTTCGGCGCATCCCGACAGCACCCCGTCCGCGAAAGCCGGGCCACGATGGCCGACTGGGGAATTGCCGACCAGACGGCAGCCGAGGCCGCACTTTGCCAGATAGCACCGCAAGGCCCCCTCTGGCTGCTCGGCCATTCCCTCGGCGGGCTGACATTTCCTTTTCGACGCCATGACGAGCGGCTCGAGCGTGTCATCACCATCGGCTCGGGCTTTGCCCATGTCAGCGACCATCCATGGACCTATCGGCCCACGGTCATCGCCTTCTGGTATCTGCTCGGGCCTGTCAGCACGATACTCGCGGGCTATCTTCCCGGCCGAAGGCTGCTGCTGGGTGCGGATCTGCCCGCTGGAATCTACTGGCAATGGCGGCGCTGGTGCACGAGCCGGGATTTCTTCCGGCGCGATATCGGCAAATCACTGCCAGAACCGGATTTTTCCGCGACCCGCTTCGATCTGCGCATGATGACGATGGCAGACGATGTGGTGGTGCCGCCCGCCGCCGTCTGGCGTTATGCCGACGTTTTCCCGCAGGGAAGCGTCAACCGCAGAANCNTGCGCCCGGAAGAATTCGGCCTCACCTCGCTGCGCCATATCGAGGTCATGTCAGAGCGTGCAGCACCGGCATGGCCGGCGATATTGGGGCTGGAAGAGCCGGCATAAACCGGGCGCGGCTCCGCCTCGACCGCAAATTTCCCTCTCTGCTTGTCGACAATTCCGGACGGAAAAATTAGCATCACGCGAAACGCCGCAGCGGAGCAATCATGTCACTTCCCCAGAAAATCGGTTTTATCGGAACAGGAGCCATCACCGATGCAATGGTAAGGGGCCTGCTCGCCAGGCCTGCCGCCGTGCCGCATGTCATGGTGTCCCAGCGCAGTGCCGATATCTCGGCGAGACTTGCCGCCGATTTCCCGCAGGTGATCGTCTCCAGCGACAATCAGGCAATCGTCGATGGCTGCGATACCGTCATGCTGGCTATCCGGCCGCAGATCGCTGAAGAAGTCATCCGGCCGCTCCGGTTCCGGGACGGGCAGAAGATCGTCAGCGTCGTTGCCGCAACCGGCCGCGAGGCGCTTCTGGACTGGATCGGCGCGGATGTGCGTCTCAGCCAGGCGATCCCGCTGCCCTTCGTCGCCCGGCGCAAGGGCGTCACCGCCATTTATCCTGCCGATACGGATACGGCTGCTATCTTCAACGTGCTCGGCAATGCGGTGGAATGCGAAACCAAGGCGGAATACGATCTTCTGGCCGCCGCAAGCGCTTTGATGGCCACCTATTTCGGCATCATGCAAACGACGACGGAATGGCTTGTCGAGAACGGTCTGCCGGAAGAAAAGGGGCGGGCCTATCTTGCGCCCCTCTTTGCCGGCCTTTCCGAGGTGGCCCTGCTTGCCGGCAGCAGGACGGATTTCATCGATCTCAGCCGTGAATTCGCCACCAAGGGCGGGCTCAACGAGCAGGTGCTGCTGGATTTCGACAACAAGGGCGGATCAGGGGCACTGAAAGATGCGCTGAGCCGTGTGCTGGCGCGGATCACGCAATAATCGGACAGTCGCATGGCAACAACGAAAAAAGGGCCTTTTCGGCCCCTTTCCGTTTTACGCCTTTCCCGGACGGTTGATTGTGAGGAAGTGCCGCACCACCGGCTTTTCCAGCCCGGAATGATAAGCGAGCACCTTGCCCTGCAAATCCGCATCCGCGTGGGAAACCCGCTTGTGCTGGCGCAGATGCTCGGCCCAGGATTCCACCATGAACCATTCGACGATCTTCTGCGGATCGGCGGAGTCCTCCGTCACGCCCCAGCCATAGGCGCCATCGCGCCGGCGCTCCTGTGAAAGCTCGTCCAGTGCATGCAGGAAAGCGGAGCGGTGATGCTTTTCGACATTATATTCGATGAGGATCAGAACCGGGCCGCGATCATGGGCCACCGGCTCGGCAACGAGCGGTTCGGGCCAATGGTTGGACGGCACCATATCCGCATCACCGGCCGGCAGTTTCACGCGGTGCATGACGAGACCGGCAATGAAAAGGCCGGCCGCACCGATGAGCAGCGTGCCCGGCACACCCACCGCTTCACCCACCGCACCCCAGCCGATGCTGCCCGCTGTCATCGCGCCGTTGAAGACGGTGAGATAGACGGCGAGACCGCGGCCACGCACCCAGTTCGGCAAGATCGCCTGAGCCGCGCCATTCAGCGTCGTCAGCGCCGTGATCCAGGCACCGCCGAGAAACAGCAGGATGACGATGGCAAGCCACTTTGGCGGCGCGAAGGACAGNCCGGCCATAACGAGCGCGGTGGTGAGGGCCGCACCCAGCAGCAGGGCATCGGCATCGAAACGGTCGCGCAGCTTCGGCATGAGCAGCGCACCGCCGATGGCGCCGGCCCCGACAGCGCCGAGCAGGATACCGTAGAAGCTCGCGTCTCCGCCGAGCAATTGCCGGGCGACCAGAGGCAACAGCGCCCAGACGGCACTGGCGAATGCAAAGAAGATCGCAGCCCGCAACAGGACGACATGCAGCGGCCGGCTGGCGCGGGTATAACGAAGGCCCGCCCGGAATGCGCCGAAGAAACCTTCCGCCAACGCATCATTGGCGTTCTTTGCCCGCGGCCACCATAAAAGGGCGGCGATGACCACGAAATAGCTTGCAACATCGGCGCCATAGGTAAAGGCCGCCCCGAAAGCCGCAAGCAGGATGCCGCCGGCGGCCGGGCCGATGGAACGGGCGATGTTGATGCCCAGCGAGTTCAGCGCCACGGCGCTCTTGATGTCCTCACGTTTCACCAGTTCCGGCACGATGGCCTGCCAGGTCGGCCCCATCAGTGCCGCACCGATGCCGCCGAGGAAAGTAAGCCCGATCAGCGCGCTGACGGACAACAGGCCGGTATGGGAAAGAACCATGAGGGTGACGCTGACGGAGGCCAGCAGAAGCTGCACGGCGATCAGGAACTTGCGGCGGTCGAGAATATCGGTCAGCACGCCGGCCGGGATCGCCAGAAGAAAGATCGGCAGGGTTCCGGCCGCCTGAACCATGGCGACGGCCGCCGGCGATGCCGAAAGATCGGTCATCAGCCATGAACTGGCGACATCGCGCATGAAACTGCCGGTATTGCCAAGCACCGTTGCGGCCCAGAGGACTGCGAAAACCGGTTGTGCAAGGGGAGCAAAGCTGCTCGCGGAGGATTTTGCAGCACTCATTTGCCTGTTCCTTTCGTGAGATCGATTGCGGCAACGATGATGAAGGCACCGGCAAGGCCAAGATGCTCGAAGAAGGCGTTGGTGGCCATCATGCGGTCCATGCCGGGCGCCATTTCCCAGAAGCGCAGAGCGATGAAGGTGGCGAGAAGTGTGAAGCCTGCAAGTGCCAGCGCACCGGCCCAGCGCAGGAAGCCCGACACCACCAGAGCGGAGGCGGTGAGCTCGAACAGGATGACGACAACAGCGAATGCAACCGCCGGCTGAAGGCCAAAATGGTTCATCTCGGCAATCGCACCGGGGAAGTCGAAGATCTTGGTCAGCGGCCCCTGAATATAGGCCGAGCAGAGCGCCAGAAGCACCAGGGTTTTTGTTGCGGGTGCGGCAACGATATCCGCAAGATGCCCGCGAAGGCGAAGGGTTGAAGACGGCTCGGTCATTTTTTGCTCCTGCGATCTGGCCGGTCGGTTCGAGCGGCGCTGCATTCATCTGATGGAGCGATATTGGCGCAAAGGATTATCGCCAACAATTGCATCAATAGTTTCGATATAATTGCGTAATTTGCAATATACCTATTCCCGGGCCCACCGGGCAGCGGCGATCCGCTGCCCGGTGGATTCCTCTACTGGCTGNGCTCAGACTGCCCAGCAGGAGCAACCCAGCGCTCCGAAGAAGCCCTTCAGATCGGCAATCGGCAATTTCGACGTCCATGCGCCGGCATGGTCGTGGCCGTGAACTCCGCAATCATTGGCGCAGCCGCAGGAGGAGATCGCAGCCCGTCTGAGTGAATTCTTTCCAGCGCCCTGCGGCTCACCCCAGGCGGCATAACCGCCGAAGGTGCGCACAGGCGACCAGTCGGGCATCGCCGGCGGAATATTGCTTTCATCCAGTGCCTTGAAGTCACCGGCGCCATAGACGACCTTGCCGCCCACCATGGTCAGTTCCGAGGTGAGGAAGGAAATCTCATCTTCCGCGCAGGAGAAGAAGTCCTTGTCCGGCACCACGAGATCGGCGAACTGGCCTTTTTCGATGCGGCCCTTCTTGCCTTCCTCATTCGAGAACCAGGTGACTTTTTCGGTCCACATGCGCAGCGCCGTCTCGCGGTCGAGGCAATTGGCGCGTGGATAAAGCTGCATGCCGCCCACCGTCTTGCCCGTCACCATCCAGAACAGCGACACCCACGGATTATAGGAGGCGACGCGCGTTGCATCCGTACCGGCCGAAACGTTCACGCCCTTTTCCAGCATTCTCGCAATCGGCGGTGTGGCTTCCGCCACGCCCTGACCGTAACGCTCGACGAAATATTCGCCCTGATAGGCCATGCGGTGCTGGGTGGCGATGCCGCCGCCAAGGGCTGCGATACGGTCGATGGAGCGGTCGGAGATGGTTTCGGCATGGTCGAAGAACCAGTTCAAGCCTTCCAGCGGAATCTCCCGGTTGACCTTTTCGAAGACATCCAGCGCCCGCGAAATCGTCTCGTCATAGGTGGCGTGCAGACGCCAGGGCCAGCGGTTTTCTGCCAGAATCCGGACGACNTCTTCGAGCTCGCCTTCCATTTCCGGCGGCATGTCCGGNCGCGGCTGGCGGAAATCCTCGAAATCGGCAGCGGAAAAGACCAGCATTTCGCCTGCGCCATTGTGCCGGAAATAGTCGTTGCCCTGCTTGTATTTGACCGATGACGTCCAGTTGAGGAAATCTTCCTTCTCCTGTTTCGGCTTCTGCGTGAAGAGGTTGTAGGCCAGCCGAACCGTCATCTGGTTCTCATCCGACAGCTTCTGGATCACCTCGTAATCGTCAGGATAATTCTGGAAGCCGCCGCCCGCGTCGATCACGCCGGTCACGCCCAGCCGGTTCAGCTCGCGCATGAAGTGGCGGGTGGAATTGACCTGATAATCGAGCGGCAGCTTCGGCCCCTTGGCAAGCGTCGAATAGAGGATGCCGGCATTCGGCTTGGCGAGCAGCAGGCCGGTCGGATTGCCGTTGGCATCGCGGGTAATCTCACCGCCGGGCGGGTTCGGCGTATCCTTGGTGTAGCCGACGGCGCGAAGGGCTGCGCCGTTCAGCAGCGCCCGGTCGTAAAGATGCAGCAGGAAGACCGGCGTATCCGGCGCCACCGCATTGATCTCCTCGATGGTCGGCAGGCGCTTTTCGACGAATTGATGCTCGGTGAAACCGCCCACGACGCGCACCCATTGCGGCGCCGGCGTGATCGCCACCTGACGCTTCAGCATGTCCATGGCATCGGCCAGCGAGCGCACGCCATCCCAGCGCAGCTCCATGTTGAAGTTCAGGCCGCCGCGCACGACGTGGGTGTGGTTGTCGATCAGGCCGGGCAGAACCCGCTTGCCCTTCAGATCGATGATCTTCGTGTCCGGCCCGGCAAGGGCCATGACCTCGGCGTCACTTCCCACCTCCAGGAACAGGCCGTCCTTGATGGCGACTGCCGTTGCATTCGGATTGCCGCGATCGAGCGTCGTGACGCGGCCATTGTGAAGGATCGTATCTGGATGCATGGAAGAACCTCCGGTCTTGATGGGATCAGCGGCCTTAGCCGGTGAAAACAGGTGTGGAAAGGCAAGGCTCGAGGCCGCGCCAAGAAAGGTGCGTCGTGTGGGCATCAGCTTCTCTCCCGCTCGGTCGGCTGTTTAACTTCGGCGANACCCGTGGTTTCAGCGCCACCCTTCGGCATATGGCCGAACATNTGCGGCTTGATCTGATTGATCCACGAAACGACGACCGGTTCCTTGCCGGNNATCGTCTTCGCGAAAGGAATGATCTGCTCCCCAACCAGGATGCCGAGCAGGCCNACGAGAGCGATGACGGGCGGTGCGGGAGAACGCACATTGAGCAGGCTGTAAACGATGCCGACCAGCAGGCCGGCGCCAAGGGACAGAAGATAGACTTTCATGGGAACCTCCTCGATGGGTGAAAGCCGCACCGGGCTGGATGGCGATCCTGCCGGCGCGGCGCGGTTGAAAGCTTATTTCTTGGCCGGGTTGGGGCCGATGCGCTTGCCATGCTTGACGCGCTCTTCGCCGCCATGGACATGGGTGACGGCATAGTCGATGCCCATGCCGTAGGCGCCGGAATGTTCCTTCACCAGCGAGGTGACGGCGTCATAGGTTTCCTTGCGCGCCCAGTCGCGCTGCCATTCAAGCAGCACCTGCTGCCAGGTGACGGGAATGATGCCGGCCTGCACCATGCGGTCCATGGCATATTTGTGCGCATCGACGGAGGTGCCGCCGGAGGCGTCCGCCACCATGTAAATCTCGTAATCTGCGACATCGTGGAGCGCGGAGAGCGCAAAGGTGGTGTTGCACACTTCCGTCCACAGGCCGGAGACGACGATCTTCTTGCGGCCACCGGCGGCGTTTTTTGCCAGCGCATCGCGGACATTCTGGTCATCCCAGGAATTCATAGAGGTGCGCTCGAGAATGTCGTTTTCCGGGAAGACCGCGAGCAGTTCCGGAAAGGTGTTGCCGGAGAAGCTTTCCGTTTCGACCGTGGTGATGGTCGTCGGGATATTGAAAATCTTTGCCGCCTTGGCGAGGCCGACAACATTGTTCTTCAGGGTCTGGCGGTCGATCGACTGCACACCGAAAGCCATCTGCGGCTGCTGGTCGATGAAGATGAGCTGGCTGTTAGCGGGGGTAAGGACTTCGAGCTTGGACATTTTCAGTTCTCCGTTCAGGTGGTGGTTGCCGATCTGCGGCGGTGGAAATTGAGAAGGCTTCGCCGGCCGGCCGCCCGGCAGGGGCAGCCGTCTTGAAAAGCGAGGATCTATCTTGGTCAGTGGATGCGGATCAGGGACC
>Ga0058692_1000733_pt1 | contig 13275 bp, 12 predicted proteins | sample AgamicAtAmrz_FD_55216 | JGI IMG/M metagenome (GOLD analysis project Ga0058692, IMG submission 55216) | Agave microbial communities from Guanajuato, Mexico - At.Am.rz | ecosystem: Host-associated > Plants > Roots > Rhizosphere | place: Guanajato, Mexico | collected 2012-06-07 | reverse complement strand
TAGAGCACCGCAAAGGAGAGAGTCTTGCCGATCATCGCGGCCGCTTCTTCGTTGCGGAAATAATGGAAAAGCCCGCTGAACTCGCTGCCATTCGCTCGCAANGCGAGGCTATAGGCGAAAGAGGGGGAGAAGGTGACCTCCGTGCTNTTGGTGGCGGAGGCTGACTCTGCAAGGGACCAGCCTGAAGGAGCGGGCCCGGACCATTCGGTGAAATCGCCGTTGGCGATCAGGTTGGTGGCGGATAGTTTTGGCCAGCAGGGGGTTTCGAAGCCGCTATTCGGCGCTGACGCCAGATAGGCGGCGAACAAGGTTCTGGCGATGAGCGCCGAACCTGTGCTGCTGGGATGAATATTGTCGTTGTAAAGCGTGGCGTCCTTGCCGTTTGCGATAAATGCCGCATGGGTGTCCACCAGCGTCAGGTTCGGGTGCGCCCGGGCGACGTCCAGTATGGTGTGATAGACTTTGTCGTAGCCCGTTCCATCCTTCCAGGGGTTTTGGGTGGTGATGAGCTGTGCAGCGCCCGGCCAATGCCATTCGGTCATGCCCAGCGGCCCAAGCAGGGCAGCCCTTCCGGGGCTTCGAATGCCGCCCGGCGTTTCGAAGCTCTGCATATTATATCCGTGATGCATGATGCAAAGGTCGGGGCGTGGAATTTGCAGCGCCGCCATGCGCTGTTCGGCAAGCATGTAGCCCGGCCTGCCAACCGGCAGNGTGGCAAGATAGACAGTCAGCGTCGCGCCCGTGCCGGCGCGCAGTATAACCGGGTCGGCATAGGCCTTGGGACCCGTCGCGGCATGGGTCTGCCATTCCGCCCAGCGGTAAAGCACGACCTTGATATCATGCAGGCCGCCAAGCATGATGGCGAATTGCTGGAATGGCCCGTCGTCCGCATGGGCGGTGCTGTCGCCATTCACGAAGATCGTGGCGTTCTTGCCCGCAACAAGACGGGCGCGCAGGGGGGAGAACGCATCGACTGATCCCGCCATCGGTGTGCGGTTTTGTTGGGAAATGCCGAGCGATACGCCGATCATGCCGGCACCTCTTCCGTTCCGGTCATATATATGCATATCTTGTCTTCGAGCAGCATCATTTCGGTCTCCTTGTCTGCCCCTAGAGAATAACCNCGCGGTGAGGCCCGGGGAAAAACACAGGGAGCCGGACGCTGAATCGCAATAAAACTGCACGTCACGAATTTTCTTCGATTTCAACTAAAGCATNTAAATAAAATAGATTTTTTATTTTATCTGGGTCGGATTTTTGGTCCANACGAAGGTTTGAATGTCACTTTTTTTCCGCGCGATCAAGTATTGTTATTTCTCAATTGCTGTCTCCGCCNAATATCCCGCCGCCANTGACGGAGGGGGCGGTCGTTCTGACCCCGACCCCGGTGATGCCCGCAAGACGGAGTGGTGCTATNCNTGGTGTCTGCATGCCGTGGANCTCAAGGCATGACATCGGCGCTTTTCGTCAGCCACACGGGGGAAAAGGGCGGTGCCGAACTTTTTCTGGCGGATATCGTCAAGGCCGGGCCGCGCTCCTGGCGAGCCTGCTTCCTCAGTGGCGGTGGGGCAGCNGACGATCTGGCGGAATGCGGCAGGCCGCCTCTTCTGCTGTCTGCGGGAGAAAAAATGCTGTCGATCCGGCGGGATTCGTCGTTCGGTGCGATGCTGCGAGGGGCCGTCGATGTTTTGGCCGTTGCCTGGCAGCTCAGCCGTCAGGCAAAAAACCATGACGTGATCTGCGCCAATTCGCAAAAGGCGCTTTTTGTCTGCGCGTTGGCGGCGAAGCTCAGTCGTCGGCCGTTGATCTGGATCCTGCATGATATCGTCACCGACCCCGCCTTCAGCGCCGCAAACCGCCGCGCTTCGCTGACATTCTCGCGTCTTTTCGCAAGGCTGGTTGCCGTCAATTCGCAAGAGACGGGCAGGGCTTTTGTGAAGGCGGGAGGCGAGGAGGACAAGGTCCGCATCGTCTATAACGGTTTCGACCCAGCCAAAGCGTCGGTTTATGACCCCGCAAGAGCGCAGCAATTGCGCAGGGAGCTCGGCCTTGGCCCACAGCCACTGATCGGATTGTTCGGCCGGTTGAGCGAATGGAAGGGGCAGCATGTTTTCCTGGAGGCGATTGCTGCAATGGAGGGGGTCCAGGCCGTGATCGTTGGCAGCGCGCTTTTCGGGCAGGAGGCTTACGAAGCCCGCATCCGCACGCTGGCATCCAGTCTCGGTCTTGATTCCCGTGTCCGGTTTCTCGGTTTTCGCCCGGATGTAACGGAGTTGATGGCGGCGATGGACGCGGTTGCCCATACCTCAGTTGTTGCCGAACCGTTTGGTCGTGTGGTGGTGGAGGCCATGATGTGCGGACGACCGGTTGTCGCCACCCGCGGCGGTGGGGTCACCGAGATCATCCGTGATGGTGAAACCGGCCTGCTTGTGCCGCCTGCGGATGCGCCGGCACTGGCCGCGGCGCTGGGCCGCATCCTGACGGACCCGACGTTGGCTGAAAAACTGGGGAAGAAGGGGCGGGAAGATGTGATGCGGCGTTTTTCGCTCGAGGAAACCTGCAGGACGATCTCCGCGCTTTTGTCTGAAGTAGCGTGACGCTGCGGTCTGCGACCGCTCACAGGCGGCAATCCCAAACGGGTGGAAGGTTGGAATGCGCATTCTCGTGAACATGCCGAGCCAGTATGGCGGGAAAGCTTCCGGCGTTGCCCGCGTAACCTTCAGCCTGCTGGAGCGGCTTCTGGAGCAGACTGATGATGATTATATCCTGCGCTCGCCCTGGACGCGGGCGCAGTTGCCCGCGGAATTGCGCGACAGCCGCCTGCGGCTGATAGAGACGGCTCGGCCGCACATCATGGTGCTTGACGTGCTGCGGCAGGCCATGACGCTGCCGGTGCTTTGCCGCCGGGAAGGCATTGACGTGCTTTTTAATGCCGATCCTTTTGGCAGNCCGCTGGGCGGCAGGCGTCGGATCACCCTTGTTCACGATCTCTATTTCAAGACCATACCTGAACAGATTGGCTGGCGGGCGGCCTTGACCACCGATTTCATTTTTCGCCTCATGCTGGCCGGTTCGCACCGGATCGCGTGTGTATCCGACGCGACGCGAATGGATCTTGCGCGTTTTTATCCCGGCGCTGCCCGCAAGAGCGTGACCATTCATTCCGACAGCACATTGAAGCTGGATGCAGGGGCCACGGCTGCGCCGCCGCCGATCGCGGGGCGTTACATACTGGCGGTTGGAAACGCGACCTCGAACAAGAATTTTGCNNTTCTGNGNAAGGCTTTTGCGCGATTGGNCCCGACGATGCCGGACCTGCGTATTGTCCATGTGGGCCGCGACGAGGCGGAAGAAATCGCCAACACGCTTGACGATCCGGGATTGAAGGCCCGGCTTATCCGGCTTTCAGGCATAGATGACCGGGAACTGGCGGAACTTTATCGTCATGCAGCCTGCCTTTGCGTGCCTTCCACTTATGAGGGCTTCTGCCTGCCGGTGCTGGAGGCGCAGCAACTGGGATGCCCGGTCGTCTGCTCCAATCGTTCTGCGACACCAGAAATTGCCGGTATGGGCGCGCTGACCTTCGATCCCTCGGACACCGATAGTCTCGTCGCAACTCTGGAGCGGCTCTTTCGCGAGCCGGCGCTTGCGGAGACGCTGCGCCAGGCGGGTTACGAAAACCGCAGCCTTTATTCCTGGGAAAAGGCGGCGGAGACATATGCGCAGCTTTTCCACGAAACGGCCTGACTATGCCGTGATCGGCCGCCGCAGATCAGCATAAAGTTTTTCATACGTGGAAATCACCCGTTCCGGCGCGACGCCTTGAGAAATCCGCTCTCTGGTTTGCGCCAACTCTGTGAGAACGGCAGGATTTTTCATGGCCTCGATCATACGGGCGGCAAGTTCGTTGGCATTACCTGGCGCAAAAAGGCGGTCCGGCCTGTCGCGGCCAATCTGTTCGGCAACTCCGGCGAGATTGGCTCCAATGACAGGGACGCCGCGCAAAATGGCCTCCGCTACCGTTCTGCCGAAAGCCTCCGGCCACAAAGGCGGCACGACGAGGCAATCTATGCCAGCAAAAAAACTGTCGGCCTCGACATATCCGGGAAAGTCGACGGGCAGGCCTGATGCCTTTCGCTTATAGGTTTCGATGCCGCCGGGCGCTCGACCGGCCATGGTCATTCGCCAACCTTGCGGGGGCAGGAGCCGCATGGCCCCGATAAGGAGATCGGCGCCCTTGGGTTCTTCGATACGTCCGAGATAACCGAAAACCAGCGGTTCTCCTGCAACACGGGCCTTGCGGGGTTCAACGATTCTGGTTGTGCGATGGCGTTCCAGATTATCGCGCGGCGATTTTCAGGAACGTGCGTGAAAAAACCGGCCTCCAGATGGCGTTTCAGAATGTCGCTGCCAACGCCGGTGACAGCATCCACCGCGCCTTGGCAGCGCCGGTGCAGACAGGAGAAGGCCCGGCATTTTTTGCTCCTGCCATCGCAGATATGCCCTTCGTGAAACAGGGAGCCATTGGTGCACATGCTGGTGAAATCATGCAGGGAGTGCACAAGCGGAATACCGCGTCTGCCAATCATCGGCCAGATCAGCGGCGTCAGTTCCGAGAGGGAATGGGTATTGACCACATCCGGGCGAAAATCCTCAATGACGCGCGCCAGCCGCTGCACCAGCCGGGGATCGATCTGGACGGCGACCTTGTAATATTTGCGTTTCCATTCTGCTTGCCGCTCCCAATCCCCAATGAAAAAGGGCGTCGTATGTCCAAGCCGATGAATGGCGAAACCGTCTCGCAATTCTGCGGTCTGGCGCTCCCGGGAAATGGCGGCAACCGCGATTGTATGTCCTTTCCCGGCCAAACCCCGGGCAAGGTCTTCGACGAATATCTCCGCGCCTCCCACACGGTCGGGAGAAAACAGTGATGTCACCTGCAAGATACGCATGTTTAAATTCCTGTGCCGGCGGCCGAGACGGAGGAAGCGGCATTGGCCGAAGTTTGTCTGCGCCGATCTGCTCCTGGTGGGTGCAGGCAAAGGGTGACGATGGGTGCGAGGAAAACGGCGTAAGCCATGGCGAAGCCCGGCACTTGCAGTGAAAAATCGAGGGACGAGTGCAGCGCCACCAGCAGCAGCCCGGCGAGGCCGAGATGCGAGGCATAACGATAAGTTTTGCGCCTGCGGGCCCCGCGAATGAAAATAAGCAACTGGCCGAACAGGAAAAATGCCGCATAAAACGGGAAAGCGGCTCCGAGGGTCAGCAAGCCCTCGGCATACACATTATGGGCATGGGTGACGACGGCATCGACGCCGCATTGCGCGGAATGATAGGGAGCGTAGGTTTCTGAAAAGCTGGCCAGCCCCGCGCCCAGGGGCCAGTTATCCGTTATCGCGCGTGCAATACCGGGCATATAGCAGAAGCGCATGTCGTCTTCGAGGCGTGTTTCCATACGCAGCGCTACACGATTTGCAAAAAGGGCGAAGAGGCCGATGGCGATGGCGAGCAGGATTGCTGCGCGTCGTCTGGAGCCGCGTCTTCTGCGCCGTGAGGGCGCGACATTCCGGCCGGGCCCGGGNGAGTTGAAAACGATGAGAAGGATGAGCAAAAGCAGCGCCGCGAAACTGGACATGATGCCCGCGCGTGATCCCGTCAGCATCAGGGCGATGAAACAGAACCCGGTCAGAAGGCNGATGAAGGCGGCGTGGCGGATGAGGCGTTTTTGATCGCCCGGCACTGTCAGGCGGTTTGCCACAAGCGCTCTCACCCTTCCCCAATCCGGAGCCGCCAGCTTGTTATTCAGNAGCACCACAAGCGTGAGCAGGATAAGCCCGAAGAAAGTCGCCGCCGTATTGCGGTTGACGAAGAGCCCCGTCAGGCTGCCGAGATAAAAACGCTTTTGAATAAGGCCGAGCATATCGGGAAACAGGAGAAATTGCAGGATAGCGCCCAGCGACAGCCAGCCGCCGGCGATTGCGAAGCATCGCAGTGCTTTTGCCGCACGCTCGTCCGTATTACAGATCACGAGCCCGGTCATGAAGGCGCCAAAGGGCAAGGCGGCGCTCAGCAGGCCCAGCCAGTCATCTGCCGGCGTGAGCGAGATCGTGGCCGCGGGTGCCACCTGCGTAAACATCGCTGCGGCGGACCAGGCGGGGTTGGGCGGCAGTATGCCGTGCCTGGCGGATGTCTGAAGCAAGACCTGAAGCATCAGTGCGCCGAGCAGAAGACAGGCCGCTGCCAGCGCCTTCCCTATGGCGGGCTGGGGCGGGCCGAAGAGAGGCAGGGCGGCAAGGAGTAGCAGATAGGCGGCGAATGTGATGACGATCCGGCTTTCGATGTCGGTTGCGCCGCGATTGAGCAACGCAAGCAGGAATATGGTCCAGAAAGCGATCGTGACGATTGCCCGGGCGCGATGCAGAACAAATGCCGGCCGGGGCGGCGAGGATGACAGCAATTCCGGTGGAGCGTCGAGGGTCTGCATGATGTTCGGCTTTTGAGATCTGCTTGTTGTGGTGACGATGAACTAAAGAAAGGACTTGGCGCTTCCGTGTATCTCAGGGCCGTGGTTTGGCGCTTTGCATGCCGGTCTGAAGCTCCTGGGAGCAGACATGCCNNAACGACCATCGCAATATTTCGCCCTGCCTGCCGCAGACGATCGCGGTGTCGGCTTCACGGGCCGCCTCAGCCTGCGGTAGGGCGCCTTTGGNAAATTGTTGCCAGATGACGAAGCGCCCGCGGATCAGATTGGCATCGGCGGGGCCATAAAGCTGGGAGAAATTCGTCAGCACGGCGATTTCCATGGCAGAGGCGTTGCGCAACGAGCGAACCATGGCGAGGCGCAGCCAGACATCGCCATTGGCGGGAAGACACGACAGGGCGTGGCGCATATAGGTTTCGGCAAAACCGAGGCGCATGGCATCCGCTTCTGGCGATGCATCCCCGGCATGGGCGTCGATATCGGCAAGCACGAGCCGCATCCCGGCCTTGATGATATCCGAACGGCAGATTTTTTCGGCAATGACGGGCTGCAGACCCTCGACGGTTTTCGTCAGCAGATCGGGAGAGAGACCATTGTCCTCGTCGGCAATGCGCGCCAAAGCGATGATATCGGAAAACCGTCGTGTTTCGGAAAAAGCCTGGGCCGCGAGCAACAACACAAATAGCGAAACGATCAATACCGGCGTGACCGTCAGGACCCTGCGCAGGCTCGGCACGCCAGCGGTCCTAGTCATGATAATATCGCGTGTAGCGGGAATGATAATATTCGCTTGAACCGTAAGCCCGGTAAAGCTTGAGCTTCTCCGTGTCGACCTTGTTGAGAATGACGCCCAGACATTTCTTGCGGATTTGAACTTCGTTTTCGATGGTGTTGCGAACCGCCCGCCGTGCGGTTTTGCCCCATTCCGTGACGAAAACGAAGCCGTCGATCCGGCCGGCCATCGCCCGCGCATCAACAACGGGGCCAAGTGGCGGCAGGTCGACGATGATGTAATCGAAGGCCCCGCTTGCCTCGGCCAGCAGGCGGTGCATCTGCGCGGAAGTCAGGAGTTCCGAGGAGTGCGGGACACGCTGCTTGACGACCGTGGGCAGGAAAGCAAGCCGAGTCTTTTCATCATGCACAAGCGCNTCGCGGATGGAGCGACCTTCCAGCAGCACTTCAAGCAGGCCTGCTGTCGCGTGGCGGGCAAGGGCGCGGGTGGCGCCCGGGTTGCGAATATCCGCATCGAGCAGCAGCACCCTTGCGCCCTGTGCGGCCAGAAGCTGCGCGAGATTGATGGAAATTGTCGATTTTCCCTCACCCGGCAGGGCGGAGACGACGCCGACGACCCTGGCGCCGTTTTTTGCCGCTATGCCGAGATCGATCGCCAGCCGCGTGCTGCGCAGTGTTTCGGCGAAGGAGGAGAGCGGGTGGTCTACGGCATAACGGGCAACGCCGGAGGGGCGCGTAACGGTTGGGCCGCCATCTTGCCCTCTCGGCTCCGTGTCTGCGGCCAGCTTGTTCGGCACAAGCGGTGTATTGCCCAGAAATTCCAGGCCAAGGACGTCGCGGACCTGCTCCCCCGTGCGAAAAAAGCGATCGCGGAATTCGCGGAACATGGCGACGCCGCCGCCCGCGGCCGCACCCATGATCATGAACAGCGCCAGAATGAGCGCCTTGTTCGGCTTGCTCGGCGTTCTCGGCGGTACGGCCTTGGAGATCACGCGCGCTTCCGTCACCGGGAAGGACTGCTGCTGCATGGCCTCCTGATAACGCTGCAGGAATGTCTGATACATGTTCTTGTAGGTTTCCGCCTCGCGCTGCAATTCGCGAAGCTGAACCTGCGTCTCGCCGGCGGAGTTGCTGATATTGGTGGCCTTGGCGACGGTTTCGGCCAGGGATTTCTCCCTTGCTTCGGAAACTTCCAGATCGCTCTTATAACTTTGCGCGATACGGCTGATTTCCTGGAACATCAGCCTGCGATATTCCTGCATCTCGTTGCGCAGACGCACCGCCTGCACATGGTTGGCGCCCAGCCGGCCGGTGATCTCGGCTTCGACCTTCGAGGATTCGAGATATTTCTTCCGCAGGTCGTTTGCGACGGAACTGTCGAGAATATCCGTCACGACCGCATCGACGTCGTCGGTGGCGAGGATGTGTTCGATGCGTTGCACTCTTGCCCGCGCCCTGGCGGTTTCCGATTGCGCCAGGATAAGCGCGCTGTTCGACTCCGCCAGCTGCTGGTCGGAAAGCAGCCCGTTATTGCCGGTCGAGATCAGGTTATGCTCAGCACGGAATTTCTGGACGGCGAGGTCGGTGTCGAGCGCCCTCTGGCGCAGTTCGGCAATGCGATCGGACAGCCAGTCGCTCGCCCGCCTCGTTGCCTCATATTTGGAATTCAGCTTGTCCACCAGATAGGCTGCGGCGACCGCGTTGACGATCTGCGCTGCAAGGACCGGCGACGTCGAATTATANGTGAGTTCCAGCGCATAGGTCCGGCCGATACGCTTGACGCTGAGACCCTGCAGCAACCGGTCCGAAAGACCCCTTTTCAGGGTTCCGTCATCCACTACCGCCTCTTTTGTCGCTGGCGCGAACCATTGCGATACGTTGACAAGTGAGCGGATGGTGCNCAGCACGGAGCTTAGGAACGAGGCGCGTGTNGCCCTGAATTCCTGGTTTTCCGTCAGGTTGAGGCTGTCGACCACGGCGAGGCCGATGGTTTCCGATTGCAGCACCTCGACCTGGCTGAGAATGGACGCCTCGTCCTCGATCACGCCCCCGATCGTCGAAAGCTGTTCGACAACCTGGCTGTTGTTGCGGTCTATCAAAAGGGTTGCAGTAGCCGAATAGATCGGAACGGCTGTGGCTGCGAAAGCAAGGCCGATTGCCCCGGCAACGGCGACGGCCGCCAGCACGATACGCCACTGACGGCGAACCGTCGCAAGTGCGGCGTCTATATCGATAAAGTCAGCCGTAAAGCCGTTTTTATCGAAATCGGCCATCGTCAGTGGATCGTGCCTTTGCAACAACTGTCAGCCTCGCTTTTTTAGGCAGGCACAGGGCCTGCCAAAGTCCCGGTTGCATCACGTTTCGGGCGATCGCCGCTCCCGTAGGGATCGGNAAGGCCGGGCTTTGTTAAACGGGGCTGGTGCTGACCGGCGTACTGGTGCTGCCGGTGGAAAGCGATCTGCCACGGCCGGCAGGCGCGCCTGTTCCACCGGACTGCGCGGTACCCGCCCCGGTCTGGCCGCCCGCCGAACCACCGACGCTGTTGCCGCTCGCAGGCGTGGAGCCNGCGCCGCCGATCGGCGAGGCGGCTGCTGCGGCCGCGGGTGCTGCTGCCGCNGCCGGGCCGGCCGCGGTTCCTTCAATGTTTTCGCTGAAGGCGATCAGCAGATCGGAAGGCACGCCNGCGCCCTTCGTCTGCAGCTGAATGGCGGCCGCAAGGATCGTGTTGTTGTTCTGCATCGCCGCGGAATAGGCAAGCGCCAGACCTTCGCCCACCACTTCCGAGAAATCCTTGTTGCCGACCTTCTGTGCCAATGCGACGACGGCGGGCAACTGGCTGGAGTCGCTCAGTACAAGTGCGGAAATCTGCTCGGAAAACTGCGCGGCACTGGTGGAGACGGCGATGATCGGAAATCCGCCCGTCACCTTCGCCGCCAGCTCGGCCGTGGCGGCATCGGTGCTGGAAGCGACGGCGATCAGTCCCTGACCGTTGGCGACGTCGGAGACTGCTTGAACGCTTCAGCGGCGGCAAGGGGAACCATGTCCGGACTGGTCGTGTTCACCCGCCCCAGAAAGGCGGCGGTGCTTTCATCGGGGGATTTGACCGGTGCGCCTGTCGCCACGCTCTGGGCGGGCGCGGCCTGCTGCTGCGGCGCGCCTGGCGCAGGTTCGACATTCTGTGCGTGGGCTGAGGCGGAAACTATAACCGTGCCGATAATCAATATCGCACCGGTGAGCGCCGAGCCATTAAGAAGGCGAGACATCACAACTCTCCAAATTTTTAAAATACGACTTTAATTACGCGCAATGCCGATATGGTTATTCAGCACTTAAAATGTTCTTCTTAGATCGCATAGGCTAGGCGGCGGATCAAGTGCTAAAATACTATGGGCGCAGTAACTCTGAATACAATTAACGGCTGCCTTCACCGACTCCCACGTTCACCATCAAGACGTGACCGTTTTTGCCCGCCGCGTTTTAAACTGGCTTCTGAGCCATTCTGTTGTAGGCTTCTCTACGAAGAGGTGAAAGAGGTGTGCGGTGGTGACCGTTATTCCGATAACGGAAATATAGATGGCGCTACTCCATTGCTGTTGAATCTCCACGACGTTGAGAATCCCCTTTAAAACTAGAAAAATAAACGGGTGAAGCAAATAAAGCGCATAAGAGGAGTCTCCGAGCGCCGAAATGGGCCGCGCGAAACGAGGCAGACCGATTTCTCGTGTCAACGTGGCTGCAGCCATCAAAAGAAAGGCACCGCCGCCGAGAACGGAAAGGCGAGGAAAGGAATAGAAACCAGGGTTACCATAGGATTCGAAAATGCGCAGATCTATGAGGCTCCAGACGGCCAGCCCGCAAAGGCCGACCGCAGCGCCGATTACCGGGTTGAGGCTGACCCCTCTAAGGTAGGCGACGGCCAGGAACATCCCGCCAACAAATTCGAGAACGATGGGTTGAAGCCAAAAGCTGAACGGCAACGCCACATTGAAGAACAAGCCCACTAGGACGCCACTGACCAAGGCCGCCGCCACATATAAGACGGCACGTTCCATTGGTAGAACGATGAACAGTGCGAATATTGCGTAAAAAAACATCTCGTAGTTCAGTGTCCACCCAAGATCGAGTATTGGGAACGGATACCTATCGCCATATCCCATGCTGTCATAGGGAATGAAGAAATAAGACGTGAGGATAGACTCGAGTGACGGGAAGGACTTAATACCGAGAATGGCCGCTGCTCCCAGTGCTACAAGGCGCAAGGTAAGAGCGAACCAGTAAAGGGGGACAATGCGTATAAGTCTACGGAGCAGAAAGGCCGATCTGCCCCCTGATTTCGTGAAATTGGACTGGGAAGCATAGACGATTACAAAACCGGAGATGACGAAAAACAAGTCGACGCCGGCGCCCAACTTCTCCGTTGGCAGCGGAAAAAGAGAAAATTTCCAGTTGGCATGGGCATGCAGCGCAACGACCATCGTGGCCGCCACCGCGCGCATCAACTGAAGGGTATCGAGGCGTCTTGATCCGCCTACAAAAGAGGTTTGAGATATTTGTGTTCTCATCTTTCTACAAATTTATAAAAAATTATGACGCTCATAAGAGTAAAAAACATGGAGCTACTATCATGCCAAATAGCAGTTTCATGCAATGCACAAAATCCGGCGTTACAACATTTTCGTTCAAAAAACTTCCAGCACCGTCAACTGGTCGCTGACGGCAAGCCGATATTGCCCGCCTTCCTGCGGAATAACGCGCTGGATAACGGAGCCGTCGTCCTGAAACCGGTGGGCAATCACCTGGCTGTGTGCACCGGTAACGATAAAGCTTGCTGCACGTTCGGCCGGCGGGTTTTCGATCTGCGCCGGCCATTGCCAGCCCGATATTGCAAGCCACACCGGCACAAGCAGCGCGCCATCCGGTCGCGACAGTCTCAGGGAAACACTTTCGGAGGCGCTTTCGACGAATTCGAGCTGGCATTGCGTGGGCGCGGTCTGGCGTCTTGCCGTCAGGAGCGAGAGCAGGGCGCGGACCGCCTCATAGGCGGCGGTGCGGCTCAGATCGTGGCGCAGCAGGCCGAAGGAGGACTCGGGATTGGTGTCATCCCGGGCGAAGCTTGACACCATTTCATAGATATATGTCCGGCGGATACCATTGATGAAGCACCACAGGAGCGTGCGCGGCATGTAGCGCGCCCTTATTCCTTCGGTGACAGGAAAATGAAAGCTCTGGGTCTTCAGGGCGCTATGGTAGCCGATTTCGGTGGCGAGCGTCGGCCTGCCTGCTGCTATGTGCGCGGAAGCTGCAAGAGACTTCGAGAGGGCGCCCGGCCCGGTCGTTTCGGGGTGTTCCATGCCCGCATAGGGATGAATATTGCCATATTGGCAAACCTTCGCGAGATCAAACGCCAGCGCCCTGTTGCTGAGGACATAGCTTGGCGCGGCAAGGGGAAGATCCCTGAGCGCGGGGTTTGCGCGGATGGCGTCGTGCAATGCCGTCTGATGTTGCGCCGAAAGGCGCGGCGCATTTTTCGGATCGGACGTAAGCACGGGTTCGTTGCTGCCTTCGAAAACCTCGATGCCGCCATCGCACCAGTCGTAGAAATCCACGAGCCTGTCCAATGGCGTGCTCAGATAGGGGTTGAGATCGTCAAAACAGATGACGGTGAGGCGCAGGCCTGACGCAACGATCTGGCGCAGCCGCTTAAAGGAGGCGCTTTCCCGGCGGTCTTCAGGAAAGATGATGCCTTCGTCGCGTAAATGGCGCACTCCGAGAGCCTTGAGTTCTGGAAGGATGCGGTCGAATTGTTCCGGATAGACACCACGTGTGCGGGTGAAATGGCCGCATACTCCAACACTGTCCAGAAATGCCTCGGTATTGGCAGAAAAATCGGTTTTGACCTTCGCCGGTGCGGCACGCAGACCACCGGCTGCGGCGAAGGCGAAAGAGGCTGCAGACAGCAATGTACGTCGCGTCATGGAGCGAGCACCGACAGGCCTGTTTTCTTTCATCAAGATCTCCTGCCGTATTCTTGCCGCCTATGTTCCTATCTCAATTTAACGAGC
>Ga0058692_1000727_pt1 | contig 13407 bp, 12 predicted proteins | sample AgamicAtAmrz_FD_55216 | JGI IMG/M metagenome (GOLD analysis project Ga0058692, IMG submission 55216) | Agave microbial communities from Guanajuato, Mexico - At.Am.rz | ecosystem: Host-associated > Plants > Roots > Rhizosphere | place: Guanajato, Mexico | collected 2012-06-07 | reverse complement strand
TTGCAGCACAACTCAAACTTACGCTGAAAGGGAACGCCTGAGGCGGTTTTCATACAGGTGCAGATGATGGACTTCTTTAGCACACACAATATTCTGGTTCACATTCCGATTGGCGTCGGCGGCTACGATCTGTCATGGATTGAGGCGATCGGTACGCTGGCCGGCCTGCTGTGTATCTGGCTCGCCAGCCAGGAAAAAATTATCAACTACCTGTTTGGTCTGATTAACGTCACGCTGTTTGCGGTGATTTTCTTTCAGATTCAGCTGTATGCCAGCCTGCTGCTGCAGCTGTTCTTCTTTGTTGCCAACGTGTACGGCTGGTACGCGTGGAGCCGGCAGACCAGCAGCCATGAAGCGGCGCTGAAAATCCGCTGGCTGCCGCTGCCGAAAGCCATCGGCTGGGGCGCCGCCTGCGTGATCGCCATTGCGCTGATGACGCGCTATATCGACCCGGTATTCGCTTTCCTCACGCGCACCGCGGTGGGCCTGATGCAGTCGCTCGGCCTTAACGTGGTGATGCCGCAGCTGCAGCCGGATGCCTTCCCGTTCTGGGATTCCTGCATGATGGTGCTGTCGATTGTGGCGATGATCCTGATGACGCGCAAATACGTCGAGAACTGGCTGCTGTGGGTGGTGATCAACGTTATCAGCGTGATGATCTTTGCGCGTCAGGGCGTGTATGCCATGGCGCTGGAGTACGCCATCCTGACGCTGATCGCGCTGAACGGCACGCGCCTGTGGATGCAGAGCGCACGGGAACAGGGTTCGCGCGCGCTGTCCCATTAGTGGTGGTGATGCGCGTGGCCTTCCAGCGCTGCGTGCTCGTGCTGCGTGCCGCTCTCCTCGCATAACTCGCAGTCCGGGCCGACGCAGGGCTGATACTCCATCTGCACCGTGGCATGGGCGATCTGATAATGCTGGTGCAGATACTGATGAATGCGTCGCAGCAGGCCGTCGTGATCGTACGGCGGAATCACCTGTACGTGCAGCGTCAGTACCGGCTTTTCGCCCACCTGCCACACATGCACATGATGCACATTGCGCACTTCATCAATGTGACGCGTCAGCGCCCGCGCCAGCTTATCCACGTCGATATGCGTCGGTGCGCCTTCCAGCAGCTCGTGCAGGCTCTCGCGCAGCAGCGCCCAGCCGCTGCGCACCACCAGCAACGCCACCAGCAGCGACAGAATCGGATCGATCGGCGTCCAGCCGGTCAGCATGATGATCACCGCCGCCACGATTGCGCCCACCGAACCCAGCAGATCGCCCAGCACGTGCAGCGCGGCAGCACGCACGTTGAGATTCTTCTCTTCGCTGCCGCGGTGCAGCAGCCAGAACGACAGCAGATTCGCCAGCAGGCCGGCAATGGCGATGCCGAGCATCAGGCCGCCTTCAATCGGCTCGGGCTGGTAAAAACGGCGCAGTGCTTCCCAGACGATCAGGACGGTAATCACCAGCAGCGCGATGGCGTTAACAAACGCTGCCAGCGTGGTAAGACGCAGCAAGCCAAAAGTGTGACGCGCATTCGGTTTGCGCCGGGCGAACTGCACGGCCAGCAGCGCCATCAGCAGCGCGGCGGCGTCGGTGAGCATATGTCCGGCATCGGCCAGCAGCGCCAGCGAGCCGGACACCAGCCCGCCGATGACCTCGGCAACCATAAACAGCGCGGTGACGCCAAACGCGGCGGCGAGACGCGTGCGGTTGCCGCCGTGCTCACTGTGAGAATGAGTGTGTGCCATAACGTTCCAGTTGGTTAAGTAGCCTGTTCGTTAATGATATCAGTAAATTGAGATTATCACGGTCAGGCTGATGCTGTTTTGCCGCGTCGGCCAGCTGCTGGCAGCGGGCGGCCACGTCGTCAATGCCGAGCATCAGCCAGCTGCCTTTCAGGCGGTGCGCCGCGCGCGCCAGCTGGGGCCAGTCTGCGGCCGCGCTCGCCTGCAGCAGCGCATCACGATCCTGCTGCAGCGTACGCTGCAGGGTGTGGCAAATACGCGGAATGAAAGCCGGATTGTGCTGCGCCAGAATCTGCAGGCTGTCCGGCAGCACCTGCAGCGGATCGCGCACTGCCTGCGCCAGCAGCGGTGCAATATCCCGCAGAGTCACCGGCTTGACCAGCTGCGCTTCGTGCGCCTGCAGCGGCAGTTTCAGCAGCTGTACGTCGGCGGAGCACAGTATGCGCAGCGCAGGCTGCACGCGCTGGCGCTGACGGCGGCGCAGGATGCGCAGCAGCGTCAGGCCATCCGGGCGTGGCATCATCTGGTCGATAAACAGCACATCAAACGGCTGCTGCGCATCGGCCCGCAGCAGTTCGCGGCCATCCTCAAACACCGCCGCAGTAATGCCAAAGCTCGCCAGCTGCTGCTGCATCACCAGCAGATTGGTCGGGTGATCGTCGACAATCGCCACGCGCAGCTGCGGATAGTGCGGCCAGTGCGTGGCGTCATCCGCCGCNGTCGCCGCACAGGGTTCCAGCGGCAGGCGCACGCTNACCGTGGTGCCCTGCTGCGGNGCGGANTNCAGCGACAGCGTGCCGCCCATGCGCTGTACAATCTCGCGACAGATAAACAGCCCGAGGCCGCTGCCCTGCACCGCATGGCGCTTGCCCGACGGCGCCTGATACCACGGTTCAAACAGCTGCGCCTGCTCGCTGAGCGGAATGCCGCTGCCGCTGTCGCTCACCGTCAGCGCGATATCCCCGGTGACCGCCAGCGTCAGGCGGATTTCGCCGTGGCGGGTAAATTTCAGCGCATTGGCCACCAGATTGTTCACCACCTGCTGCAGGCGATCGCTGTCGAGCATCACGCTGGCCGGCAGCGGGGTCAGCGCCGCCACGTGCAGCTGTGGCCCGCCATCGCGCATCAGCGGGTGGTAAAACTGCTGTTGCTGCTGTAGCCACAACCTGAGATCGAGCGGGCGCGGCGTCAGGCGGAAGCTGTGATTCTCGATACGCGCATGATCCTGCAGGTCGTTCAGCAGCGTCATCAGCGACCGGGCGCTGCTGTGCATCAGATCGAGCCGCGCGCTCGGATGCTGCTGCTGCTCCAGCTCCAGCAGACCCAGAATCGCCTGCATCGGCGTGCGCAGCTCGTGGCTGGCGGTGGCGAGAAACTGACTTTTAGCGGCATTGGCGCGTTCTGCCTGCTCGCGCTGTAACCGCTCACGCCGCTGCTGCAGATAACGGCGCAGCAGCAATACCAGCAACAATAGGATGATCACGGCGGCCGCAATCAAAATCAGCAGCGGCACATTGCGCATCGTCATGGTGGTGCCGGGCTGCGGCGGCTGCGACCAGCTGACGCGCATCTGGTTCAGCGTATCCGCCGGAATCTGCTGCAGCGCATGGTCGAGCAGGGCGCTCAGCTGCGGCTGCTGAGCGCTCACCTGCGGCGCCAGCGGCCAGGCGATATCGCTGGCCACAAACGCGAGATGCACGCGGTTGCCCTCATGGCTGGCCATGCGCCAGCGCGCCGACAGCACGTTATCCACCACTGCATCAATCTGGCCAGTGTTGAGGGCCTGCCACAGCTGGGCGCGATCGTCGAACAGCTGGGGCGCGATCTCAGCCGGAAGCAGACGCTGCGCCAGATCGCCCCGCAGCACGCCGACGCGCTGAGCGTGCAGCGCGGACCAGTCCATCGGCTGCCTGTCGGACAGCGTGTAAATGCCCCAGATGGCGCGCCACACCGGCAGCGCGGTGCGGTTAGCATCGTCCCCGTACAGCGGCTGTAACAGGTTGAGCATCACCTGCTGCTGCTGCAACAGACTGGCGGCCTGCTGCGGATTATTAACCCAGCGCGGCGTGAAACGCAGGCCGGTGCTCTGGCTCAGGGCGTTAAGCAGGTCAATACCGAAGCCGCGCGCGTTGCCGCTGGCATCGCGATAGCTCCACGGCGCGTTATCGCTCTCGGCGGCATAAGGGATGGCATCCTGCTGCGCCAGCCACTGTTTCTCTTCGCCCGTCAGCATCAGGGTCTGGGTATCCTGATAGCGCAGCAGCGGCGGACTCCAGCGCTGCTGCACGCGATTGCTGAACTCCGCTGGCAGCAAACGCAGCTGGCGGTTGAGCCAGGCAATCAGCGCCGGATCGCGCGTCAGTGCGCGCAGCGACAGCTCGCCGGCACCGGGATCGGCGGTGATTTGATAAATCTGTCCCTGCTGCAGCTGGCTGAGCAGGAAACCGGCGCTGGCTTCATCGGCCACCAGATAGTCACTCTGCTGGTTCAGCAGCGCATACAGCGCCTGTAAATTGCCGGGCAGCGTCTGCCAGCGGTGGCGATGTGCAAAGGTTTGCGGCAGTTGCGCCAGCGTGTCGGCAGCGATGGTCAGCTGAGCGTTGTCACTGTTGAACATCACCGCGCGCTGGTTGTCGCGATTGCGGTAGATGCGCATCGGGCTGGTGAACCAGCTCTCGCTGGTCAGTACGTCGGCGGGCAGATCGCGCTGGCGGGTGCTCAGCACCATATCCACGTCGCCACGCTGCAGCGCCGCCAGCTGGGCGGCAAAGTCAGGATAGCCGTGCAGGCTGAATGTGCTGCCGCTCAGCTGGCTGAGGGCGCTGAGATAATCGGCATCAATGCCCCAGATGCGATCGCCAATGCGCATCGCCCAGGGCGCGCTGTTTTGCGCCGGCACCGCCACGCGCAGCACCGGTCCTGGCCACGGCTCGGCGTGCGGCGCGGGCATCATGGCGGGCAGCATCACGCTGCTGGCGGGCTGCAATCCGGCGCGCGCCAGCAGACTGAAAAACAGCGCGAACAGCAGCAGCCAGCGTTTCACTGCTGCGCTTTCCACAGTTCTGCCAGCTCGACCACCGACTGCACACCGGTCTTCTCAAGGATATTTTTCTTGTGGGTGCTGACGGTTTTATTGCTGATGTGCAGCTGTTCGCCAATCTGAATATTCGACAGCCCACGCACCAGCAGCGCCACAATCTGCTGCTCTTTCTCGGTGAGCGGCAGCGCAATGCGCTCCGGCAGCGGCGGAAACGCCTGCTGGCCGCCCAGCACCGCCAGAATCGCGCTCAGCAACTGCGCCATGCTTTGACTCTTCACCACATAGCCGGCCGCCCCGAGCGAGGCGGCGCTGAGCAGCGTGTGGCGGCTCTGCTGGGCCGAGTAAATCAGCACCGGACACTGCGGATGGCGCGCGCGCAGACGGCGCAGCAGCTCCAGACCATCGCTATCCGGCAGGCCGATATCCAGCACAATCAGGTCAATATGATGCTGTTGCAGCAGCTGGCGCGCCTGGGCTTCGTCACCGGCGGCGTACAGCTGTAATGGAATAGGGGCGTTGAGGCAGGCCGCTTCCAGCGCGACTTCAACTAAAGGGTGATCATCGATAAGCAGCAGCGCGGCCATGAAACAGTTCCTGTGAATTTCATAGCGTTAGCATAGCGGAAATAGGGCAGGGGAAAAACAACAGGGCGAGCCGAAGCTCGCCCTGCATCACGCTCCGCGTGGATTACTGCGTGGTGCCGTCAGTTTTATGTTTGACGTGACCACCGCCTTCCTTGGTTTCAACTTTCTTNTTCATATCCGGGCAGCGACCATCTTTACACATGGTATTTTTGTGTTCCTGGCTGGCCGACATATTGCCGGAGCTGGTTCCNGAAGTCGCGGCACCGTTGGTNTTCATGCTGCCNTTATTAATGTTGCTATTNTCGACATTATTTGGCGGCAGATTCTCTTTCGCGCCGCCCGCGGCTGCGCCGGCTTCTGCTGACGCATTCGCCTGGCCGTTGTTGTTATCCGCAGCCAGTGCTGCGCCGCTGCCCAAAGTCATCGCTGCCGTCAGAAAAATCAATGCAAACTTATTCATCATTATGCTCCTGTAATAAATGGATAGTTGCCGCGTGACACCCGCTGGTGCTGTTTGACGAAAAAAGCGTGCCGCGACGGAATTTAATTCCGTCATGAGTGTTCGGCATGAATATAAATAGCGAAAGCACCTCATTCCTCAGTGCTTACGTTTAAAAAGCTTAGTTCAGAAACGAATAAATGCAAATCTGAGCGAGCCATTGGCGCACAGGACATAATTTACACCTGGTGCCTGAAGGGATACATTGGACGGGTTGCGCCCGGCGTACGCAGGGCCAGAAATTTGAATGGAATAAGTATGGATTACCAGAACGACGATTTACGCATCAGAGAGATCAAAGAGTTACTGCCCCCTGTTGCGCTGCTGGAAAAATTCCCCGCCACCGATAACGCTGCTCAAACCGTTGCCCAGGCCCGCCAGGCCATTCACCGCATTCTGCACGGTGAAGATGACCGCCTGCTGGTGGTGATTGGGCCATGCTCCATCCACGATACGCAGGCAGCCAAAGAGTATGCCGCTCGCCTGCTGACGTTGCGCGAGGAGCTGAAGGGTGAGCTGGAAGTGGTGATGCGCGTGTACTTTGAAAAACCGCGTACCACGGTGGGCTGGAAAGGGCTGATCAACGATCCTTACATGGACGGTAGCTTCCAGATTAACGACGGCCTGCGCCTGGCGCGTAAGCTGCTGGTGGATATCAACGACACCGGACTGCCGGCTGCCGGTGAGTTCCTCGACATGATCACGCCGCAATACATGGCGGATTTGATGAGCTGGGGCGCCATTGGTGCGCGTACTACCGAATCGCAGGTGCACCGCGAGCTCTCCTCCGGGCTCTCCTGTCCGGTCGGCTTCAAAAACGGCACTGACGGCACCATCAAAGTGGCGATCGATGCCATCGGTGCTGCCAGCGCGCCGCACTGCTTCCTGTCGGTCACCAAATATGGTCATTCGGCGATTGTCGAAACCAGCGGTAATGAAGATTGCCACATCATTCTGCGCGGCGGCAAAGAGCCAAACTACAGTGCGGAACACGTTGCGGCGGTGAAAACCGGGCTGGAAAAAGCGGGCCTGCGTCCACAGGTGATGATCGATTTCAGCCACGCCAACAGCAGCAAGCAGTTCCAGCGTCAGATGGTGGTGGCCGCAGACGTGGCGCAGCAGATTGCCGGCGGCGAGCAGGCGATTACCGGCGTGATGATTGAGAGCCACCTGGTGGAAGGCAACCAGAGCCTCGACAGCGGCAAACCGCTGGTGTACGGCCAGAGCGTCACCGACGCCTGTATTGGCTGGGACGACACGGAAAAAGCGCTGCGTCAGCTGGCGCAGGCGATCAAAACCCGTCGCGGCTAACGGCAGCGCACGGCATAAAAAAGGCCAGACTCGCGTCTGGCCTTTTGCGTTTCAGCGTGAACTTACTTCGCTTTACCCTGGTTAGCAACGGCGGCGGCTTTCGCTGCGATCTCGTCGGCATCACCCAGATAGTAATGTTTGATTGGCTTGAAGTTCTCGTCGAACTCATACACCAGCGGTACGCCGGTTGGGATGTTCAGTTCGAGGATCTCATCTTCGCTCATGTTATCGAGGTATTTCACCAGCGCGCGCAGTGAGTTACCGTGCGCGGCAACGATCACTTTCTCACCGCTCTTGATGCGCGGCAGAATGCTCTCGTTCCAGAATGGGATCACGCGATCGATGGTCAGTGCCAGGCTTTCGGTGGTTGGCAGCTGCGCGTCGGTCAGGGATTTGTAGCGCGGGTCGTGGCCCGGGAAACGCTCGTCGTTACGATCCAGCTCTGGCGGCGTAACGGCAAAGCCGCGGCGCCACTGTTTCACCTGATCGTCGCCGTATTTGGCGGCGGTTTCCGCTTTGTCCAGACCCTGCAGCGCACCGTAGTGACGCTCGTTCAGACGCCAGGTTTTCTCGACCGGCAGCCAGGCCTGATCCAGCTCATCCAGCACGTTCCACAGAGTGTGGATNGCACGCTTCAGCACTGAGGTGTAGGCAAAATCAAACACGAAACCTTCTTTTTTCAGCAGCTGACCGGCTGCTTTGGCTTCGGTGCGACCCTTGTCGGACAGATCCACGTCGTACCATCCGGTGAAGCGGTTTTCCTGATTCCACTGGCTTTCGCCGTGGCGCACCAGAACCAGCTTAGTTACGGCCATAGCTTTACTCCTTAATGCTTAATGTTTCGATGATGATAGAAACCGGCTGCGNCCGCTGATTTCAGCGGCACACTGATAGCGCCATACCATAGCGGAAAACAGCGCACGGCGTAAGCCTGTCGGCACCGCAGTGCGCGTTTTTCAACCGGCGCTTANTGCGGGGTGAAGCGATAACGCGTCACGGAGTGCCATGTGTCGCCGGGCTGCAGCCAGCAATCAGGCTGCGGCCACTCGCTATGGTTGGGCGAATCCGGTAAAAACTCACTCTCCAGAGCGATGCCCTGGAAAGCAGTATAGCTGCCCTGTTCACGGGCGCGCGTTCCCTCCAGATAGTTGCCGGAGTAGAACTGCAGCGCCGGCGCGGCGGTGAACACGCTCACGCTAAGTTTGTCGTCCGCTGACCACAGCTGCGCAGCAGGCTGGCTGCTGTCACCGGCGGTGGTGAGCAGAAACGCGTGATCGTAACCTTTCACCGCGCGCTGATCGTCGTCGGCCAGGAACTCATCCGCCACGCGTTTCGGCTGGCGGAAATCAAAGCTGGTACCGTCTACCGCTTTCAGCGGCGCATTGGGAATGCCTGCGCTGTCCACCGGCAGATAACGATCGGCCTGCAGTTGTAAGCGATGCTGGCGCGCGTCGCCATGATGCGCATCAAGGTTGAAGTAAGCATGGTTGGTCAGGTTGACCGGACAGGCCTGATCGGTCTGCGCTTCATAGCGAATCGACAGGCAGTTATCGTCATCGAGCTGATAAATCACATCGGCAATCAGATTGCCGGGATAGCCCTGGTCGCCGTCCGGCGAATCAAGACGATAGTGCACTTCGCTGTCGCTCTGGCTGAGGATCTGCCAGCGGCGCTTGTCGAAACCCTGCGGCCCGCCGTGCAGCTGGTGCGGACCCTGATTGGCCGCCAGCAGCCGGTTAAGCGGCTTCAGCTCAGCGAAGGCGATGCGGTTCGCGTAACGCCCGATGGTGGCACCGAGATAAGCATCCTGATGCAGATAGTCGGACGGCGTGGCGCAGCCGAGCAGCGCTTCGCGCACGCTGCCGTCCTGCATCGGCACGCGCGCCGACAGCCAGGTGGCGCCCCAGTCCATAAAGGTGGCGACCATGCCGTTGCGGTTGCGCAGCACGGTGATGCGCCACGGCTGGCCGTCCGGCGCATGAGAGTTGACGTCGCTTACCATTGGCCGGCTCCTGCTGAGGCTTTACACACGTAAAAGGTCTCTTTGATGCCGGTCTGCGCTTCGTACTGCTGCGCCACCGCCGCTTTCACCTGATCGACCAGATCGGTTGGCATCAGGGCGACAATACAGCCGCCGAAGCCGCCGCCGGTCATACGCACGCCGCCGCGCGGGCCGATTTCCGCTTTGACGATCTCCACCAGCTGATCGATGGGCGGCACGGTGATCTCAAAATCGTCGCGCATTGAGGCGTGCGAGGCGGCCATCAGCTCACCCATGCGTTGCAGATCGCCGCTGCTCAGCGCGTCCGCCGCTTCCAGCGTACGCGCATTTTCGGTGATCACGTGACGCACGCGTTTGGCCACCAGCGGATCGAGCTGCTGTTCTGCCGCCGCAAACTCCTCCAGCGTCACGTCGCGCAGCGCCTTTTTGTTGAAGAAGCGCGCACCGGTTTCGCACTGCTCGCGGCGGGTATTGTATTCGCTGCCCACCAGATTACGGCGGAAGTTCGAGTTGATGATCACCACCGCGACATCCTCCGGCATGGATACGGCGCGCGTGCCCAGCGTGCGGCAGTCCAGCAGCATGGCGTGATCCTGCNGGCCGAGNGCNGANATCAGCTGATCCATGATGCCGCAGTTGCAGCCAACAAACTGGTTCTCCGCTTCCTGCCCGTTAACGGCAATNGCTGCGCCGTCGAGCTTCAGCTGATACAGCTGCTGGAACACGGTGCCCACCGCCACTTCCAGCGAGGCGGACGAGCTGAGACCGGCACCCTGCGGCACGTTGCCGCTGATCACCATATCCACGCCGCCAAAGCTGGCGTCGCGCTGCTGCAGATGTTTCACCACGCCGCGCACGTAATTGGCCCACATCGGTTCGCTGAGCGGCTCAATCGGCGCATCCAGCGAGAAGCTATCCTGCTGATTGTCGTAATCCACCGCCACCACGCGCACCTGGCGATCGTCGCGGCGGGCGCAGGCAATCACGGTCTGATAGTCAATGGCGCAGGGCAGCACGAAGCCGTCGTTGTAATCGGTATGCTCGCCGATCAGGTTCACCCGGCCCGGTGCCTGAATGCTGTGGCTCGGCGCGTAGCCGAAGGTGTCAGCGAAAACCTGTTGAGTGATCGATTTTAAAGACATTTATTGTTCCTCGCGGAAATGGATAGCGCTGACAGAGCGCAGACGTTCTGCTGCCTGTTCCGCCGTTAAATCACGTTGGGTCTCGGCCAGCATCTCGTAGCCAACCATAAATTTTCGTACCGTCGCGGAGCGCAGCAGCGGGGGATAGAAGTGCGCGTGCAGCTGCCAGTGATCGTTGGCTTCGCCGTTGAACGGCGCGCCGTGCCAGCCCATCGAATACGGGAACGAGCACTGGAACAGATTGTCGTAACGGCTGGTGAGCTGCTTGAGCGCCAGCGCCAGATCGGTGCGCTGCGCCTCGCTGAGATCGGTAATGCGTTTCACGTGCGTTTTCGGCAGCAGCAGGGTTTCAAACGGCCAGGCCGCCCACCACGGCACTACCGCCAGCCAGTGATCGGTTTCAACCACGGTACGGCTGCCGTCCTGCAAGTTCGCGCGCTACGTAATCCACCAGCAGCGGCGTACCTTTATCGGCAAAGTAGCGGCGCTGGTTGTCATCCTCTTTTTGCGCTTCATTCGGCAGAAAACTGTTGGCCCACACCTGACCGTGCGGATGCGGATTCGAGCAGCCCATGGCTGCGCCTTTGTTTTCAAATACCTGCACCCACGGATAGTGCTGGCCGAGTTCAGCGGTCTGCTCCTGCCAGGTACGCACGATATCCTGCAAGTTGTGCAGCGGCAGTTCGGGCAGGGTTTTGCTGTGATCCGGTGAGAAGCAGATCACCCGGCTGGTACCGCGCGCGCCTTCACAGCGCATCAGCACATCATCGCTCTGCGGCGCGTCCGGCGTATCGGTCATCAGCGCGGCGAAGTCATTGGTGAACACGTAAGTGCTTTTGTAATCGGGATTTTTGTCGCCGGTGATACGGGTGTTACCGGCGCACAGGAAGCAGTCCGGATCGTGTGCGGGCAGTTGCTCCAGCGCTGGTGTCTCCTGCGCACCCTGCCACGGACGTTTGGCGCGATGCGGTGACACCAGCACCCATTGATCGATCAACGGGTTATAGCGGCGATGCGGATGATCGACCGGGTTAAATTTTTGCATAACAAGTCCTGGTAATCGGCAAACAGAAGAAAATCACTGCCTTCAACGTAGCATAACGGTGGCGCTGAAAGCGTGATCCAGTCTGGATAAATGGTATCGTTTACACAAGGTGACGATTCTCATTTTGTGGGTTTATGCGCAGCGTTTGCTGAATAATGCGGCAGGCTAGTGGTAGCGGTTACATTTTTAGGGGAAGAAATCTGTCAGGTGCGTACTGTTACTGCCGGGCCGCCATGCATGGCGACCCGCTCATCAATGAAAACTAACGCAACGCCTCCTGCTGATAAGCATAGCCCGCGCCCTGTTTTACAAAACTCAGGCGGTGGGTGATGCACTGCGGCGCGTCCTCGGCGTGGTGGGACACAAACATCAGCTGAGTACGGCCTTCGCCGATCAGCACATCAACAAAGCGGCGCACCAGCTGGCGGTTAATGGGATCGAGCCCCTGCAGTGGCTCATCCAGGATTAACAGCGTCGGGTGCTTCACCAGCGCGCGCGCAATCAGCACCAGCCGCTGCTGGCCCCACGACAGGCTATGAAACGGCGCATCGGCCAGCGCATTGTCCATGCCAAGCAGCGCCAGCCACTGGCGCGCCAGCGCTTTCTGCCGATCCGATACCGCCTGATACAGACCGATCGAATCAAAAAAGCCTGAGAGGATCACCGTACGCACATTACAGCTGACGCGGTAATCCAGATGCAGGCTGCTGCTGACGTAACCGATATGCTGCTTGATGTCCCAGATGGTTTCACCGCTGCCGCGGCGAATACCAAACAACGTTAAATCATTGCTGTAGCCCTGCGGATGATCGCCGGTGACCAGGCTGAGCAGGGTCGATTTACCCGCGCCGTTGGGGCCGATGATCTGCCAGTGCTCGCCGGGATTGACCTGCCAGTTCAGGCCGTCGATCACCGCGTGATCGTTATACGACACCACGCCGTTGCGCAGGATAACGCGCGGCGCATCTGCCGCCAGCTGCGGCAGCTGATCCGGCTGGTCCGGCTCCGGCAGCGCCATGCCCTGCAGGCGTTCGCTGTGCGCCAGCTGCGCCACCAGCGCTTCGGCGAGAATCGCCTGGCGCGCGCCCACGTGCGTCAGCGTGCACTCCGCCAGCACGCCGACCTGCTGGACAAAATCCGGGATATCGTCAAAGCGGTTCAGCACCAGCACCACGGTGTAGCCGTCGCGATGCAGCTGATGCAGCGTATCGGCAAGGCTGGCGCGCGATGCCACATCCAGACCATCAAAAGGTTCGTCGAGGATCAGCAAATCCGGCTGCGCCATCAGCGCCTGACACAGCAGCGTTTTGCGCGTTTCGCCGGTAGAAAGGTATTTGAAGCGGCGAGTCAGTAAAGCGCTGATGCCGAACTGCTGTGCCAGCGCCTGCGCCCGCGCCTCATCCTTTACTTCATCCTGAATGATCTCCAGCGCGGTGCGGCCGGTGTCATCTTCGCCTTCACTCAGCAGATCGGTGTTGTTGCGCTCCCACTCCTGCGTCACCAGCTGTTGCAGCTGCTCCAGCGACAGACGGGTGCGGCGCTGAAAATCCTGCCGCAGCTCGCCCTTTGCCGCCGTCAGCTCGCCGGACAGCGCGCGCGCCAGCGAAGATTTACCGCTGCCGTTGGCACCGACAAAGGCCCAGCTTTCGCCGCTGTGCAGGGTTAAGTCCGGCAGGGTCAGGGTACGGCTATCGCTCAGGTGAAATATGCCTTGCGAAATTTGCAATGAGGCCATGATTTGTTCCGTTTTCTGCATCAAGTCGCTCAGTTGTAGCGAGCCAGCGAAATGAAGTCAAATCATGGCGGCCAGATCAGAGCAGTGTGGCGATGATGGCGTGTTCTGCATTAAAACAGGCGGTCACGGCGCTGCCGGGCTGCAGATTATGCTGGCGAAGCGCCTGGCTGGGAACGGTGGCGCACAGCATTTCACCGCCCGCCAGCGCAATCATTACTTCACTCTGCGTCTCGCCAGGTTCGATGGTGTGGACAAGGCCCGGCAGCTGATTATCGCCCCCTGCGGCGTCAGGCGTCAGGCGGATCCACGGCGC
>Ga0058692_1000726_pt1 | contig 13425 bp, 10 predicted proteins | sample AgamicAtAmrz_FD_55216 | JGI IMG/M metagenome (GOLD analysis project Ga0058692, IMG submission 55216) | Agave microbial communities from Guanajuato, Mexico - At.Am.rz | ecosystem: Host-associated > Plants > Roots > Rhizosphere | place: Guanajato, Mexico | collected 2012-06-07 | reverse complement strand
TTTCAGCCCCCCAAATGTAGACCAGACAGGGGGCTGATGTGAAGCCTCCAGGCGCGGTAATTCGGGCCTGAAGTCACGTTTTCTCGCCTTATTGCTGAAAAATTATACCGATGTTACTGATTCCGGCTTCACGCAGGTCTGCACGTAGCCCTTTGATTAGCTCCAGGTCCCGTTCTTCGCACTCTGCCAGCAGGCGAAAAATCTCCCACTGCAGGTCCCATTCGTCAATTACCGCCTGGTTGTCACGCAGCTCTTCGTCGCTCATTTCGCGACCGGCCTGGGTCATTTCGAGGATGGCCACGGTGGTGATCGACGTGCGGCTGACTTCGATGGCGTGCTCCAGCGTTTCACCGCTCAGCTGCGCGTGCAGCAGTTCACTCAGCGCCACGCAGGCGTCAATCGCCGGGTGCACGCCGTAAACGTCAAAGTCGTCACCGTTTGGGATCGCCGCTTCCAGTTTCTCCAGCTGGCTGTCGAAATTGATTTTGGCATCCTTCACCGTCAGGCTTTCCCACACCAGGTCGAGAATGCGGCGATAGAGCTGCGGATCGGCAAACTCGGTCTGCTGACAGAAGGCCCAGTAATTGGGGAACATCCGCTCGCACAGACAGGCCATAAAGGTCATGTGCTGCCAGCTTTCCAGCTTCGCCAGACGCAAATGGACGGGGTTCTGTAACATCAAACTTACTCTCGGTAGATTAGCTGGCGGCAGTGTACCGCAAAAGCCGCACACAAACAGCGTTAGCGCGCATTTTGCCACTTCACAAAAGCGGGACGGCCAGACGCCACGGCATCGGCCCAGCGCGTTGGCTCCGGCAAGCGGTAGCCNGCCATGCAGGCTTCAACCCAGTNCAGNGCGCTGTCGAGGCTGACGCGGTGGCCGGTTGAGACAAACAGCGGNTTGCAGCGCGTCTTGCTGCGCCACACCCAGGCAATCTGCTCGCCTTTATCCATCAGCGGCTGACGACTGCCCGGTGCCGCATCCAGCTCAGCGAAACGGCCGCACAGGCGCTTTTTCGCTACGCCGATAGTCGGCACATCCAGCAGCGAGCCGAAATGCGCGGCAACGCCCAGCCGGCGCGGATGAGAGATGCCATGGCCATCGACGAACAGCAGATCGGGCCGCTGCGACAATTGCTGCCACGCCGCCTGCAGGGCTGGAATTTCGCGAAACGAGAGAAAACCGGGGATGTAAGGCATGGTGGTCGCGACACGCGCGATGCGATGCTCCACCAGCGTTAATGAAGGGTATTCGAGGATCACCAGGGCGGCGCGCGTTACCTCGCCGCCCTGTTCAAAACCGACATCGGCGCCGCCAATAAAGCGCGGCGGCAGTACGTCAAAATCATCCTGCCGCACCACGCTGGCGGCGAGCTGTACCTGTTGCTGTCGTAGTGCGGCTAAATCCATGCTTATCCCTGATGATATGGTCGTGATAACCGATGCACCGCCTCCACAAACGCGCCAGCGTGCTCTGGCGGAACATCCTGATGAATCCCGTGACCGAGGTTGAAGACGTGGCCTTCGCCTGCGCCAAAGCCTTCCAGAATCCCCGCCACTTCCTGCTCAATTCGTGCAGGGGGTGCATACAGCATAGACGGATCCATGTTGCCCTGCAGCGCGACTTTATCGCCCACGCGGCGCCGCGCTTCGCCAATATCGGTGGTCCAGTCAAGACCCAGCGCATCACAGCCGGTGGCCGCCATCTCTTCCAGCCACTGGCCGCCGCCCTTGGTAAACAGGGTGATGGGCACGCGTCGTCCTTCGTTCTCATGCAGCACGCTGTCGACGATTTTGTGCATGTAATAGAGCGAGAACTCGCGATAGTCGCGCCCGGTCAGCACGCCGCCCCAGGTATCAAACACCATCACCGACTGCGCACCCGCTTTAATCTGCGCGTTGAGGTAAAGGATCACGCTCTCTGCCAGCTTATCCAGCAGCGCGTGCAGCGTCTGCGGCTCGGCGTACATCATCTTCTTGATTTTGGTGAAAGCCTTGCTGCTGCCGCCTTCTACCATGTAGGTTGCCAGCGTCCACGGGCTGCCGGAGAAACCGATCAGCGGCACTTCGCCTTTGAGGTTGTGACGGATGGTGCGCACCGCATTCATCACGTAACCCAGCTCCTGCTCCGGATCCGGCACCGGTAGTTTATCCACATCGGCACGGCAGGCGATGGGGTGGGAGAAACGCGGGCCTTCGCCGGTCTCAAAGTAGAGCCCCAGGCCCATCGCATCCGGAATGGTCAGGATATCGCTGAAGAGGATCGCGGCATCCAGCGCATAGCGGCGCAGCGGCTGCAGGGTGACTTCGCACGCCAGCTCCGCGTTCTTACACAGCGACATAAAATCACCGGCCTCAGCGCGCGTGGCTTTGTATTCCGGCAGGTAACGCCCGGCTTGTCGCATCATCCATACCGGGGTGATATCCACCGGCTGGCGTAACAGGGCGCGCAGATAACGATCGTTCTTCAGTTCACTCATAATGGGCTCTCTCATGCTAAGGCCGGCAGTGTAGCATTTTCACGCCGCGCTGGCGCGACACAGCGCAACCGTATCTTCAATCAGCCGGCGCGCCACGGTGCCCGGCGGCGGCAACAGGGGCAGGTCGTCGTAACGATACCAGCCAGCATCCAGCAGCTCTTTACCATCGTGCTGCAGCTCGCCGCCATCGTACTCCGCCATGAACGCCATCATCAGCGAGTGCGGGAACGGCCACGGCTGCGAGGTCACGTAACGCACATTTTTTACCCGCACGTTGCTCTCTTCCATCACCTCGCGGGCCACCGCCTGCTCCAGCGTTTCGCCGACTTCGACAAAACCGGCCAGCACGGTGTAGATGCTGTTGCGATGGCGCGCATGGTTTGCCAGCAGGATCTCCTCACCGCGACGAATCGCCACAATGATGCAGGGGGCGATTTGCGGATAGTAGCGCTCGCGGCAGTGGCTGCACAGGCAGGCAAATTCGCGCTTGCTGTGCTGCATTTCATGGCCGCAATAGCCGCACCAGCGATGCGAACGGTAGAACTCTGCCAGCTGCACGCCGCGCCCGGCGAGCTGAAACAGACCGACATCTTCGTCAATCAGCTGGCGCACCGAGGCCATATTGTCCGGACGCGCTTCGCATACCAGCCAGACGTTTTCGCCCTGCCACTCGCCAATCACTCTGCCGCTGCTGCCGGTCAGGCCAAACTCGCCGGATAAGCCATGCGGCAACTCGCCTTGCGGCAACCAAAGTTTCTGCGCGGAGCTGACAATCCACCAGCCAGCGTCTACGCTTGAGATCTCACGTTGCATCTTAATCGTTGTCCTTAGCGTCAAATGGCACGCTGAAATCCTGATGTTAAGTGTGTAATAAACAACTATAACTCACCTGGAGCCCCGTATGCTTACCCAGTTAGATAACCTGACCGAGCGTGTAGGTGGCGGTAATGAATTAGTCGACTCATGGTTGCGCGCCCGTCGACAGCTGCTCGTCACCTATTACGAGTTAATTGGCATGAAGCCGAACAAAGAAGCGCTGACCGCGCTGGATGAACAGGCGCTGGATGCGTTTTGCCATCGTCTGGTGGACTATCTCTCTACCGGCCACTTCAGCGTTTACGAGCGCATCATCAGCGAGATGTCCGGCGACAGCCCGATGATTGCGGCGGCGCAGATCTATCCGGCGCTGGAAGGCAATACTGAACGTCTGATGCAACTGTATGACAGCCATCTGCAGCAGGCCATTAATGACGACAACTGCGTGGATTTCCAGCAGGCGCTGTCAGAAGTGGGCGAAGCGCTGGAGTCACGCTTTACGCTGGAAGACAAACTGATTCAGCTCGCCTGGGATAACCAGCTGGCGCGCCCGCCGGTGGCCAATGACAGCACCATTGCTCGTCCGGCCTGAACCGCTGCAGTTGTAAAAGACTTGTTATTCAGGAAAAGCCCTTTTATGCTGAATGGGCTTTTTTATTGTCTTTTTTAACGACAATCCACAATCAAACTTTGCGATATAAGCGCAGCGTGCAGCAGTCAGTAAAGTCGCTTATCGCGTAAAACGTAAACTTGTCGGAGTGCCCTTAGGGGCTGAGACCGTTAATTCGGGATCCGCGGAACCTGATCAGGTTAGTACCTGCGAAGGGAACAAGAGTAGATGTGATCAGCACGGTGCAGTCAGGCGCCCGGCACCGTTTCTGTTACTCCTTCCGGACTCCGGACAAGCAGCTTCCCCTTGTTTTCAGGAAACTTGCTATGTCTGATGCTAAAACCTCACGTCGTGAACAACGCGCGCAGGCGCAAAAATTTATCGATTCGCTCCAGGGAACCGCCTTCCCTAACTCAAAACGGATCTGGATCAGCGGCAGCCGCGCGGATATCCGCGTCCCGATGCGCGAAATTCAGCTCAGCCCGACGCACACCGGCGGCAGCAAAGATCATCCGCAATACGCAGAAAATGAACCGGTGCCGGTGTATGACACTGCCGGTGCCTATGGCGATCCCCACGCGACCATTAACGTGCATCAGGGTCTGGCAAAATTGCGCGCCGGCTGGATCGCCGAACGCAACGACAGCGAAACCATCAGCGCACTCAGCTCAAGCTACAGTCAGCAGCGGCTGGCAGATGACGGGCTGGATCATCTGCGTTTTGAACACCTGCCGCTGCCGCGCCGGGCCAAAGCGGGTCGCCGCGTCACGCAGCTGCACTATGCGCGTCAGGGCATCATCACGCCGGAGATGGAGTTTATCGCGCTGCGCGAAAACATGGGACGTGAGCGTATCCGCAGTGCAACGCTGTTGCAGCAGCACGCCGGCCACGGCTTTGGTGCGCAGCTGCCAGAGAATATCAGCGCCGAATTCGTGCGCGCCGAAGTGGCCAGCGGCCGCGCCATCATTCCTGCCAACATCAATCACCCCGAATCAGAGCCGATGATCATCGGCCGCAATTTTCTGGTGAAGGTCAACGCCAACATCGGCAACTCGGCGGTAAGTTCGTCGATTGAAGAGGAAGTGGAAAAACTGGTGTGGGCCACGCGCTGGGGGGCAGATACCGTGATGGATCTGTCGACCGGCCGCTATATCCATGAAACGCGCGAGTGGATTTTGCGCAACAGTCCGGTGCCGATCGGCACGGTGCCAATCTATCAGGCGCTGGAAAAGGTCAACGGTATTGCAGAAGATCTTAACTGGGACATTTTCCGCGATACCCTGCTGGAACAGGCTGAGCAGGGTGTTGATTACTTCACCATTCACGCGGGCGTGCTGCTGCGCTATGTGCCGATGACCGCACAACGGCTGACCGGCATCGTGTCGCGCGGCGGCTCCATCATGGCGAAGTGGTGCCTGTCACATCATCAGGAAAACTTCCTCTACCAGCATTTCCGCGAAATCTGTGAAATCTGCGCCGCCTATGATGTCGCGCTGTCGCTCGGTGATGGTTTACGTCCCGGCTCGATTCAGGACGCCAACGACGAAGCCCAGTTTGCCGAACTGCGTACCTTAGGCGAGCTGACGCAAATCGCCTGGCAATATGATGTGCAGGTCATGATTGAAGGCCCCGGTCACGTGCCGATGCAGATGATCCGCCGCAATATGACCGAGCAGCTGGAACACTGCCATGAAGCGCCGTTTTATACGCTGGGCCCGCTGACGACCGATATCGCGCCGGGCTACGATCATTTCACCTCCGGGATTGGCGCCGCCATGATCGGCTGGTTTGGCTGCGCGATGCTGTGCTACGTCACGCCGAAAGAGCACCTTGGCCTGCCGAATAAAGAGGATGTTAAGCAGGGGCTGATTACCTACAAGATCGCCGCGCACGCTGCCGATCTGGCTAAAGGCCATCCCGGCGCGCAGATCCGCGACAACGCCATGTCGAAAGCTCGCTTCGAGTTCCGCTGGGAAGATCAGTTTAATCTGGCGCTCGATCCGCATACCGCGCGGGCCTATCACGACGAAACCCTGCCGCAGGAATCCGGCAAAGTGGCCCACTTCTGTTCCATGTGCGGCCCCAAATTCTGTTCAATGAAAATCACCCAGGAAGTGCGCGAATTTGCCGCCCGCCAGCAGGCTGAAGCCCAGCCGATAGCGCTGGGCATGGCGCAAATGTCCGATGCCTTCCGTAGCCGTGGCGGCGAGCTGTATCACGCCGCCGATGCCCTGAAAGAGGAAAAATGATGACTGAAGCCTTCCCTGCCACCGCGCCAAAACTGGGGCTCTATCCGGTTGTCGACAGCGTGTTGTGGATTGAACGCCTGCTGGCAGCCGGCGTGCGCACCCTCCAGCTGCGCATCAAAGATGGCGATGATCGCCAGATTGAAGCCGCAGTACGCGATGCCATCGCCCTGGGCAAACAGTACGGTGCGCGGCTGTTTATCAACGATTACTGGCGCTTAGCGATTAAGTACAACGCCTATGGTGTGCATCTTGGTCAGGAGGATCTGGATGTGGCCGACCTGGACGCTATCCGCCACGCCGGCTTACGCCTGGGTCTGTCGACACACGATGACGCCGAGCTGGATCGCGCGCTGGCGCTGCGTCCGTCCTATATTGCGCTCGGCCACATCTTTCCGACACAAACCAAAGAGATGCCCTCTGCACCACAGGGCATAGCCGAGCTGAAGCGCCATCTGGCGCGGCTGCAGCATATTCCCACCGTGGCGATTGGCGGCATTTCGCTGGCACGCGTGCCGGAGGTGCTGGCGACNGGCGTCGGCAGCATTGCCGTGGTCAGCGCGATTACCCAGGCGGAAGACTGGCAGGCGGCCACCCNCCAGCTGCTGGCGCTGGTNGAATCCCCAGAGCATGTCGCAAAAGNGTTGTAACTGACTGCAACGGCGCTAAAAATCCGCGAATACGGNGCGCAAACGGCAGCAGTCAGGGCTGGCGCGACCGGGGACAANCGCTAAAGTGAGCCTGCCCGCTGTCGCTTGCAGCGGGCCAGGGCTGGCTTCCCCGACTCTCTGTCCGGCCCTGCCTTTCCACCGTTATTCTGTCAGGGAGGTGATATGGCGCGTTTCCGCACTGCAGGCCTGCATGGCACGCTCCACGGCTGCGCCGAGGCTGGCAATCGCCTGCTCGGTTTGCTCATTCATTGGCAGACCATAATTGAGGCGCAGGCAGTTGCGATATTTACCCGCCGCCGAAAACAGCGAACCGACCGCCACCTGGATTTTCAGCTCCCGCAGTTCCGCATTCAGCCGCACCGCATCGAAGGCTTCCGGCAGCTCAATCCACATCAGGAAACTGCCCTGCGGCCGCGAGACGCAAATGCCGCAGGGAAAATAGTGGCGCACCCAGCAGCTAAACGTCTCATAGTTACGCTGATACACATGGCGCATGCGGCGCAAATGCGGCAGGTAATGGCCCTGACGAATAAACTCTGCGACCGCATACTGCGGCTGCGTTGCCGTCGAACCGGTGCCAATATATTTCATGTGCAGTACGCGATCGCGATAGCGTCCCGGCGCGACCCAGCCCACGCGCAAGCCGGGCGCCAGGGTTTTGGAAAACGAACTGCACAGCAGCACGCGGCCATCCATATCCAGCGATTTGATGGTGATCGGACGCGGATACTCCCACGCCAGCTCGCCGTAAACATCATCTTCAATGATCGCCGCGTCAAAGCGCTGCGCCAGCGTCAGCAGCGCGCGCTTACGCGCTTCCGGCATGATAAATCCAAGCGGATTATTACAGTTGGGTACCACCACCACCGCTTTGATTGGCCACTGCTCAAACGCCAGCTCCAGCGCCTCAAGACTGATCCCGCTGACCGCATCGGTAGGGATTTCAATGGCGCGGATGCCCAGACCGCGCAGTGTCTGCATGGTGCCGTGAAACGCCGGCGACTCAACGGCAATGATATCGCCTGGCTCGCACACGGCGCGAATCGACACCGACAGCGCTTCATGGCAACCGGTAGTGATGACAATATCTTCCGCCGTCAGCTGACAGCCGCTGTCAATTGTCAGCCGCGCAATCTGCTCGCGCAGCGCTGCCACGCCGAGCAGGCTGTCGTAGTTGAGCTGATCAATGTCCTGCTTCTGCGCCATGCGGCCCATGATTTTCCACAGCGGCTTGAGCGTCGGCTGGGTCAGGTCCGGCATGCCGCTGCCCAGCTGCAGCACGTCGCCATTAATGCGGCTGCTCAGCAGCTCCAGCACCGATTCCCACTGGGTGATCTCAACCGGACGCTGTACGGGTCGGGTCATCGCGGGCACCGGCGGCGTGGCTTTACGGGTAGCGACAAAATAGCCGGAACGCGGCTGCGGCACGATAAGCTGCTTCTCTTCCAGCAGATGATAAGCCTGCTGCACGGTGCTGATGCTGACGCCGTGCTCAATGCTGAGCGTACGCACCGAGGGCAAGCGTTCGCCGCTGCGATACAGCCCCTGCTCAATACGGTCTGAAAGCAGACAGGCCAGATGTTGATAGCGCGTCATTGTGTGCCTCGCTGCGTTAACGGTGATCAAAAATCAGTACAGATGACGCCTATTTCTACCATTCAGATCGGTACGGGCGCAATCTGTATGTTAAAGATAAGTGATTTTTGAATCTGTATTGCATTCGCCATCAGAGGGAAAATGTTGTTCAGACATCATACTGAGGGCTGGGATTATGGAATTCGATCAGAACCGGGCGGCAAAACCGTTCAGCGTGACCTTACTCGATATCTTTCGTGGCGGCGTGCGCGCAATCAAACGCTGGCAGGCCAGACGGGAAACGCGGGAGATTCTTTCGCACCTGAGTGATGCGCAGCTGCGTGATATCGGGCTGACGCGTCAGGATATCAATCAGAAATAACGTGGATTTCAGACGAAAAAAAACCCTGCCGAGGCAGGGTTTTTTCATGGTCAGCAGAGCAGACGATTATTCGTCGTCGCTACCGCCCAGACCGGCGTTCAGCAGCTCAGCGAGGCTGGCAGAGGCTTCATCCGCAGTCACCTGCGGTGCAACCGGTGCTTCACCCGCCTGACGGCGACGCATACGATCCTGGTGGTAAGCATAACCGGTACCGGCCGGGATCAGACGACCCACGATAACGTTCTCTTTCAGGCCGCGCAGTTCGTCGCGCTTGCCTGCTACCGCTGCTTCGGTCAGGACACGGGTGGTCTCCTGGAACGATGCCGCAGAGATGAACGATTCGGTTGCCAGCGAGGCTTTGGTGATACCCAGCAGGTCACGCATGTACGTCGCGCCGATTTTGCCGTTCGCTTCCAGATCGCGGTTGGAGATCTTGATACGAGAGACTTCCGCCTGCTCGCCTTCCAGGAACTCCGAGCTACCCGCGTTCATGATGGTTGCTTTACGCAGCATCTGACGCACGATGACTTCGATGTGCTTATCGTTAATCTTAACGCCCTGCAGGCGGTAAACTTCCTGCACTTCGTTAGTGATGTAACGGGTCACAGCATGGACGCCACGCAGACGCAGGATGTCGTGCGGAGACTCTGGGCCGTCGGATACGACGTCACCACGTTCTACACGTTCACCTTCGAATACGTTGAGCTGACGCCATTTCGGAATCATCTCTTCATACGGATCGCTACCGTCAACCGGGGTGATCACCAGACGACGCTTGCCTTTGGTCTCTTTACCGAAGGAGATGATACCGCTGATCTCCGCCAGGATAGCTGGCTCTTTCGGACGACGCGCTTCGAACAGGTCGGCAACGCGTGGCAGACCACCGGTGATGTCCTTGGTACCGCCAGATTCCTGCGGAACACGCGCCAGGGTATCACCCGAGCTGATCTTCACGCCATCTTCCAGNTGCACAATCGCTTTACCTGGCAGGAAGTACTGTGCCGGCATGTCGGTGCCCGGGATCAGTACGTCGTTGCCGTTGGCATCAACGATTTTCAGTGCCGGACGCAGGTCTTTACCNCCCGCAGTACGCTCTGCAGAATCCAGTACCACCAGCGATGACAGACCGGTGAGGTCGTCAGTCTGACGGGTAATGGTCTGACCGTCGATCATGTCNGTGAAGCGGATGAAACCGCCCACTTCGGTGATAACCGGCATGGTGTGTGGATCCCAGTTTGCAACGGTTTCGCCCGCGGCAACCTGCTCGCCATCACCTTTCGCCATGACCGCACCGTAAGGCACTTTATAGCTCTCTTTGGTACGACCGAACTCGTCGATCATCTTCAGCTCAACGTTACGCGAGACGATAACCAGCTTCCCGGAGGAGTTGGTTACTGACTTGGCGTTGGTCAGCTTGATAGTACCTTTGTTCTTCACCTGAATGCTGGATTCAGCTGCCGCACGCGATGCCGCACCACCGATGTGGAAGGTACGCATGGTCAGCTGGGTACCCGGCTCACCGATGGACTGTGCTGCGATAACGCCGATGGCCTCACCTTTGTTGATGATGTGACCACGTGCCAGATCGCGACCGTAGCAGTGTGCACACACACCGAAGTCGGTTTCACAGCTCACCACGGAACGCACTTTAATCGCGTCCACGGAGTTCAGTTCAACCACGTCACACCAGTGCTCATCGATCAGGGTGTTACGCGGGATCAGGATGTCCGCAGTGCCCGGCTTCAGCACGTCTTCTGCCGTCACACGACCCAGTACACGCTCACGCAGCGGCTCTTTAACGTCGCCACCTTCGATGACCGGGGTCATCATGATGCCTTCGAATGTGCCACAGTCGTCTTCGGTGACCACCAGGTCCTGCGCCACGTCAACCAGACGACGGGTCAGGTAACCGGAGTTCGCCGTTTTCAGTGCGGTATCGGCCAGACCTTTACGCGCACCGTGGGTCGAGATGAAGTACTGGAGTACGTTCAGACCTTCACGGAAGTTCGCGGTGATTGGCGTCTCGATGATGGAGCCATCTGGCTTCGCCATCAGACCACGCATACCTGCCAGCTGACGAATCTGTGCCGCAGAACCACGCGCACCGGAGTCGGCCATCATGTAGATGCTGTTGAACGAAACCTGCTGCTCTTCTTCGCCGTGACGGTTGATCACGGTTTCGGTCTGCAGGTTATCCATCATCGCTTTGGATACGCGTTCGTTAGCCGCAGCCCAGATATCGATGACTTTGTTGTAACGTTCGCCCGCGGTAACCAGACCAGACTGGAACTGCTCCTGGATCTCGGCCACTTCCGCTTCGGCTTCTGCAATGATTTCTGCTTTCTTGGCAGGAATCACCATGTCGTCGATACCGACTGAGGCACCTGAACGGGCTGCATAGGCAAAGCCGGTGTACATGGTCTGGTCAGCAAAGATAACGGTCGGCTTCAGGCCCAGGATGCGGTAACAGGTGTTCAGCATCTTAGAGATCGCTTTCTTACCCAGCGCCTGGTTGACGATGGAGTAAGGCAGACCTTTCGGTACGATCATCCACAGGATCGCACGACCAATGGTGGTGTCGATCAGGCTGGTTTTCGCAACGAGCTCTTCCTGCTCATTTTTGCTGTATTCAGTGATACGCACTTTAACGCGTGCATGCAGCTCGGCCTGGCCAGCGCGGTAAACACGCTCAGCTTCTTTCGGGCCGGTCAGTACCATGCCTTCGCCTTTGGCGTTCACTTTGTCACGGGTCATGTAGTACAGACCCAGAACAACGTCCTGTGAAGGAACGATGATTGGCTCGCCGTTCGCTGGAGACAGAATGTTGTTGGTAGACATCATCAGCGCACGCGCTTCCAGCTGGGCTTCCAGCGTCAGCGGTACGTGAACAGCCATCTGGTCACCATCGAAGTCGGCGTTATACGCCGCACACACCAGCGGGTGCAGCTGGATCGCTTTACCTTCGATCAGNACCGGTTCAAACGCCTGGATACCCAGACGGTGCAGGGTTGGTGCACGGTTCAGCAGTACCGGGTGTTCGCGAATCACTTCATCCAGGATATCCCAGACCACCGCTTCTTCNCGCTCAACCATTTTCTTGGCCGCTTTAATGGTGGTCGCGAGGCCACGCAGTTCCAGCTTGCCGTAGATGAACGGTTTGAACAGCTCCAGTGCCATTTTCTTCGGCAGACCGCACTGATGCAGACGCAGGTATGGACCGACGGTGATAACCGAACGACCGGAGTAGTCAACACGTTTACCCAGCAGGTTCTGACGGAAACGACCCTGCTTACCTTTGATCATGTCGGCCAAAGATTTCAGAGGACGTTTGTTAGAGCCGGTGATGGCACGACCGCGACGGCCGTTATCCAGCAGGGCATCTACCGCTTCCTGCAGCATACGTTTTTCGTTACGTACGATGATATCTGGCGCAGCCAGATCCAGCAGACGCTTCAGACGGTTGTTACGGTTGATCACGCGACGATACAGATCGTTCAGATCCGACGTAGCGAAACGACCGCCGTCCAGCGGTACCAGCGGACGCAGATCTGGCGGCAGCACCGGCAGAACGGTCAGGATCATCCACTCTGGCTTGTTGCCAGACTGCACGAACGCTTCCAGCAGCTTGATACGCTTGGTCAGCTTTTTACGTTTGGTCTCAGAGTTGGTTTCGTTCAGCTCTTCACGCAGCTGCTCGCACTCCTGCTCCAGATCCATATTTTTCAGCAGCGCCTGGATAGCTTCCGCACCCATCTTCGCGTCGAATTCGTCACCGAACTCTTCCAGCGCGTCAAGGTACTGCTCTTCGGTCAGAATCTGACGTTTTTCCAGGTTGGTCATGCCGCCTTCGACCACAACATAAGATTCGAAGTACAGCACGCGCTCGATGTCACGCAGCGGCATATCCAGCAGCAAACCGATGCGGGACGGCAGTGATTTCAGGAACCAGATGTGCGCGGTCGGCGAAGCCAGCTCGATGTGGCCCATACGCTCACGACGCACTTTGGTCTGCGTGACTTCAACGCCACACTTCTCACAGATCACGCCACGGTGTTTCAGACGCTTGTACTTACCGCACAGGCATTCGTAATCTTTTACCGGTCCGAAAATACGGGCACAGAAAAGACCGTCACGCTCCGGCTTGAAGGTACGGTAGTTAATGGTTTCCGGCTTTTTAACTTCACCGAAAGACCAGGAACGGATCATGTCTGGCGAGGCCAGCGCAATTTTGATCGCATCAAACTCTTCGGTTTTAGTTTGCGCTTTCAGAAACTTAAGTAAGTCTTTCACGGATTAGCTCCCGTCGGAGTGGAACTCTCAGGGGCGCGCAGCCGAAACTGCGCGCCCCGTAACCAGTACTTGCGAGTGCTTACTCGTCTTCCAGCTCGATGTTGATGCCCAGCGAGCGAATCTCTTTCAACAGTACGTTGAAGGATTCCGGCATGCCCGGTTCCATCTGATGGTTGCCGTCGACGATGTTTTTATACATCTTCGTACGACCGTTCACGTCATCAGACTTAACGGTAAGCATTTCCTGCAGGGTATATGCCGCGCCGTATGCTTCCAGCGCCCACACTTCCATCTCACCGAAGCGCTGACCACCGAACTGTGCTTTACCACCCAGCGGCTGCTGAGTAACCAGGCT
>Ga0058692_1000706_pt1 | contig 13672 bp, 9 predicted proteins | sample AgamicAtAmrz_FD_55216 | JGI IMG/M metagenome (GOLD analysis project Ga0058692, IMG submission 55216) | Agave microbial communities from Guanajuato, Mexico - At.Am.rz | ecosystem: Host-associated > Plants > Roots > Rhizosphere | place: Guanajato, Mexico | collected 2012-06-07 | reverse complement strand
AGGTAATGTCTTATTTTCATTTTACATTCCTTGTATGGCAGCCTCTCCGGAAGGCGAACTGCCTCATGAACCCACTTTCAGACTTCTGCTGAGGACCGTACGATCAGGTTCTTAATCACCCAATCCTCGCGCTCTTTATCCAGTATCATCCCTTTGGCGGTGGCTGAAAGCATGCCGATGAAACAGGCCGTAAACCGTTCAACCTGTGAAGCAAATCCCGTATCGGGAACGTCACGATAGCGAAGCATCAGCCTGGCATCGCAGATGCACATCAGAGCTTCAAACTGGCTATCGCTCAAAGCGATGTTCTGGCACTTCTCGTTGATGGCGGGCTGTGCTCCCTGCCCCATCAGCAATCCCGGCTTTTCGTCAAGATCCAGCCAACTCCAGAACAACGCCGGGCGCTGCAACTGAGCCTGCTGATCAGGTTCCAGAATATGAGAGAACAGATAAGGGAAAATACGGGCATCAAAGTATCTGAACAGCCCTGCACGTCCCTCATGTGTCGCATCGGTGCAGGCAGTTAACCATTCAGCCAGAGCAGTGAAAGGCCAGGGAGAACAGAGCACCATCAGCGGGGCCGTCTTTTGTACTTTCAGAGCCAGCTCATTGAACCACTGCTTCTGATGAGGATCGTTTAAAGAGATCCTGATCAACAGCGGCGACTCTTCAGTCAGGGCATCTTCCGGCAAGCCCTGGTAGAGAGACTGCCATACCAGAGGCGGTGAAAAATCCCGTAGTACAGGGATAATGGAAAAATCAATACCGCACTGGTCGAGAATAAAATCAAGGTGGGTCATTTTTATATCAGCGCAGGTTTGCTGAAGCAGATTCACCCAGTCGGTAACAGGGGTCGTATTCACTTATGCCTCCCTTGGCACAAAGCCCTGAGCCAGCCGCTGCGCCTTTTTCAGACACTCTTTGCACACGGACGAAGGCAATTCTGGCAGCGGATAATCTTCACTCGCCGGGCCCTGTAATTTATGTTGCCCTTTGAGGCTTAACAGGCCTGGACCATGCACGCTGATTTCGCCCTGTGGCGTGAGCTTGATGTAAGCGCCCCCGCAGGCAAGCGTGATCCCATTCTTTGCCGTCAGTTGCAGGTGCCCCTGGGTGGACTGCACCGTGACATCCTTCATCGATGTGAGCGACAGCGTATCCGCATGGGATTCCACCGCCAGCGGGCCTTTGGCAGAGACCAGACGCATACCTTCCTGATGAGCCAGAATAGAGATAGCCTGGCTGGCATTGACGGAGTAACGCTGCGCCGCGCTAAGATCAACCTCCCCCAGGCTTTGCAGATACAGGCCCTTGCCAGTGTGCAGCACTGCCGCTTCCGGCGTGACGGCAGCAATCCCTTTCGGCGCAGACATCAACAAAGTCGGTTCTTTAAGTTCACAGGCTCCTGAAACAAGCGCCTGAAGAGGTTGTGTATCCGGTGCACAGTTTTGGTGGGTTCTTGCAAGCCCTCCCCATTCTGCAACCTGATCTACCGCACCGTTTAACAGGCTGATCGCTTGCTCCATCGCCAGAACGTCGCCCTGCGCCTTCGCCTGCCCGTCTGCGCTGATAAAAATCCCCTTCTGCGCCCGTATCGCCCCCCAGCTGTCGGTCCTGAGCTCAAACCCTTCGCCGCGCTGCTGTTTCTCGCTGTCGACCAGGTGCCCGAGATTCAGCTGGCTCTTGCCGCCATACTCCGTCGACACCTTGATATGCTCTTTTCCGCGCTCGTCATCGAGGCGGATTTTGTTGTTCGCAGGCGTCCGCAGGACGTTACGTCTGTAGTTACGGATGGTGACGTGGTCGCCGTGCGCCGAGTCGTGCAGCACGCCGGAAATGTACGGCCGGTCCGGGTTACCGTCCTCAAAGCCAATCGCCACTTCGGTGCCTGCCAGCAGCGGCAGGTGCAGGCCATACGTATCCCCTGCGTACGGGCGGGACTGGCGCACCCACAGGCTCTCAAATCCGGTCTCCCAGCTGTCACGGTCAAACAGCATATTGACGCGGTAACGACCGTCTTTGTCGATGTGGCCGTAGGTATCATTTTCAGTGGTACTGGTGATGCGGGCCGGCAGCGTCCCGGCCATCACCGGACGTGAGCCAGGCTCAGGGCGGAAACCAAAATCGGTGTTATCAGGAATGCCATCAAAATCAACGACAAAGTCCTTGTCACGGCGGGCATGCGTGCGCATCGCCGTGATGACCACACCCGCGCTGAACACCTCTGCCACTTCGTACCCGCCGGTGACTTTCAGCACCTGGCCCGGAAAGAGCGTCGGNCAGCTGGTAATGCCCTGCGTCCGNGTCTGNCCATTCAGGTAGCGCTCATGACGAATGCGGGCATAAAACGCCCCGGACTCCGGGGCCGGATTGCGGTCGTATGCATCACCCCGGGTNAGGTAGTTGTCCCCCCAGTGGTAGGCATCGCCACAGGTGGTGCTGTCGCCCTGNGTCGCGTCNACCTGCGTGTTCATGTCTTCCGTGGCCTGACGGTAGTTGTAATCACGGGTGCTGACCTGCTTCTGCACCACGTTGTGGTGGCACGCCATGCCCCAGACCGAATCCACCCCCTTTGAGTGCTGGCCCGACGGCGGGACTGACGGCAGGGTCAGGCCTTTCTCATACCCCTGCTGGCTGTCGTAAAACTCCACCACGTCGATGTTCAGACGCGTGTCGGTGGTGAAGCGAAACCAGATGCCCACCTCACCCAGCAGGCGGGTGATAAAGTGCAGGTCATCCTCACCGTACTGCATCACCTGCTCACGGCGCGGGTACTCTTTTGACAGCGAGAACAGAAAATCCTGGCCGCGCATGTTGTGACGCTCGCGCAGGATTTTTTCCACAATCTGCGGGACCGACATGTCCTGGTAGATGGCGTTCTGATGCGAACGGTCGAGCAGCGCCAGGCGTGGCCGGAGCGTCAGGGCATAATGGGTTTCATCTTTTGATGTGCTGAGGCGTTCAAAGCCGGTCACTACCCCCTGAAGGGTGCGCACGGCCTGCTGCACTTTAATGCCGTAACCCTGGTCCACCGGGGCCTGCAGCGTCAGCGAGCCGGTTTTCATCAGCATCATCTCTTTGCTGATGGCATGGTCAGAGCTTGTGAATTCAATGCGGTAGCTGAACGGTTTACTTAAGGCCTCATCGCCCGCAAAGGCCAGCACGTCAGGTTCCGCCGTACAGCCTTTCACCGCCAGCAGGTGGTGGTTATGACTGAATCTGATCGGGGGATTGCTGCTCATACGTTCTCTCCCTCAGTCCGGTTAAAGTCCAGCGAGATACCTTCTTCGTCGCTCCAGCCAAGCTTCAGAGTGTGTGGTTTCTGCTTCGCCGCCATATGGCTCAGCAGTTGCTGACTCAGCACCGGCAGAATCTGCTGGTTGAGCAGGCTGTCGATGTTGCGTGCGCCGGTATCCGGCAGCAGGCAGGCAGCGGTGAGTGCGTCGTACAGGCTCACATCAATATGGGTGGTCAGGCCGTAGTGACGGTTCAGGCGCTTGCTGACCTGGTCGAGCTTCATTTCCACGATGATACGCATGGCCGCTTCGGCCAGCGGTCGATAGATCACGGTCTGGAAGCGGGCCAGCAGCGCCGGCTGGAAGTGATCGCGCAGGATCGGGCGCAGCAGTTCGTGCAGGTCGCTTTCGGTGGCCTCCGGCTGCTCATCCAGCAGCTGCATCAAAAGGTCGCTGCCGAGGTTCGAGGTCATCAGGATAACGGTATTACGGAAGTCGATTTCGCGGCCTTCGCCGTCGCGCATAAAGCCGCGGTCGAACACCTGATAGAACAGATTCATCACCTCACGGTGTGCCTTTTCCACTTCGTCGAGCAGCACCACGCTGTAGGGTCGCTTGCGTACCGCTTCGGTGAGGATGCCACCCTGGCCGTAGCCGACGTAGCCCGGCGGTGAGCCTTTCAGCTGCGACACCGTGTGCGGCTCCTGGTACTCGGACAGGTTAATGGTGATGAGTGACTTCTCGCCGCCGTACAGCACATCCGCCAGCGCCAGCGCGGTTTCAGTCTTACCGACGCCACTCGGGCCAACCAGCAGAAACACGCCCTGCGGACCGTCCCCGGACGTAAGGCCGGTTTTCGCCGCACGCAGGCGCCGGGCGATGGCAGTCAGCGCCATATCCTGGCCAACCACGCGTTTGCCGATTTCCTTCTCCAGGCTTAGCAGTTCAGTCTGTTCGTCTTTCATCAGCGAAGAGAGCGGCACGCCTGTCCAGTCGGCAATGACGGTAGCAACGGTGCGCACGTCCACATCGATCGAGAGCAGTGGATTGCTGTGCTGCATTCCGTTCAGTTGCTGTTGCAGCGCGTGAGTTTCGCCCTGACGGGAGAGGTCCTGGCGGCTTTGCAGTAACTGCTCTGCGACTTTCAGCTCCTGACCGTGCCGGGTTTCCAGCTCATCAAGTTTGAGGATCAGTTGTACTTCTTCCTGCCCGATAAGCGTCAGACGCTCGCTGTGACTCTGACTGCCAAAAGCAATATCTTCCAGCAGTGCCCGCTTCTCCATTTCAAGCGAGGTTATCTGCGCGCGAATGCGGGTCAGCTGCTCCGGAACGGTATCAAGGCTCATGCGCACGCGGGCGGCGGCGGTGTCGAGCAAATCGACCGCTTTGTCCGGCAGCTGGCGACCGGTCAGATAACGGCGGGAGAGCGTGACCGCAGCGCGCACCGCATCATCGGTGATATGCACGTTATGGTGCTCGGCATAGCGGGATTTGAGACCGCGCAGCATAAGGCAGGCGGTCTCATCATCCGGCTCGTCGACCTTCACCATCTGAAAGCGACGCTCCAGCGCGGCATCGCGCTCAAAGTACTGTTTGTACTCGCTCCAGGTAGTCGCGGCGAGGGTACGCAGTTCGCCACGCGCCAGTGCCGGTTTCAGCAGGTTGGCGGCATCCGCGCCCCCCGCCTGATTACCGGCACCGATAATGGTGTGGGCTTCGTCGATAAACAGCAGAATCGGTAGCGGAGACTGCTGTACCGCGTCGATGACGTTTTTCAGACGCTGTTCGAACTCGCCTTTCACGCCCGCGCCCGCCTGCAGCAGCCCCAAATCCAGGGTACGCAGAACAACCGGCCTGAGAGATTCCGGCACGTTGCCTTCGGCTATACGCAGCGCCAGTCCTTCCACCAGCGCGGTTTTCCCCACGCCCGGTTCGCCCACCAGAATCGGGTTGTTCTTGCGACGGCGCGAGAGAATGTCCACCATCTGGCGGATTTCCGTATCACGGCCAAACACCGGGTCGATTTTGCCCTCTTTCGCTTTGGCGGTGACGTCGAGCGTAAATTTATCCAGCGCGTTCTGCAGCGCCGGGCTCAGCTCGCCTTCTTTCAGCTCTGCACCCACCGGACGGCCGACAAATTCCATCCCGCCGCTGTGGCTCTGCGCAAGTTCCGCTTCCTGCTGCAGTTCCGGGCGTTCGTCCGACTGTGCATCGAGCAGCGGACGCAGACGTTCCAGCTGACTCTGGCCCAGTGTCAGGAGTGGCCACAGCCCGTCACAGCGCACCAGTTTCTGTTTATCTGCCAGCGCCATTAGCAGATGGACGCTGCGGATTTGTTCCTCACCGTTCAGAGAAGCAATCAGCCAGGCTTGCTGCAGCAATGTCTGAATGGTGTCAGACAGTTGAGGACGCTGGCGTACTGAACGCGGCTGTTTATCCAGCCAGGCAAGCAAATCCTGCCAGATGGCGTCCATATCCCACTCATAGCGGCGGGCCAGCACGGTGAGATCGCCTTCACCCTGCTCCAGCAGTTTCAGCAGCCAGTGCTCCGGCAGGATTTCAGCATGGGCGCGAATCTGACACAGGGAGGCTGCCCCTTCCATCGCACGGGCGCAGTAAGGGTTGAGACGTCGAAGAAGGATTGCCGGGTTTTCCATATTTGCTTGCTCACTGTTGAGGACCGTTCAGGCACGCTACCGCCCCTGGCCGTTACCGAGGCCCATNAGGTCTGTTTCCGGGATGTGATGTTTTTTGCTGAGCGCCCGCACAGGCAGACGCTCAGCAAAAAGAGCGGACAGAGAAGCTCTGCCCGCTCGTGACTTATGCGGTGGCGCGTTCGTTCCAGGAGTCGGAATGAATGATGTTGCCGTCTTTGTAGGTCCAGGTGATTTTTTCGTAGCGCAGTTCAATCTGCTCAAGATGATTGTGCTTCTCGAAAGCCGGATTTTTGATGTCGTGCATCACCGGGTTCACTTTCACCACCTTCACGTTTTCCAGTCTGGTGTTGAAGTACTCCACTTCCTGGCCCGCGTCGTTGATCCTGTACCATTTGAATTCAGCAGACTTGAGGGTCTGCCCGGTGGTCACTGCCTTGTACAGGTAGGGGCTGGAGGAGTCGATCTCCTTGGTAAACAGGAACGGGGTGTGAATACGGGTGCCGGTCAGCTTGCCGGTGTTATTGTCGGTCGGGATGTAGAGGTTATGCTGCTGTGCCACCACTTCGATGCTGCCGTCTCGATCCTGAACGTCCACGGACCCTTTGATGTCCGCGCCGCCGTCGTCTTTCAGCCAGAGATAAACAGGAATTGCCATGAAATTACTCTCCATTGTGTAGTGATGCGTCATCATCCTGCGATGACGCCTGGGTGTGGCCCGGTATCTGACAGGCACTGGCCTGCGGTACCAGACTGATTTCGACACGGCGGTTGAGCGCACGCCCCTCCGGGGTGTCATTGGTTGCGATCGGACGGCTTGCGCCATAGCCCTGCACCGCAAAACAGCTTTCCGGTACGTCACCGGTGTCACGCATCCAGTCGCGTACCGCTGCGGCACGCTCGAGTGACAGCGTCTGATTCAGTTTTGGGTTACCGGTGTTGTCTGTATGGCCGGACACGATAATCAGCCAGCCCGGCTTCGCTTTGATGCCGACCAGTGAGTTCACCAGCATTCTGGTGGAGCCCGCTTTCAGCGCGGATTTGCCGGAATCAAACAGCGACATGCTGTCGAGACGGAAAATTTTGGGTACCGGTTCAGGTTCCGGCTGCGGTTCAGGCGGCGGCGGTGGCGACACATACGAACGGATCGCATCCAGCACCGGCATTCGCAGACGCTCTCCCTGATAGAGACCCAGGCTCATCCGAGCCGATACACCATTGCGCGCCTGGTCATCCAGTTCTGTCGCATCGTTACGCAGGACAGCCACGGCATCGGCTTTGGGGCCGAAATCCTGCATCGGGATACGGTCATAGCGGGCAATATCGAAGCTCACACGCCGCAGCAGCTGGCGATTGTTCCAGCTACTGCTGAGCAGGGCAGCAATGGCAGCCAGCGTGAAAATCCCGAGCGCATAACGCCAGGCTCGCCCACGTGGCGTCAGGCCGCGTCCTTCAGGGAGCAGCGGCAGAATAAAATCCGGGAAGGGGGAAACCACCGTGCTGTCCGTTCCCACCGGCTGCCAGCCCGCAACCTGCTGGATCGCAGTGTGACGGGCTAGCCATGCAGTCCAGGCAGATGTGGCCAGACTGCCGGCAAGAATCGGTCCCATTCCCCACAACACCGCAACAGGTGCGATGACCGGAACATCGGGATTTTCATCCATGAAGCGCGCAGTGACATGCTGCTGAAACCACGCCATCAGACTGTTTATCAGCACCTGCTGCTGCATCGCTGGCGACCCACCGGTGGTGATCCATTCAGCGATTGAACCCGGCGCTGAAGACGCCCGCCAGACCCTCACGCCTTCACCCGGNATAGCCGCCTGCCAGAGCAGATCATCCGTCATCGCGCTGCCAATCTGCCCCTTCAGAACCAGTGGCACACAATGACCCGTTTTTTTACGCAACTGGCTGATTTGCCAGCGCAGGGCCAGCAGACGACGGGTCAGCGCTTCGCTGTCGGCNTGTTTCTGCGGACAGACGCTGACCATCACCGATAGCTGGCGACCCCAGTCAGGCCGCAGCGACAGAACCTGTTGAGCGACCTGAACCAGATCCTGATGATCCGCCACGCGGATCCAGCATCCCTGCGTGACAGTGAACAGTGGTGACGGCTGTCGGCATGTCAGCGGCAGATCGCCACAGAACAGCACCACAGGCTGACGCCAGGAAGCTTCCGGGAGGTCATCCAGACGCAGGGTAATGTCATGCTCCGCACGACGACTGGCGACCGTCCGGAACGCCAGGATACCCCCCAGAACGATAAGCAGAAGGAGCACAGAAACCAGTCGGGATACCGGCAGGAAATTCAGGCAGACCACGGCACTCAGCAGGGCGGCCCACAGTGCAAGCACGCGCTGTTGTGCAGGACTCATTTCACGGCTCCCGGTAACAGGCTCTGCAGCATCTGATCCAGCCAGTGATCCAGTCCCCACCAGAGTGCGGCCACCACCACGACGCTCAGGCCGATACGCACGGGCCATGAGTCCAGCCAGCGCCCCATCCCCCGTCCGGCACCACTTTCTGCCAGAACCGGAAGCGTATTGGGATAGCTGAACGGTGAGACCCGTTCACTCAGTGCGCTGACAAGTTTCTGACGCTCCGGATCGTTCAGAGCGCGAAAGCTGCCCAGGAATCCCAGCATCATGACCCGCTGGAAGCAGGTCAGGACGGCCCGATCGGGCGATGGGTCACGCAGCACTGCGCGCATCCGATCGCACAGCGTGTCACCCGCGTCCATGGTGCCAAGGAAGTACCCCTGAAGGGGAATGCCATACCACTGCACACAGGCATCATCCTCCACACCGCGACCTTTGACCGCCTCATCAAGCAGCGCACACTGTGCCGTGAGAATATGCTGACAGCTGGCTTCATCAAGGTCGCTCGCTTTAAGTTCGCGCTGGACCCGTTCGACATCCGCAATGCAGCGCTCCCATAATATGCGCCCTTCTCCCTCCTGAAATATCGGGCCATAACGCAGACTGATCACCTGTAGCCAGGTATTCTGCAGGAGAGCATCAATATCGATAGATGTGGCAACACCGCGTTCAGGCTTACTCATGTTCTCAGCACCGCAAAGAGTTCAAGTTCAGGCTCGCCGAGCATGCCCGGCACGTAAAACATACAGGTACCGCTCTGAAGCATTTCAGTGGCCAGAGGATGAGAAACATCAAGGCTGAAATACTGATTTTCCAGACGCAGCGGAATGGCGGCCGGCACATGACGCAAGGGCGTCAGAGGAATACCTACCCGCGAAGAATTGACGATACTTCTGACATGATCAGGCGTGCCGACCTTACACTGGCGCGGGAACTGTTCCTGCAGTTGTGCCACCGGTATCGGTGAACGCACGGAGAGGTAGTAATCCGCCCCTTCACGCAGACGTGGGTCATGCAGACGAGCCTGCCAGACGTGAAGCCGGGGATCCTGTTCAAGCTCAATTGCCACCACCCGTGACGGCAGGCTGGCTTCCAGCAGATCACCCAGCAAATCAAACAGCGGCGGAAATACGTGGTTCAGTTGCTCATGCTGCCAGATCGGAATCGCGCTCACCTGATGCTCCAGTGAGAAGGTCAGCAGACTGCCCGCCAGCCGCGCCAGTTCAGGGTACAGACGCTCCGGCGGGCTTTGCGGGTGGCGCTGAAACTGACCCAGTACCGGCTCGGCACTGTTCAGGGCATTGAGCAGCCAGAAGAGTGACACGTCGGCTACGGCAAAATCCGCCATGCGCTCGTTACTTTCCCGGCGCATCGCCATCAGCCGACTCAGACGGGCGCGGAGCTGTGTCATCAGCTGCTCCAGCTGATTCACCAGCCAGCGGCTGCCCTGCAGAGCGAGCAACGGGGGCAGCCATGCATCATCGCGTGTCCAGCGGCCCTGCGAATCCTGCTGCAGGCGGGCGACCGGGCAGGTCAGGTAATCACTGTTGTTCTGATGAGCAAAACGCAGCGTCAGCGCGGGCTGCATCACCGCAATCTGACGGGTATCTTCCCCAAAGAGGTTGCGAACATCCCGCCAGCACTGACGATAACGAACCGGGCGATCGGCTACCTCATCAGGCTTAAGACAGTTGCCCCCGTTTGCCCGCATCAGCGGAAGCGCCAGAACCACCCCAACATCCCGGGATTCCCCTTCAAGCGCCAGCACCGGTGGCAGGTCATCCCCCCTCTCCGTGTCGACCAGCGTGCCGTCGGGAAAGCGGATGTGCAGGTGACTGGCCTGCAGGCGGCCCAGTTTTAATGCGTCAGGTTCAAAAGTTGCCTCAATCACCCCCCAGGGATGGGAAAGCCCCAGTCGGGCGATGCATTCCGCTGACCAGGCCGCATACGCGGCCTGCTGCTGGAAGTGCTGAGGTGAGATCATCTGCCCCCGGCCCCATAACGGCTGTTCCGTTTTCATTGGCTTCCTGCCTTAGCTTACGATTTGGCCTTAGGCATCTGAGAAACCAGTGAGAGGTTGACGTCCATCCCTTCCACCTGGAAGTGCGGCACGGCATAGAGCTTCACGCGGAAGAAGCCGGGGTTATCCTCAATGTCTTCCACCACCACTCTGGCGTCACGCAGCGGGTGAGAGGCCTGCAGCTCGTCGCCCGGGTCGGTCATTTCCGTGACCAGACTGCGCACCCAGGTATTCAGCTCCAGCTCCAGCAGACGACGGTCTTTGGTGGTGCCGATGTTTTCACGCTGAATCAGCTTCAGATAGTGGGCAATACGCGACAGCAGGAAGATGTAGGGCAGACGGGCATTGATACGGCTGTTGGCCGTCGCATCTGCCGTATCATACAGCGCAGGTTTTTGAGTGGAGTTCGCCGAGAAAAAGCAGGCATAGTCGCGGTTTTTGTAATATGACAGCGGAATGAAACCCAGGTTGGCAAATTCAAATTCGCGGGTTTCCGGGATCATGACCTCAGACGGAATTTTCACCTGATTGCCGGTGCCAAGGTCATACAGATGAATAGGCAGATCCTGCACCGCACCACCGGCCTGCGGGCCCCGAATCTGTACACACCAGCCGTTATTGATAAAACTGCGCACCATGTTTGCCGCAAAGGCGAAGGAGGCGTTGGTCCAGAGATATTTGTCGTGATCCGGGCCTTTCACTTCCTCAACATAATTGAAGCTGCGAACAGGCACGGTGTCCGGGCCATAGGGCAGACGGCCCAGCACACGCGGCATGACCAGACCGATGTAGCGGGAGTCGTCCGTCTCGCGAAAGGATTTCCACTTGATGTATTCCGCGCGGTCAAAGTAGTTACCGATATCCTTGATAGCAGCCACTTCCTCCATCGAATCTTTCAGGAAGAATTTCGGGCCAGCCGAGCCGATAAACGGCATATGTGCTGCGGCAGAGACTTTGGAGATGTTGCGCAGCAGCGCGACATCCTGCGCAGACGCATCAAACTCGTAAGCGGAAATCAGCGCGGCTATCGGTTCGCCACCCGGTGTATCATACTCTTCAATATAGGTTTGCTTATACAATCCGCTCTGGATGATTTCCGGGCTGTCTTCGAAGTCCTGACGCAGCTCTTCTTTTGACATATCCAGCAGTTCAACCTTCACGTTCTGACGGAAATCGGTTTTATCAACTAGGGATTTCACGCCGCGCCACAGGCTTTCCACTGCCTGGAATTCTTCGCTATGCATCACGGCATCAAGCTGGCGGCTGATCTGATAGTCCAGTTCTGCGATATGGTGGTCAATCAGGTTTTTGTCGAGCTTTTCGACTTTTGAACCCGATTTTGTCAGGCATTCCAGAAACACCTGCATCCCGGCAGTCAGACGCTCATCCGCGGTCGCATCTGACATCGCCTGCGCGTCCTGCCAGATGTCCAGCGCACTCANTTCAGACACCGGGTTCAGGTTGATTTTTTCAAACAGGGAGGCATATACCCCACCGGCAGCAGGACGTTCCAGCACGACACTCTCGCCACCCGCGGCATTCTCATTTTTTACAGACATCAGCATCTTCCTTATTAATCCGTTAAAGCATCGTGATCGTTATGGCTGTTTCGGGGCCAGGGCGGAGAGTTCGGCTCTGAGTTCTGCGCTCAATGCCGGATCGAGCAGAATCTTTTCCAGCTCTTTTCGGAATGCCTGGTTGTCCAGCAGGTTGGCTTTTAAATCGCGAAGTAAATTGCGCATGGAAAGCATGGCTTTCAGCTGGGGTATTTGCCGTGAAACCTGTTCCGGGGTGAAATCCTTCATGCTCTGGAATGTCAGCGTGATATTTTCCTCACTGCCATCACCGGCAAGTGTGTTTTTAACGGTCAGATTGACGTTTGGGGAATATTCGGAAAGCACTGAGTCAAAGTTATTTTTGTTGAGATTAACTTTCTTACGCTCAGACAGGGGTGCAGATTCCTGACCATGACTGAAGTCACCTGCCACCAGTAATTTCAGGGGGAGTTCCGTTTTCTTGCTTGCGCCCCCCGTATGCAAATCGAGTTTCAAATTAATACGTGCCTTCGGCACTTCACTCTGGAAACTATCCGACATCTCATCATCCCTCAGATTATCGCTACATGGATTTTTCAGACTAAAGCTATAGACGCACGATAATAGAATAATGATCGAGATAAGATCAAATATTAAGATCATTACGCTATTTACTAAGCATATTAAGAATTTTCTGCTGAATTTTAATAGCGGTGATTGTCGCCATACCAGCGATTTGAGCCAGAAGTGAGCAATTAAATAAACATTTATGCCGCTGCAGTGAAAACGAACGAAAAATTACGCGTAAATGGTTATGGCATTGATTTGCATCAATACAGCCACACCAAAAAGAGTCATTGACTGACTGAAGGAGCATTCTGGAACAGAAGATATAAAGGCGGAAAGAAACGCTGGACGTTATAACGCGGGCTGACAGGAGAAACTGTGGAATATTCCTAAGAAAGATGTCCAGAATGACATCGAATTTTTATTAAGACAAAGCGTGCCTGATTTAATGCAACAATTGCAGGAACCGCTGGTGAGAATAGATTTAAACCCTCCCCCACACCCAGCCAGCGCGGTGATTTACGCCACCAGAAGATACCGATTCACGCACTCTTTAAAACGCGGCCGGAGAACATTTAAAACGTTTTTAAAACCGCCTTCAGCTCTGCGCCCGACGGCAGGCGGAGGGCGTCATGCCATAAACCTGGCGGAACCGATGGCTGAAATGCGCGGAAGAGTGAAAACCACACTGAAAGGCAATTTCAGTCAGTGTCAGATCGGGACGTGCCAGCAAAGCGTGTGCGCGTGCCATCCGACGCTGCATCACAAACTGGTGTGGCGCTGCGCCGGTGGTGTGGCGGAACATGCGGGCAAAGTGAAACTCGCTGAGCGCCGCTTCCTGTGCCAGCACCGCCAGGGTTAAAGGCTGGTCGAGATGCGTTTCAATAAAGTCCAGCACCCGCCGTAACACCGCCGGTGCCAGGCCGCCCCGCACCTGAGGCAGCTGCCACTGCACATCGCTGTAGTGCTGCAACAGGTGGGTCAGCAGTAAGGTGGAGGCGCTGCTCAGCATCACCTGACTGGCAGGCTGCTGCCAGTCGCAGCTCAGCAGAAAGTGCCGGTAAAGCTGCGTGATACGGTCGTCAGCAGAAAAGATTTTCTCATGCAGGGTTAACTGTGCCGGGCTGCGATCCCATACCCGCTCAGCCAGTTGTCGCAGCTGCGTCTCACTACAGTAGAGATGGACAAAGGCGAGATCGGCCCGCAGGTCCCAGGTCGACTCGGTGCCGGCAGGCATCAGACAGAAGCGATCCGGTGCCCCACCGTTGCGCCAGCCATGCGC
>Ga0058692_1000703_pt1 | contig 13724 bp, 9 predicted proteins | sample AgamicAtAmrz_FD_55216 | JGI IMG/M metagenome (GOLD analysis project Ga0058692, IMG submission 55216) | Agave microbial communities from Guanajuato, Mexico - At.Am.rz | ecosystem: Host-associated > Plants > Roots > Rhizosphere | place: Guanajato, Mexico | collected 2012-06-07 | reverse complement strand
AGGAAGACGGTGTCGAATTCCAGACCCTTGGCGGAATGCAGCGTCATGATGGAGACGGCATCGAGATTTTCGTTCTGCTCGGCATCCATGACGAGGGCGACGTGCTCGAGGAAGCCGCGCATGCTCTCGAAGGCCTCCATCGAGCGGATGAGTTCCTTCAGGTTCTCAAGCCGTCCGGGCGCTTCGGCCGTCTTGTCGGCCTGCCACATGGCGGTATAGCCGCTTTCGTCGAGAATCTGCTCGGCAAGTGTGGTGTGTTCGGTGTTTTCCAAGAGGCCCTGCCAGCGGCGGAAATCCTGCACCACATCGAACAGCGCCTTGCGCGCCTTCGGTTTCAGCTCGTCGGTCTCGATGATGTCGGCGGCCGCTGCCAGCATGGGAATATCGCGGGCGCGGGCATAGTCGTGCAGGTTACGGATCGTCGTATCGCCAAGACCGCGCTTCGGCGTGTTGACGATCCGCTCGAAGGCGAGATCGTCGGCCGGCTGGCAGACCAGCCGGAAATAGGCCATGGCGTCGCGGATTTCGAGGCGCTCATAAAAGCGCGGGCCGCCGATGACGCGGTAATTGAGGCCAAGTGTGACGAAACGGTCTTCGAACTCGCGCATCTGGAATGAGGCGCGGACGAGGATCGCCATGTCGTTCAGATTATGGTTCTTGCGCTGGAGCTGTTCGATCTCCTCGCCAACCGCACGGGCTTCCTCCTCGGAATCCCAGGCGGCATGCACCACGACCTTTTCGTCATCCGGGCTGCTGCGTTCGGTGAAGAGCGTCTTGCCGAGACGTCCCTCATTATGGGCGATCAGATGGCCGGCCGCGCCGAGAATATGCTCGGTGGAGCGGTAGTTGCGCTCGAGCTTGATGACCTTGGCGCCGGGGAAATCCTTGTCGAAGCGGAGGATATTGTCCACTTCCGCACCGCGCCAGCCATAGATCGACTGGTCGTCGTCGCCGACGCAACAGACGTTCTGCGGTTCGCCCTTGGCGCGCTGGGCAAGCAGCCTCAGCCACATATATTGCGCCGTATTGGTGTCCTGATATTCGTCCACCAGAATGTAACGGAACTTCTGGTGATACTCCTTCAGAATATCGGTGTGGCGGCGGAAGATGCTGATGGGATGCATCAGAAGGTCGCCGAAATCGCAGGCGTTCAGCGTTTTCAGGCGGTTCTGATAGGCGGAGTAAAGTTCGCGGCCCTTGCCATTGGCGAAAGCGCGGCTGTCGCCCTCCGGAATGTCCGGCGGCGTCAGGCCCTTATTCTTCCAGCCGTCGATCATGCCGGCGAACTGCTTTGCCGGCCAGCGCTTGTCGTCCAGCCCTTCGGCCTGAATGAGCTGCTTGATCAGCCGCACCACGTCATCCGTATCGAGAATGGTGAAGTCCGATTTCAGGCCGACGAGTTCGGCNTGGCGGCGCANNAGCTTGACGCCGATGGAGTGGAAGGTGCCGAGCCANGGCATGCCCTCGACAGCGCCGCCGACGAGAACGCCGATACGTTCCTTCATCTCGCGGGCAGCCTTGTTGGTAAAGGTCACGGCAAGAATCTGGCTCGGATAGGCGCGGCCGGTGGCAAGAATATGGGCGATGCGGGTGGTCAGAACGCGGGTCTTGCCGGTGCCGGCGCCGGCGAGCACGAGAACGGGTCCGTCCAGCGTTTCTACTGCCTCGCGCTGTTCCGGGTTGAGGCCGGAAAGATAGTCGGGCGCAGCACGCGTCTGATCGCGCGCCGCCATGGCGCGGGCGGCAATGCCAAGCCCGCCGCCGCTTTCCGCACCGGCATTGTTCGTTGCCCTGCGCGGTGCGGCGGGTTCCTCATCGAAGAACGGCATATCGTCAAAACTGTTGCTCATGCGGCCCAATGTAGTGATTCGGGATATAAAGGCCAGAACCGTGTTCTGCTTTTATTCCGGTATCAACCGTCAAAACGCCCATTCCAAGGCATTTTTTCGTTTCATGTTTGCCTGTCGGCGTCGAAAGCGGCGTCAACGGGCACTTGCAACGCCACCGCAAGCTGGTTGGTCTTGGCGGCAAGCGCGATGACGCGCAGCAAATCGGCATGTTGTTCGGTGGTCATGCCCTTGGCTTTTGCTGCTGCCGTGTGGGAATGGGCGCAATAGGAGCAGCCATTGGTGACGGAAACGGCGATATAGAGCATTTCCTTCACCACGGGATCGAGCGCCGAAGGTGTCGCCATCACCGCCTTGACCTCACCCCATGTCTTTTCAAGCAGATCGGCATCGAAGGCGAGGTAGAGCCACATATTGTTGATGAAATCCGATTTGCGGGTGGCGCGGATGTCATCGAACACCGCCTTGACGCGAGGATCGGTTTCCGGGTTTTCGGTCTTCGTCACGGTGCTCATCGCTTCCTCCGGTTATGGCGTCTCGGGGGCAGATTAGCCCAATGGCGGATATTTGCGACAGGAATGCGTGGCCCGGATTGCCGTTTGGCTGCGCCGGGCGGCATTTGCGCCCAAATTACAATTACGTAAGGAACGGATTTGTGCGTTGCCTTGCCTTGGCCAAGCAGGAATACTGCATCTGTCCCGGAACGTGTCGTTTTCGGGAATGCTTTGTGCTGCGCGGATCAACCGGAGAAATATATGCGGGTCTGGAAACAGGTGGGTGTCAGTGTAGCCGTGGTGGGAGCGGGGCTCTGTCTCTGGGGCTTCTATTCGCCCGAAGCCCGCAATGTGTTCGCCGCGATAGGGCTTGGCAAAACGCCTGCCGGGGCGATTGAAGTCGCCGCATCCGGCGGCCCGGCANCCGGTGCGTCCACAGGNCAGAATGCCGGCGGTGCGCGCCGCAACGGCAACGCCACACTGGTGGTGACGGCCCCGGTGAAGAAAGGCACGGTCAATGACCGGCTGAACGCCATCGGCAATGGCGAGGCGATCCAGTCGGTTGTCGTCATGCCACAGGCCTCCGGCACGCTTTCCGAAATTCGCACGTCGTCCGGCGCTCGTGTCGTGAAAGGCCAGGTGCTGGCGCGGCTCGACGATGAAGAGCAGGTGATCGAGCGCGACAAGGCGCAGGTGGCGCTGCGCAGCGCNGTTGAAAAATCCAATTCCTACAAGAACCTGAAATCNGTNTCCCGCCTCGATGTGCTGGATGCGCAGATCGCCGAGGAAGCCGCCAAGCTGGCGCTGAGCACTGCCGAACTCAATCTGAAACGCCGCGACATCGTTGCGCCGATAGAGGGTGTGGCGGGTATTGTCGCCGCCAATATCGGCGATAACGTCACCACGCAGTCAACCATCGTCAGCATCGACGACCGTTCGGAAATTCTCGTCAATTTCTGGGCTCCCGAGCGGTTCGCAACCGCTATCAAGGTCGGCATGCCGGTGGAGGCGACGTCGATTTCCCGACCGGGCGAGACTTTCAAGGGTGAGATCGAGGCCGTCGACAACCGCGTCGATGAGGCGAGCCGCACGATCCGCATCCGGGCGAAGTTCGGCAATGAGAAGGACGAGCTGAGGGCCGGCATGTCCTTCGGTGTCACCATGCGCTTTGCCGGAGAAACCTATGCCTCGGTCGATCCGCTGGCCGTGCAGTGGGATGCGGAAGGCTCCTACGTCTGGCGTGTGACCGACAATAAATCGAACAAGGTGCGGGTGCAGATCGTGCAGCGCAATCCCGATGCCGTTCTCGTCAAGGCGGAGTTGGCGGATGGCGAGCCTGTCGTGATCGAGGGCCTTCAGCGTGTGCGCGAAGGCGGCGCGGTCCGCGTCGGCAGCCAGCCGAAGCCCGAGGAGGTTGCCAGCCAATGACGACGCAGCCGCCCTCCGGTCAGGATTCCAAACTCGCCTTTACGGCATTGTTCGTGCGCCGGCCGATTCTGGCGGCGGTTCTCAATACGCTGCTGGTCGTTGCCGGCCTTGCGGCGCTGGTGGGTGTCGAAGTGCGCGAACTGCCTGACGTCGACCGGCCGACGATCAGCGTCAGGACCACCTATGAGGGGGCCGCACCCGAAACCATCGATCAGGAAGTGACGCAGACCGTCGAAGGTGCGGTGGCGCGTGTCAGCGGCGTCAAGTCCATTTCGTCCAACTCGCAGTTCGGCACCAGCCGCGTGACGCTGGAATTCGGCGACAATGTTGATCTGGCCGTTGCAGCCAACGACGTGCGCGACGCCATTGGCCGCGTCACCAACCAGTTGCCTGACGATGCCGACGAGCCGCAGATCATCAAGGCGGATTCCGACAGCCAGCCGATCATGCGCCTTGCCGTCACCTCCTCCACGCTTAGTATGGAAGACCTGACCAAGCTTGTGGATGACGAGATCATCGACCGTCTGGCCGCCGTCGACGGCGTGGCCGATGTGGAGCTCTACGGCGATCAGGAAAAGGTTTTCCGGGTCGATCTCAATCAGGCCGCATTGGCGAGCCGCGGTCTGACCGTGACCGACGTTTCCAATGCGCTTGCCAGCGCCGCCCTCGATGTGCCGGCGGGATCGCTGAAAAGCACGACGCAGGATATCGTCGTGCGCGCCACGGCCAGCCTGACGAAGCCCGAGGATTTTTCCAACCTTCTCATCAAGAACAATATCCGCCTCAGGGACGTCGCGACCGTCATGCTGGGGGCGGACGACGAATCCACCTCGCTGCGCTCCAATGGCGTGCAGGGCGTCGGTCTTGGTGTCATCCGTCAGGCGCAGTCCAACACGCTCAGCATCTCGACCGGCGTGAAGGCCGCCGTCGACGCCATGTCGGCCAATCTGCCCGAGGGCACGCGCATCGTCGTGACCAGTGACGATGCCGTCTTCATCGAAGGCGCGCTGCACGAGGTCGAACTGGCGCTCGGTCTCTCGGCGATCATCGTCGTCGTCGTGCTCTATCTCTTCCTGCGCGACTGGCGCGCCACCCTCATTCCGGCAATCACCATGCCGGTAGCGCTGATCGGCACCATTGTCGCCATCTATATGGTCGGCTTCTCGGTCAATATCCTGACGCTGCTTGCCATCGTTCTGGCGACCGGCCTCGTGGTCGATGACGCCATCGTGGTGCTGGAAAATATCGTTCGCCGCCGGGCGGAAGGCATGGGGCCACGGGCCGCTGCCGTTCTCGGCACGCAGGAAGTCTTCTTCGCAGTCATCGCGACGACGGCGACGCTTGCCGCCGTGTTCATTCCGCTCTCCTTCCTGCCGGGCCAGCTTGGCGGTCTGTTCCGCGAATTCGGTTTCGTGCTGGCCTTCGCGGTGGGCTTGTCCTCCATCGTGGCGCTGACGCTCTGCCCGATGCTCGCCTCGCGTATGCTGAAGGAGGGGCTGAAGGAGCCAACGGGGCCGCTCGCATGGTTCGGCAATGTCTTTGCCTCCACCTACAAATCGACGCTTTCCGCCTGCCTCAACAATCCGCTGATCGTCATCGTCGTGGCGCTGATCTTTTCCGGCCTGTCATGGATCGCCTTCGGCATGATCCAGGACGAGTTGACGCCGCGCGAGGACCGCGCCTCGATCATGATGCGGGTCACCGCGCCGCAGGGCGTCAGCCTCGAATATACCCGCGACCAGTTGCAGCGGATCGAGGAAAACCTGCAGCCGCTGCGCGACAGCGGTGAAATCCGCAATATTTACTCCATCACCGGCATGAACGGCTCGTCCAATACCGGTTTCATGGTGCTGACGCTCGCGCCGTGGGCCGATCGTGAGAGGACGCAGAACCAGATTGCTGCAGATGTCACTTCCGCCGCCAACAGGGTGCCGGCGCTGCGCGGCAATGCGATGCAGCCGAACAGCCTTAGAATTCGCGGTGCCGGCAACGGCCTGCAGATGGCGATGGTTGGCAGCAACTATGCGGCGCTGACCGAGGCAACGCAGAAATTGCTGCTTTCCATGGAGGAAAGCGGCCTGTTCGATACGCCGCGTTTCGACAATGAGCCCAATCAGGCGCAAATCTCCGTCTCCATCGACCGCGAGCGTGCGTCGGATCTCGGCATCGATATCACCGGCCTGTCGCGCGCCATGCAGTCGCTGCTGGAAGGGCGCTCGATTGTCGACGTCTTCGTGGATGGCGATGCGATCCCGGTGCGGCTTTTGTCCTCCACCCGACCGATCAACGATCCGACCGATCTGGAAAACGTCTTCCTGAAAACCGGCGACGGCAAGATCGTGCCGATGTCGGTCATCGCCACGCTGAAGGAAAATGCGGTTGCGCCGCAGTTGAACCGCGAGCAGCAGCTTCCCTCCGTTGGCTTTACCGCCAACCTCAAGGACGGCGTTTCGCTGGGTGAGGCCTTGCAAAAGGTGAATGAGCTGTCGCAATCCGTCCTGCCGGCCGGCGCACGCCTGCTGCCGCTGGGTGAGGCTGCGACGCTGGAGGAAAATTCGAGCGGCATGTTGCTGACCTTCGGTTTTGCCATCGCCATCATCTTCCTTGTGCTCGCCGCGCAGTTCGAAAGCGTGCTGAGTTCGGTCATCATCATGACGACGGTGCCGCTCGGCCTTGCCTGCGCGGTCATCGCGCTGCTGGTCACCGGCTCGAGCCTCAACGTCTATAGCCAGATCGGGCTTGTGCTGCTCGTTGGCGTGATGGCCAAGAACGGTATTCTCATCGTCGAATTCGCAAATCATCTGCGCGATCAGGGCGCAACCGTGCGGGAAGCCATTGAAAAGGCGACGAGCATTCGCCTGCGCCCCGTCATGATGACGATGATGCGACCATCCTCGGCGGCGTGCCGCTGGTGCTGGCGCAGGGAGCCGGCGCCGAAGCGCGCATCGCGCTCGGCTGGGTCATCGTCGGCGGACTCGGCTTCGCGACGCTGGTGACGCTTTACATCACACCGGTCTCCTACCTGCTGATCGCCCGCTTCGCCAAACCGCAAGCGGATGAGGAAATCCGCCTTCACCGCGAACTGGAACTTGCCGCCCGCCGCAAGGCGCTGGAGGAAGACAAGCCGCTGCTTGCTGCGGAATAAAAACGGTTGCCGCCTTGCCGTCTGGCGCCATTGCGCGGCTGGACAAAGCGTTAACCTTATCCCATACCACCTGACGGAATTTCGTAACGGATCGAATCCTTTACGGGCTGATGTTGCGGTGGAGACGGACGATGGCGTTGAAAGATGTGGTGGCGGGAAAGCGTAACGAAGAGGGCATTGCGTCTGCGCTCGCCGTTTTGAAGCAGCAACTCGGCGACAGGCTCCAGACCGGACAGGCGTTCCGGGAGCAGCACGGCCACACCACCACCTATCTGACACTCCAGGCGCCTGACGGTGTCGTTTTTGCCGAGAGTGCTGATGATGTGAAGGCCGTCGTGAAGGTCTGCTCGCAATATAAGGTGCCGGTGATTCCGTTTGGGACGGGGTCTTCGCTGGAAGGGCAGGTGAATGCGCCCAGCGGCGGAATCTGCATCGATTTCAGCCGGATGAATCGCATCATTGAGGTGAATGCCGAAGATCTTGATGTGACGGTGGAGCCGGGCGTGACGCGCGAGGACCTCAATGTCTATCTGCGCGATACCGGCCTGTTCTTCCCGATCGATCCCGGCGCCAATGCCTCGATCGGCGGCATGGCCTCGACACGCGCTTCCGGCACAAATGCCGTGCGTTACGGCACGATGAAGGACAATGTGCTCGCCGTTACCGCCGTCGTCGCCAATGGCGAGGAAATCCGCACCGCGCGCCGCGCTCGGAAGTCGTCTGCCGGCTATGACCTGACGCGGCTTTTCGTGGGGGCCGAGGGGACGCTCGGCGTCATCACTTCGGTGACGCTACGGCTGCAGGGCATACCGGAAAAGATCGCCGGCGGCGTCTGCACATTCGACAGCATCAAGGCAGCCTGCGATGCCGTCATCATGACGATCCAGATGGGGGTTCCGGTTGCCCGTATCGAATTGCTNGACGAGGTCCAGGTCCGGGCCTGCAATGCCTATTCCGGCCTGAACTATGCGGAGAAGCCGACGCTTTTCNTGGAGTTCCACGGCACCGAGGAAACGGCGGCGCTACAATCGCAGCAGTTCGCAGAAATCGCGGCTGAATGCGGAAGCATCGACTTCCGCTGGACAAGCGATGCCGCCGAACGCAACAAGCTCTGGAAGGCGCGGCANGACGCCTATTGGGCCTCGCGGGCGCTTGCGCCCCATCTCGACGGGCTTTCCACCGATGTCTGNGTNCCGATTTCGAGGCTNGCGGATTGCGTGGTTGAAACGCAGCTGGATATCCAGGAAAACGGCTTTCTCGCACCGATCGTCGGCCATGCCGGCGACGGGAACTTTCATGTCCTTATTCTGTTCGATGGAAAAGATGCGGAAAGCGTAGCGAAAACCGAAGCCTTCGTTGCCCGTCTCAACCGCCGCGCCATCGCCATGGACGGCACCTGCACCGGCGAACACGGCATAGGACAGGGCAAGATGAGTTTCCTCGCCGAAGAGGCCGGCAATGCATTGGATGTGATGCGCGCCATCAAAATGTCGCTCGACCCGGACAACATTTTCAATCCGGGCAAGTTGTTCCGTCTTGTCTGATCGTTCTCACATTTGATTGGTACAAAAGGCTGCTTGCCGTTAAGGCAAAAANGAATAGGTTTGCAGCGTTCGTGAAGGGAGATGCAGGTCAGTGCTCGGGCGTATTCTGGTTTTTCTGGGCGGACTGCTGGCGGTGGTGCTGTTTTCGGCGCTGCTTATTCCCTATTTCGTCGACTGGACGGATTTCCGCCGTGATTTTGAGGACCAGGCGAGCCGTATTCTCGGCAAGAAGGTTGTGGTGCATGGCCGCGTCGAGGCNCGCATCCTNCCGTTCCCTTCGGTAACGTTGCATGANGTCCGGGCCGGGACGGATGCCGANGGATCGCCGCTCATCCAGGTCGCGCGTTTTTCCATGGACGCCGAGCTCGCGCCCTTCCTTTCCGGCGAGGCGCGCATCTTTGACATGCGCATCGAGGAACCCAAGGCGAAGATCAGGCTGCTGAAAGACGGCACGCTGGACTGGATGCGNGGCAGCCGCGCGGAAATTCCCGCCCGAACCGTGGTTCTGGAAAGCGTNCAGATTGAGGGNGGCCAGATCGAGTTCATCGACGAGCAATCGGGCCGCAACCGCCTGATCACCGGTCTTACCGCCGATATGTCCGCCAATTCGCTGGCCGGACCATGGAANGCGGACGGGCGNGCTGCCGTCGACGGGCATCCCGGCTCTTTCTCCCTCTCAAGCAGCGAACCTGATTATGCCAATGGCCGCATGGGCCTTCGCGTNCGNGTCGTGCCGGATGAGCATCCCGTCGAGGTCGATCTGGATGGCGTCATCGCCGCAGCGGCGGGAAAGCCCGCCTATAGCGGTTCCTTTTCTTTCAGNTTCAGGGAAGACGAAAAGCNGAAACAGGCCGGGCAATCGCTCTTCTCCTCGCCGCGCACCCGCGGCAGTTTTGAACTGACCAATGAGAGCGTGCGTATACCGAGCTACCGCATGGAACTCGGCGGTAACGAAAATCCCTATGTCGTGACCGGAGAGGCGACGCTCGATACCGGCGCCAAGCCCGAATTCCTGCTGACGGCCGATGGCCAGCAGATCGATGTCGCACGTTTTGCGCCGCCNGTCGTGCAGACGGGCAAGACCTCGCGCCAGCCCACNGTTTCCGTGCGCCAGCGCATCGAGGCCTTTGCCGCCATGGTGGCGCGCATTCCCGTACCGCCGGTGCCGGGCAAGGCGAGCATCAGCCTTCCCGCCCTGGTTTCCGACGACACGACCATTCGTGACATCCGGCTGGATGTTCGGCCGCAGGGCAGCGGCTGGCAGGTGGTGAATGCGGTGGCGACGTTGCCAGGAAGAACCCAGCTGGAGGCCAAGGGATCGTTGACCCTGCTTGGTGGTCCGGCCTTCAACGGCAATATGCTCGTTGCGTCCAACCAGCCCTCGGGGCTGGCGAACTGGCTTTCAGGCTCCGTCGATCCGGCCATCCGGCAACTCAATGCCGCCGGCTTTTCTGCCGATGTCTCGTTGACGACGCTGAACCAGCGCTTCGACAATCTGGAGCTCGCCATCGGCGACGCGTCGCTGAAAGGCGAGCTGGAACGGCGCTCCGACGGCAAGACCTCCAATCTTTCGATCGATCTTGCGGGCAACGAAATCGACCTGGACGCGCTGAAGGCACTCGGCAGTCTGGCGCTCGGCGATCAGGTCGGAAGCTCGGTTCTCGACCACCGCATTACTGCGAAGTTCAAGGCCGACCGGTTCAACATAGCCGGGGTGACCGCCAATCANGTCGAGACCGCCTTCACGATGGCGGGCGGGGTTCTTTCGCTGGAAAATATGACGACCGGCGATATCGCCGGTGCAGAGGTCAGGGCAAGAGGCGAATTGCAGGGCTCGTTGCTGAAATATGCGGGCAAGGGCACGGTGAACCTGCACGCGGCGGATATGCAGCCCTTCTTTACGATGCTGCAGCAGAAACTGCCTGCTCATCCCTTCCTCAGCCGCCTGGCGGCCAGCGCGCCATGGTACGCCAATTCCGACCTTGCAATGGATGTCTCGGTCAACAGCGAAAACGGCGGCGCCAATGTTGCCGTCTCCGGTACCGTTAACGGCAGCCGGCTGTCCGCCGTTGCCAAGATGCCGGATTTCCTGTCGATCACCGATGACACGGCCATGTCACTGGAAGCTGTCTTGAAAAACCAGTCGACGGCCATCCTGTTCGGNCAGGCCGGGCTTGACCCGTTGCCCTTCGACGCTGACGGCGAGGGCCTCCTGTCCGTCAAGCTCAATGGCACGCTCGGCGCGCCGGCACAGACCGATATCCGCTTCTCGACGGAACGCACACATTTTTCGGCGAACGGCTCCTTTGCCGTTTCAGCTGCCAATTTCGGTGAAGGCAGCGCCGATGTCGTTCTCGAAAGCGCTGATATCGAGCCCTATCTCATCATGAATGCCGTTGGGCTGCCGCAGCTCGGTGGGGGCATGGCGGTGAAGGCCAATGCGAAAGTTGCGGTGGATGGACAAAAAATTGCGCTTTCTTCTGTCGGCGGACAGGCAGGCGGTAATCCCTTCTCCGGCAACCTGACGTTCGAACGCGCCGCGCCCCATTCCGTCAGCGGCGATCTCTCAGTCCGGACCGCCGATCTCGCGTGGCTTGGCGACGCAATCTATGGTCCGGTGATCGATCCGGAAACCGGGGGCCTCAATGCCAAGCCGCTGGCCATGCCGGCCTTTCCCGCAGCTCAAGGCGTCTCTGTCGCTCAAGGCGGAAAGCTTCGAGGCTGGACCTTTCGGCACGGTCACGGGTTTGACGGCCAAGGTAACGCATGATTCGGGCAGTCTCGCACTCGACGACATCACCGGCGGCTTCATGGGCGGCAAGATTGCAGGACGGTTTGCGATGTCCACGGGCGAGGGGGCGGGCATTTTCCGCACCAAGATCGCGGTAACCGACGCCAATCCGGAGCCGATCCTTTGGGCGAATGCGAACGGTCCGGTTGCGACCGGCCGCGTGGCCATTGATCTCACGGCAGAATCGACCGGCAAAAGCGTTGGTGAAATGCTGAAATCAGCGGGTGGCTCGGGTGAAATCCGGGCCAGCGGGCTGGTGCTGAAGGGGCTCAATCCCGGTGCCCTGCCGCCAATCCTGCAGGCGGCGGATGGCTTGCAGCAGCCGATCGATGCTCCGAAAGTTCGGCCGCTGGTGGACCAGAGCCTGTGGCAGGGCGAGATCGGGCTCGGCGATGTATCCCTGCCGTTCTCGGTGAATGGTGGTGCGCTGCATTTCCAGAATTTGCGGGCGGCGATCGATCCATTGACGCTGACAGCCGATGCGACGGTTGATCTTGCTGCTTTCACGGTGAATGGCGACTTCGATCTCCTGTTCAATCCCGGCACCGAAACGGTTGCCGGCGCCGAACCGTCTTTGCGCCTGAATTACAACGGTCCGCTTGCTGCGCCAGCCCTGACNACCGACGTTTCGGCGCTCACCAACTACCTGTCCCTGCGGGCCTTCGAAAAGGAGCGGCGCAGGGTGGAGGCAATGCAGGCAAGCGTTCTTGAAAAGCAACGCCTGCGCCGCGAAGTGGCGCTTTATCGTTTCCAGGCGGCTGAGCGGCAGGCGGAAAAGGAACGGGCGGAGGCGGAAGCCAAGGCGAAGGCAGAGGAAGAAGCGCGGCTGAAGGCTGCTGCCGAAGAACGTCTGCGGCAGGAAAAAGAACAGCAGGAACGGTTGCAGCAGCAACAGCAGCAGCCCGTGCCGCAGCCGCAGTCGGCGCCGGTTCTGGTGGTGCCACCGACGGAAAATGCAATCCGGGAACTCGCCCCGGAAAATGCTCCCGCCAATCCGTAATTTTCCGAAAAGGGCTCGGCGTCGCTTTTCATTTCTGCTTCGGTTCCATGTCCGCGGTCTGGACCGCCTCCGGTCGCTACCCCGCAATCCGGACTTTCAGGTCCGAAACGGTTGAAGAGACAGTGAATGAAGGGGAGAAAGCTTGGCTGTTCCCGGAGAAACCCTGGGTATCCCCATCGGGGGATGTCTGGACGGGGAGGTTTCGGACAAGGGCTGGAAACAAGGCTACGCAATACGGGAATGCCTTGCAGCGCAGATTAGTCCGCGAATGTTTAATGAATACTTTCGCAGCGTTACCAGTTTTCGGCGGGAATGTTTTGTAGTCGGCGAACATAAATTGCGGGGCTGGCGTCGCCGGGTGACTCCGTCGTGAATTTATCGGGTCTTGAGCCAGTTCAGCACATAAACGCGTAGCGACGAAGACAGATTGCTGTCGGAGGGGCGGTTGTCATCGATTTCGGCCAGCAGGGCCGCGAAGCTGATCTTGCGTCTTTCCGCGATGATTTTTAACTCATCCCAAAAGGCGTCCTCAAGCGAAATACTGGTCCGGTGGCCGTGCAACGTCGTGGAATGCTTGCGGATCATCAGATCGGTCTTTGGCTGGAAATCTGAATCATGTTTTGCCGGCAAGCCCCTGTTTTACGATTCTTTTCCGATTTGCTGGCTCTGTCTGTCCCTAGGCAGGTCGGTCTCAGTCCTTCCGGGGCTCGTGAGCGTCGTTTTCGAGCCGGCCCTGGTCAAGTGCCTTTTCGGCCTTTTCATTCAGGGCTGATGTGAGGTTCTTTTCCGCTTTGGTGCGCCCGAAGGACAGGCGGTTCTGCTCCGCCTGTTTTTCTTTTTCGCTGCGGGCTTTCTGCTTCCGGAACTGGCGCAGATTGACGATATCGGCGGCCATGCGGATACGTCTCCTCGGGTTTCGCGCTCAGGCAGGCGTTATTGCTTCTTGCGGAAAGCATCCAGCGAGACGACGGAGCCTTCCTTCTTTTCCTCGCCGGCCTTGGGCGTTTCGGAAGCGGAAGCCGGCTTCGCCTCGTGCGACACCGGATATGCGGTGATTTCCGCGTCTTCCGCTTCTTCCTCGTCCGCCAGGGGGACATCGAACTCAAGTTCGAAATTCACGGAAGGATCGTAGAAACCGCGGATGGCATTATAGGGAATGACGAGCTTTTCCGGTGTATCGGAGAAGGAGAGACCGATTTCGAAGCCGGTTTCGGTGACCTTCAGGTCCCAGAATTGATGCTGGATGACAATGGTCATCTGCTCGGCATATTTCGCCTTGAGGTGCTGCGAAATCCGCACACCGGGTGCACCGGTCAAGAAGGTAATGAAGAAATGGTGGTCGCCGGGCAGGCGGCCGGTGGCGGCCACTTCGCCCAATACCTTACGAATAACGCCGCGAAGGGCATCCTGTGCGAGAATGTCGTAACGGATATGATCCTGCCCCATGCGGTCCTGTCTTTCCCTTATTCGAACGT
>Ga0058692_1000702_pt1 | contig 13731 bp, 17 predicted proteins | sample AgamicAtAmrz_FD_55216 | JGI IMG/M metagenome (GOLD analysis project Ga0058692, IMG submission 55216) | Agave microbial communities from Guanajuato, Mexico - At.Am.rz | ecosystem: Host-associated > Plants > Roots > Rhizosphere | place: Guanajato, Mexico | collected 2012-06-07 | reverse complement strand
CGATATCGGCGCCAAGTGACCTGTAAGTACGCTATTTAGTTGTGGCTTTTCACAAGTCTCGCGGTTTTGAAGAAGAAATACATATTATTTTTATATTTCTCACTGACTGGTTGTTGTAGGTAGAAGAAAATAAACTATAAGCAGCNCCCGTAAGGGTGCCGCGACGGGACGCAAGCATTGAAGGGGTTTCGATGCCTGGCAGATACGTCCGACTGCGGATGGCGGTGGAAGTTCGACCCGGCGATAACGCTTCAAAAGCGGCGCCGGCGCGATGTTCATACGGGGGCGCGAATTGTTCGAAATATCAAGACGCAACGATGCTTTGCCCGCAACGGCTCCCACCACACCGGATCCACGGACTTTGGCGCGTTTCTTCATTTCGGAAGAATGGAGCAGTGAGCTTTCGAGCGGTGTCATCCGGCTCGGCGAACACGCATCTTTCATGCATGGCCTGCCGCCGGGTGAATGCGGCCTGCTCAGCCTCGTCCGCTGTTACGACCGCGCTGACCACGCCCGGGTGCTGGAACTATTCGAACAGGCTTCTTCCGCCCCCTCGCGTTTCTGCTTTTCAACCGGCATCTCGATGTTGCCGGCCCTGCGGCAACCNGTCATCTGCATGGGTGAATCCTTCAATTTTGAAGATGGCCAGCCCGGTCGTATCACGGGACTGTTCCTGTTTCCCCGTTTCGAAGACATGCGCTTCGCCGCCTGATATCCTGTTTCNNGTTTCACCATCGTTCACAAAATAAAGACAATTCGTCTTCTGTTGTTCATCTTTATGGGCGAATGATTTTCAGTCATTGATATCTCCAGACATTGCCCCAACCGGCGAAACGCCGATCATTTACCGGAGATTTCCATGTCCAGCAGCCAGAACGTTCTCGTTCTTATTGCCCGCATTCTGCTTTCCTTCATCTTTATCTATGCCGGCTTCGGCAAGCTNACCGATCCGGCCGGTACGGCCGGCATGATCGCCGGTGCCGGCATGCCTGCCGCAACCGCGCTTGCATATCTCGCAGGCCTCTTCGAACTCGTGACCGGCCTTGCCATTCTCGTCGGTTTCCAGACGAAAATCGCCGCCTGGGCGCTTGCCGTCTTCTGCGTCTTCACCGGCCTCGTTTTCCACAGCGGCACCGTTGCCGTTCCCGGCTGGCCTGACCCGGCGCTTGGCTGGATCAATGCGCTGAACGGCATCATGCTGATGAAAAACATCACCCTGGCCGGCGCTTACATCCTGCTCGCCGCCTTCGGTCCCGGCGCTTATTCCGTCGATGCAAAGCGCGGCGTCGCTCTGGCTCACGCTTAATTCAGGCGTCCCGCTAACGAAAAAGCCGCTGGAGCGATCCAGCGGCTTTTGTGTTTTGATGCTCAGACCGCCGCCCTGATGCGCGACGCGATCTCCTCAATCCTTCCATCGCCGTCATGTTCCGGTTTGCGGGCGCGGACAAAGCAGGCTTCCGAACGCACGATGATACCGTCGGAGAGAATTTTCAGATGGTTGGCTTTCAGCGTCGAACCCGTGGAGGTGATATCAACGATGATATCCGCCTGCCCCGCCGCCGGCGCGCCTTCGGTGGCACCGAGGCTTTCGACGATGCGGTAAAGCTGGATGCCGTGCTGGCGTGAAAAGAACTGCTGCGTCAGCCGCCAGTATTTGGTGGCGATGGCGAGCCTTCGACCATGGCGGGCGCGGAACTCCGAAGCGACATCACCCAGATCTGCCATGCTGTCCACATCCAGCCAGATTTCCGGCACGGCGACCACGACGTCGGCATGCCCAAAACCGAGACGGGCGCAGAATTCCACCTGCGCATCGGCATTGGTCAGCCCTTCACGCACAAGGTCCTCCCCGGTCACGCCGAAATCCACCGTGCCGGCGCCGATCTCGCGGGCGATTTCTGACGCCGACAGATAGGCGATCTCGATATCGTCGCGCCCTTCGACGCGGCCGCGATAGGAACGATCATTGCCGACGGCAGCGACTTTCAGCCCGGCGCGTTCCAGAACGGCGGAGGAGTCTTCCTTCATCCGGCCCTTGGAGGGCAATGCGATGGTGATCATGGCTTACTCCCGCGCACCGTTTCGATGCGATCCAGCCAGAGCGAGAAGCCCACGGCCGGTATTTTTTCCTGTGCGCCGAGCAGCGTCAGCAGCCGGTCGAAACGGCCGCCACCGGCGAGAACACTATCTCCACCCGCTTCCACCACCTCGAAAACAAGGCCGGTATAATAGTCGAGCGGACGACCGAACGCCGCGCCATAGGTGACGGTTTCGAGGTCAACGCCCGCGTTAGAAAGAGCTGCGACACGTTTGTCGAAAGCGGAAAGCGCTCCGTCCAGTTTCAGCTTCGCCTTCGCAGCAAAATCGGCCAGAACCTGCGAGGCCTGCGGCAGAGGCGCCTTCAAAGCGAGGAACTGCTTCAGCAGCGCAAAACTGTCATCCGGTAGACGTGTGGCCGCAAGGGCCAGTTTTTCCCTCAGGCGGCGGGCGATTTCCTGTGGTGAACGGCTTGCATTGGTGGAGTAGCCGGTTTCCTGCATCACCGTATCGAGATAATCGACCAGCACCGCCTCATCCCCCGTCGCCAATAGCCCGGCGACGCGGGCGTCCAGCCCGGTCATCGGCTTGGGATGCATGAGGCTTTCCAGCAACGCGTCAAGCTGCGCCATGTCACCGAAGGCCTGTACCAGCCGCTTCTGCCAGCCGAGCGGCAGGCCAAGGGCGGCAACAACCGCCTCGAACACCTGTTGATCGCCCAGGGTGACGGCAAGCGCCCGGCCCGGCAGCAGACGCTGCAGAATCCCGGTGGCATCGATGACGGCACGCGCATCGGCGGCAGCAATATCGGTATCGCCGAGATCCTCGATGCCGGCCTGATAAAATTCGTTCGCACCTTCGCGGCGCTGGCGGAAGACTTCACCGAGATAGGAATAACGTTTGGGTGTGCCGGTCGCCGTCTCGATATGGCGCAGGCAGACGGGAATGGTGAATTCGGGCCGCAGGCACAGGCTCTCACCCGTCTCGCTTTCCGTCATGAAGATACGGCGGCGCAAATCCTCGCCAGCCATATCCAGAAACGGTTCCGCAGGCTGGATGACGGGCGTGTTCACGCGACTCGTGCGGCGCGCGGCGAATTCTTCCAGTAGCTCTCCGGAAAACTCCGGCATGTCGATCAGGGGCATGGAACGGTACTTTTCGTCACGGTTCGAGCGGCTGCATCATTTCGATGCGGTTTCCGAAGGGATCATGGACATAAAACCGGTGATATCCCTCAAGCGGTTCATCCTCAACCACATGGCAGCCCGCNGTTTCAAGTGTTTTTCGCAAGTCTGCCAAGTCATCGACCAGAAACGCCGGATGGGCTTTTTTCGCCGGTCGGAAATCCTGCTCGATGCCCAGGTGCAGTTTTATCGAACCCCGGCTGAACCAACAGCCGCCGCGGGCAACCAGATTGGCCGGTTTTGCATGTTCCGCAAAGCCGAGCAGGCTCCCGTAAAAAGCCCGCGCCTCTTTTTCACGGCCAGCCGGCATCGCCAGTTGAACATGGTCGAGCGCAAAGATCCCCATGGCTTCAGCGCCCTTCGGCGGCGCGGCGAACGTCCTCTGCCTGATGCTCCAGAATCTCGCGGACCTTTGCCACCAGCTCGGCCTCCGGCACGCTGACCTGGGCCACACGCGCCTCGCGCCAGCTGGCATTGTCCTCGATCTCGCCGGAGAGGCGCTTGCCTTCGATCAGNTCCTTGATCTGCACCACGCCTTCGGCGCGCTCGTCACCGCCCTGAATGATGGCAATGGGGGAACCGAGGCGGTCGGCGTATTTCAGCTGGTTGCCGAATTTCTTCCAGTTGCCCTGATACATTTCAGCGCGGATGCCTTCGGCCCGCAGCGCCTGGGTGAAGCGCTGATAACGGCTCATACTCTCCACATCACCATCCATGACGGTGATGAGAACAGGCGCGAGCGGCTTCACCTGACCGAGCTTTCCGAGGTTCTTCAGCGCCGTCATCAGACGCGAAACGCCGATGGAGAAGCCCGTGGCGGGAACCGGCTGGCCCATGAAGCGGGAGACGAGGCCGTCATAACGGCCGCCGCCGCCGACGGAGCCGAACACGACCTTTTCGCCCTTTTCGTTGGTGACGTCGAAGGTGAGCTCGGCCTCATAGACCGGGCCTGTATAATATTCGAGGCCGCGAACGACCGAGGGGTCGATCTTGATGCGATCCGCATCGTAACCGGCACTGGAGACCAGAGCGCCGATGATGTTNAGTTCATCAACGCCNTCCTCGCCTTTCGAGGTGCCCGCGACCAGTTTCGCCAGATCATCGGCGCTCGCCGCATAATCCTTGATGCCGACGAAAAACAGGACNTTTTCGATCTGCTCGTCACCGAGACCGGCACCCTTAGTAAAGTCACCGGACTCGTCCTTGCGGCCGGGGCCGAGCAGCAGCTTCACNCCCTCAGGGCCGAACTTGTCGAGCTTATCAATAGCGCGCAGNACGTTCAAACGACGACCGGCATTTTCCTCGCCACCGAGACCGATGGCTTCCATGACGCCATCGAGCACCTTGCGGTTGTTGACTCGGATAACGTAATCGCCGCGCTTGATGCCGAGTGCTTCCAGCGTATCCGCCATCATCATGCACATTTCGGCATCCGCCTGCACGCCGGCAGCACCCACCGTATCGGCATCGAACTGCATGAACTGCCGGAAACGGCCGGGGCCGGGCTTTTCATTGCGGAAGACATAACCGGCGCGATAGGTGCGGTATGGCAGCTGGATTTCGTTGAAGTTTTCAGCCACATGGCGNGCGAGCGGCGCCGTCAGATCGTAGCGCAGGCTCATCCACTGGTCGTCGTCATCCTGCAACGAAAACACGCCCTCGTTCGGACGATCGCTGTCCGGCAGGAACTTGCCGAGCGCATCGGTATATTCGAACTGCGGCGTTTCGATCGGGTCGAAACCGTAAAGCTCATAAACCCTGCGGATCTTGTCGATCATCTCGTTGGTGGCATGGATATCGGCAGCCGAGCGGTCCACGAAGCCGCGCGGCAGGCGGGCTTTCAGTTTCTGAGGCTTTTTTGCTTTTTCGCTCATGATGCCGATCCGATATTTTCCTGAAATTATGCCGGTGTTNAAGCGCGCNGCGCTTTAAATTCTGTTTTTACGCATGTCTTTATCCCAAAACCGCTGCGCACTTTTGGGAGACATGCTTTAGAGGATGAAGCCCTGTGCGGCAAGCCGCAAAGGCTCCGGTTTTACTGGCCGCGAAGGACAAGTGATGCTATATGGGATGCATGTATCCCATTTTAGTCGGAAAGGACGCAAGCGATGAGCAAACAGACGGCCATCCGCCTCCCGGATGAGACCTATGAGCGGCTGAAAGCGCTTTCCGAGCGCACCGGACGCACATCTGCCTATTACATTCGCGAGGCGATCGAGAAGCATATCGAAGATATGGAAGATCTTTATCTCGCCGAAGAGGCGACGCGGCGACGGATCGCAAACAATGAGCGCACCTATACTCTGGAAGAAGTGATGCGCAATCTTGACCTGGAAAATTGAGTTTCAGCACCGCGCCGTCAAGCAGCTTGAAAAGCTGGCGAAGCAAGATGCGAACCGCATCGTTTCGTTTCTGGCAGACAGGGTGGTGCAAAATGAAAATCCCCGCCAGACTGGTGCCGCCCTGCAAGGCTCCGAACTCGGCAATTATTGGCGCTACCGGGTGGGCGATTATCGCATCATCTGCGATATACAGGATCANAAGCTAATCGTGCTGGTGGTCGAAATCGGCCATCGCCGCNAAATTTACCGTTAGGCATTCATGATCCTCGAAGCCCTGCAATATGCCGCGACACGCGCGGTCACGCCGAAAGAATTCCGGCCGCATATCCGCTATTCCGTCAATCTCTGGGCACGCGCCAATCGTTGCGCCAAAGCCTGGGCGGAGCATGAAAACAACAGCCGGCAATTCGTGCTGCAATCGGCGAGAAAGCTGAAGCAGAGACGGACCGCCGTGGTGCTGGGGTCCGGCCTGTTGCGGGATGTGCCCCATGAGGCGCTGGTGGCGATGTTCGATACCGTCGTTCTGGTCGATCTGGTACATCTCGCCAGCGTGCAGGCGAAGTTGCGGCTCAATGCCAAAAAGAACGTCCGCANCGCCAATCGCGATCTTTCCGGCTTCGATGATCTCATGGCCGGCCGACCGGCGGAACCGCTCGATTTCCTGCGGCGGGTGCCCTATCTCGATTTTGTCGTCTCGGCCAACCTGCTGTCGCAGATCGGTACGGGTGCACAGCATCGGCTGGAACGGCAGAAAATAGCGGCTACGCCTGATGATCTCCTGCCGAAACTCATTCATACGCATCTCGATGCGCTGGCCGGTCTNCCCTGCAAGGTGTGCCTCGTGACGGACACCGCCTTTGACGTCATCGGCAAGGATGGAAGCCTGCACCAGCACGAAGACCTGCTGCACGGCATTGAGCTTCCCGCGCCCGCCGCTGCATGGGAGTGGCCGCTCGCGCCGCTTGGCGAGGAAAGCAGGGATTATCGCATCGTGCACCACGTCATTGCACGCGAACTGACCTGATCGTCATGCTTATTCCATAATTTCAGCGGTAACTTCACATCATGCCCCATGTGGTCCGCACATTGATGTTCCTTGCCTGCCTGCTTTACGGCGCGATGCCGGCGCAGATGGCGATGAGCATGCCGACAGGCATGGTTGTTTCCTCGCAATTGCCGATGAAACATCAAGATACCCAATCACACCCGCAAGATCACGGTTCTCAAACGCCTGCGGAGAATGCCGCTCATGACGCGGGAACGGGCGGTTGCTGCCCCCACGGCAACGATGCTTCACATCCGGATTCCTGCGCCGCCTGCCTGATCGTGGTTCCACGAATGATCTTTGCCGATGCCGGGCGGATGGCATTCGCCTATCCGAAGCCGCAACGCGGCACTGTGTTTGACGGCAAGGCTTTCGCGCCGCCGCTACCGCCTCCCCGCGCCTGACCGCAGATTTTTCAGACCGACTTTCGAAAAATCCGTCAGACACAGGAAGGATAATCCATGTCTATCAAGACCATTACGCTCGCCGCCGCTTTTGCGGCCTCTCTCGCCATGCCCGCTTTTGCACAGGACGCGGGCGGCCATGCCGGACACGACATGTCAAAAGGCAGCATGAGCGACAGCGCTTCCACCCAGGCCTTCATGGAAGCCAGCAAAAAGATGCATGGCAATATGGCCATCGATTATAGTGGTGATGCCGACGTCGATTTCGTGCGCGGCATGATCCCGCATCATCAGGGGGCGATCGATATGGCCAAGGTCCAACTGCAATACGGCAAGGACCCGGAAATCCGCAAGCTGGCCGAAGAAGTGATCAAGGCGCAGGAAGGCGAAATCGCCATGATGAAGGCCTGGCTGAAGTCCAGGGGCAAGTGATTGCTACTGTTGAAGGGGAGCGCCGGCTATGGCGCTCCTCCGGCAACTTTGCGGCATATTTCTTCCCCCGGCGGGGAGAAGAAACTTGCGACAGCTTTCCCATACGACGGCGAACGCGCGAACGCCGCCTGCCACCCCGCGCTTTACTATAACCCCGCAAGACCGGCCTTGTAATCCTCCGATGCCGCGCGGCTGAGGCGTTCCAGCTCCATGGCTGCCCGGCTGGTGTGGCGTTCCTTGTGGCGCAACAAAGCGAAGTTGCGGGCGGGCAGATCAATACCAGCGCGAACGAGCAGGCCTTGCCGCAGGAAGAGGGATGCCACTGAGGCTGAAACCGCCGTCGCAGCCCCGCCGGAGCGTGCCGCCATCACCACCGCCTCGTTGGACGGCAGTTCAAGCATGACCGAGAGTTCACCCGGATCCACGCCCATCTGCCGCACCGCCGCCTCGAAGGCGGAGCGGGTGCCGGAGCCCTGCTCGCGCAGAACCCATGAAGTGCCGTAGAGGATATCCAGCGCGGTGAGATAACGGCCATCGGCAAAGGGATGGGCGGAGCCCGTGACGACCAGAAGCTTGTCAGACACCACCGGCTGCACCATCAGAGCCGGCTCATCGATCCTGCCTTCAATGAAACCCACCTCCGCAAGACCGTCCAGCACCGCCTGCGTCACGGTCTTGGTATTGCCGATATCCAGCCGCACGGTGACACCGGGATAGAGCTTCTTAAACTGCATCAGGATCGGCGGCAGCCAGTAGCTCGCAATGGTCTGGCTGGCGCAGACGGTGATTTCGCCGCGCGTCAGCCCGCCCATTTCGGAGAGAATTAGTTCCGCATTGCGCACACGCGCCAATGTCGCCTTTGCTTCACCCAGAAACACCCGGCCGCTTTCAGTCAACTCAATGTTGCGGCCGACGCGGTGGAACAGTTCGACATTATAAAAGGCTTCGAGATTTTTGATGGCGGAGCTGACGGCGGAGGCGGTCAGACCGATGGCTTCCGCAGCCCTTGTCAGGTGCTCGCGTTCGGCTACGGCTATGAAAATACGGAGCTGCTCAAAGGTCATGGTTTTTCATTCGATTTTATCGAATAATATATGCCATATTATTTGATAGAATAAAACAGGCTGCTGCGGCATGGTCTGGTCATGGCCCAACATCGCACCCTTGCTCATCCCTTCCAGTTTTCGCTCCGCTGGCTCGCCCCGCTTCTTCCGGGCATTCTCCTCTGTGCGGCCGTCAGCTGCGCCGCCATTCTGGCGGAGCGCTTTCAGGTGCGGCTTGCGGGCCATGCCTGGCTTGGCGATCTCGTTCTCGCCATTCTGATCGGGACCATGCTGCGTTCGCTGGTGGCTCTGCCCGCAGCCGCTTCCGCCGGCATAAAGTTCAGCGCCAAGACCCTGCTTGAAATCGCCGTGGCGCTTCTCGGTGCATCACTCAGCCTGTCCATCCTCAAGGGCGCGGGCGGTTGCTGATAGGCGGCATTGCGCTGATCGTCGCGCTGTCACTGGTCGTCAGCTATGCCGCCGGGCGGATGCTCGGCCTCCCGCCCAAGCTCGCGACGTTGATTGCCTGCGGCAATTCCATCTGCGGCAATTCCGCCATTGCCGCTGCGGCCCCCGCCATCGGCGCCAAGCCGGAAGATGTCGCCGCCTCGATTGCCTTTACCGCGGTTCTCGGTGTCGCCGCCGTGCTTTTGATGCCATTCCTGCCGCAGCTTCTCGGGCTCGACGCCACCCAATACGGCATCTTCGCCGGGCTTACGGTCTATGCCGTGCCGCAGGTTCTGGCCGCCACCGCCCCGCTTGGCGCGATTGCCGTGCAAACCGGCACCATCGTGAAGCTCATCCGCGTGCTGATGCTGGGACCTGTCATCGCCACCCTCTCCGTCGTCCACGGCCGGTCGGACAAGGGACGCCTCAGATTGCAGCAGATGGTTCCGTGGTTCATCATCGGCTTCGTGCTGATGATCATGGCCCGGTCATTCGGTCTCATACCTGAAGTCCTGCTTGCCCCCGTCGCCTCTCTCTCAAACATCCTCACCATCATGTCGATGGCGGCGTTGGGCCTTTCGGTCGATATCCGCAGCCTTCGCCACGCCGGCGGCAAGGTCATCCTCGCTGCCAGCCTGTCTCTCTTGCTGCTGGGTATCCTGAGCTTTGGCCTGATCGTATTGACCCAGACGGCCTGAGCCAGCTTCCGGCTTTATTCGCCGGCGCTGACAGTAAGTGTATAATGCGCACCGAGCCCGCGGCGCGGCGAACCGAGAATGAGCGTCGGGCGAATCAACCACTCGGTATCTGCCTTTGGTGTCAGCGTCGCCACCTTGCCCTGGGAATCGCTGAAGAAAATCGCATCTTCATCCGGGGTCGAAAAATCGAAGATCGCCATCAATACGAATTCGCTCGAGGCGGCAAGCTCGACCTTCACCGTCTGCCCTGCCTTCACCTTCAGACGATAAACATCGCCGCGCCCGCGGCGCGTCCAGCCCTCGAGCTTCAGCGGACCGGCCGGTGGCAACGCCACCTCCTTCAGCCTTTCGCCGTCATCCAGCCAGATACCGTCAACGTTGCGGCCTTCCGCAAAGGAGGGGTGCGGCACGGCGGCCATGGCCATGGCAAGCGCCAGGAGAAGGGGGGTTACCTTCATGGACGTACAAACTCCCGCCGCATGACCTCTATCGGCTGGCGGCAATGACAGCCTTCGATATGNTCGTTGACCATACCCATGGCCTGCATGAATGCATAGACGGTCGTCGGGCCGACAAAGGTCCAGCCCCGCTTCTTCAGATCCTTGGAAAGGCGGATGGAGGCGGCGCTGGTCGGGTTGGCCCTTAAAGTCGCATAGTCCAGCCTTTGCGGCCTTTCTGCGGCAGCCGGTTCGAAACCCCAGAAATATCGGGCGAGCGACCCGAACTCGTCCCGCAGAGCCACGGCGCGGCGGGCGTTGTTGATGGTGGAAACAATCTTGCCGCGATGGCGGATAATGCCCTTGTCGGCAAGGCAGCGCTCGATATCGGCCTCGCCGAACTCGGCCACTTTTTCGAACTCGAAATTGGCGAATGCAAGACGGAAAGCCTCNCGCTTGCGCAGCACCGTCAGCCAGGAGAGGCCGGACTGAAAGCCCTCCAGGCAAATTTTCTCAAACAGGCGGCGATCATCGGTGACGGGATAACCCCATTCCTCGTCGTGATATCGGCTGTAATCCGCAAGCCCCTGCTGCCAGAAGCACCGAACAAGGCCATCCGCGCCCGTTTCAAGTCCCGCCTCGATCATTTCCGCGACCACCTTTTCCACTCCGCCTGCGACCACTTAAAGACTGCACTTACCACTCATTCACCACGTTTCAAAACGGGGTGCTAACCCTAAAATCAGCTTTCCTTAATCAAGCGCTTTTTAATGAACAGCCATTTACGATTCGCTGGCGTCAAGGTGCGAACGTGTTCGGCAAAGCGGGAGAATGATCCCGCAAATCCATAGTTGCGACGTCCCGCAGAGAGAGTCCACCCGATGACGATGAAGTCCGTTTTCCTGGCGCTGAGCCTCGTTTCCACCCTCGCCGTCCCTGCCGCCATGGCCAATGAACGTTATCGCGAGCGTCCGCCCGTCGTCGTCAGCCCGGATCTTTCTGCGCCATGGGTAACCCAGCTCGGCGGCCGCGGCAACGTGCGCCCCGTTGTCTATCCGCGCGCACCTGCCGCACGCCAGCCGTTCTTCCAGCAGCGCCAGGCCGCGATGCCGCAGCGCCCCAGCTCCGGCGTCACATCGCAGCGCCCGGCACGGGTGCAGAATGCAGCCGTACGCCCCAATGCGCCGGTGCGTACCCAGATCGCGCCGCAATTCCTGCCGCAGATCGTCACCTATCCGACCAATGAAAAACCCGGCACTATCGTCATCGATACGCCGAACCGTTTCCTCTATCTCGTGCTTGCTGATGGCAAGGCCCGGCGTTATGGCGTCGGCGTCGGCAAGCCCGGTTTCGAATGGGCTGGAACTCACAAGGTAACCCGTAAGGCGGAATGGCCGAGCTGGACCCCGCCGAAGGAAATGATCACCCGAGAGGCGGCAAAAGGACATTACCTGCCGGCCTTCATGGAAGGCGGCCCCGCCAACCCGATGGGCGCGCGCGCCATGTATCTCGGCTCGACGCTTTACCGGATCCACGGCACCAACCAGCCCTGGACGATCGGCAGCAACAATTCCTCCGGCTGCATCCGCATGCGCAACGAGGATGTCACCGATCTCTATGAGCGCGTCAACGTCGGAACCAAGGTCATTGTGATATGACGGCAACGGTTCAGCCTTTCCGGCCGCTTCGGAACGGGCGTATCGGCTTATCCGCTTGAATTACCGCCCTGCGGCGGTACAATCCGGCTCACTTCAGCGGAATGAGACTTGGCGGGGGACGCCAGGCGCCGAACCTCTCTCAGGGGGATGACGGAACGGCCTTAAAGCGGGTGGTCAATCGACCGCCCGTTTTTCGTTTCTGTCATTCAAATGTTATCAAAAAACGGTTTGGTGAATTACTGATATCAATCTGGATTCACTTCATGCCGCGCCATACTTCATTTGTTTGCGCCCTGCTCTTCAGCGGCGTTTCCTTCTCTGCCGCAATCGCGGGCGAATTCGAAATTTCCGNTTACGGCGGCTGGCAAAGCGCACCGCACAGCGATGTGAAAGTTTCCGACGGTCCGGATTTCCGCGCCGGATGGGAAGGCAAGTCCTTTTCCAACCCGCCCTACTGGGGCGTGCGCGGCACCTACTGGTTCGATGAGGGTCAGCTCCGGAATTTCGGTATCTCGCTCGATTTCACCCATGACAAGGTCTATGCCGATGACCAGACGCTTGCCCGCTCAGGCTGGTCGCATTTCGAATTCACCGACGGCCTGAACCTACTGACGCTGAACGCGCTCTACCGCTTTCCGCTGGAATCCCTGCCGATCACCCCTTACGTCGGCGCCGGCGTCGGCATCAACGTGCCGCATGTGGAAGTGTACCGCCCCTCCGGCAAGACTTTCGAATACCAGTTCGGCGGCGCAACGCTGCAGGCGCAGGCCGGCCTCAGCTACCGCATCACCGACAGCTGGTCGACCTTCGTGGAATATAAGGGCACCTATTCCTTCGTCGATGTCGATATTGACAACGGCGGCTCGTTGAAGACCGACATCATCACCAATGCGGTGAATTTCGGTGTGGCGTATAAGTTCTAGTGGTGGCTTGGGAAGCGGGGCGCATCCTCGCAGCCGGTGGGCATCCCCTCACCCTCACTCCCTGTGCTTGTCACAGGAATCTGGACGATGCGCGTCCGCGTGACGGAAAGAATCTTCTCGGCCCAAGGACTGGCTGGATCCCCGTGACAAGCACAGGGATGAGGAAACGAGAGCGACGACGCTCAGGCGAATCTTTTCTCATGCACGACGGGCTTTACTGGTGCGCGGCGTTCTAAACCGAGAGTCTAGCCGGCTTCGGCCCGCCATAAGCCCAGTCCAAAAGCTCGACAGTGTGCAGGATCGGCATGTCCGTGCCGGTTCCGATCTGCGTGATGCAGCCGATATTTCCTGTCGCGATGACATCTGCCCGCGTGGCCTCGATGTTCTTCACCTTGCGCGCCTTGAGCTTGCCGGAAATTTCCGGTTGCAGGATGTTGTAGGTTCCGGCCGAGCCGCAGCAGAGATGCCCTTCCGCCGGATCACGCACGGCAAAACCCGCCGCCTTCAGCAGTTGTTTCGGCGCAAGCGTGATCTTCTGACCGTGCTGCATGGAGCAGGCGGAGTGATAGGCGACCGTCAGCCCCTGGCTTTGCTGTTGCGGCAGATCGAGCGTGGCGAGGTATTCGGTGATGTCCTTTGCCAGAGCCGAGACCCGCGCGGCTTTTTCGGCATAGGCCGGATCAAGCCGAAGCATATGGCCGTAATCCTTGATGGTGGTGCCGCAGCCGGACGCGGTGATGATGATGGCGTCGAGACCGCCATTCTCCATCTCGCGCGTCCAGACATCGACATTCCGCCGAGCAGAAGCCAGCGCCTCTTCCTTCCGCCCCATATGATGCACCAGCGAACCGCAGCAGCCCTCCCCTTTCGGCACAACGACCTCGATACCGAGCCGCGTAAGCAGCCGCAGCGTCGCCTCATTGATACCGGGATCAAGCACCGGCTGGGCGCAGCCGGTGAGAATGGCGACGCGCCCCCGCTTTTCACCTTCGGCCGGTCGCGCGCCCGGGCGGCTTGACGCCGACGCTGGAGGGACCGCGGCCGGTGCGAGAGCAAGCATGGACTGCAGCGGTTTCAGCGC